>Ga0335085_10000846_pt1 | contig 76034 bp, 79 predicted proteins | sample Lox_Sample_45_FD_206712 | JGI IMG/M metagenome (GOLD analysis project Ga0335085, IMG submission 206712) | Soil microbial communities from Loxahatchee National Wildlife Refuge, Florida, United States - Lox_Sample_4.5 | ecosystem: Environmental > Terrestrial > Soil > Wetlands | place: USA... | reverse complement strand
AGTCGATGGCGACGGCTGGGCCGAGCTTCAGCCCGACGGCTCCCTTCAAGGTCAAATCTGCGTCCACAACGGCGACGAGATCGACTTCATCGCCAAGCCCTGGAAGACTTCTTCAACAGCCTGCTAGAGCCTTTCGCCCGTAAAGCGCCGCTCTACCTAGGCAGCTTTGTATCAACGACATCGCAGAGTGGGATTCGACACTGTTGCACCGGTTAACTAATCTCGCCGCCGGCAGTACCGGCAAGTGCGATGTGAATCTGGTCACTGCGACCTGCAGGGCCTCGCGCAGCGGCCGGCCATTTCTATGCCTTGGCGCGGCGGACGGCTATGCTCGGTCAACTCGGCACATCCACACGGTACCGATGAGCGCACAAGCTCCCGTTCCGGAGTTTTTCTCACATCAAGTCGGAGAAGCCCGCCGCTTTTGCCTGGATCTCCACCCCTCCGGGCGCCGTCCGCTTGCGGTGGTGAGCGCGGGCCTCGAGCATTGTGCGCCGGACTACGTGATTCAAAGGGCTACGTTCCCGTACTTATGCATCGAGTACGTGGTTCGCGGCCGCGGGCGGCTCAAGCTGGGTTCGTTTGATTCAACGTTGAAGGCTGGGATGGCCTTTTCCTACGGACCGGGCATCCCGCACAACATCACCACCGATTCGCGCGATCCGCTGGTCAAGTATTTTGTCGACTTCGCCGGCGAGCGCGCGGCGTCGATCCTGGTAAAGTGCGGATTGGCTGATGGCCGGGTCGTCCACGTGTTCCCGCCCGATTGCGTCATGCCCCTGTTTGACGAACTCATCCGCAGTGGAATGCAGCCGAGGGCGAATACGGGCGAACTGTGCTCCATGTTGTTGGAGTGTCTTGCACTCAAGATCGGGGCCGTATCCGCCCCGCCGGAAGCAGCGCAGTCGCGTTCCTTTGCCGCCTATTTGCGCTGCCGCGCCGTGATCGAGCAGAATTTTCTGCGCTTGCGCTCGCTCGAACAGATCGCCAATCGATGTGGCATGGACGACGCGTACATCTGCCGGCTGTTCAGCCGTTTCGACAGTCAGACCCCTTATCGCTATCTCTTGCGCCTGAAGATCAGTCACGCGGCGACGGAGCTGCAAAAACCGGGACGTCTGGTGAAGGACGTGGCGGCCGAGGTCGGATTTACCGACAGTTTTCACTTTTCCCGCCTGTTCCGCAGCATGCTGGGTTCATCGCCGTCGCAGTTTCGCAAGCTGCATTGATGGGTGCGAGGGCCCAGAAGAGGTCAAGAATATCCATCCCTGGACAAGCACAGCCATTCTAGCCACGTAACAAAGCAATATGCTTCGTGCCGGAAGAGTGATGAGGACAAATATCGTCATGTCGCAGCGGAGCAAATCGGCCGGCACGTCACAGCCAACCTCAAGGGCCGTCGAAGACGATGCGCCGCCTCGGCACGACGACCTTATCGTGATCACGGGCGCGGGCGGCTTCATCGGGGGCAATCTCGCCCAATACTTCCGAAACAAGGGATTCACGAGAATCCGGGCCGTCGACAAGAAACCGCTGTTTGAATGGTATCTTCACGTTCCAGGCGTCGAGAACCTTTGCCTGGATGTCAGCATCGAAGCCAATTGCCATCGGGTGTGCGAGGGCGCCGTCGAAGTCTACAACCTCGCGGCAGACATGGGCGGCATGGGCTTCATCGAACGCTTTCGCGTGGAGTGCCTGCGGTCGATCCTTATCAACACCAACATGATCGAGGCGGCCTATCGGGCAGGTACACGGCGCTATTTCTTCTCGAGCTCGGCCTGCGCCTACAACACCGACCTGCAGCAGGACCCGAATGTCCGCGCCCTAAAGGAATCGGATGCCTATCCGGCGATGGCCGAACGCGGCTATGGCTGGGAGAAGCTCATGAGCGAGATGTTCTGCCAGGAATACTGGGCCGAGCGCAGATTGAAGACGTTTATCGCCCGCTTCCACAACGTCTATGGACCCAACGGAACCTGGGATGGCGGTCGCGAAAAAGCTCTTGCCGCCCTCTGTCGCAAGGTCGTCGAAGCCATGGAGACCGGCAACAAGGAAATAACGATCTGGGGCGACGGCCGGCAAACACGCAGCTTCATGTACATCGACGATTGCGTCCACGGAATTGACAAGATCGCGCATTGCGACAAGTTGATAGCGACGCCAATCAATCTCGGGTCGAGCGAACTCGTTTCGATCAACGACCTGCTGACAAAGGTGGAACGCGTCGCCGGCCTCAACGAGCCGTTGCAGCGAACCTACGATCCGGATGCGCCTCGCGGCGTGGCCGGACGCAATTCGGACAACACGTTCATCAAGCAGGTCCTCAATTGGGAGCCCGCGACGCCTCTAGACGACGGTTTGGCCATTACGTTCCGTTGGGTTCGTGAGCAGTACAAGCGCCGCCGGGAAGGAAAGCGCGTGGGGGTCGGCTGATGCCAATGAGGGGGGATGCCGTCCGGACACTGATTGGGGAAATTCCGAACCGTTTGCAGTTGGCCGGCGGCTGGATCGACCAGCCGTTCATGTCGCAACACCACCCCAAACCTCCGGGTTCTATGGTGGTGTTGCAGATCGAGCCGAATTTCATTCCATTCGAACGTTCCGGCCTGGCAAGCAGCACCCGCGCCGTCGCCGCGCGCATCTGGAATGGCCGCGTGCCCGATCGCCCGCTGGCAGAGCTTGTCCGAGAGCTTTACGCGGCCGAGAACGAGGGCAAGCCTGATCCCAGCGGCTCGCAGGACATGATCGGCATCATCTATCCTGGCGTGAACCGGCTGGATTACGACTATCGGGTGGAAGGCGGTGTATTTCCGTCCCACATCGAGTCCTGCAACGATGTCAGCATCGCCCGCTGGCTTGAAGAGGTGCTCAACATTCTGCCTGTGTGCCCACGACCGGCAGGATACAGCCCATTGGGCGTGAAGAACCTGGATCCCAAATGGGTTGCGCAGCTGGGCTTCGCCGGCGTGAGCTGCTTCGATTCCATTTTGCGGCGCGACGTGGTGGCGCTTGGGGCGTCGCTCAACCTCAACATGCGCTGTTGGGAGGTGCTTCTCCCCCACGTTGTTTGCCACCCGCTCATTACCACGGACCTGATCGACGTGCTTCGCGCCTACCAGAACGATTATCCCGGGGCGATGTTCTCCGGATGTGGCGGCGGCTACTTGATCGTCGCCTCTAAAGAGCCCGTTCCGGGCGCATTCCACATCAACGTACGGACACAACCGCAATGACGGCGGCACGACATGTCGTGGTTGCAGGCGCTTTTGACGACATCCGATCGTGCGACCTGCGATTTCTCGAAGAAGCGGCGCGACTGGGTGCCGTGACTGTCTTGTTGTCGAGCGACGCGGCGATCCGCGAGGCCACCGGCCGACCGTCGCAGTTTTCGTTCGCCGAGCGGCAGTATCTGCTCGCCGCGGTGCGCCATGTTTCCCGCATCGTAGCCGGCGGACCGGAAGCGGAGTACCTGCCGGAGGACGTCGCGGGCGGCACCTGGGCCGGCCGCGAGGGCGAAGCCAGTCAAGCGCGCCAGCGATTCTGCCAGGAGCATGGCTTGTCGTACCGCGTCATACCCGACGACGCTTTGCTGGGGTTTCCCGAACAGACTCGCGTCCAGACCAGCCGCAAGAGGGTGGTGGTGACGGGCTGCTACGACTGGTTCCACTCCGGTCACGTCCGCTTCTTCGAGGAGGCGTCATCCTATGGCGACCTCTATGTCGTGGTGGGCCACGACGCCAATATCCGCCGTTTGAAAGGCGAGGGGCATCCACTCCTGCCCGCACAGGAACGCCGCTATATGGTTGGCACAATCCGCACGGTGACGCAGGCCCTCGTTTCCAGCGGTGATGGCTGGCTCGACGCCGAGCCGGAAATCCGACGGCTGCAACCCGATTTCTATGTGGTGAACGAGGACGGCGATAAGGGCGGCAAGCGCGAGTTCTGTCGGGCGAACGGCATCGAATACATCGTCCTCCGGCGCATTCCCGCGCCGGGATTGCCAAAGCGTTCCAGCACTGATCTGAGGGGCTTCTGATGTCGGCTTGGGGAACGTGAGATACGCCGTCGTCCTTGCGGGCGGATCAGGCACGCGGCTATGGCCCTGGAGCCGGTTGCGCAAGCCGAAGCAGCTGTTGCCGATGGTGCACGGCTCTTCGTTGCTACGCCTCGCATTCGAGCGCCTTGAGGGCGTCGTGCCGCACGAGCGCCGGCTGGTCTGCGCCGTCTCAGCGTTGCGCGATGCCATCCGGATCGATCTCGGCGACTTGCCCGCGAGCCAGTTCCTCGGAGAGCCGGTTGCGCGAGATACTGCGGCAGCCGTCGGCTTCTGTGCGGCCACCCTGCTGCGGCGAGACGCGGAGGCCGTCATGGCTGTCTGCACCGCCGATCACCTCATCGAACCCGAAGACGTCTTCCGGCAAAAAATGCTGCAGGCTTTCACCCTCGCCGAAGGTTCCCGGAATACGCTCGTCATGTTCGGCGTTCGACCGACCGGCCCTGCCACGGCATACGGCTATCTCGAGTTGGGCGCTCAGGCGCATGGGGCCGTTGTGGTTGAGGGCTTCCGCGAGAAGCCGGACGCAGCCGGCGCACAGGCGTACTTCACCGCCGGACCCGACAAGTATCTCTGGAACAGCGGCATGTTCGTTTGGAAGGCGGCGGCCTTCCTCGATTGTCTGCGTGTCCACCAGCCCGAGCTGTACGCAGGTGTGCACAAGATCGCGGAGGCATACGACACGCCCCGGCGCGACGAAGTCATCGCCTGCGTCTATCCGGCGCTTCCGAAGATCAGCGTCGATTACGCTGTCATGGAGCCGGCGTCGCGCGATCCGAATATGCGCCTGCTGGCCATTCCGCTTTCGTTGCGCTGGCTCGATGTGGGGTCGTGGAACGCTTATGCAGAGGTGTGCAAACGCGACGGGAAAAATGCCGTGGCGGCGGAGCGGCATGCGCTCGTCGATTGCGAAAACGTGCTCGTAGCTTGCGGCGATCTCGATCACTTGGTGGCGGCGGTCGGCTGCAAGGATTTGATCATTGTGCACACCGCCGACGCCACGCTGGTCTGCCGTACCGACCAGGCCGAATGCATCAAGCAGCTTCATCTCCTTCTGGGGGAGCGCTTCGGCAAGACGTATCTCTGAAAAGAAAAGGACTTCAGGGCGGAAAAGAAGGGATGGATCATGGAATTCTCGACGGACGCGAAGAAGCCACGAGCCGGGCTGTTCCGCCTGGCCGACGGCAAGAACATGCTCGCGACGTTCGCGTTGGTCACGACGTTGTTCCTGTTGTGGGGCTTCTGCAACGGCCTGATTGACGTGCTCAACAAGCACTTCCAGACCACGCTTCACATCAACAAGTTCCAGTCCGGATTCGTGCAGACCGCCAACTACATGGCCTATTTCCTGATGGCGATCCCGGCTGGCCTTTTGGCGCGCAAATTCGGCTACAAGGGCGGCATCATCATCGGGCTGGTGCTCATCGCGGCCGGTGCGTTCTGGTTCGTGGCCGCAACCCAGCTCGGTACCTATGCGAGCTTTCTGGCCGGCCTGTTCATTCTGGCCGCGGGCATGACCTGCCTCGAGACCATCGCCAATCCCTACACGACGGTCCTCGGCCCGACAAAATCGAGCGCCACCCGCATCAATATCGCCCAGACCTTCAACGGGGTCGGCTGGATCATGGGTCCGATCGTCGGCGGTTATTTTGTATTTGGTGGCGCCAGCTCCACCAACGCCAATGCCGGTCTTTTCGCACCGTATCTCGGCATCGGCGTGGTCGTAACGGTTCTCCTGTTGATCTTCCTGTTCGCCTACGTTCCAGACGTCAAGGCGGAGGAGGAAAGCCAAGCGGCGGTCCAGACGGGCGGCAAGCCGCTGTGGCGGCGCGGGCACTTCGTGCTCGGCGTGGTCACGCAATTTCTGTACGTGTCGGCCCAGTCGGGCATCTTCGGCTTCTTCATCAACTACGTCCGAGAAAACGTGCAGACGAGCGATCAACAGGCGGCCTATTGGCTCGGCACATTCGGGTTCGGCCTATTCATGCTCGGACGGTTATGCGGCAGCGGCGTGGTAAGCCTGATGAAGCCGCAGCTGGCGCTGGCGCTTTATGCCGTCATCAACGTCGTCCTCTGCGCGGTCACCATGCTCGGCGGCCACATCGGATTGGCGGCTCTGTTCGGTACCTTCTTCTTCATGTCGATCATGTTCCCGACCATCTTCGCGCTCGGAATTCATGGGCTTGGCGATCATACGAAGCTGGGGTCCTCGCTGATCGTGATGTCGATCGTGGGTGGCGCCATCGCCCCGCCTCTGATGGGACGTATTGCGGACGTCTCGTCGATGCGCGTGGGCTTCCTGGTGCCGCTTGTCTGCTTCGTCCTTATCGCGCTCTACGGCGCTTTCTGGCCGAGGCTCGAGGCAATGGATGCTCAAGCGGCGCTCGAATCAGCGAACGGGAGGTAACGATGCTGCGGGGCATTTCTCCACTGGTTTCGCCGGAGCTGCTGTCGGCGCTGCATCGCATGGGCCACGGCGACGAGATCGTGCTCGCGGACGCGCATTTTCCGGGAGAGACGATGAATCCGCGCGTGATCCGCGCCGACGGCTTGCGCATCGCGCCCCTGCTGGACGCAGCGCTGCCCTTGTTCGTGCTCGACACTTATGTGTCTGATCCGCTGATCATGATGGCGCCCGTCACAGGTGATACATTGGACGAGGATCTGCTGCGCGACTACCGCGCGGCCGTTGACCGGCACGCGCCGGGCGCGCCTTCGATCGTCCATATCGAGCGCTTCACGTTCTATGAGCGGGCAAAGCTGGCGTTTGCCGTCGTGCAGACGGGGGAGACCAAGAAATACGGAAACATCATCCTCAAGAAGGGGGTCACGCCGGTCGGTTGACTCCGAGAAGCGAGGCTTCTGCTGCACACACGATTGAGCATGGAGACGGCTTGAGCCGAACAACGAATGATTACCTTGAACTGCATCGCCGGAAAGCATAGACGCGCGCCGCTCAAAAGGGCCGCGCCGGTCCGATGCCGTACGGCGCACGGTGCCGGGTCGCTACCTCAACGCCGATGAAACCAGCCAGGGATGTGATCCGCGCGTGGCCCAGCGGCGTGTTCTCGGCTACCGTGTCCGGCTGTATCATTACAGGTGAAGCCCCTTCTTGCGATCTATGTTCCGTTTTGTCGACCGGCAGAAGAATCAGGGAGCCAGAACGGAGGCCGACACGCGGTTACGTATGGAGGGAAAATAGCCCCTTGGTCCTCTATATATCATTGGGGTATGGCAAGTACTGAAGCAGTGACGACATGAACAATATCAACCGTCAAGCTGCGGTGTGGGCGACTAGACAAGATGCGTTCTCTGCTGAGAAGAGGATGAGGCTAGAAACTTGGCGTTCGGCTGACAAACGTCAGCGCGGAGCGTATGCGAAGGCAAACGCGGTTACCGCCAAGGTGGAACACGCCGGGGCGCGCGCCGTTAGTGTACTCCCTCTGGGTCGTAGGTTGCGCCGTCGCACGTCGCGCACGACAACGGCGAGCTGTGGCGGCCAAGTTCGCACGATTATTCGACCATATGTTAGGCAAACCGAAGTTGGCCTTAGTACAGGTGACCCTCGCGTATGAGTAACGAATTCGCAAGATTTCGCGGGAGACCTCAAATGGCCGCTGAAGATGGACACGACTCGCGATGTTGAGAGGATGGGGAGACGGACGTCAAACCCGGAGTTTGATCTTCATCGACGATTGCGTCCAAGGCATCCAAATCAACGCAAATTACGATGCACTCAGCGCGGCGCCGATAAGCCTCGGTTCGCGCGAGCTTGATTCGATCGACGAACTGCTTACAAAAGTCGAGCGGGCGGCTGGTCTGAACAAACGTCTCCTTCGGCGTTATGACCTCGAAGCGCCAAAAGGCGTAGCCGGCCGAAACTCCGACAACAGTTTCATCAAGCAGGTGCTTGACTGGGAGCCGACGACTGCGCTCGACGACGGCCCCTCGGCGACCTATCGCTGGATAAGCGAGCAGTACCACCGTCGCAAGGCGGGCAAGCGGGTGGGAGTCGGGTGACACCGACATGTACATTTAGGAGGTGGGCATGCTCTCTCGGCGAACTTTCACGGCTTCAACCATCGCTCTCGGTGGATACGCTGCGATAGCCACGGCTCACGACAGGCGCGCTCAGTTCGACTCCAGCTGGGAATCGCTCGTTGCCGGCTATCGTGCGCCGGAGTGGTTCCGCGACGCCAAATTCGGCATCTGGGCCCATTGGTCGGCGCAATGTGTTCCGGAACAGGGCGACTGGTACGCGCGCAAGATGTACATCCAAGGCGACCGCGTCTACGATCATCACCTGCGCACGTACGGTCACCCCTCGCAATACGGCTTCATGGAGATCGACAACCTCTGGCATGCCGAGAACTGGGATCCGGAGGCGCTGGTCGCGCGTTACAGCCGAGCTGGCGCGAAGTACTTCGTCGCCCTGGCCAATCACCACGACAATTTTGACAACTATGCCTCGCGCCATCATGCTTGGAATTCGGTCAATCTGGGGCCGAAGCGCGATATCATAGGAACCTGGGCCCGCGCCGCGCGCGCACAAGGCCTGAAGTTCGGCGTCAGCAATCATTCTGCCCACGCTTGGCACTGGTTTCAGACGGCTTACGGTTACGATCCGGAGGGGGCGTTGGCAGGGCAACGCTACGATGCCTACCGATTGACGCGCGCTGATGGCGTCGGCAAATGGTGGGAGGGGTTTGACCCGCAGGAGCTTTATTGCGGCCCGACCATGCCGCTGCCGGACGACATACGCACGATCCCCGAGATGGTGGAGTGGCACAATAAGCACGATCGCGTGTGGGACGAGAACCCGCCCGCCGCTAATCCGGAGTTTGTACGCCGCTGGAAACTGCGTTGCCTGGATCTGATTGATTCATATCGCCCCGACCTCATCTACTTCGACAATTCAGGTCTGCCGCTCGGCCAGACAGGGTTGGACGTGGCGGCTCACTATTACAATTCGAGCATGGAGTGGCACGGCGGTTCGCTCGAAGCCGTGATCAATGGCAAGCAAATGCCGCCGGAGCATCGCGGTGCCCTGGTGGAAGACGTCGAACGCGGGCTTCGCACTGAAATCTACCCTGAGCCCTGGCAGACCGACACGTGCATCGGCGAATGGCATTACCGTCGCTCGCTGTTCGAGGATCACAAGTACAAGACGGTCGAGTGGGTCGTGCGCGCTTTGTGCGATATCGTATCCAAGAACGGCAACCTGTTGCTCTCGATTCCTCTACGGGGCGACGGAACAATCGACAGCGACGAGGAGAAGTTTCTCGACGGGCTCACGGCCTGGATGCAAGTCAACGGCGAAGCGATCTACGCCACAAGGCCTTGGACGACGTTCGGCGAAGGGCCGGAGCAAAAGCCCGGCGGCATGTTTAGCGAAGCCGAGCAGCAATTCACGGGCCAGCACATACGGTTTACGCGCAAGAATGGCGTTCTGTACGCTCTGGTTCTCGGTTGGCCTGAGGGCGGAGTAGCGCACATCGCGGCGCTCGGTGCGTCCGGCCGTTATGCAGCGCAGACGATCGAGCGCGTAGATCTCCTGAGTGCTGGCGATCTGAAGTTCGTGCGAGACGCAGATGGCATGCACGTGACGCTTCCGGCAACGCGTTCCCGGGAAATTGCCCACGCGATCCGCATACGCGGACGAGGGTTGGCCTGATGGCTGCTCGGGGGACAGCAGCGAGTGTCCGTGCACTTGTTGGCTCGCTTCCCTATCGATTGCGGCTCGCCGGCGGCTGGATCGACCAGCCTTTTGTATCGCAGCACAATCCCATGCCCCCTGCTCAATGGTCGTCATGCAGATCGTTCCTGACTTCTTGCCGATGCGCCGCTCCGGCATGGCGACCGGCACTCGGGCCGAGCGCTAGCTGCCGCGTGTCTAGCGGTCTATCAGCCTTCAACGCGGCCATGCACAGCGCGGTCGTCTCGCCACGACGGAACACCCTGTTCAAATCGAAGTAGGGCGTGAAATCCGCAGGCTCGCCGCTGGCCTCGAACATCTGACGCATTCATCGCTGCACCGCTGCTTGCAACGTCATGGCATTTCGCGGCTACCTGAGACTGACGGCAATAAGCCGGGCAAGAGGAAGTTCAAGGCCTACCCAATCGGTTACTTCCACATCGACATCGCCGAAGTGCGCACGGCGGAAGGCAAGCTGTACCTGTACGTGGCGATCGACCGGACGAGCAAATTTGTGTTCGTGCAGCTCGTTAAGAAGACTGGCAGAACCTCTGCCTCAACTTTCCTCGAAGCACTCATCAAAGCCGTTCCGTACAAAATCCACACGGTCCTCACCGACAACGGCATCCAATTCACATTCCCGCCGCGGTACGCCGGTGGCCCAACAGCCAAGTACGTGACGCACATGTTCGATATGCGCTGTCGCGAGAACAGCATCGATCACCGTCTCACGAAGATCAAACACCCGTGGACCAATGGCCAGGTCGAGCGCATGAACCGGACGATCAAGGAAGCTACGGTGAAGCGGTATCACTACGACAGCCATCATCAGCTCCAAGCCCATCTCACCGATTTCATCAGCGCCTACAATTTCGGTAAGCGGCTTAAAACCCTCAAAGGGCTCACGCCCTACGAGTTCATCTGCAAAACATGGACAAAAGAGCCGAAGCGATTCAGACTCGATCCAATCCACCAAATGCCGGGACTAAACACCTACGTCGCAGAAGCGCCATTTGCAGAGATAGGCCTTCGCCTATCCAGCCCCCGGATCGTCCTCAGGCGTCCAGCGCAGAGGCGCTACTCACTCCCAATGTCGCTACAACGCCGCAGCGCGCTCGTTGGCGTTTCGTATGGGCTCTCCGCAAATGCTCATAATATTCGCGTGGTGAGCCTCAAGTAGTGAGGGTGCGATGAAATCGAGAATTCTGGCTTGCGCCGGCATGGCGCTTGCGTTGACGGCTGGTGCGCACGCCGGGCTGGTGGTTGGTCCGCCGGCCCCGGTTGGACCGTTTTCAGCCCCGGGGAGGTGGTCAACTACCGATCTCAAAACTGGCGATCCGCTGCCTTCCGGTGAAACGACCGTCAACCAGGTGGAGGTCAAATGGCAGATCGGCAATTACCTGTCGGATGGCCTGCGGATCTATGGACTGGTGTGTAAGCCAAAATCTCTGCCGCCGCCCTATCCCGTGGCGATTCTCAACCACGGCCTTGCGAAAGTGTGGGTAGGCGTCGAGCAGGCGCAGATCGAGTCCGAGAAGATGCGGGCAGAACTTGAAGAAGCGCAGGTGGGCATCGAGGAGACGCAAAAAGGCCCCGGTCACTGGATCTTTCCGGCGATCGCGGATTTTGGCATGACGGGCTGCACGAAGATGGCCAGCCTCGGTTGGCTTACGGCGATCTCGACTTATCGCGGTGAGTTCATCAGCGAGCCGCTCAGCTATTCGGTCCGAGCGGCTGCTACGATCAACGCTGCCGATCACATCATTCCCCCGCAACCGCTTCTCCACCGCTTCACCGCGACGTCCGACGGCCATCTCGAACTTTGTTACGGCGAAGTGGACGACGTCCTTAATCTGCTTGCTGCGGTGAGGGGGTTGCCCGATGCCAATCCAAAGCAGGTTCTCATGTGGGGCCATTCGCATGGCTCGTGCATTACGGAGCGTGCGATCGAGCGAGGCGCCCCTGTTCAAATCGCGGTTTCGATCGACGGTCCGACCGATATCGCCACATGGTTCGCGAACAGGCCGGCTCCGGTTTGGGCCCCGACCTCTGCCGATCAGGACGCGCGTTCGACCGCACTCGTGGTCAATCACCCGACCACGCTCGCGAGTGTGCGGTTCTTGCGGATCCAAGCGACCGGAGACGTGATCGTACCCCCCGAACAGGGCTGTGAACTCGCCGCCAAGATCCCCAACATCGTCAGTTACTATGTTGAAGCAGGTCTCATTCTTCGGCACGGCCTTGGCCCCTGCGCGAAGTATCCCGTGCTCTGGCAGCACGAGCCTCTTCCCGACCAAGTCGCGGGCAAGCAATGGGTTTCGCCGACTTTCCTGATGTACGAAGGCTCGGGCCACGTGATGATCCTTCCCAAATCGTGGCCCGAGGTCAGGAACTTCGTCAACACTTACACGAAGAACGAAGGCTGGCATGCCTCGATGCCCTTCATTTTCTCGGTGATGGAGAACTGATAATTCGCTGCTCTGCGGCACCCACGACTGTCAATCGGCCCAATGTGGACCCCTGATCGGCGTCCAAAACTGGCTCTGACTCAATTTTGATGGAGTTCGGGATTCGACTGCTGCGGGTTTTGGGAGCGAATCAATGCCATGCAGCAGGCTCTTTGGCCGTCGGCCATCGTACCGCGCGGATTTGTCGTCGAAAATGCCGTGTCGGATGGCGCGGCGACGGTGATCACGGTGCACGGCACGAGTACGGCCGGGACGTGTCCCGGTTGCGGGCGGAGTTCGGCGCGCATCCACAGTCGATATCTCCGGCACCTTCTGGACTTGCCGATCGCCGGCAGGCCGGTGCGGCTGATGGTTGTGGCCCGGCGCTTTTATTGTGACGCCGTTCTGTGTGCGCAGCACATCTTCACGGAGCGCTTCGACAGAGATGTGCTCGCTCCGTGGGCACGACGGACTGCGAGGGTGGACTACATCGTCTACCACCTCGGGTTGGCCCTGGGCGGCCGTCCGGCGGCGAACTTTGCACAGAGACTGATGTTGCCGGTGAGCAACGACACCTTGCTGCGTGCCGTGCACAAGCGCGGAAGCCCACGCTTTGTGCCGCCGAGTGTGGTCGGGATCGACGATTGGGCCTGGCGGCGCAACCAGCGCTACGGGACTATCATATGCGATCTGGAACGCCGCAAGACGATCGCCCTGCTGCCGGACCGGGAACCAGCGACGGCAAAATCCTGGCTTTCCGGTCAGCCGCAGATTGCCGTCGTCGCGCGCGACCGCGGCGGCAGCTACCCTGAGACGCGCATCGGCAAGTGAGACAGTGTGCAGCGGTCCTAGTCCCATGTACCGAAGTCGTCCTTTTATGCGATATCTGAACACCCAACTCTTCGAGCCGTCCGCCCGCACGCTCAAGTAAAGGCCACCTCCATCCAGATGCATTCCCTTACGCGTAGTCCGAGCAACGTCCAGCGCCTTCAGTCGTGCGATGATGCGAGCCATCTCAGTCCACACTCCCGTCCATACTTTTCGGCCGAATTTCAGTGGTCAGTTTCGAACGTCAACGAATAGTATGCGTTGTAGAAAAGTGAGTCAAAACAATTACTTAGTGAACGTACTTGCATTCAAACGCACGCACGTGAACATCAGCAATAGCGGACTCTCTGTCCGCCAGCCTGGGCGAGCGAAGGCGAGTGGAGGCTGTCCTCCGGAGCCCTGGCGAAGGAGGACTGAGCGAGACCCTTTCGCTTCGGCCGGCTTACGCCGTGCCTTGCTTTGGCCATCCTCGCGCGCGTCGGTTCGCCCGGCTTCGGCGGGCCGGCCAATTCTGCTATGGATGGGATTGGACCCGTTCATCGGTGGAAGAACCCATGCCCGACCTCAAGGCCCTGCACGACGCGATCCTCATCGGCGATGCCAAGACGGCAAAGTCCGCCACCGAAGCGGCGCTGGCCGAGGGCGTCGATCCCATGAAGCTGGTGCAGGAAACCATGATGCCGGCGATGGACGAGGTCGGCCGCCGGTTCGAGCGCAACGAGTATTTCGTGCCCGAGCTGCTGCTCGCCGCGCGCGCTATGAAGGCGAGCCTGGAGCTGATCCGGCCGCTGCTGGTTGCGGGCGGCGTGGAACCGGCCGGGCGCGTCGCCATCGGCACGGTCAAGGGCGACCTGCACGACATCGGCAAGAACCTGGTGGCGGCCATGCTGGAGGGCGGCGGCTACGAGGTGATCGATCTCGGCGTCAACGTCGATCCGGCCAAGTTCGTGGCCGCGGTGAAGGACAGGAAGGCGCATATCGTGGCGATGTCCGCCCTCCTCACCACCACGATGCCGGCCATGAAGACGACGATCGAGGCGCTGAAGCGGGCGGGCTTGCGCGAATCCGTCAAGGTGATGGTGGGCGGGGCGCCCGTCACCGAGAGCTACGCCAGGGAAATCGGCGCCGACGGTTATTCGAAAAGCGCGGCCGGCGCGGTGGAAGCGGCGCGCGGCCTTTAGAACCCCATCTCTTGCGCGAACGTGTCCGGAAACGTGGCATCCTCGTTGAGCGCCACGTGCTCGATGCGCCGCGCCAGAGCGTCCCAGTCATCCGCATCCTCGAACAGTGCGCGCTTGGCGCCGATGAGGGCGGTGTTGCCGGACGGGACGATGCGCTCGACCGCCACGCGTATCAGCCCGATTCGGCCGGCGCTCGCCCGGTTGACGCAATTGCCGAAGGCGCCCGCCAGAAAAAGCTGCTCGATGTCGTCGAGCCGCGCGCCCAGGCGTTCGGTGAGGATGCGGAGTCCTGTCGCGATGGCGCCTTTGGCGAGCTGCAGCTCGCGCACGTCATGGGGGTGCAGCGCGACGTCGCCCGCCAGCCGCATCGGTTCGGCCAGCCTGCCGCTGCGGTCGATTTTGCCGAGTTCCAACCCCGCGGCCACCGCGTCGACCAGGCCGCTGCCGCACAGCCCGCGCGGGCTTTCGCCGCCGATGACGCGGGCCGAGAGCGTACCGTCGGCCAAAGTCACTTGGCTGATCGCACCGGTCGACGCGCGCATGCCTTGCGCGATGCGGGCACCTTCGAAGGCCGGTCCCGCAGCCGTCGAGGTGCACACGAGCCTGGCGCGCGTGCCGGCCACCACTTCGCCATTGGTACCCAGATCGATCAACGCGCTGAGCTTGGTCTGTTCGTGAAGGCCGGTCGCGACGATGCCCGCCAGGATGTCGGCGCCCACCAGCCCGCCAATGCAGGGCAGGAACTCCGCGGGCGCGCCCAGAGCGTCCCTGCCGAGGCGGACGCGCCCCGGCTCGGCGGGCAGGAAGGGATGGGTGGCCAGCGGCGCCACGTCGAGGCCGCAGAAGAGATGGTGCATCACCGTGTTGCCGACCAGCACGATGCGATCCACGGGCTTGCCGCTTCCGGCTGCAAGCTTCTCGACGATCGCGCCGATCTGTTCGCGCACCAGGCGTTGCAGTTCGCCCTGTCCGCCGCGGAGGGCGAATTCGACCCGGCTGAGCACGTCGGCGCCGTGGCGCGCCTGCGCGTTCAGCGCGGTTTCGGCCGCCAGCACATGGCCGTTCGACAGATCCAGAAGCTGGGCCGCGATGGTGGTGGTGCCGAGATCGACGGCGATGGCAAAGCCCTCGCGCGGGGAGAACGCGAAATTCGATTGGTCGGAAAGCACCGGCATTTCCCATTGCGCCAGTTCGAGATCCAGCTCGCCCGTCACCGCATGCCGGCATGCCAGCCGCCAGCCTTGCGCCAGTTCGGCTTGCGAGAGCCGCAAGCGCTCGTCGGGCGTCGCCTCGAGGTGCCCCTTGAGCACGCGCACGCGGCAGGCTTTGCACCGCCCGTTCCCGCCGCAGGGAAATTCCACGCCGGCCTCGAACAGCACGTCCTGCAGCGGCGTGCCTTCGCTTGCCTCGATTTGCCGGCCGGCGGGTGAAAGCCACAGCGTCGTCATGCCGGCTCCGCTGAGATCAGGCGGTCGCCGCCGGCCAAAACCACGCGCTCGCCGGGGCGCACGACGAGGAACTCGCGTTCGTTCCACTCGCCGCTCAGAAGCCGCCGCAGCCAGCCGAGGTCGCCTTCCAGCCGTTCGAAACGCCAGGTGCGTTTGGTCGCCAGCGCTTCGGCTTCACGCTGCCATAGTCCGGCCTGCGGCACCGCCGTGGCGATGTAGGCGAGCCGCTCGTAGTGTTTGGTGAAGCCCTCGAACTGCTCCAGCAGGTAATCGGCATTGTCCTCGCCGTATCGTTCGACCAGCCGCTCGCGCGTGACGTTGGAGTTCGGGCCGAAGGTGAAATCCGGCTGGCGCGCGTCGGGCGCGGCATGTTCGAGCCAACCCGCGCTCTGGAAATACGTGCCGGGCTCCGCCGCCAGTTCGTCGCGATAGCGTTGCCCGCTGCCGAGCAGGATGCCGATGCAATCGTAGGCCCGCGGAATCACCACGGGCACCGCGCGCGCCACGAGCCCCACCACGCCGCGATTGCAGAGGCCATAGGCGATCAGGATCGCGTCCGCCGACCCGGTATCGTCGATCGCCTGCTGCAGCGCCTTGTTGAGCGCTGGGGCCGAACGCTGGTGCAGCGCCATTTCCAGAGTGGAGAGGCCGATTTCGTTCGCGCATTCGCCGGCAAGCATCGCAAGCTCCGGCTTGAGGCTGGGGCAGGCGATGACGGCGAGGCGAGCCATCAGGGCTTCGCGAAGAGGCGGCGGATGTGCCGGATGAACTCCGGCGAGGTGCCGCAGCAGCCGCCGATGAAGCTGGCGCCCGCCGCGAGCACGGCCGGCACCTGGCGCGCGAACGCCTCCGCATCCAGGGCGTAGACCGCCTTGCCGTCCTTCATCTCCGGCAGGCCGGCGTTGGCCTTGATCCACACCGGAACGTCGCCCGCGACCGCCTTCAGTCGCGAGCAGATCGAAACGAATCCGGCGATGCCCTGGCCGCAATTTGCTCCCACCACGTCGGCTCCGGCGTCGATCAATCCGGCCGCCGCCTGTTCGGGCGTGGTGCCCATCATGGTGCGGTCGAGGTCCTTGCCCGAATCGTAGACCATGCTGGCCACCACCGGCAGGCCGGTCGCCTTCAACTCGGCGATTGCGATCTCGATTTCGTCCAGGTCCTGGAAGGTCTCGAGCACCAGCCCATCGGGTTGGGCCTGTTTGAGCGCTTGCGCCTGCTCGGCATAGGCGGCGCGCAATTCGCTTTCGCTGATGTCGCCGCTCATGAGCAACTTGCCGCTCGGCCCTACCGAGGCGAACACCAGCGCGTTGCGCCCTGCCGCCCGGCGCGACAGGGCCACGCCCGCCTTGTTGATCTCCGCCACCTTGTCGGCGGCATCGCTGTCCCGAAGCCGGAAGCGATTGGCGCCGAAGGTATTGGTCAGTATGATGTCGGAGCCCGCCTCCACATAGGCGCGCGCCACGGCGCCGACTTCGTCCGGATGCGACAGGTTCCACAGGTCGGGCGCTTCGCCGGATTCGAGTCCGCGGGCCTGAAGTTGCGTGCCCCACGCGCCGTCGGTGATCACGGGCGCGCGTTCGACGAGCCTTCGAATCAGCGGATGGGTCATGGCCGGGCGCCCCGAGAGCATTGCGGTATCCAGTCTCAGCATGGCACTTTGGGTCGATCAATGCACGACATGTCGCACGGGTAAACTGCGCGCCGCCGGATTTACCGGCGGTTGCTTGGGAGTACGCTGGGCGCGGACGCCCGCCGGAAAGGAAAACCATGCGCGACCAGCACTGGAACGATCTCAAGCGCGTGATCAAGGGCGAGAAGCTCGATCCCCTGCCGATCGGCTTCATCATCGATTGTCCGTGGCTGCCCAACTGGTACGGCGTGAGCATCCTCGAGTATTTCCAGAGCGACGATGTCTGGTTCGAGGCCAACCGGCACGCCATCGAGACCTTCCCCGAGTTCGTCTTCCTGCCCGGCTTCTGGTCCGAGTTCGGCATGTGCACCGAACCCAGCGCCTGGGGCTGCAAGTGCCAGTTCCCCGAAAATGAGTTTCCCTTCGCGGAAAAGAAGATCACCAGCGGGGATCAGGTCGACGACCTCGTGGCGCCCGACGTCACGACCGACGGCCTGTTGCCCTTCATGCTCAACCGGCTGACGCGCAACCGCTCGCGCATCGAGAAGATGGGGCACAAGATCCGCTTCTCCGTCTCGCGCGGACCGCTCAACATCGCCAGCTTCCTGATGGGAACGACCGAGTTCCTCATGATGCTCGGCACCGATCCGGACCGCACCCACAAGCTGCTCAAGGTCATCAACCGGTTTTTGATGGATTGGCACGCCCGCCAGCGCGAGGCGATCGACTCGATCGACGGCATGCTGGTGCTCGACGACATCGTCGGCTTCGTCAGCGAGGCCGATTACCTCCGGTTCGCGCATCCCTACCTGAAGGAGCTGTTCGACGCTCCGGTATTGGTCAAGCTGTTCCACAACGACGCCGACTGCCGCCAGTCGGTGAAGCACTATCCCGATCTGGGCGTGAACCTCTACAACCCCGGCATCCATCTCGGCATGAACGACCTGCACGAGGTTACCGGCAATCGCATGACGATCCTGGGCAACATCCCGCCGCGCGATGTGCTGGCGCAGGGCTCGCCCGACGAGGTCAAGAAGGCGGTCGAGACTCTCGTCGCCGACACCAAGGAAAAGTCGCGGATGCTGCTGTCGTGCGGCGGCGGCATGCCGCCGGGTGTGTCGACGGCGAACCTCAAGGCGTTCCTCGCCGGCGCGCGCTAGCGGCGGGGAGCGTCGACGACGTTCAGCCGGTGCACGGTGAGGCTGTCGATTTCCGCGCTCTTGAGGTGCAGGTGTCCGAGCGCGAGGCGGCCGATGGCCATGCGGGCGACGGCGATCGCACCGATCGACAGCGCGCCCAGCGCCAGCGCCCCGAACAAGGCGATGCCGAGCGGCGCCATTCCGATGGGCATGACGCCGACCGCCTGAATCCTTCGCGCTTCTGCGGCCATCGCATGCACACTCCTACAGCAGCGGCTTGACGCCGTTGTGTTCCACCACCACGCCGCGCGCCGTGAGCTTGCCGTCGGCCCCGGTCATGACGATCAGCGAAACCGCTTTGCCTTTTTCGAGCCATGTGGCGTCGCCCAGGACCCATTTCATCACCGGCACCTTCGGCCCCACGACGAGTTCCGTTTCGCCAACGCAGTTGCCCTTGCCCGGCGCGCTGGCGTGACCGCTGCACGCGCCGTTGGCGCCGGGCAGGGAGCCGTGGAAGCTGAGCTTGAGCACGCCGGACTTGGCGGAGACCTTGCCGTTCACCTCTTCGACGGTGGCATTGGTCATGCTCTGGTTGGGCTGGCTCATCGGGTACTGGCCTTCGCCCAGCCCGCGCAACGCTTCGGGAAAGATGCGCACCTCCTGCGAGTGCAGCTTGCCGTCGGGCCCCAGCATCGCCGCGGAGGCCACGAAATCGCCCGGCTTGACGTCGGCGAGCGAGGCCTTTTCGTTGGCGATCACTCTGGCGTCCGGCGTCAGCGCGATCTCGACCGTCGTGCCCTGGTCCGTCTTCACGGTCAGGGTCGGCGCGGCGAACGCCTCGATCGTGCCCTTGATGCGCTGGGGCGCCGGCGGGCTTTGGGCCGCGACGGGAAGCCCGACAAGCAAGCCCGCAAGGGCGGCAGCAAAAGCGCGCATGCGTGACACCTCCCTACTTGGCGGGCTTGCGGAACTTGAGGATGAACTGATCGGTGCGGCCGCGGATCGACTTGTCGAACACCAGCGCCGTGCGCGGGTCGTTCGGGTTGCGCAGCACGTTGCTCTCGCCGATGAGCTTGAAGCCGGCCGCTTCGACTTCCTTCTTCACCACCGCCTCGTCGATGCGGTGCAGCGTTTCGGTGTCGGCGGAGCCCGAGCCCTTGGGCGCCGAATGGTCGAGCACGATATAGATGCCGCCGGGCTTCAGTGCCTTGAACACCGCCTTGTTGAGCGCCGCGGTGTCCGCCGTCTTCATGTTCTTCACGTCGTGGTAGTTCTGCGACGTCCAGACGAGGTCGAGCAGTTCGGGCGCGGTCAGATCGTTGAGGGGGCCTTTGATGACGCTCACGTTCTTGTAGTCGTCCGCCACCTTCAGGACCGGCGCCGGCTTGCCCTTGAGAAAGGCGTCGAATTCGTTGGGCTGCTCGGCATAGACCCATCCGCCGGCACCGACGGCCACCGCGAACAGGCGCGTGAAGTAGCCGCCGCCGGCCATCAGGTCCATCACCTTCCAGCCCGGTTTGACGCCCGCGAACATGAGCATCGCGGCGGGCTTGCGATTGACGTCGCGTTGGGTGTCCTCGGCGGGCCGGCGCGAATCGGCGACCGCGGCCTTGACGTATGTGGGAACCGGCGCGGCGGAAGCACCGGCGGTCAGCATCACGGCCGCCAGCAGCGCCACGGCCAACGAGCGCGTCATCTTTTCTCTCCCGCTTGGATGTTCGCGAGGAGTATGGCACGGAGCACACCGGCAAGTCCAAAACGTCGCATCGCATCACATGAGTTTGAACGACTCTTCCGGTCTCGAGGAGGCGCTCGCGGGAATGGGGTTGATCGCCCCCGGCGAGCCTTGCGAAATTGCCGCCTTGGGCGGCGGCGTGTCTTGCGACGTGTTCATGGTTCGCACCGCGGCGCGAACGGTTTGCGTCAAGCGCGCGCTGCCCAAGCTGCGGGTTGCCGCCGACTGGCGCGCCCCTGCGGAAAGAAGCCATGCCGAAGTGGCCTGGTTCGAGCTTGTGGGGCGAATCGATCCCCTTTGGGTTCCCGCGATCCTGGGCGAGGACCGCGCCCGCCACATGTTCGCGATGGAGTTCTTTCCGCCCACCACCCACCCGGTCTGGAAAACGCTGCTCGCCGAGGGCAGGGCCGATCAGGGCTTTGCCGCCCGCATCGGCGGGGCGCTGGCGCGCATCCATGCCCGAACCGCCGGCAGGCGCGATGTGGCGGACGATTTCAGGAACAACGAACAGTTCCACGCGCTGCGGGTTGATGCCTACCTGCTGTTCACCGCCGCCAGGCATCCCGACGTGGCGCCGACCATCCGCGCCATGGCCACGGCGCTCGGCCAGGCCCACATCGCGCTGATGCATGGTGACGTCAGTCCGAAGAACATCCTGTGCGGCCCGCGCGGGCCGGTCTTTCTCGATGCGGAAACCTGCTGCTACGGCGATCCCGCATTCGATCTCGCCTTCTGCCTGAATCATCTGCTGCTCAAGGGCGTCTGGCACCCGCGGCACGCGCCGTCTTACGCAAGCTGTTTCGCCGCGCTGACCAAGGCCTATTTCGAAGCGGCCGATTGGGAGGAACGGCGCGGGCTCGAAGACCGCACGGTCGGCCTGGTTTCGGCATTTCTGCTCGCTCGCATCGACGGCAAGTCGCCGGTCGAATACCTCACGGCCGACCGCGACAGGCAGTTCGTTCGCGGCATGGCCAAGGCCTTCCTCAACGGCCGCCCGGCAAGCCTCGCCGACCTGCTGGAGCGCTGGACAGAAGCACTTTCCGCCCGTCAAATGTGACGGGATGGACTCATGAGCATCTTCGGGCGGCTGAAGCCCATCGACAGCGTGCACGACAATCCCGGTGGCGAGCGGCTGAAGCCGACGCTGTCCTGGCCGCATCTGATGGCGCTCGGCGTGGGCGGCATCGTGGGCACGGGCATCTACACGCTGATCGGCGTAGCGGCGGGGCTGGCCGGCCCGGGTATGATCGTTTCGTTCGTGATCGCGGGACTGGTCAGCGCCTGCGCCGCGCTCGCCTATGCCGAGATGGCCACCATGATGCCGGCGGCCGGCAGCGCCTACACCTACAGCTACGTGGTGATGGGCGAGCCTATTGCCTGGTTTGTCGGCTGGAGCCTGATCCTCGAATACACGGTGGTTTGCGCCGCGGTCGCGGTGGGATGGTCCGCGCATGCGGCCGGCCTGATCCAATGGCTGCATCTGCCGGTGCCCGCCGCGATCCTCGCAGGCCCGCAGGCGGGCGGGATGATCAACCTGCCGGCGATCATCGTCTCGCTCGCCGTGGCGGCGCTGTTGGCCGCCGGCACGCGCGAGAGCGCGACGGTCAATTTTGTCCTGGTCGTGATCAAGCTTGCCGCGCTCGCCGCCTTCGTTGCCATTGCGCTGCCGACGTTCGATCCTGGTCACTTCGCGCCCTTCCTGCCCTATGGCTGGAACAGCGTGGCGCTCGACGGCATGAAGCTCGGCGTGCTGCCGGCCGCTTCGCTGATCTTCTTCGCGTTCTACGGCTTCGACACCATCTCCACCGCCGCGGAGGAGGCCAAGCGGCCGGGCCGCGATCTTTCCATCGGCATCGTCGGCTCGATGCTGTTGTGCACCTTCATCTACATGGCTGTGGCGGCGGCTGCCGTGGGTGCGGTTCCGACCGGCGAATTCGCGAAAAGCGCGGAACCTTTGGCGTTGATCCTGCGCGAGTTGAACCAGCCGGGCTGGTCGGCGGTGATCGGCGGCGCGGCGATCCTGGCGTTTCCGACCGTTATCATGGTCTTCATGTACGGCCAGAGCCGGATTTTCTTCGTCATGGCGCGCGACCGCCTCTTGCCGGGCCGTCTTGCCAGGGTGAACGCGCGCACCGGCACGCCCGTCGCCGTCACCGTTTTCACCGGTATCGTCGCGGGCGTCATTGCGGGGCTTGCGCCGCTCAAGCTGATCGCAGAGCTTGCCAATGCCGGCACGCTTTGCGCCTTCATCGCCGTGGCCGTGTCGATGATCATCCTGCGCTTGCGCGATCCGAAGCGTCCGCGCGTGTTTCGCACGCCGCTGCCGTGGCTCGTCGGCCCCGCCGCGATTCTGGGATGCCTTTATCTGTTCTGGAATTTGCCGGGCCTGACCCAGCACCTGTTTTTCATCTGGAACGGCGTGGGCATTATCGTCTACGCGCTCTACGGGGTGCGCAACAGCCGGCTGGCCCGCGCCCTTCCGTGATGGACGAAAACCGCGTCAGACCTTTGCTTCGATCGGCACGCCCGGTGCGATTTTCGAGGCGTGGATCACGAGCGCCGTCTTGACGCTGGCGACATTGCGCTCGGCGGTAAGCGTCTCGGTCACGAAGCTCTGGAAGCCGGACAGGTCCTTCGCCACGATCTTCAGGATGAAATCGACTTCACCCGAAAGCATGTAGCATTCGCGCACGTTCGGCCACGAGCGGACGTGTTCCTCGAACTGCTTGAGATCGTGATCGTGCTGGCTCGCCAGGCCCACGAAGGCGAAACCGGTCACCTCGAACCCGAGTGCCTTGCCGTCGAGATCGGCGTGATAGCCCTGGATGTAGCCGGCCTTTTCCAGCGCGCGCATGCGCCTCAGGCAAGGCGGCGCCGTGATCTTCGCGCGGCGGGACAACTCGACGTTCGTGATGCGGCCGTCGGCCTGGAGTTCCGCGAGGATCTTGAGGTCGATCGAATCGAGCTTGTGATGCTCCAAGAGGGGTCCCCGTAGAATAATCTTTCAGGGCGCTTTTTACTCCGGGGAGCCCGGCTGCAGCAATAATATTTCTGGGGGGCGGCTCCGAGTCGCTGTGGACAGTCGGTGGCAGGCGCCCGGCCTGCCGGCAAATGACCATGTGGGCAGGAGGATTTGGCCGCTTGACCTTTTGGGGCCGGGTTCCGATATCAGGCGTCCGGCCGCTCATGAAAGCGAAACCCGTGTCATCCCACGCAAAAGTCGTCATCCTCGGAAGCGGGCCTGCGGGCTGCACGGCGGCGATCTACGCCAGCCGGGCGATGCTTGAGCCCATGCTGATCGCGGGTCTTCAGCCCGGCGGACAGCTCACCATCACGACCGAGGTGGAGAACTACCCAGGCTTCGCCGAGGCCATCCAGGGGCCGTTCCTGATGCAGCAGATGGAGGAGCAGGCGCGCCGGCTGGGCACCAACTTCGTCTCAGACACCATCGCGTCGGTCGATCTGGGGCGCCGGCCATTCACCCTGTTGGGCGATTCGGGCGCGCGCTACACTGCCGACACGCTCATCATCGCCACGGGCGCCCAGGCGAACTGGCTGGGCCTGCCGTCGGAATCGAAGTTCCAGGGCTTCGGCGTCTCGGCGTGCGCCACCTGCGACGGCTTCTTCTACCGCGGCAAGAAGGTGGCCGTGGTGGGCGGCGGCAATACGGCGGCGGAGGAAGCCCTCTTCCTCACCAATTTCGCGGATCACGTCACGCTGATCCACCGCCGCGACCGGTTGCGCTGCGACAGGACGAACATCTCGCGCCTGGAATCCAACCCCAAGATCGACATCATCTACGACAACACGGTGGAGGAGATCCTGGGCACGGAAGACCCCAAGGGCGTCACGGGCGTGCGTCTCAGGAACACGATCACCGGTTCGACGCTGGACATCGACGTGCACGGACTTTTCATCGCCATCGGCCATTCGCCCGCCACGGCCCTGTTCAAAGACCAACTCGACATGGACGAATTCGGCTATATCAGAACGGCGCCCGATTCCACGCACACCAGCGTGGCGGGCGTGTTTGCGGCCGGCGACGTCAAGGACCGCGTGTTCCGCCAGGCGGTCACTGCGGCCGGAATGGGATGCATGGCGGCGCTCGAAGCCGAACGGTTCCTGGCGGGAGCGCACGTCTGACGGCACAAAGCTGAAGGGGAAGGCCATGGACTGGGACAAGCTGCGGATTTTTCACGCGGTTGCATCGGCCGGGAGCTTCACCCACGCGGGCCAGATGCTGAGTCTCAGCCAATCGGCGGTCAGCCGCCAGATCAGCGCGCTCGAAGACGAGATCACCACGCCCCTGTTCCAGCGCCATGCGCGCGGGCTCACCCTCACCGACGAAGGCGAGATGCTGTACGCGGCGGTCAGCGACGTGCTGGCGCGGCTGGCCCAGGCCGAAGAGGCGCTCAAGAACGTTCACGATGCGCCGCGCGGTTCGCTGAAGGTGACGACCACGCACGGCATTGGCGCCTACTGGCTGGTGCCGCGCCTGGGCACCTTGCTCAAGGAATGTCCGGAGCTTGAGCTTCACCTTGTCATGGAAGATCGCGAGCTCGACCTTTCGCAGCGCGAGGCCGATGTCGCCATCCGCATGCGCGCGCCGGTGCAGGCGGACCTGATCCAGCGCAAGCTGTTCACGGTGCACTATCACATCTACGCGACACGGGCTTACCTTGAGGCCTGCGGCGAGCCGCAGAACCTCGAGGATCTGGCCGATCACACCGTCATCTCCTACGGGGAAACGGCGCCGCCGGAGGTTCGCGAGGTCAACTGGCTGTTCGATTCCGTCAAGCGCGTGGCGCGGCCGGAAAGCGGGGGACGCTTCGTCCGCATCAACAACGTCAGCGGCGTGCTTTCCGGCGCGCTGTCAGGGGTGGGATTGGCCTCGGTGCCCGACTATGTTGCCGCGCTGCATCCCGAGCTTGTGCGCATCCTGCCCGACGTGCCGGGACCCAGCTTCGATGTTCATCTGGTTTACGCAGACTCCTTGCGCCAGTCGAAGCGCGTGGCGGCGTTCCGCGATTTCCTGGTCCGCGAGGCTAAGGACTGGCATTACTGATGCTTCGACACGCCGCCCTCATCCTGAGGACGAGCGAAGCGCGCATCTTGAAGGGCGAGGGCGGCTCCGGATGAGATGGCGGCCGTCGAAAATGAGCAATTCGTAACGCTTTTCGCCCATTGAAATCGGCAAAAGGCTCCCCATTTGCAGAGTACCGGTGCGCCTTCCCCCCATGGCCCGCCGGCGCGGAACCCCCCGTCCGCGAGAGCCTTGGGCGGCGTAATATCGCCGCCCGGCTCGGCTCGCGCCCCCAACCGCGCGAGCCATCGCAAGCATCCCTTGCCGGAGCGGCCCCCGCTCCGGCGATTTTTCTGCTATTTATGGAAGCCCCTCCGATCCGAAGGGGCGTTCGCGGGAGGTCGTCGATGTCGTTTTGGAAACTCGCAGGCCGTTTGGCTGTGGTCGTGGCACTGGGCGTGGGGCTGGCCGGATGCGGCATCAACAAGATTCCCGCGCAGGACCAGGAGGTAAAAGCCCGCTGGGCCGATGTGCAGAACGAATATCAGCGCCGGGCCGATCTGGTGCCGAACCTGGTCGCAACCGTGAAAGGTTATGCGAAGCAGGAGCAAACTGTTCTGACCCAGGTTACCGAGGCCCGCGCCCATGCGACGCAGACCACGCTTCCGGCCGACGTGCTGACCAACCCGCAGGCCTTCCAGGCCTATGAGAGGAGCCAGGCGCAACTCTCCGGCGCCCTGGGTCGGCTTCTCGCAGTGAGCGAGGCCTATCCGGACCTCAAGTCCAACCAGAACTTCATCGCGCTCCAGGCCCAGCTGGAGGGCACCGAAAACCGCATCACCATCGCGCGGCGCGACTACATCGATGCGGTGCAGAAGTTCAACACGCTGCTGGTCACGATCCCCTACCGCTGGACGGCGGCGATGTTCTATCCCGAGCTGAAGCCGTACCAGACCTTCCACACCAGCGAGAAGAACCAGTCGGCGCCCACGGTCCAGTTCTGATGCACGCGCGGACTTTCACGTTCGCGTTGTTCGCCCTGGCCGTCGCCTTCCTGGTGACGGCCGGTGTGCAAGCCGCGTTCACTTTCCCTCCGCGTGGTCGACGATGCCGGCATTCTTTCGGCCGATACGCAGCAGAAGCTCACCGCGCTGCTCGCCGAGCATGAGCAGCAGACCGGCAATCAGGTCGTCGTCGTCACCTTGAAGGACCTGCAGGGCACCGACATCGCCGATTACGGCTATCGGCTCGGCCGCGCCTGGGGCATCGGCCAGAAGGGCAAGAACAACGGCGTTCTCGTCATCGTCTCGCCCAATACCCACGACGCGCGCATCGAGGTGGGCTACGGGCTCGAGGGCGATCTCACCGATGCCCAGTCCAAGCTCATCATCGAGAACGTGATGTTGCCCGCCTTCCGCCAGGGCGATTACGACAAGGGCGTGCTCGAAGGCACGGTGGATGTGCTGCGCACGCTCGGCGGCAAACCGTCGGGGGCGGAAAACATCCCCGAGCCGCAAGCCCAGGACCAATCCTCCGGCGGTGGCATCCCGATCCTTTTGATCGTCATCGTGGTGTGGCTCGTGTTCGGGCGCTGGCTGTGGCCGCTGTTTTTCCTCGGCGGCATCGGGCGCGGCGGCTGGGGCGGAGGCTTCGGCGGCGGCGGGTTCTCGGGTGGCGGCTTCGGCGGCGGCGGATTTTCCGGCGGCGGCGGATCGTTCGGCGGGGGAGGCGCTTCGGGGCATTGGTGATGAAGCTCACGCACGAGGAACACAAAAAACTGCAAGACGCCTGCGCCGCTGCCGAGGCGCGCACCGGCGCCCGCGTGGCCGTGGTGACGGTGTCCGTCAGCGATCACTATCACCTTTATCCGCTCGTCTACGGTGGCATCGCCGCCGTGGCGGCGCTCACGGTGCTGGCGCTGTCGTGGCCGCATCTGGCGCTGGGCAGGGCCTTCATCATCACGGCTGCGATTGCGGGCGCCGTGACGCTGCTGCTCGAGTGGATGCCGCTGCGGCTTAAGCTGGTGCCGCGGCACGCCAAGAACTGGGAATGCTGGGAACTGGCGCACCGCTCGTTCGCCGCGCGCGTGCTCGCACAGGCCGACCGAAAACCCGGCATCGTGCTGTTCGTCTCCTTCGGCGAACGCTATGTGCATGTGGTTGCCGACCGCGATGTCGCCCTGCGCGTGTCGCCATCGACATGGGACGCGATCATCGCGGAGTTTCTCGGCCATGCCAGACAGGGCCGCGTCGGCACTGCGTTGCTGACGGCCGTGGAATCCTGCACCAGGGTACTCGAACAGCACTTTCCGCTGCGGTAATCGGGCCCCGTCGCCCGAGCTGCGACAAGCCGACTAGTTCGAAAACGGGCGCGCATCTCAAGCCAGCCATGCACGGCCGGTTCCTTGCCGTACTAGGCATCGGTTCCCAACCTTGTATAAGCTCTGTGCAATTGGGGATTTCGTTATGCGTAGGTGGGTGGCGGCGGCGCTGGGGGCGGTTCTGATGGCCCCTTTGGCGTTGGCCGACCAGACCGGCGTGCTTGAGTACCCGGCCTCGTTCTTCACCGATGCCCGGCCGAGCACGGCCTACGACATGATCGGGCGCCTGCCCGGCTTCACCTTCGACGATGGTCAGTCGGCGCGCGGTTTTGCGGGCACGGCCGGCAACGTGCTGATCGACGGCCAGCGGCCCACCTCCAAGACCGACGATCTCGCGTCGATTCTCCAGCGCATCCCGGCTTCCGACGTCGATCACATCGAGGTGATCCGCGGCGGCGCGCAGGGCATCGACATGCATGGTCAGACGGTCGTCGCCAACGTGGTGCGCAGGAAGGCCGACTCCACGGAGGTTGTGGTCGACGCTTCCAACAACATCTGGCCCACGGGTCATATGGTGCCGGCCGCCAGCATCCAGTTCACGCGGCGCGCGGGCGAGGCCACCTATGATGCCTCGCTCTCCCAGTTCGGCAGTTTCAACGACAGCGTCGGCAAGGGCACCTACGACGTTCTCGATGTGGCATCGGGTTCCGTCCAGCACGCCACGATCCAGAAGCACGGCATGGGGATCGGCTGGGGAGCGACCGGTGCGGCCACGCTTCCGCTGTGGGGCGGCCAGTTCAAGGCCAACGTCACCTACCAGGATTCCCCGTTCGTCAACGCCACGCGCTATTTCTCGCCCGCCGGCAACTGGATCATAGCCGACACCTCCGGCAACCAGAACGGCGAGATCGGGCTGCATTGGAACGGCGGCTTCGGCCGCGCCGAGCTCGAAACCCTGCTGCTGCAGCGGCTCGGCCGCTCGACCGACAACCAGTCCTCCAACCAGGCGGGCGACGATGAGATTTTCACCTCCAAATCGAAGACCGCCGAAAGCATCGCGCGCGCCACACTGCGCTATCGCGCCGCCGAAGGCTTGACGCTCGAAGCGGGTGCCGAGGGCGCCTACAACCTGCTCGACGGCTCCAGCAGCTATGCCGTCAACGGCACCCCCGTTCCGCTTCCGTCGGCCAACGCCCGCGTGGACGAGATTCGCGGCGAGACCTTCGCGCAGGCGATGTGGAGCTTTGCGCCCGACTTCAAGCTCGAGGCCGGAGCGCGTTTCGAATACTCGGTGATCAGTGAGACAGGCTACACAGAGATGAGCCGCTCGTTCTTCTATCCCAAGCCGCGTATTCTTCTGGCCTGGACGCCGCAGAAGGACACGCAGGTCCGTTTGCGTGTCGAGCGCGTGCTGGGCCAGCTCGATTTTTCGAGCTTCGTGGCGAGCAGCGATCTTACCGCCTATGGGGTCAATGCGGGCAATCCCAACCTCGCCCCCGACCGCCATTGGCAGTACGAGCTGTCGTTCGAACGGGATTTCTGGAATCGCGGCGCCCTGGTTCTCACGCTCACGCACGAAGACATCTCGGGCGTTCTCGACTACATCCCGGTCACGGGTTCGTCGGGGGTGTTCGACGCGCCGGGCAACATCGGCGACGGCCACAAGAACCAGATCGACGCCGAGCTCACCCTGCCGCTCGACAAGCTCGGGCTCACGGGCGGCCTGTTGAAGGCGACCGACATCTGGCGCTTCAGCGGCGTGCGCGATCCGGTGACCGGGCGCGAGCGCGTCATCTCCGGCGTGCGGCCCAACGACATCGAGTTCACGCTGAGCCAAGACATCGACAGTCTGAAATCGACCTGGAGCATCTTCTATTTCGACGGCTGGGACGAGCGCTACTATCGCCTGGCCTACGAGCGGCACGACTACGTTCCGCCGCCCTATTTCCAGGTCGAGTGGGACTATAAGCCGACGCCGGACTGGATGTTCGCGTTCGCCGTGAAGAATCCCGTGCGCTTCACCTATGTCGACATCAACACCTTCTACGCCGGCCCGCGCAACCAGTACGGACCGGCCGAGGTCGACACGCTGCGTCTGAGGTCGCAGGCGCGCCTCTACATCGAGATCCGCAAGACGTTGTGAGCGGGCGAAAAGAAAGCGGGCCGGACCGCCGGTCCAGCCCGCCTTGCGGCGTCGGCAAGCTCAGCTCGCCTTGGCTTCCTCTTTTGCGGCTTTCCTCGCCGCCACGACCTGGTCGGCGATCTTGCCGGAAAGCTCCTGCAGATGGTCGAACTCCATCTGGTAGGTGCCCACGCCCTGGGTCAGCGAGCGCAGCTCGATGATGAGGTTGCCGATCTCCGATTGCGGCATCTCGGCCTCGACCGTATCCCAGCCGTTCCAGCCGGGCCGCGCGTCGTAGCCCAAAAGCTGCCCGCGCCGGCCGCTCACCACCGCGTTGATCTTCGAGGTGGCGTCGTTGGGCACGTGGATCTTCACCTTCATGATCGGCTCCAGCAGCACCGGCGAGCACTGGGGCATGCCTTCCTGCATACCGATGCGCGCCGCGGTCTGGAATGCCGCGTCGGACGAATCGACCGTGTGGTACGAGCCGTCGTTCAGCGTCACCGAAAGGTCGACCACCGGGAAGCCCAGCGGGCCTTCATCGAGATAGGCGATGACGCCCTTTTCCACCGACGGGATGAACTGCTTGGGTACCACGCCGCCCACGATCTCGTCGATGAAGGCGAATCCCGCCCCGCGCGGCTGCGGCTTGATCTCGAGCACGCAGTCGCCGAACTGGCCGTGGCCGCCCGACTGGCGCTTGTGGCGGCCGCGCACGGTGACCGGCTTGCGGATCGTCTCCTTATAGGGGACCGATGCCGGGCGTGTGTTCAGTTTGAGGCCGTAGCGGCTCATCATCTTGTCGATCGCCACGCGCAGGTGCATTTCGCCTTGGCCGCCCAGCGTCATTTCGTGCAGCTCGGGGTCCTGGTGGAAGTGGACCGAAGGATCCTCCTCGATCAGCTTGCCCAAAGCCGCGGTCAGCTTCACTTCGTCGGCACGGTTGGCCGCCTGGATGGCGAGCTTGTAGACCGGCGTCAGGTGCTCGATGTTCTGCTTCGGCGGCGGCGCCTTGCCGGTGGACAGCGTGGCGCCGGTAGGAATGCCTTCGAGGCGCGCCAGCGCCACGGTTTCGCCCGCCTTGGCTTCGGAGAGCTTGGTCTGGCCGGTGCCGATGAGCTGGAAGAGGCCGCCGACGCGGCTTTCGTTGCCGTCGGCGGTGTGCAGCACCGAGCCGTCCTTCAGGTTGCCCTGCATGACGCGCGCGATGGAGAGCTTGCCGCCGCGCTCGGAATAGACGGTCTTGAGCACCTGCACGAAGGTGTCGCTGTTTTCGGGAACGCCGATGCGCTTGGCGGCCGTGGCCACGTCCGGGCACTCGTGGCGCAGCTGCTTCATCAGCCGCGTGATGCCCTGGTTGCGCTCGGCAGAGCCGATGAATACCGGCACCACCAGGCATTCGGCGAATTCGCGTTTGAGGTCGCCGAACACTTCCTCGCGCGGCGGCTCCTGGTCCGACAGCAGCTCTTCCATCAGCCGCTCGTCGTAGTCCGCGAGCTTCTCCAGCATCGCGTAACGCGCTTCCTTTTCGCGATCGGGGTCCTTGATGTCGACCGGCTCGGAGTGGCTGCCGTCGCGATAGGCGAAGGCGCGCTCGAGCGCCAGGTCGACGAAGCCCGTCACCTGTTCGTTCTCCCAGATCGGGATCTGCCTGAGCAGCAGCGGCGTATCGCTGGCTTCCTGGAGCGTGCCCAGGATGTCGCGCAGCGAGCCCGCCGCCTTGTCGATCTTGTTGACGAACATCAGGTGGGGAATCTTGAGGTCCGCAAGCCGCTTCATGTACGGCTTCAGCATCTGCACCTTGGCTGGTTCCGGCTCGATCACGACGATGGCCGCATCCGCGCCGTGGACCGCATAGAGCGTGTCCTGCAGGAATTCGATGGATCCCGGGCAATCGAGGAAGGTGAAACTCTGGTCGAGGAACGCACTGGTCGCGCAGTTGATCTCGACGCTCATCTGGCGCGCCCGCGCCTCGGGGCTGGAGTCGCCGACGGTGCTGTTCTGCGCCACGGAGCCTTTGCGCTGGACCGTTCCGTTGGCGAACAGGATGGCTTCGAGCAGGGTCGTCTTGCCGGAGCCGTAGGGTCCTACCAGGGCCACGGTGCGTGGCCCTTTTCCTCCGTTGTTGGACATTCATTACCTCCTTCGGGCCTGCCGGGCGCAGGTCCGGGGGGTCGCGGCGGGCGCAGGTCCCGGGTGATCGGGCCGCGTCACGCGCCCCACTTCTCTAAGGTAAACCAAAGCGCTGAATGCAGGTGTTGGCAAGGGCCAGCCGACGGCTTTGCCGCACTATCGAAAGGCCCTCGCTCTCTAGAGTGTCGCGGCGCCATAGCCATTCGAGGTCTGCCGTGCCCGAACGCGTGTCGCCCGAGCGCTCGGCCCATCCCGTCCTGTTCCTGATCCTGTTTTTGCCGTTGGGAATATCCGGCGGCTACGTCACCGTGACGCTGGTCTATCTGTTGGGGCAGGCTCATGTCGGAGTGAACGATCTGGCCATGCTTGCGGGCCTCGTGCTCATCCCGCAGTGGGGCAAGGCTCTGCTCGGTCCGATGGTCGATGCGACCCTGACCAACAAGATCTGGTTCTTCGCATCGGCAGCCGTCACGGGATTGCTGATGGCGGCGACGGCCGTCGTTCCGCCGGTAGCGGGAAATATGGTGTTGATCGACATTCTGGTTTTCACCTTCAGTGCCACGTCTGCGGTCAATGCACTGGCGGCCGACAGCATCCTGGCGCACGCCACCTCGCCGGAGGAGAAGGGGCGAGCGGGCGGCTGGAGCCAGGCGGGCAATCTCGGCGGCAACGGTCTTGGCGGCGGTGCGGCGTTGTGGCTGGCACAGCATGTGGCGATCGGATGGTTGGGGGGAGCGGCGGTCGGCGCAGCCTGCGTCCTGTCCAGCGCGGCCCTTTATTTCGTGACAGAGCCGCCGATTGATCATCGCAGCGAAAGCTTCTGGCACAGCCTGGTGAACGTCGGACGGGACGTCTGGGAAGTGGCAAAGTCGCGCCGGGGGCTTTTCGTCTTTTTTGCCATGTGGCTGCCGATCAGCGCGGGCGCGATGTCGAACCTTTGGTCCGCGGTGGCGCCGGACTGGCACGCCTCGGCGGACGCTGTGGCGCTGGTCAACGGCATCCTGAACGGCGTTGTTTCGATGATCGGCTGCATCATCGGCGGCTGGCTTTGCGATCGGATGAGCCGGATGTTCGCGTACAACCTGTTCAGCATCGTCCTCGTGGCGAGCGCCGCGGCCATGGCGTTTGCTCCGCGCACGCAGGCGATGTACGTGGACTTCGTGCTGATTTATTCGTTCATCAACGGCTTCGGTTATGCGGCCTGGGGCGCAGTGGTGCTGGAAGCCATCGGCAAAGGCGCGGCGGCGACGAAGTACAATATTCTGGCCAGCATCGCGAATGTTCCAATCTGGTATCTGACGAGGATCGACGGTTGGGCGCACGATTGGAAAGCGCCGGCGTGGATACCGTGGCACGGCTCGACGCTGATGCTCATGGCCGAGACGATCGTGCCCATCCTCGGCACTTTGGTGCTGGTGGCATTCTGGGTGTTGACGAAGCCACTCTACAAGGCGCGCGAGGCGGCGGCCATGAAGGCCGAAACCGTCGCCTGATCGACGTGCGGGTCGCCCTGGTTGGACGCGAGCAGGATGTTCAGCATCCGGGGCACCGGCACGCCGTGGTCGCGCGCGATCGTGTTGAGCGACTGCTTCGTGCTGTCCGCCGGAACGCCGCCCGCCTTGAGCCGCGCCACGGCCCATGGCCGTGATGGCCGCCGTGCAAGCCCGTGCCGGCGAACGGCACCGCGGCCAGGATCAGCAGCACGGTTGCGGCGCCCAGGCCTCCGGCGATCGCCATTCCGGGCGGGGTTTTCAGCATCGCCGTCACCCCGCGCCAATTGCGCGCCAGATGCGGCGCCGGCGCGGCGACGAAGATCGCGCCGAGCCATTCGTGGACGTTGCGAAGCGTGCCGCCGCGAACGCCGAAGAACATCGACAGGCCGGTCAGGCCCACGCCGATGAAGCTCGCCAAGCTCAAAGGCGTGGCGTATTTGCGCAGCAACCCGTTCATGTCGGCATCGTCCTTGTCGCCCGTTGTTCAACGCGGGCCGGTGATGCCTTGCGTCTGCCCCTGTCGGGGCGGGGCATTTGCGATCCGGTCTGAAGGGGCAATTCGGGACCAACTCCGGTCATTCCCCGCATGGGGAAGACGCGCCAGAACCGGACATTCCGGTGATGCAGACGTGACGCGCTCGTGATTGAATACCTCCACCTGCAAAAAAGGGGGCGGCGGTGTCGAAATTGGTCCGTGGCTTTATTACGAAAATCGTCCACCCGCTGCTTTTGTCATCCGGTGCATTGTTCGCGGCATCCGGCGTTGTCGTGTCCATCCAGCGATACACGACAGACGTGGCAGCTTTCGGTACTGATTGGTGGCGATTTAGCGGCTGGTACATCTTAAGCCATGCCGGAACTGGTATGGCTCTCCTACTTCTTTCGGCAGCGTACGCGGTGACGTATTTCCTCAATCGTGAGCGCCTCATCGCGCCAGTCACATATGTGCTCAGCTATTTGGCAGTGGGTGGCTCCTCTTGGGTTGTGTTACTCGGAATTGGTAAGGCAGACGGATGGAGCGATGTCCGCGAAACCCTGATGTGGGGTGGGCTCTTGTATCTTGGGCCGGCGCTGATCTTGGCTGCTGCAATGCTGTACTGGACCGCCCGCAGGAAGCAGGATCACAACACGCCGCTTGCGAGCTAGGGCAACTTCTGGCGCTTCCGCGACCTTCTCGCAAAGCGCAGTTCGGGACCGTTTCCGGACATTCGCGCAAAGGGGAAGATGTGCCATTTGCGGTCATTCCCGCACTGCGCAATGATGTTGCCAGTTTGCCCAAGAATTCGGTTTGCAGGCCGAAATGGAAACCTTCGATTTTGCGAAAATCGCGTCGCGAGAATTCGCGTTTCTGCTCGATTGCGGCTTTCAATCAGACAGCGTCACCCCCACGGATGTCGTATTCGTTTCTGCGCTCTACCGCATCAGCATCTTCTATGACACACGCTCGCACGAAATCGATCTTGGCATTCGATCGATGAAATACCCCCACGGTAGCGGCGCTTCCTTCGACGTACTTGTGTCCGTGTTTGATAGAGAAGCTGCCGCGCACAAGGAGTGGGCCGGCGCGGTGGAAACACCTGGCGAAGTGATTGAGCGAGTGCGTGCTCTTGCGGCGAACTTCCGGCGTTACGTGAAGTTGGACCGTTTGAAATCGCCCGCCTTGTGGGAAGAAATTGCCGCGCGCGGAAAGGCAATGTTCGACGCGCGTTGGCCGTCGATCACCGTAGAACAGGTGCAGGCTAGGTTTTCCGCCATGTGGTCTGGAAAAGACTACGCGGGCTTGATCCGGTTGTTCGATCCGCTTCGAGAGCACCTGACGGACGACGAGCGCCACAAGCTCGATCTTGCAAGAGAGCGCCTCAGCTCGGAAAATGGCTCCGATTGAATGTCGTTTTATGGCTTCCTGGCCGTCCGAGCTATGTCCGCTGTAGGGCCGTTAGTTGCCGTTCATCCATGGGTAAAGAAGCGCCAGAACTGGTCATTCCGCGGGAAACCGAAGCTGCTATCTTTCGATCCCCTTGAAGCCCAGATAGTTGCAGCCGTACTTCTGGAAAAACTCCAGCGCTAGCCTCACTTGTGAATAGTCGGCATCCTTTTGCGTCTCCAGGTGCACGTCACGACAATCGCGCTCGTGGGCCATCCTGATGATCTCTGACTTCAACTCCTTCGCGCCGAGGTCCGGTCCTTCATCAAATCGGTAGCCTCCAGCGGGAAGGAATATCAACGTGCGAAATCTGTGAGACGGAGCGTGGGTTGCGGGGTCCGACGCCGCGGCTGACGTTCCTGTCTTCTTGTCACACGCGCGGTGCCAAAACGTAGTGCGGAAGTTCACAATGCCGGGGGCAACATCTGGGTCTACGCCTGCAGCGATGAGTTCAGACAATGTGATATCTTTCGGGCGGTGCTGACAGTCCGGATTGCACACGACCGTGATCGTGTAGGGCGGCGTTTGCGATGCTGAGGCCCTACATTCGTTCGGGGGCACCGGACCGACTCCCTCGGCATTGGCAGCACAAGCGACACAGAGTGCGGCTATCGCGGCGAAACTGACGCCCCTTCTCATTGTTTTTCGCCCGACGCTTAGTGTCATCGAGGACGGTACACCCCTTCTGCGTATGCGGCCAACGCCCCGGGTCGGACGCCTTGCGAATGGCAAGTTCTGGCGCTTCTTTGCCGCCGGATGAACGGCAAATAACGGCCCCAAACTCGCCCTAGGCCGTTGGGCCGGGATGCGCCAATTGTTGCCGTTTGTAGTACAAAGTAGCCGGTGCAAAGTTTTCCGCATCATAAGGGGGCAGCTATGAAACTCGGCACGTTAATGGCCGCGACTTTGATGATGGGAGCGCTGTCTGCGTCAAGCGCCGCTCGCGCCGATAATGGGAGAACAAACGCGTGTCCGGGTGAAGGAATTGGGCGTGAGCCTCTCGTTCAATCCGAGACGACTGCGAAAGAGATTTTCCTTGCTATCGCTCGCGCAAGAGCACCGTTCAACATGAAACCCTATCCCATAGTGCTCGCAAGAGACGCAGGCGATCACTGGGAGGTAACTCAAACAGCAAAAGCGCCGAGCACAACCTACGCATCGGGCACAATGACGACGACCTTCGACGGGGGGCAACTGTCCATGAACATCGACAAGTGCAGTGGAGCGGTGTCAAAGGCGTACTTCAGCAGATAAGCCGTAGCGGAGTACCCATGTCGTCTTTTGGCGCGACCCGGTCATCGCGGCTATGTCTGGTGTCGGCCCGAAACCGGAAATTCGTTTTAGGTCGCAAGTGCGCCAGTTGTTGCCATTCGTTGCGACCGTTATCATCTCGTCATTGATTGGGGGAGAGCATGAAAGCTCTTTTTTTGGCTTCGCTGCTTATGTGGCTGTGCATTTCCGCGAGTGCATCGCCCGATGCGCCGCCGTCTGCGGATGCTCCGTCGTTCGGAACGCCCTGCCCCTATCCGGACTCTGCGTTAGAGGCGAAGGTAGAAGGATTAGTGGGAATCTCGTACCGCGGTACCGACGACGGAAGATTGGTGGACGTCCGAATTCTGCAGAGTTCAGGAAACGTGGAATTGGACAATGCCGCGCTGCGGTGCGTCGCCCACTGGCAATTCGACCCTAAGGGTCCGGTAGCGGAATTCCACCACGGCCAGCAGCGGCTGAGCATAAATTGGCGCATTCCGGCTACAGTCCCAGGGAAAACGCCAGAGCGGCCTGTCGGATATGACAGTGGCATTCCGCATGTCTGCATGATGGATTACCCGCTGCAAGCTGTGAGAGACCACATCAGTGGCGTCGTCCGAGTCGCTTTTCTCATCAAAGCGAATGGAAAAGTCGATGACGTAAAGGTCGAGGGATCGAGTGGAAACGACCTCCTTGATCGTGCCGCGCTAAGGTGTGTCAAGTACTGGCGATACCGACCGGCAGTTGATAATGGCAAGGCCGTTGACGTGCCTTGGAAGGCGGACATTGTGTGGCGCGTAAGAGACCCCGCACAGATTATCGCGCCCGTCGTGGCTTGCACGTCCGCCCACTCGGTAAAGCCTGGGCCGATCGTCTTCGGTGACGGCTTGACCGATCTTTCGTTCGTTATCACGGGAGGCAAGGCTACAGAGATCAAGGTGCTACGTTCCAGCGGGAACGTCGAACTTGACGAGGCTGCCAAGGCCTGTGTGAGGGACACCTCGTTCGCCGTCATGATGCAACAGGATGGCGAAAGAGAATCGGAAACGATCCGGATCGACTGGAAGGCCATCCTGTCAAAAGCAAACTGATCAGCACGGTTGATACCTTCATCTCCAAATTCGCATGACCGGAATTGGCGGATATTGTTGAAAAACTATTTGGCACCCCTCTGTCGCGCAACATTGATTCAGCCGAGCGTTTCAACGCGCACGGATGATTCACAAAAGCTACAAAGCCAATTCCAATAGTGCGCGAGAGCGAGGCGTCGGGGAGTTTTTCAACAATATCGGCGCATCTTTGCCATTCCGACCGGCCGGTGAATGTCGCTTTTGGGGTTCGACGTCGGGCCCTGGCGACAAGAGCACCAGCCCCGACGGTGTCCCGACGGTGTTCGAGCGGGGATCTGGACCGAAGGTCGCATTGAACTGCTCGCGCCCAGTTCCCACATCCACCATGCTCTTTGACTTGGCCGGCAAAGCATCGTGCGCGCTGTCGCAACGCCCGTGTCGATTCAGCGCCAAGAAAAGGTCCGCGAAGCAAGGCGAAAATCGCAGCGCCGCAAGAGGTTGATCGGAATTCGAAGGATTCGAATTCGAGTCGGCACGCTGGGGCGGCAGAATCCAAAAATCGCGAAATCCGAACAACAATTATATTGCCGAAGCGGAAAATAAGCTAGCCGATTGAAGCGCTTACACCTATTCAACCGCGCCGGTCACCGCAAGGCCGCGCAGAACCGCTGGATGCGCGCGCAGGCGTCTTCCAGCAGCTTGTTCGAGGTCGCGTAGGAAACGCGGAAGAACGGCGACAGGCCGAACGCCGCGCCGTGCACCACGGCGACGCCCTCGCTTTCCAGAAGCTCGGCGGCAAAATCCTCGTCGGTGGCGATCGTCTTACCGGACGGCGCGGTCTTGCCGACCAGCTTGCGGATCGACGGATAGACGTAGAACGCGCCCTCGGGCTTGGGGCATTCGATGCCGCTTGCCTGGTTCAGCATCGAGACCACGAGGTCGCGCCGCTCCTCGAAGATCTTCTTGCGTTCGGGGATGAACGCCTGCGTGCCGTTCAGCGCCTCGACGCTCGCCCATTGTGCGATGGATGTGGCGTGCGAGATCGATTGCGACTGCAGCTTCGCCATCGCCTTGACGAGCGGCTCCGGCGCGCCGCAATAGCCGATGCGCCAGCCGGTCATGGCATAGGCCTTGGACACGCCGTTCATCGTCAGCGTGCGCTCGTAGAGCTTCGGTTCCACCTGCGCGATCGTGGCGAACTCGAACTCGCCATAGGTGAGATGCTCGTAGATGTCGTCGGTCAGCACCCACACCTGCGGATGGCGCAGCAGAACGTCGGTCAGCGCCTTGAGCTGCGCGCGCGTGTAGCAGGCCCCGGTCGGGTTGGAGGGCTGGTTCACGATCAGCCATTTGGTTCTGGGCGTGATGGCGCGCTCGAGTTCGCCCGGCGTCAGGCGGAAGCCGTTTTCGATTCTGGCCTCGATCACCACCGGCTTGGCGCCGGACAGCGCCACGATGTCGGGGTAGCTGACCCAGTAGGGCGCGATGCAGATGACCTCGTCGCCGGGGTTCAGCGTGGCGGTCAGCGCGTTGTAGATGATCGCCTTGCCGCCGGCCGAGACGAAGATCTGCGCCGGGGCGTAGTCCAGCCCGTTCTCGCGCTTGAACTTGGCGGCGACCGCTTTGCGCAGCTCCGGGATGCCCTCCACCGGGGTGTACTTGGTCTCGCCGCGTCGGATTGCCGCAATGGCGGCCTCCTTGATATTGTCGGGGGTGTCGAAATCGGGCTCGCCCGCGCCCAGGCCGATCACGTCGCGCCCGGCGGCCTTCAGCTCCTTCGCCTTCATGGTTACGGCGATGGTCTGGGACGGCTGGATGCGACCCAGGGATTGGGCAAGGAAGCCCTTTGGCAAGCTGGACATTTCACCCTCTATCGTTGGTCGCCGCACACTGCCGTCGGCAAGCGGCGGCCGCAAGAGCGTTAACCGGCGCCGCTGTCGATTACCGGATTCTCAACGCTTGCGGGCGCAGATTCCGCTTCCGGGAGGAATGGCTGCCATGCGCCGGTTCGCAATCCTTCTGATCGCCGGGCTCGTCCTCGCGGGCTGTTCGAAACACCCCCAGCCGCCTGCGGGGCGCTGGATCGGCAATTTCGAGTCGCAGGCCGTGATGGTGGATGCCTGGCTCGAAATCGTGCCCGACGGGTCGGTGCGCATCTGCGCGCCCGACATCCTCGATGCGGGCTCGCCCACCGACGAGCAGCGCGCCAAGATGCATGCACAGTTGGCCTCGGACCTGGCGGACGCCTGGGGCGAGGTCAAGCTGCGCGCCTACGATTTCGACGGCCGCACCTTCCGCAAGCCCGGCGGCATCGCTCCCCAGATGGAATGGAACCCGGATACGCACGAGATGAAGCTCGTGTTCTATTTCGGCATGCAGCACTCCATCCGCATCGCCATGCACGCGGTGAAAGACTTCAACGAAGACGCCTGGGCGGCGCGCTGATCGATCAGAATTTGTGGAACGCGAAGAATGCCGCCCCGACAAGCAGGGCGAAGGCGACCCCGTGGTTCCATCGGAGGGTTTCGCCCAGATAGGTCACGGAGAACACGGCGAAGACCGAAAGCGTGATCACTTCCTGCATCGTTTTCAGCTGCGCGGCGGAATAGACGGTGTAGCCGATGCGATTGGCGGGCACCGCAAGGCAGTATTCGAAAAACGCGATGCCCCAGCTCAACGGAATCACGAGCCACAACGGAGCGGACGGGAACTTCAATTGTCCGTACCAGGCAAAGGTCATGAAAACATTTGATGCGAGCAGCAACGAAATCGGCGCGACATACGCCCAAGGCATCGCAATCCTCCTAAACACGGTGAGCCGTGCTTACACGTCCGTCACCTCTGGCGACCCGCTTTTTTGGTCACGAAATTCGAGGGGCTGGAATGCTGCGACAGTTCGATACAATTTAGCTCGTGCCTCGCACTTTCGCCCCGGACGGGCCCGTTCCAATGTAACGCCCGCAGCCGCAACAAGCGGCAACGAACGACATCGCGCAAATCACTGGCGCTTCACGGTTGGTGCTGGATGGGACGCGGGATGCCGAGACTGTGCCCGAATCGGCGCTCCACCAAGGGGGCACAGTCGCCAGGACGGCCGGGCCTTTTCGGCGCCCCCAAGACCGAAATTGGTTCGGCCGTCCGCCCTATTTCCGCCATGTCAGTAAGGACATTGTTCCTGAATTGAGGCGTTGTTCAGAGAAACATGTTGTCGAATGCCGCCCTGCCGCCATATTGAACAATTGGGCGTCGGCCGAACGAGTGAATCCCGATGAAAGTGCTATTGAATACCGTTTCCGCAGCGGTCCTGGTTTTCGTCCTGGGCGCTTGTGCAACCACCCCGCCTGAGCCTGTCAAACCGGAGGACCTGCCCAAGGCGTTCACGGCGCCGCAGGCGGCGGGCGCGGAAAAGCAGATCGCCGCCGAGTGGTGGAAGGGCTTTTCCAGCCCCGAGCTGACTGACTTCGTCGATGCGGCTCACGCCGGCAATCTCGACCTTGCGGCCGCGGCGGCACGTGTGGAGCAGGCCCGCGCGCAGACCGGCGCGGCGTGGTCGACGCTGTTTCCCGCCGTCGACGTCACCGGATCGGCAAGACGGGGGGCGGCCCAGAGCATTTTCGGCACGACGAGCACTTCAAACACATTCGGTCTGACGGGATCGGCCAGCTACGAGGTCGACTTCTGGGGCCAGGCGCAGAACAACATCCGCGCCGCCCGCGACAACGCCCGCGCCGCGATCTACGCGCAGGACGTCGTCCAGCTGACGACCGAGGCCGACGTCGCCAACACCTATTTCACGGTGCTGGCGCTGCGCGAGCGCATGGACATCGCCCGCAAGAACATCGAAGCGGCCAAGCGCATCCTGGCGATCACCCAGGCCAAGGTGACCAACGGCGTGCTCTCCAACCTCGAGCTGGCGCAGCAGACGGCGCAGGTGCGCAGCGAGGAAGCGCAGATCCCGCGGCTGGAAGAGCAGGAGCGCGAAGCGCGCTACGCGCTCGCCGTGCTGCTTGGCAAGATGCCGGAAGGATTCGACGTCAAGGGCGACACGCTGGAAGGCATCTCGGCGCCGCCGGTCGAGCCCGGCCTGCCGACCACGATCCTGACGCGCCGTCCCGACGTCGCCGAGGCGGAAGCGGGCCTGCTCGCCGCCCACGCCAATCTCGACGCGGCGCGCGCCGCGTTCCTGCCTGCGATCGGCCTCAGCGCTGACGGCGGATGGCAGGGCAACGCCATCAACAACCTGATCAACCCCGGCAATCTGGTCTGGAGCATCGGCGCCCAGGCCGTCGAGACGATTTTCGACGGCGGCCGGCTCACCTCGCAGCGCGATCTCGCCAAGGCACGCGAAACCGAGCTCGTCGCCGATTATCGCAGCGCCGTGCTCAACGCGCTTTCCGACACCGAAGCCCAGATCGGAAGCCTCGCCAGCTACGCCGAGCAGGAGCGGCTGACGACCGACGAAGTCGCCAACGCCGCCGAGGCGTTCCGCATCTCCGAACTGCAGTACCGCGAAGGCGTGATCGACCTGTTGACCGTGCTTCAGGCGCAGCAAACCCTGTTCACCTCGCAGGACACGCTGGTGCAGATCAAGCTGGCGCGGCTGGAATCGAACGTCGGGCTGTTCCGTGCGCTCGGTGGCGGCTGGACGGTTGCGGCCGACAACGACAAGTCGACACGCAACCCATTCGTCCCGGTTCCGGACCTGACGGATCTGCCGATCGGCTTGCCGTTCTGATCGCTCCCGCGCACTGCAGCACCCGGTGTTGCCGCCGCGAGGGGCGCTTGCGCCGGCTGGCGGGCGGCGCTGACCGCGGCAGTTCCGCCGCGGGCCCGTCTAGCTGGCCCGGGATTGTCCCTCTAGAATGCAACTGGGATGGGCACGTCGAGCGACTCCGCGAATCCGCGCCCCTGGTTCGAGTTGGAGCGGATAGGGCGAACCTTGCGGTTCACGGCCGGCGGCCCGTGGACGGTCCGCCATGCCGCCCTGCTCGATGGGGCGCTGCGCCGCATCGACCCCACCGGGTCGAGTGAGGCCGCGCTCGATGCCCGCGCGATCGACGAACTCGATTCGACCGGCGGCTGGCTGCTGGTGCGCACCAAGGCCGTGCTGCAGGAAGCGGGATTGGCCATCACCGCCTTCGACGTTCCGGAAGTCTACGTGCCGCTGCTTTCGGTAATCGAAAGCGAACACATGGTGGAGCCGGCGCAAGTCGTGGTGAGCGTGACGCTCGAGGCGTATCTGGAGCGCATCGGCCGCGCCGCCCATTCCGTTCTGATCCAGACGACGGGCATCCTCGGCTATCTGGGCCGGGTCACGGTGGAGTGGTTCAAGACCCTCTACGCCCCGCGGCGCCACTTCCGCTTCACCGCGACGATCCACCAGATCGAGGAAGTTGGCATCAACGCGCTGCCGATCGTGGGTTTGCTTATGGTGCTGGTCGGCGTGGTGCTCGCCTATCAGGGCGCCGACCAGTTGAAGCGCTTCGACCTCGAGATCTTCACCGTCAACGCGCTCGGCATCGGAGTGTTGCGCGAGCTGGGCGTGCTCATCACCGCCATCATCATCGCGGGTCGCTCCGGCTCGGCGTTCACCGCGCAGATCGGTACCATGAAGGTGAACGAGGAAATCGACGCGATGCAAACGATGGGACTCAACATCGACGACGTCCTGATCCTGCCGCGCGTCATCGGGCTCGTGATCGCGCTTCCGATCCTCACCTTCTACGCCGATATCATGGCGCTGATCGGCGGCGCCATCATGTGCTATTTCGAGCTGGGCATCACGCTGCCGATGTTCGTGCGCCAGTTCCACTCGGCGGTGACGATCGAGACGTTCCTGGTCGGCATGATCAAGGCGCCGGTGTTCGCCTACGTCATCGGCATGGTAGGCTGCTACGAAGGGCTGAACGTGGAGCGCAACGCCGCCAGCGTGGGGCGGCTGACGACGCGTTCCGTAGTCGAATCCGTGTTCCTGGTTATCGTGCTCGATGCGGGCTTTTCCATCATGTTCTCGATTCTGGGGATCTGAATGGCGGCGGAACGACCGGTGATCCGCATCCGCGGCTTGGTGACCAGGATCGGGTCCATGCTCATCCATGACCACGTCGATCTCGACGTCAATCGGGGCGAGGTGATCGCCATCGTCGGCGGCTCCGGTTCGGGCAAGTCGGTGCTGCTGCGCTCGATCGTGGGATTGATCAGGCCGGCCGGCGGTTCGATCGAGGTGCTCGGGCGCGATGTGCTCGCCGCCGAGGAGAACGAGCTGCGCTGGCTGCAGATGCGCTGGGGCGTCCTGTTCCAGGAAGGCGCGCTGTTCAGCTCGCAGACGGTGGCCGAGAATGTCCAGGTACCCTTGCGCGAATACACCCACATGCCGCAGGAGCTGATGAACGAGATCGCGGCGATGAAGCTGTCGATGGTGGGCCTCTCCGAAGACGCGGCGATGAAACGCCCGGCCGAGCTTTCCGGCGGCATGAAGAAGCGCGCCAGCCTCGCCCGCGCCCTGGTGCTCGACCCCGAGATCGTGTTCCTCGACGAGCCCACGGCCGGACTTGATCCCATCGCCGCCAACAACTTCGACGAGCTCATCCGCCGGCTGCAGAAGAGCCTCAACCTCACGGTGTTCATGGTCACCCACGATCTCGACACGCTGCGTTCGATCGCCGACCGCATCGCCGTGCTGGTGAACCGCAGGCTCAAGGTCGGCACCATCGAGAGCTTGAGGAACGATCCCGATCCCTGGATACAGGACTATTTTTCCGGCCCGCGCGGACGCGCGGCAATTCCGTGTTGAGGTGATGCATGGAAACGAGAGCAAACTACGTAGCGGTGGGCGCCTTCGTGATCGCCTGCATCCTGGCGCTCGTCATCACGATGCTGTGGCTGGCGGGCTTCCAATACAGCCACGAGTACGAATACTACCGCACCAATTTCCACGGCGGGGTCACCGGCCTCGGCAAGGGCACGACCGTGCGCTACAACGGCATTGAAGTGGGCCGCGTGGACGACCTCGCCTTCGATCCCAACGACCCGCAGATCGTCATCGCCACGCTGCAGATCCAGCCCGGCCTCGGCATTCGCACCGACTCGGTGTCGTCGATCGAACCGCAGGGGCTGACCGGCGGCGCCTATGTTGAAATTTCCGGCGGCAGCAAGTCCGCCCCCGTGCTCACGGCGCAGTACGGCGAGAAGTACCCGGTGATCAAGTCGGCGCCGTCCGCCCTGCAGCAGCTCACCAGCGGCGCGCCCGAGCTGCTGGCCAAGCTCAACACCATCGCCGACCGGCTTTCGGCGGTGCTGTCGGACGAGAATCAGCAGCATCTCGCCCACGTGCTGGCCAATCTCGACCGGACGACGGGCGCGCTGGCCTCGCGCTCCGGCGACCTCGAGGCCACGTTTTCCAACTTGCACCGGACCACTGATGCCTTGCCGGGACTGGTCGTCGACGCCGACACCAGCGTGAAGAAGCTCGGCCGGCTATCCGACGACGCCGACCAGTTCATGCGCGGCGGCAGCCTTTCGCAGATTGCCGGCCTCATCGCCGACACGCGGCGCACCGTTTCCAGTCTCGATCGCCTCTCCAACCAACTCGACCGTCAGCCGACGACGCTCATCTTCGGCGACCGGCGCAAGGGATACACTCCGCCATGAGCTTCGCCATCGATCGCCGCGTGCTGTTTGCGGGCGCAACGGGTCTCTTCGCCGCCGGCTGCAGCAACATCATCGGTCCGCTGCCGGCCCCCAAGCTCTACGTGTTGCAGCCCAAGCTGCCGCACGACCTGCCGGGGAGCAAGGTGGACTGGGCGCTCACGATCCAGGATCCGGAAGCCATCGCAAGTCTTGACAGCGACCGCATCGCGATCCTGCTCCCGCCCGCCAACCTCGACTATTACGCGGACGCCGCCTGGGCCGACCGGCTGCCGCACCTGGTGCAATCCGCGCTGCTCGCGGCGTTCGAATCCTCCGGGCGCATCGCGGCCGTGGCGCCGGAGGCGGACGCTGTCAAGTCGGATTACGTGCTGTCGACCGACATGCGCGATTTCGAGGCCCGTCTCGACCAGCCGCAAGGGGCGCCGGTCGCGGAGGTTCGGCTCGGCGCGCGCGTGGTGAACGCCCGCTCGCACGAGATCGTGGCGTACAAGAGCTTCGCGCGCGAGCAGCAGGCCGTAGTCAATTCGGTCGAGGCAGCGGTGGAAGCGCTCGCCGTCGCGTTCACAGGTGTGCTCGGCGAACTCGTCCCCTGGGTGCTGGACCGGTCCATGCCCGCGTGAAGCATTTCTTGACGTTATAAAGGTCGATTTTGTCGAACCCGGATCCGTTCACCTCACCCTGTGCGCAACAAAAAAGGGGCCAGCGGCCCCTTTTTTGATGGCGGACAGGGCGGGATTCGAACCCGCGGAACGCTCATCACGTTCACACACTTTCCAGGCGTGCGCCTTCAGCCACTCGGCCACCTGTCCGCATCGGTCCGGTCGCGCGTATGATGCGCCGCTCCGGGCGCAGGGGTTTATCGCATTTGCCGCGCAAAGCAAACGGCCGGGGCCCGACGCTCGGCCGGGCCCGCGCAGCCGCGCAAGGAGAACGCCTTAGTTGTCGCCGACGCCGATCGTGCGTCTCAGCGTTCTGGCGTTGATCAGCACCGCGACAACCGCCGCCGCCAGGCTGATGAACGTCAGCACCAGGAACTCGGTGGTGTTGAAGATGGCAAAGCCCTTCACGGCCGCCGCGCCCAGGACGAACAGGATCAGCTGCAAAACGCCCATGCCCACCATGCCGAGCGCTTCCATCGTGTTGTCGATGCCGGGATGGGAGACCTTCATCTGTTCAGCCAGCGACAAGACGGTCGCCACCACCAGAAGCACCTCGACCCACGACAGGTGATAGACACCCAGGCTGACCTGCGCGCGCGCATCGGCGATCACGGTCTTGCCCAGCAGATAAAGCACCAGCACGATGATGAAGAGAGGCACGTACCGAATCCAGCCGCCCAGTATCGGGCCACCGTGAAATTCCAGACTCGCCGAGCCTTCCTTGTGTTCCGCCATGATCATCCTCCCCGCGAACCCAACTAGGATAGAGTGTTGCACGGGCGTTGACGATGTCAATCGGCAACTAAGTTGCTTGCAGGACAAGACGAAGGCCGCCGCAGCGTCGCGCATTTGCCGCAATCGGATGGGCAGAATCGACCGGCTCCGCATGGTTAAGTGCGGCCGGCACGACGTGCGCGGCTATCCGGTTGCGCGGGCCTTTTCGCGGTGAATCAGCATGAGGTTGCGTCCGTACACGACGAGCCCGCCGATCTGTCCGACGAAGAAGGGCAGGCCCATCTGCCCCAAGCGGACGGAGTAGACGAGCGTGATCAGTCCGCCGCCGAGCGAGATGTACCAGAATGCCACCGGCATGACGCTCTTCTTGGCTTTCTCGCTGTAGAACAGCTGGACGAAGAAGCGCGAGGCGAAGAACAGTTGGCCGAACATGCCGATCATCAGCCACAGCGTGTCGGTGGTGGTGCAGTTGGTGTGGTTGGAGACCAGCCACGCGGTCATCTGATCGAGCATTACAGCTCCTTTGCCCCGGAGAGCTTGCGCATGCGGCGCTGCAGCCAGCGCACGCCCATCAGATCGGCGATGCCGACCATCATGCGGTTGAAGTTCGTGTATTTGGATTGCCCGTGCAGCCGCGGGCGGTGGTTCACGGGAACGAATTCGACCTTGTAGCCCTCGCGAATCATCATGGTGATGAGAAATCGGTGCAGGTGATCGAAATAGGGCAGCGCCAGGAACGCCTCGCGCTTGAAGGCCTTGAGCCCGCAACCCGCGTCCGCGGCGCCGTCGTGCAGCAGCCCCTGGCGGATCGCGTTGGCCGCCCGCGAGGCGAGCCGGCGGCTGGTGGTGTCCATGCGCTTGGCGCGCACCCCGGAGACCAGGCCCAGCGACGCTTCGCCGCGCTGCAGCGCGGCGAGCAGCTTGGGGATGTCGGCCGGATCGTTCTGGCCGTCGCCGTCCAGCGTGACGACGATCTCGCCGCGGGCGGCGCGCACGCCGGTCCTGATGGCGCGGCTCTGCCCGGTGTTCTCGGCGTGGCTGATGATGCGCAGCGTCGCAAGCTCGGATTTCAGGGCCTTGAGCGCGCCCGCCGTGCCGTCGGAAGATCCGTCGTCTACGAAGATGATTTCCGATTCGCCCAGGCCGACAAGCGCGGCGGCAATCTCGCGCGCCAGGGGTGCGATGTTGTCCGCTTCGTCCTTCACCGGCACCACGACCGAGATGGCCACCGCCATGCTGAAATTCCGCTCGATTCCGTCGTAATCTAGGCTGGCCGGCCCGCAGACGCGGCCCGGTTTGGCGCGCGCCTTATACAGGGCGACGCCGTCAGGAAACAGGGTTGTGCCGGAATGGCCCATTGGCGGTCCCCCCTTTGCGCGAAAGCGGTCGTTTCCGGACCGAGATACAAGAGGCATTCCACATGACCGCCGCGGCGGCGCCCGCGCCTGCAGCCAAGCCCGAAACGCCCGGCTGGTTCGCCCGGGCATTCACCATGTTGTCGCGGCGGCCGCGGCTGGTCCTGACGCTGTTCTGCCTCATCCTGTGGGCGCCGGGCGTGGCGATCCTGCCGCCGACGGATCGCGACGAGAGCCGCTTCGCGCAGTCGTCGAAGCAGATGCTCGAAAGCGGCGACTTCGTCGACATCCACTTCGGTGCCATGCCCCGCTACAAGAAGCCGGTCGGCATCTACTGGATGCAGGCCGCAACGACCGCGATCGCCGGCCTCGGCGACCGCAACCGCATCTGGACCTATCGCCTGCCGTCGCTGTTGGGTGCGCTTGGCTCCGTGTGGCTCGCCTTGTGGTGCGCACGGGCGATTGCCGGCGCGGAGGTCGCCTTCGCGGCAGCGGCTCTTTTGGGTGCCACGGTGCTGCTGGCGGGTGAGGCCACCATCGCCACCACTGATGCCGTGCTGCTTGCCTGTGTACTCGCCGCGCAGGGGATGCTGCTGCGGGTCTATCTGGCGGCCAGGAACGGTGCGGCACCGGTCGGCCGCTGGTTGGTGCTTGCAGGCTGGGCCGCGTTCGGCCTCGGCATCCTGGTGAAAGGTCCGGCGATGCTCACCGTGCCCGCCGTCACGGTGATCGGCCTGTCGGCATGGGACCGTGGCCTGCGCTGGCTGCGCGCCACCAAGCCGATCGCCGGAGTGCTCATCGCGCTCGCGATCGCTGCGCCGTGGTTGATCGCCATCGCGCTCAAGAGCCACGGACAGTTCTATCAGGAATCCCTGGGGCAGGACTTCGGCAACAAGCTCTTGGGCGGCCAGGAAAGCCACGGCTACCCGCCAGGCTACTTGCTTGCGCTGCTTCCGATCACCTTCTGGCCGGCGATTTTGTTCGCGCTGCCCGGGCTGGCCGCCGCCATCCGGGCCCGCCACGAGCCGGCGATGCGCTTCCTGCTCGTCTGGTCGGCGAGTTGGGTCGTGTTCGAGCTCGTGCCCACCAAGCTCCCGCACTACGTCCTGCCGGTCTATCCGGCGCTCGCGATCATGGCGGCGGTGTGGGTGTTCAAGCCGTCAGAGCAGCGGCGGGGATGGGAAAGCGTTGCGTTCTTCGCGGCTGCCGTGCTGTTCATTTTGCCCGCGGCCGGGCTTGCCGCTGCACCATTACTGCTACCATCCCGCTTCGGCGGCGGCATGATGTGGTGGTTGCTGGGCCCCGTCGCGGTGTTTGCGGGGCTCTCGCTTGCGGGCGTGGTTGCCTATCTTCGCGGCCGTCGGCTCCCCGCCCTGCAGTTCGCCGTGGCTGCTCCCTTGATGCTCTATCCTGTCCTGACGGCCTGGGTTGCGCCGCATCTCGACCAAATCTGGGTCAGCCCGCGCGCCGCCGCCGCCGAGCGGGCGCTGAGCCGGCCGGACGATCCGCCTCCGGCACTGGCGGGTTACGTCGAGCCTAGCTTGGTCTTCCTGCTCGGCAGCGAAACCCGCCAGACCGACGGTCGGGGAGCGGCGGATGCGGGCGCGGCGCAGGGAGGGCTCGCCCTCGTCGAAGATCGGGAGGGGGGTGCGTTCAAGGCGCGCCTTGCCGAACTCGATGCCGACGCCACCGAGGTGGGGGCGGTGGATGGGTTCAACTACTCGCGCGGCCGCAAGGTCCGCATCCGAATCTACCGGGTGGCGCCGGTGCAGGAAGTGCCGCCTCCGCCGCCCGAATGATCAGCTATTCACAGGCTTTTTGCCCCGTGCGGCGCGCGCTGTGACAAGCGTCGGGCAGGGTTCGTACGCCGTTCGGAGAGCCGGCCCGCGGGCTTCGCCTGCGCCCCGTGCCGATGCATCGAAGCGACGCTGGACCGCATCGGCGTGCACCGCGAGTTCCGCTTGTTGGCACGCCCGACGAATTCGACTCGGGAGCGGCGGCAGGTCTTTGGTGGTCGTGAAGGAAGGGTCCCGCCGTCGACTGAAGGTTCACCATGGAGGCAAGTCTTAGCGTGCTCTCTCTTGACGGGAAGTCTCAACGTACTAAATATCCGCGAGTTCGTTGCGCCTTGATGGGGAGTCGCTAGGGGCTTTCGCGTGGTGGCAACTGTTCGGAGCGTCACGAGACGACGATGAGTCTCCAAGCACTGCGGGGGCGCGAGCTCAAGCCTCCGCTACGGCCCGTCAGACCAAGACCGGCTTCGTCATCCTCTCTCCGGGAAGCGAGCACAGTCACACAGATCACGCCCCAGCGGGCGATCCTGCGCTTTTCCGTCAATTCCGAAACCAAAGGGTTCTACCGCCGTTTCTATCCCGGCACCTCGACCGTGGAATGGAACGACTGGCGCTGGCAGATGCGCAGCCGCATCCGGGCGCTGGACGACTTGGCCCGCATTTTCAGGCTTTCCGAGGACGAACGCTCGGCGGTGGAACGCCACCAGGGCGCGCTGCCGGTTGCCATCACGCCCTATTATGCGAGCCTGATGGGCCGCGACGATCCGAACGAGCCGCTGCGGCGCACCCACATCATGACCGGGGGGGAATACGTCCGCAGCGCCGGCGAGGATGACGACCCGCTGGGCGAAGACCACGACACCGTGGCTCCGGGCGTGGTCCACCGCTATCCTGATCGCGTCCTGTTCCTCACCACCGGCACCTGCTCGACCTATTGCCGCTACTGCACGCGCGCCCGGGTGGTGGGCAATCCGGGGGGCGAATACCAGTTCTCGACCCGGCAGTGGGAAAAGGCGCTGGCCTATCTCGAGGCTCACACCGAGGTCCGCGACGTGCTGCTGTCGGGCGGCGATCCGCTCACCATCGGCGACGACAAGCTCGACTGGCTGCTGACCCGGCTTCGGGCCATCAAGCACATCGAGTTCCTGCGCATCGGCACCAAGATGCCGGTGGTCCTGCCGCAGCGGATCACCAAGGGCCTGGTGAAGCTGCTGAGGAAGCACCATCCCTTGTGGATGAGCATCCACGTGACCCATCCGGCCGAGCTGACCGACGAGGTCACCGAGTCGACGGCGCGCTTGGCCGACGCCGGCATTCCGCTGGGGTCGCAGACCGTTCTGCTCAAAGGCATCAACGACGATGCCGCGGTCATGGTCCCGCTCATGCAGGGCCTGATCCGGCGCCGGGTGCGGCCGTATTACCTCTACCAGTGCGATCCCATCCGCGGCTCCGCCCATTTCCGCACCAATGTCGAGAAGGGGCTGGAGATGATCCGGGCCCTGCGCGGGCACACCACGGGCTATGCGACGCCGATGTTCTGCGTCGATGCGCCCGGGGGCGGGGGCAAAATCCAGCTCGCACCCGATCCGGTGGCCGGCCGCGACGGCGACGACCTGCTGCTCAGGAACTTCGAGGGCAAGGTCTACCGCTACCCCGATCCCGGCGGCGCGCTGGGACGGGACTAAGACCATGTCAGTGGTGAGGCTGCTTGCATTACCTCCCCCTAATGGGGAGGTCGAAGCGCGTAGCGCCTCGGGTGGGGGGCCGACGCTGGGGTCTGGCACCGTCCCCCACCCGGATCGCCTCGTTTCGCTCGTCTTTTCGGCCTCCCCACAAGGCGGAGGCGATTGATGCGCATCGGGGTCACGTACGACCTCAAGTCGGACTACCTCGCCATGGGCATGAGCGAGGAGGATGCGGCCGAGTTCGACAGCGAGATCACCATCGCGGCCATCTGCGGCGCGCTTGCGGGGCTGGGGCACGAACCCGTCCGCATCGGCAACGTCCGGCGCCTGGCCGAGCGGCTGGTGGCGGGCGAGCGCTGGGATGCCGTGTTCAATTTCTGCGAGGGGCTCAGCGGCGTGGCGCGCGAAGCGCAGGCCCCGGCGCTGCTCGAAGCCTTCGACGTCCCTTATGTGTTCTCCGACCCGCTGACACTGGCTCTGTCGCTCGACAAGGCGATGTGCAAGCGGGTGGTGCGCGATGCCGGTGTGCCCACCCCCGATTTTGCCGTGGTCGCAAGCCTGGCGGACCTGGCCGGGGTAAACTTGCCTTACCCGCTGTTCCTGAAGCCGGTGGCCGAGGGCTCGGGCAAGGGCGTCGACCGCAACTCCAAGGTCGCCGACGCCTTGGGGCTTGAACGCGTGGCGGAGGACCTTCTTCGGCGCTTCTCCCAACCGGTCCTGGTGGAGACTTTCCTGCCGGGCCGGGAGTTCACGGTCGGCATCACCGGCACCGGGCCCGAAGCCGAGGTGCTGGGTGTGACCGAGATCGTGCCCAAGCCGGCCTATGTCGGGTCCGGCTACGGTTTGGAGAACAAAGCCGAAGGCTGGGAGGAAAAGGTGGACGTGCGTTCCGCTCCCCCGGCCGAGGCTGCCGCAGCCGGAGCCGTGGCGCTCATGGCCTGGCGGGCCCTCAACTGTCGCGATGGTGGGCGCATCGACATCCGCTGCGACGCGGCGGGCGCCCCCAATTTCATCGAGGTCAATCCGCTGGCGGGCCTCCGGCCGGGTCACTCCGATCTCTGCTTCATTGCCAAATACGCAGGGCTGACCTATCAGGAGTTGATCGGCCGCATCATGACGTCTTTCTTCAAGCGGCACCCCGAACTGGCCGTTCGGCGCGCTGCAGAATGAAGATCCTGGTCCTCCACTCCGATGTCCCGCCGGACGCCCCGCCGGAAGATCGCGACACGATCATCGCCGCCCAGGCGATTTCCGCCGCGCTCGTCTCAAGGGGTCATGAAGCGCCACTGGCGCCCTTCACCGACCCCGCGAATGACGCTGCCTTGCGGGCACTTGTGGCCGCCCAGCGCCCGGACGTGGTCTTCAACATGGTGGAAGGGATCGGTGGGCAGGGACGGCTGGCGTATCTTGCGCCGCAGCAGCTCGACCGCATCGGCGTTCCCTACACCGGCACAGGCGCCGAGGCGCTGATCGCCACGGGCGACAAGCCGGCGGCCAAGCAGCTGTTGCGGAACCACGGCCTGCCGACGCCGGACTGGGCCGAGCCGCCGCGCTGGGAGGGGCTCCAACCGGGGCGCTGGATCGTGAAGGCGGCCGAAGAAGACGCCTCCCTGGGTCTCGACGACGATGCGGTGGCGGACGCGTCCCAGGTCACGGCCCGCGCCGAAGCCTGCGAGCGGCGCTATGGCGGGCGCTGGTTTGCGGAGGTGTTTGTGGACGGCCGCGAGTTCAACATCTCCCTGATTGAGGAGAACGGCGCCCCCAAGGTGCTGCCGATCGCCGAGATGACCTTCGAGCGCTGGCCGGCCGGGCGCCCCCGCATTGTGGGCTATTTCGCCAAGTGGGATGAGGACTCGTTCGAATCGCACCAGACCGTTCGCCGCTTCGGCGTGGAGCAGGCCGCGCCGGCGCTCGCCCGCGAACTGAAGTCCCTGTGTGAACGCACCTGGACCCTGTTCGGTTGCCGCGGCACCACGCGGGTGGATTTTCGCGTCGACGGGCAAGGCCGCCCCCTCATCCTCGAGGTCAACCCCAATCCGGGTATTGCGCCCGATGCGGGCCTGGTGGCGGCGGCGGCGCGGGCGGGCCTCGACTACGCCGATCTGATCGAACGCATCGTCAAGGAGGCGCTTCGGTGATCGCGCTGGGCCGTGACTACCCATCGATCTGGGGCGCACCCGTGATCCGCGCCGTCGACGAACGTATCTTCTCGCTGCGCTACTTCGCCCGCTGCATGGATTGCGGTTTCTGCGCCGACCAGTGCTGCAACTTCGGCGTCGACATCGATGCCGCCAACATGGAACGGCTGCGCACCCTGGGCCCGGGCTTCGAGGTCTTCGCCGGCGCGCCGCAAAGCGAGTGGTTCACCGCGAAGCTCGTGGAGGACGCCGAATTCCCTTCCGGCCGGCATGCCCGCACCCGCAGCGTGAGCGGCAAGTGCATTTTCGCGGATCGCGTAGGGCGCGGCTGCCGCATCCATGCCTGGTGCCTGAAGAATGGCCTTGATTACCACCTCTACAAGCCGATGGTGAGCATCCTGTTCCCCGTCACCTTCGAGCACGGCGCGCTGGTGCCTTCGCCCGAGGCGGTGGATGCGAGCCTCATTTGCAGCGGGCAGGGCGCGCGGCTTTACGACGGCGTGCGCGAAGAGATCGGCTGGTACTTCGGACAGGACCTTTTGGCCGCGCTCGATGTGATCCGCTCCGCGGTGCATGACGACGTTCGCCAAGCAATCGCACGCAGCGCCCCGGGCGATTGACGATCATCACTGCGTCTCAACAGCGTACGACAATCGACATGCGCATCCAACCGTTGTGCCGAGCGAATTTCCGTTCGTTTGCGCACTGTCTTGTGCGCTACAATTGATCCGCTGTTCCGATCGAGTTCCGCACAGGACAGAAAGGAGGCGTGCGTGCCGGTCGCAAATCTCATCGGTGGATGGCTCGGCATGCTGGCCGGCGTGATGGCCGGCGCGGTCATCGGCCTGTTCTTCCATGACGAAGGCTGGCTCGGCGGCTACGCTTCCTATCCGCGCCGGCTCTTGCGCCTCGGCCACGTTGCCTTTTTTGGCCTGGGCTTTATGAACCTCATCTTCGCGGCGACCGCAAGCGAGCTTTCTCTGCCCGCCGCGTATGCAAACATCGCATCCTGGGCGCTGATCGCCGGCGCCGTCGCAATGCCGGCCTGCTGCTTCCTGGCTGCTTGGAAAAAGCCCCTGCGCCAGTTGTTTCCCGTGCCGGTCGCCTGTGTCGTGGTGGGCATCCTCGCAATCCTGATTGGATGGTGGTTCCGATGAAACTCGGCCTGATCGCCATGAGCGGCGTGCGCGCCCACAACCCCGAACTCACCGCGCTCGGACTGACGCTGCCCGGCTTCGTCGAGCGCAACAAGGTCGTTGCCAACCTTCCCAGCCTCGGCCTGTTGACGCTGGCCGGCGCCACGCCCGCCGCCGTGGATGTGCGCTATCTCGAAGTTCCCGACGTCGCGGAGGTTTCGGGGGTGCCCGAAGAGTTCGACGCGGTCGCCATCTCCAGCTTTTCCGCGCAGATCGCCGAAGCCTACGAACTGGCCGATCGCTACCGTCGCCTGGGCACGCGCGTCATTCTCGGCGGCCTGCACGTCAGCGCCGTGCCTGAGGAGGCGCAGGGCCATGCTGATGCCGTGGTCATCGGCGAAGGCGAGCCCGTGTGGCCCGCCGTCATGGCCGATCTCGTTTCTTCGGGCGGCCTCAAGCACCTCTACGACGCGCGCGGCCTCGGCTACACGCTCGCCCAGTCGCCCATGCCGCGCTTCGACCTTCTCGACATCGAGCGTTACAACCGCCTCACCGTGCAGACCCAGCGCGGCTGCCCCTTTCGCTGCGAGTTCTGCGCTTCCTCGATCGTGATCTCGCCCACCTACCGCACCAAGCCGGTCGATCGCGTGATCGACGAGATCCGTGCGATCAAGAAGCTGTGGCGGCGCCCGTTCATCGAATTCGCTGACGACAACACTTTCGTCAACAAGCCCCATTCCAAGAAGCTGCTGCGCGCGCTGGCGCAGGAGGAAATCCGCTGGTTCACCGAAACCGACGTCTCGATCGCCGACGACGAAGAGCTCCTTGACATGCTGCGCGACGCCGGTTGCGCCGAAATCCTGATCGGTTTCGAGGACGCCGCGTTCGCGGCCGTCGACGGCGTCGAGCAGCGCGCCAACTGGAAGGCCATGCGGGTCGACACTTACCTCGAGGCCATCCGCAAGGTTCAGGATCGCGGCGTGCGCGTCAACGGCTGCTTCGTGCTCGGGCTGGACGGCGCCGGCCCCGAGTCATTCGACCGAATCTGGCAGTTCGTCCAGGCGAGCGGGCTTTACGATGTACAGATCACCGTCCAGACCGCCTTTCCCGGCGCGCCGCTGTACGGCCGCCTCAAGCGCGAGGGCCGCATCCTGCACGACCGTGCCTGGCAGTTCTGCACCCTGTTCGACGTCAACTTCCGGCCCGCCCGCATGACGGTCGCCGAATTGGAAGCGGGACTGCGCAACCTTGCCGCCCGCATCTACTCCGAGGAATACACCAACAAGCGCCGCAGGGACTTCGAACGCAACTTCATGGCCAAGCATCGCCAGGCGACACAGCAAACGCGCCATTGAGGCTGCATTGCGAAGCCGCGCAGGCGATCTGCTGTGTGAACCTTTGACCGGGAGGTAAACATGTCCAAGAGCTGGATCAAGTTTCTCTTCGTCATCACCGGAATCTACGACCTTCTCAGCGGCGCCGTCCTGCTCTTTGCGTCACCTGCGGTCTTCCGACTGATCGGCGGCACGCCGCCCGACCCGGGCTATATCCAGTTTCCGGCGCTGTTGGTCATGCTGTTCGGCGTGATGTTCCTGTTCATCGCCGCCAATCCCGCGGCCCGCCGCGAGCTGATCGTCTATGGCATGGGTCTTAAGGCATCCTACAGCGGCATCGTGTTCTGGCATCAACTCACTGGCAGCGTGGCCTTGTTCTGGCTGCCGTTTGCCTGGGCCGATCTTGCGTTCCTCGGCCTGTTCTTCATTGCCTGGCTGGCGCTCAGACCCACGACTTAGCGCGCCGTTTCCGGTGTTCTCAGGTCAGCGGCTCGACGGGAATTTCCACATGCCAGCGGTGCTCGCGCCAGGCGATGAACAGGCCCGAGACGATCACCACGCCCGCGCCCCAAAGCACCATCGCCGCCGGCATCTCGCCGAACACGAACCAGCCCAGGACCATCGCCCAGATCATCGAGATATAGTCGAACGGGGCCAACAGCGACGGCTCGCCGTAGCGGTAGGAGTAGGTCATGAAAAGCTGCCCGGCGCCGCCCAGAATGCCCGTCAGCACCAGCCAGACGGTCATCCAGAACGTCATCGGCATGGAATCGAAGATCATCGCGACGCCGCCCGCCGCAGCGCAGGCGACCATGAAATAGAAGACGATCGCCTCGCAGCGCTCGGTCGCGCTCATCTGGCGGATCCACACCACCACCACCGCCGACAGGAACGAGAACAGCAGCGCGTAGCTGACGCCCTTCGAAAGCCTGAGCGCCGCCAGCGACAAGAGCCCGCCATGGGGCTCGATCATCAGCATCACGCCCGCAAACCCCACCAGCACCGCCCCCCAGCGGAACTTGCCGACGTGTTCCTTCAGGAACACCGCCGCCAGCACCACCGCGAAGATCGGCGACATGAAGCCGAAGGCGGTCACGGTGGCGAGCGGCAGCAGCTTCAGCGCCGTGAAATTCGCGAACATAGAGGTCGTGCCGACCACGCTGCGGACGATGTGGTAGCTCGGCCGTTTGGTGGCGATGGCGGCAAGCGGTCCCACGGTGAAAAAGGTCCAGGCGAACAGCGGCACCAGCGCGAAGAAGCCGCGGAAGAACACCACCTGGCCGATCGGCACGGGGCCGGCCAGCTTGATCGCGGCGTACATCAGTGAGAAGGCCAGCGTCTGTGACAGTTTGAGGCCGATCGCCAGGGGCGTTTTGCTCAAAGCCAGCCCTTGCGCTTGAACCAGATGTAGGGAACCACGGCCGAGACGACCATCACGACCCAGGCCAGCGGATAGCCCCAGATCGAAACCAACTCCGGCATATGCTGGAAGTTCATGCCCCAAATCGAGGCGAACAGCGTCGGCGGCAGGAAGACCATGGCGGCGACCGACATGATCTTGATGATGTTGTTCTGGTCGATGTTGATGAGGCCGAGCGTGGCGTCGAGCAGGTAGCTCAGCTTGCTCGCAAGATAGGACAAGTGGTCCTGCAGCGACTGCACGTCGCGCGTCAGCGTCTTCACGCGCGGCAGTACGTCCTTGTTTCGCTCGGTGTCCATCGCCTGGGCAAGAAAGGCCAGCACGCGGGCCAGCGTCAGCAGGCTTTCGCGGATCTTGCCGGAAAGGTCGTGCTTGCGTCCGAGCGCGCGCAGCACGTCCTGGAATTCGCGCGACGTGACCGGATGGTCGCTGTTGTCGGGATCGAAGATCTCGCGGCTGATGCGTTCGATCTCGACGCTGGCGCGCTCCTGGATGTCGGCCAGCCGGTCCACGATGACGTCCAGCAGGTCCATCAGCACCATTTCGGCTTTGACCGCCCCGACGGTGCCGCGCCGGCAGCGCGCTTCGAAGGTGCGGAACGGCTGCGGCTCGGTGTAGCGGATCGTGATCAGGGTGTTGCGGATCAGCGCAAAGGTGACCACGCCCGCCACCGGGCTTTCGGTGCCGCTGTTGGCGAGCACCAGGGCCGTCATGTAGAGGGCGCCGTTTTCGGCATACAGCCGGCTCGAAACCTCGATCTCCTCCATGTCGGCGCGGGTGGGAAGATCGACGCCCAGCGCGTTGTTGACGGCCTGGCGCTCTTCGGGGCTCGGATCGAACAAGTCAATCCACAACGCCTCGTGCGGGACCGAGGAGGTATCTGCGTCCGGAACAACTCTGAGACCGTCGTTCAGCGGCAGGTAGATCTTCATCATCGGAAGTACGGTCGAAGTAGAGGCCTGCCCCCTCGGGCAAACAGGCGCGGCGACCATATCCTCGACTTGCAGGAGTGGCTAACGATTTTTGCCGAGGCAGCCCGTTAACGACTGCGCCAGATTGCGCAGCAGCTGCGGGTAGAGGTCCGGTCCGGGTTGAAGCTCCGCGCCCAGAGGATCGAGCACGCCCACGCGCGCGCGGGTATCTTCGTCCAGGACATCGATGAGCTTCGGCGGAAACTGCGGCTCGCGGAAAAGGCAGATGACCCGTCCGCTCGTCATTGCGTTGCGCAGCTCGGCCACACGCCGCGCCCCCACCGGCCGCTCGGGCGATACCGTCACCGCCCCGGCCGGGGCGAGCCCGAAGCGGGCCTCGAAATAGTGATAGGCGTCGTGGAAGACGAGATAGGGCTTGGCCCGCACCGGCTTGAGCTTCGCGGCCAGCTCGCGCTCGAGGGCGGTCAGCATGGCGACCGTGGCGGCCTCGTTGCGGCGATAGCGGGCGGCGTCGGGCGGGTCCACCCGGGCCAGCGCCGCGGCGATCGCGTGGGTCATCGCGATGGCGTTTTCGGGATCGAGCCAGATATGCGGGTCGGTCGGCCCGTGGTTGTCTTCATCCTTGCCCCACAGCCCCCCATGGCGGGCCGGCACGAGCTTCACGCCGGGGGCGCGCTCCAGCGCCACCACGCGCCCTCCCAGCGCCGACAGCGGGGCGATGAGATAGGTCTCCAGGTCGGGGCCGATCTCGAAGATGAGGGTGGCCTCGCGGATTTTGCGGGCGTCGGAGGGCTTGAGTTCATAGGAGTGCGCCGACAACGCCCCGCCGATCAGAAGCTCGGGGCTGCCCGCGCCCTGCATGACGGCGGCCACCAGCGAATGGACGGGCTTGATGGTGGCGAGCACCTTGGGGGCGCCCGCGGCGGGAGACGCGAGAAGGAGGGCACACAATGCGGCCGCAACTGGCTTGACCATCCCATTCCTTTCACCCTCCCTCAAGGGCAGGGTAGAGTTGTTTCTCCAACTCGGAATCTTACCATGGCTGTCAACGTTCCCGCCTTCGCCGATGTGGAAGCCGCCGCCCGGGTGCTTGCACCCTATGGCGTCGAGACGCCGCTGATCGAGAACCATGAGTTGAACGCGCTTGTGGGCCACCGCGTTCTCGTCAAGCTCGAGAACCTGCAGCGCGCCGGTTCGTTCAAGTTCCGCGGCGCCATGAATCGCGTCAGCCGCATTCCGGAAGGCGAGCGGGCCAAGGGCGTGGTGGCGTTCTCTTCGGGCAATCACGCGCAAGGCGTGGCGGAGGCGGCGGGGCTCCTTTCGATTCCCGCTCTGATCGTAATGCCGCACGATGCGCCATCCGCGAAAGTGGACGGCACGCGGGCGCGAGGCGCGGAAGTTGTCCTTTACGACCGCGTCAAGGATGATCGCGAGGCGATCGCATCGCGCATCTGCAGCGAACGCGGCGCCACGCTGATTCGGCCGTTCGACGATTTCCACGTCGTTGCAGGCCAGGGCACGGTCGGTTTGGAGATCGCACGCGCGGCTGCGGCAAAAGGCATCGCAGTGGATTCGGTGCTGGCGCCGTGCAGCGGCGGCGGTCTCATCTGTGGCATTGCAGTCGCGGTGTCACATCTCAGCCCCAATACACGCATCGTGAGCGTTGAACCCGAGAACTTCGACGGCATGAGGCGTTCCCTGGCTGCCGGTGTGCGCATTGCTGCGCCCGGCGGCAAACTTTCGATCGCAGATGCGCTGATGGCGCCGATGCCCGGCGAAATTCCATTCGCAATCGCACAACGGCTGTTAACCAAAGCGTTGACCGTTGGTGACGGATTTTTGACGGAAGCTGCAGCTTACGCGATGCGCACGCTCAAGATCGTGGCGGAACCTAGCGGCGCTGCAGCATTGGCGGTGCTACTCTCGAATGGTTTTAAGTCGAATGGAGGCGCAGTCGCGATCGTCGTGAGCGGGGGCAACTGCGACGTTCGATGCTAACCATAACGCAGCAGAAATTCGCCACGTTTTCGCCAACGCGCTTCCCAACTCCGCGAAATTTCGATACGTTCTTCGTAAAGAAAAACTAAACGCCTTTGGGGGCTGGTGGGGTATGGAGAATGGGGTCACCGGCGGCTCCGGCCGCGGTCTCAAGACATTCGTGAGCGCGACTTTCATGTTGTCGCTCGTCGGATGCGGCGGACTTGGGTTGCTGCCGCACGAGACGAAAGTCGCCTCGACCAATTTCCAGACTTATGAGCAAGTGCAAGCAGCGTATACGGACATTATTCCGGGCGCCACGCGCCTGTCCGACCTGCCGCGGCTGGGATTCGACACCGCAACCACGCCGAACGTCGAAATCCTCAGCTATCTCGGTGTGATCGAACGCTTCATGCCGCGCAACACCATGTCGTTCGACCATCTGGCGCCGCCGGTGCAGGCCTGCATCGAATCGCAGGATCGCTGCTCGGCGTTCGTCTTCCATCCTCAGCACGTCGAATCGCGGCGCATGGGCAACATCTTCCTCGACCTGCTCGGCTTCGAGCGCCAGACGATGGACAGCGGCTGGTCGGCAGAGGTGGTGCTGCTGATGCAGGATGGCCACGTCGCCTACAAGCTGATGAGCGGGCGCCCGCGCATCGAAGACATGCACGACGACATCGAGCCGCTCGGGCCGCTGCAGGACATCGGTAACACGGCGGTACGCATGGGTTCGCGCTTTCTGTAATTCATCTTCAGGGGGATGACGTGCAAGACCCTCGAGCGATGCTCGGGGGTTTTGCATATTTGCGACCGCTGGCTTGATTGTCATGGCCCGCGCTTGCGGGCCGTGACAACTCGGGAAAGCGTGCAAACTGGCAGGCGCCCTACCGCGGCGCTAGAACCATCATCATCTGGCGGCCTTCCAGCTTCGGCCACTGCTCCATTTTGGCGATGGTCTCGGTGTCCTTCTGGATGCGGTTGAGCAGTTCCATGCCGAGATGCTGGTGCGCCATCTCGCGCCCGCGGAAGCGCAGCGTGACCTTGACCTTGTCGCCTTCGTCGAAGAAGCGGCGCATCGACTTCATCTTCACGTCGTAGTCGTGGTCGTCGATGGTGGGGCGCATCTTGATCTCTTTGATCTCGATGACCTTCTGCTTCTTACGGGCTTCGGCCGCCTTCTTCTGCTGCTCGTACTTGAACTTGCCATAGTCCATCAGCTTGACGACCGGCGGCTTGGCGTCGGGGGAGACCTCGACCAGGTCGAGGCCCTTCTCTTCCGCGATGGCGCGGCCTTCCTCGGTGCCGATCTCACCGTATTTGTGGCCGTCGTCGCCAATGAGCAGGATGGTTCGGGCGAAGATTTCCTCGTTGATGCGAGGACCGTCTTTTGCGGGCGCGGGCGCCTGCTGGGCAAAACGTCTGGGGACTATGACTCTCTCCTTGCTTTACGCCCCGCGCGAAACCGCGTCGCTCCGCGAGGTTCTTTCCTGCCTCGCGAAACGTGGTTCGTCTTATGAGCGCAGGGGCAAATCCTCCAAAGCCGGCCGCGGGGGCCGCTTTCGCGTTAAGAATATGAAAAGTCCCCGGTTAAGCAAGCGTTATTCGGACACATCCTTCCGCGATTCCGCTTCTCCCTTGATCCGGGCAATGAAGCTCTCGAGCGGCATCGGACCTAAGTCCTTGCCGGAACGCAGCCGGACGGCCACTTTGCCCTCGGCGGCCTCGCGCTCGCCCACCACCAGCATATAGGGGATTTTCTGGAGCTGGGCCTCCCGGATCTTCTTCTGCATGCGCTCGGACGAGAAATCGACGTCGACTCTCAGTCCCGCCGTACCGTTGGCGACCGGCACCTCGAACAGGGCTTGGCGCACTTTCTGCGCGTAATCGTTCACCTTCTCGCTGATTGGAATGATTCTCGCCTGAATGGGCGCCAGCCAGGTGGGGAAGGCGCCGGCGTAATGTTCGATCAGGAAGGCGGTGAAGCGCTCGTGCGTGCCCAGGGGCGCGCGATGGATGACGTAGACGGGCTGCTCGCTGCCGTCCTCGCCGATGTAAGTGAGACCGAAGGTCTGGGTCGCCAGGAAATCGAGCTGGTTGGTGGAGATGGTGTACTCGGTCCCGATCACGCTTTTGATCTCGAAGTCGATCTTGGGGCCGTAGAACGCGGCTTCGCCCTCGACCTCCTTGAAGGGATAGCCCGACTCGGTCATCGCCTCGCGGATGATGGCGAGGGCCGTCATCCACTTCTCGGGCTGGTCGACATACTTGTCGAGCTTCTTGAGGTCCGGCAGCGACAGCCGCATGTAGTAATCCTTGATGTCCATCAGGTCGTAGTAGCGCGCATGCAGGCGCATGACCTTGATGAACTCCTCCTTCGCCTGATCGTAGCGGCAGTAGATGTGCGCATCGTTCATGCAGAAGCCGCGCACGCGCATCAGCCCGGAAAGCCCGCCGGAAGCCTCGTAGCGGTAGTCCTGGCCGTATTCGGCAATGCGCAAGGGCAGCTCGCGATAGGAATGCCGCGTCGCCAGATAGATCATGTGATGGTGCGGGCAGTTCATCGGGCGCAGGTAATAGTTCTCGCCGTCGATATCGAGCGGCGAGTACATCGTGTCGGCGTAATAGGGTAGGTGCCGCGAGCGCAAGTACAGCGTTTCCTTGGTGATGTGCGGGGTGGCAACGCGCACGTATCCATCCTTGCGCTCTTCCTGCAGCGCCAGGAATTCCAGCTCCTGCCGGATCACCATGCCCTTGGGCATCCATAAGGGCAGGCCGGCGCCCACATCGGGCGAGAAGGTGAAAAGCTCCATCTCCTTGCCCAGCCGGCGATGGTCGCGCTTTTCGGCTTCTTCCAGCCGGTGCAGATAGTCGCCCAGTTCCTTGCTGTCGCGCCAGGCAGTGCCGTAGATGCGCTGGAGCTGCGCGTTCCTGGCGTCGCCGCGCCAATAGGCGCCTGCGATCTTGGTGAGCTTGAAGGAGTCGCCGATCTTGCCCGTGCTCGCGAAGTGCGGTCCGCGGCAGAGATCGTGCCAGTCGCCGTGCCAGTAGACGGAAACGTCCTCGCCAGCGGGAATGTCGCGAATCAGTTCGGCCTTGTATTTCTCGCCGATGCCTTCGAAGTGCGCGATGGCCTTGTCGCGCGGCCACACTTCGCGCCGCGTCGGCAGGTCCGCCTTCACGATCTCGTGCATCCTGGCTTCGATCTTCGGCAGGTCTTCCGGCGTGAACGGTTCCTCGCGCGCGAAGTCGTAATAGAAGCCGTCCTCGATCGACGGGCCGATGGTCACCTGGGTGCCGGGGAACAGTTCCTGCACCGCCATCGCCAGCACATGCGCGGCGTCGTGTCGGATCAATTCCAGCGATTCCGCGTCCTTCTTGGTGATGATGCGGATCTGCGCGTCGTGTTCGATGGGGCGGAACATGTCCCATTGCTGTCCATCGACCGTCAGTACCAGTGCCGCCTTGGCCAGGCCCGGCCCGATCGAGGCGGCAATATCGGTGCCGGTCGCCCCGCGCGGGAACGTCAGGGTCTTGCCGTCCGGAAGCGTGACGGTGATGTTCTGGACGGAAGCGGACACGGCGGGATTCCTCGAAAAGTCGCCCGGACCATCTGCCAGCGGCTGCCCGCAAGTCAAGTTTTTGACCTCGCCGCGCCGGGGCGAACCCTGGAATGTCTCCGATTTGCGCCCGCGCGAGGCGTTCGGGCCGTCGCGCTATTGCGAATTTCGACTTCCGCGCCCATCCGCCGCACGGCCTTGAACCGGTGTCGCGTCCCAATACATTCCCGCCATGCTGAACAGGATTTCCGCGGCCCTTCTGGGCTTTGCCGCCTTCACCACCTCGGCCACGGCGGGTGTCTGTCAATCCGAAAACCTGATGCCCGAGTACTTCGCCTTTGCGGAGGCGACGAAGACGCTGCCGCTCGAGGCGCGTGCCGGCCACTTCGTTAGCGATTTTGCGGCAAAGCACCCGGACTACTACACCTCCGAATTCGGCGGCGAGCAGCAGCTTCGCGAGGCCGCAAAGGTCCTTCTCGATCCGGCCCATCCCGCGCAGATACCGGGCTTTGCTCCGCTGACCGACGAAAGACTGCGCAGCGTCGATGCCGCCATGGCCGGGGCCTTCGCCACCGCGCAGCAGCGGTTCTCCGAAACCTTCGCCGATTTCCGTTGCGAGACGAAAGTCTCGTTCGGCCCGTCGCTGATGCACTTCGACGGCAGCGGTGGCAAGGATGCCGGCGGCCATTGGCACATGCGCTTCGGCGTCGACATGATCGCGCTGCTGCACGGGCCGGAAGACATGCCGGCGTTCCTGGCGCACGAGCTGTTCCATGTCTATCACCACGATCTTCTCGGCACCGCGATGCCTGCCGACGAAAGCCTGGTGTGGTGGCAGATGTGGGAGGAAGGGCTGGCGACCTATGTCAGCAAGCGCCTGACGCCGGGCGTTTCCGAACAGCAGGTGTTCTGGTTTCCCGCCGACATCGTCGAGCGGATGAAAGTGCCGGGCGCGATGCGCGACGCGGCGCGCCTGATGCTGGCCGATTTCGACAAATCGTCGATGACGGCGAAGGAATGGTTCCAGATGAAGTATTCCGCGCCGGGCCTGCCCGAGCGCGCCGGCTACTATGTCGGCTACCGCATGGCGGCCGAGCTGGGGCACACGCACACCTTGGCGGAACTCGCCAGGATGCAACCTGCAGAAATCAAAGCGCGCGCGCAGGCATTTCTCACCGCCGAGGCCCGCTGAGCCGCGTCGCGCCGACGTGACTGGTGCACCGGCGCCCGCTGCCGCATAGTCGCGTGCGGGAGGGCTCGACCCATGAAGATTCTGCTCGCGGGCTTATGCTCGTTCGTCCTGCTGGCCGCCGCCGCATCCGCCGAAGACCGGATCGTGCTGTGGCCCGGCGGTGCGCCCGGCTCGGAAGGCAAGACCGCGCCCGAGACGATGCGGATCAATCCGCCGGACGAAGAGGTGCTTTCCAACATCAACGCCCCGTCGATCGTGCCCTATCTGCCCGATCCGGCGAAGGCGAACGGCGCGGCGGTGATCGTCATACCCGGTGGCGGCCATCGCGAAATCTGGATCACGCATGAGGGCTACCGCGTGGCGGAGGCGATGCGGCAGCACGGCATCGCGGCGTTCGTGTTGCGTTACCGGCTTTCGAAGGCGCCCGATTCGACTTATACGCTCGATGACGAACTCAGCGACGTGGCGCGCGCCATCCGGCTGGTGAAATCTCGTGCTGCTGAATGGCGCATCGATCCCGCGCGGACGGGCGTGATGGGTTTTTCCGCCGGCGGGCACCTCGCCGCCTTGATCGGCATCCGCTTCGATGCAGGCTTGCCCGACGCCGCCGATCCGGTCGATCGCGAAAGCTCGCGGCCGGCGTTTCTCGGGATGATCTATCCCTACATTCCCGACGATCTGAAGTTCTCCGCCGCCACGCCGCCGGTGTTCCTGTTGGGCGGCGAGAAGGACAAGATATCCCAGCCGCTGCCGCAGCGCTATCTCGAACTCGAACGGCTGGGCGTGCCGGCCGAGCTGCACATGCTGGCCGGCGTCGGGCATGGTTTCGGCATCCGCATCACCAATCCGCCGCAGGTGGCCGTGTGGCCGGATCTGTTCGTGAACTGGCTCGAGGCGCAGGGCATGCTGAAGCCCCGCTGATTGCGCCGGAAAAGGAATGGCCCCGAATTGCTCCGGGGCCGTTCCTACGACGCGTGCCCTCTTGAGCGGTCAACGCCGCACGAAGATCTCGATGCCCACGCGCCAATCGCCCAAGGCGCGGCAGCGCATGTAGAGCTTTTCCACATTGCGGTGACGGCCGGGAAGATCGAACACAGCCATTTCCCCGCGCTGCATCATGTACCGCCCGCTGACGAGCTTGACCTTCTCTCCGTCTTCGAAGGTCACGACGATGCTCATGCACACGGCGTCATTGTCGACCGGGCGGAAACCCACGCGATCGACATGGCGTCCGGCCCAGTCGGTGAAGGTCGATTCGTGGTCGTTGCGTCCTTCAAAGCTCTGCGTACCGATCGGCATCCAATCGTCACCTGGGCCGCGGTCCCAGCCGCGACGGTCGCCACCGCCGGCATGGCCCCAAGGTTGGGCCGAGGCGCACCCCACAAACGCAAGCGCCATCGCCGCCGCCGTCAAGAACGCCGAACGCTTCATGATTCCCTCCATGGATGTGAAAACGGGTCCACGCCCGCCCCAATGGCGTCATTTTCGGCGCTTCGCGGTAAACCTGCAAGCGCAAGCGGACGGGCGCTGAAGCGACTGCGACAGCGGGCGCGTGCCTAGGGGGGACCTGAAAACAAAGGGTACCGCACCATCGCGTGTGTTATCCACAAAGGACACGGCGCCCGCATGTCGGAGAGTGTGACGCGTGCACCGGGCCGATCAGGCTGGGTGCCTGGAGGATGTGGATGGGGTCACATCACTGCGCCAGGCGCACGCGCCGCAACCGGAACAACGGGCAAAGCGGCAATTTGCTCCGGCGGCGGCACGGAATTTTCCTGCCGGCGCGCGATTTTCTGCTGCTACTGGCCATTCGGCACGGGCATTGTGAGGCCTGGAGGCGGCTGCCAGCGCCGTGGCTTTGGTGCGGCGACATTGATTTGGCTTTTGTGCTGGTCCTCGAAGGCGACACTCGAGCGCCACTCGTGCACCGTGCCCGGGAACGACTCCTGTCTGCGGCCGTCACCGGGCGTGACCACGACGTTCAGGACCGTGCTGTCATCCATGCCGGCGCAGGCGGACAGCGACATCCGCACCGCCTGACGCGCGAACGCGCTCAACGCTACGCCTTGCGCCGTCAACGCCACGTCGATGCGCTTGACGTGGGTCGTCCGGTCCTCGCGCGAAAGGTAGGAATCGGCGACCGAAACGCGCGCCGTACCCGGCAGCGACGCCACCGCCTGGACGATGTCGCAGCGGCCTTCCTGCCGCCTTATGAGTCCTTCGAAAGCAAAACTGTCGCGCCACTCCTTCACCGTGGCGGGGAAGGTGCGCAAGGTGGGAACGAGGCTGTAGTCCTTGTGCGGCGGCACCACCAGGATGGTGAGCCGGTCGTCGTCGCGCATGATCGGACAGGCCGCAAGCACCTTGCGCGCCGTTGCGCGCGCGTCCGGCACGAATTGCCCATCGCGCACGTACACCCAGATCTTCCGCTGCTTTGGGTCGAATCCGGCGTCGGGCTGCCAGGGGTTCACGTCGATCCGCACGCGCTCGACGAATGGCAGCGACTGCACGGCGTCCTTGATCGGTTGGACGCAGACCGGGCGGCCCTGCACGGCCTGCTGGAACTGCCTCACCTTGGTGCCCACATAGGCGGATACCGAAACCAGCACGACGGCGAACGCGACATGGCCCCAACGCGTGTGCCCGGCGAATGGCCGATCGCAGGTAGCTTCCTGCACCACGAACGTGCGGGCGATGAGATCGTGCAGTACCTGTCGGGTTTCCCAGTTGAAGCAGTAAAGATAGACGTTCGTCAGGCCAAACCCGCCGCCCAGCGCGCCGGCAACCGCTGCGAACGGAAATCCGGAATCGGGAAGAACAAGCGGCACCGACGCCGCCGACGACGGAATCATGTCGAAGGCGCTGCGCCACAAGCTGCGGCCAAGACCGATCGTGTCGCCCGCACGGTTGACCACGCGAATGCCCATGAGCCGCTTGCCCAGCGTGGCGCCGCCGGCGATGCCGCTATTGAGGATCGCGAAATAGGCGAGGCTGATGACGGTCTGCGCCAGCAGCGCCTCAGGCGCGAACCAGCCCAGGGTGCCGATCACGCCGAACACGAACACCAGTCCCAGAAGTGCGGTGTCGATCAGCGCTGCGAAGATGCGTTGGAGGAAGCCCGCGATTTCCGCGCCGCTTTCCGGCCGTGTGACACGCTCCATCCCATTCCCCCGGCGGACAAGACGCTCACTGTAATCCGCTGCTTGCGCCCGCCAGAGAAGACAAAACGTCCGGTGCCGCATGGGCGGTGCCCTGCGGCTTGGCAGCGGCGGCGCAATACCGTATCAGCAGGGCCGGAAAACCCGAGGCGCTGGCGCAATGAGCACGGAACTGCCGGACCGTCTGTCCGCCAACCCGAACAGTCCGTTCTACAACGAGGCGTTGCTCGAAGCCGGCGTCGGCATCCGCTTCAACGGCGCCGAAAAGACCAATGTCGAGGAGTACTGCGTCAGCGAAGGCTGGATCCGCGTCGTCGCCGGCAAGAGCGTCGACCGTCACGGCGACTCGATGACGATCAGGCTCAAGGGCAAGGTGGAGCCCTATCTGAAGCAGAAGTCGCAAGCCTGAAGCGCAATCCGCAAACGTGTGAATCGGCTTTCCGTCGGCTCTGCGCAAAGTGACAAGAAACTGGAGCAAATCCGCGATACGATGTTCACGGACTTTGCTCCGGACGCTGCTCGCGGAGGGCGAGATGCTGGTTGGTCACGTGGGGGCGGGCTTGGCCGCAAAGGCGGTGCAGCCGAAACTGAATCTGGGCACGCTGCTCGCGGCGGCTTTGCTGCTCGACATCGTGTTCTGGTGTTTGCTGCTGCTGGGCTTCGAGGCCGCGCATGCTCCCCCGGATTTCGTGTCGCGCCGCTACCTGAGCTTCACATTTCCCTATTCGCACAGTCTCGCGGGCGCGGTGATCCTCTCGTTTGCCTTCGCCCTCGCCTGGATGGCGTGGCGCAGGCGGACGAAAGTTCGGGACGGCATTCTCGTCGTCGGCGCGATCGTAGTGGGGCTGACTGTGTTTTCGCATTGGGTGCTGGATTGGCTCGTTCACGTGCCCGAGATGCCGCTCGTGCCGGGCGGAGCCGTCGCCGGCATGGGTCTTTGGCGGCACCAGCCGCTCGCACTCGTGGTGGAAATCGCAATTGCGCTGGCCGGGCTCGCCGCTTTCCTGGTGCGTGCGCCGATGAGCATTCCGCGCAGGATTGCGGTGGCGGGCGCGACGGTCGTAATCGGCGGCATGACCGCGATGGGAATCTTCGGCCCGGCGGCTCTGCCTGCGATGAGCGTCATGGCTGCGACTTCGCTGGGGATCATTGCTTCGGTGGTGGCTGTCGGTGCCTGGGCGGACAGCTCGCAACGAAACCGGCGAGAGCATCTGTAGCGCGGTCGGCCAACGACATTGCGGCGTCGGTTTCGTTCAGGCGCGCCAGGGACTCGACGGCGACCCCGCATTGATCGCACCGTGATTGACCGCCGCCAGGATGAGCCGCTTGGCGAAATTCGGAATCGCGACCCTAGCCCTCGTCCGGCAAGAGGGGTTGGAGGAATCCGGCCCTTTCTGCCCATTGTCTGTCTCGCTTCGAGCCAGAATTAATCTCATTCCTGGAGGTCATGACTCCGCCCACTTCCGGCCGACACAAGATCACGCAATCGCCCCGCCTTGCGAAAGATCGGACCCAAGTGTTGCCGCATCTGCTTTTTATCTAACGGGATCGATCGACTTCCAATCAAGAGGGAAACACTGCCATGCATCGTTCCGTGAGTGTGATTCTGGCTGCGTTCGTCGCAACCGCCTTGACGCAGGGCGCCCCGGCCGCCGATCGCGCCGGCGCGGTAACGGTGGGCAAGGTCCCGGTCTATTTCGGCGACCTCAACCTCGCATCGGCCGCAGGTGCGGCGGTTCTGGAAAAGCGCATTTCGGCGGCGGCCGAGCAGGCCTGCGGCGGCGCTCCGCAATTTGCGACCTACTATTCCAGCATGCCCGCTTATGCGAAGGCGGAGTTCAACCGTTGCCGCACGGCGGCCATTCATACGGCGATAAACGACATCCGCAACGCCCGCGTTGCGATCGCGTACTGATCTATCCAGCCTGCTTGAGCGGGCGCAAGGCAAGGCCCGGAGTTCCCTCCGGGCCTTGTCGCACTGCTTCAGACTCTCAAGCGCGGGCGCGCGCGAAATGCGGGCTCGAGGTTCCATCGGCGGAACCACGCGAAGCGCTCCCAAGCCACCTTCCGCAGCTGCATGCGAAGCCGCGTGATGCGTGAAGCGAATATAATGTAAGCGTGCACCAAGCGCCGGAGCCGCGGCGCCACCAGCCAGTTTCGCGTTCATGTGGTCCTGCCATTGGCATCCGACCCGAACGAGGAGAAGTGCATGAAACCCAGATTTGCACTGGCGGCCGCGGCGGCCGTCTTGATGGCGGCGTCGGCAGACGCCGCAACCACCACGGTGAGCGTGCAGGGCATGGCGCCCATTGAAGAAGGAAGCTTCCAGCTTAGACAGACGACCGTGCGCTACGGCGACCTGAATATCGCCAGCAAGGATGGAGCCAGCGCACTTCTGGCGCGGATCGACCAGGCGGCCGCCGCGACCTGCAAATCGGAAAGGCTGCCTTCCGCGACAGTGAAGCAGCTCGTCAAGCAGTGTCGCACGCAGGCCGTGGACCAGGCCGTCGCCAACGTCCATTCGCCGGAGCTAACGATGGTCGCGAACGCGAAGTAGCCGGCGCGTCCTTTCGCGGCTTTGTCCATGCGAAGGAAAAGAAAGGCCCGAAGTTTCCTTCGGGCCCTTCTGCCGGCTCGCACTGGACGGCGTATTAGTGCCAATGGTCGTGATGCCAACTCGGGTCCCAGCGATCGCGATTATGGGCGTAGCACCAGTCGCGAATGCGTTCCAAATCGTGGCGCGCATCGCGTGCCGCCTGGCTGTGCCAGCCCCAACGCTCCACGGCGCGGTCGAGGCGCCACTGAGCGTCACGAATCCGCTCGCGGCAGTCTTCCCAGCGCTGGGCTTGCGCCGGCGGGCTGACGGCGATCGAACCACTCATCACGAGGAACGCGACAACGCCCACGCTCACCAAGAGCGCTTTCACTCGCATGAAATCCTCCAAAGCTGTGTCTCGGCGACTCCGCCGGGGTCAGATTAACCCTGCGTAACGTCGCGGTAAACGAAGCGGCACGCAAAGGGCGTCGAGTTTTGTCGTGGTGTTGCGAATGATTGGCGTGCGCTGGAGAGACGCCGTGCCTTGCCTGCAAATGAAGAAAGGCCCGGAAGTCTTCCGGGCCTTTCCACTTTTCTTCGAGCTTAGGATTGGTTCGGCTTCGCCCTGCGGGCTACACCGGGTTGATCGTCAGCGCCGCTTGCGCGGCTCTTCAGATCAAAAGTCCATGTCGCCCATGCCGCCGCCGCCCGGCATCGGGGGAGGCGTCTCTTTCTTGGGACGATCGGCGACCATCGCTTCGGTCGTAATCAAAAGGCCAGCAACGCTGGCCGCATCCTGCAGCGCGATGCGCACGACCTTGGTCGGATCGACGATGCCGGCTTCCAGCATGTCGACATACTGCTCGGTCTGCGCGTCGAAGCCATAGGTGTTCGACTTCTGCTCCAACAGCTTGCCGACCACGATGGAAGCTTCCACGCCCGAGTTCTCGACGATCTGGCGGATCGGGCTTTGGATCGCCTTCCTCACGATGGCGATGCCGACGTTCTGGTCTTCGTTGTCGCCCACGACGCCCTGAAGCGCCTTGGTGCAATAGAGCAGAGCGGCGCCGCCGCCCGGCACGATGCCTTCCTCGACCGCGGCCTTGGTGGCGTTGAGCGAGTCGTCGACGCGGTCCTTCTTCTCCTTCACTTCCACCTCGGTCGCGCCGCCGACGCGGATCACCGCGACGCCGCCGGCGAGCTTCGCCAGACGTTCCTGCAGCTTCTCCTTGTCGTAGTCCGATGTGGTCTCCTCGATCTGCTGCTTGATCTGGCCGACGCGGGCCTGGATGTCCTTCTTGGAGCCCGCCCCGTCGATGATGGTGGTGTCGTCCTTGGTGATGCGCACCTTTTTGGCGGTGCCCAGCATGGCGAGCTTGACGTTCTCGAGCTTGATGCCGAGATCTTCGCTGATCACCTGGCCGCCGCTGACGATGGCGATGTCTTCCAGCATGGCCTTGCGGCGGTCGCCGAAGCCCGGCGCCTTCACGGCCGCAACCTTGAGGCCGCCGCGCAGCTTGTTGACCACAAGGGTCGCCAGCGCCTCGCCCTCCACTTCCTCGGCAATGATGAGGAGCGGACGGCCGGCCTGCACGATCGACTCGAGGATCGGCAACAGGTCCTTCAGCGAGCCCAGCTTCTTCTCGTGGATGAGGATGTAGGGCTCCTCGAGCTCGGCCACCATCTTGTCGGCGTTGGTGATGAAGTATGGGCTGATGTAGCCGCGGTCGAACTGCATGCCTTCCACGACTTCCAGCTCGGTGTCGAGGCTTTTCGCCTCTTCCACGGTGATCACGCCTTCGTTGCCGACCTTGGCCATCGCCTCGGCGATCATCGAGCCGACGGTCTTGTCGCCGTTGGCCGAGATGGTGCCGACCTGGGCAATCTCTTCGTTCGACTTGATCTTCTTGGAGCGCTTCTTGAGGTCCGCGACGACCACTTCCACGGCCTTCTCGACGCCGCGCTTCAGGTCCATCGGGTTCATGCCGGCGGCGACAGACCGGGCGCCTTCGCGCACGATCGCCTGGGCCAGGACGGTCGCTGTGGTGGTGCCGTCGCCTGCCGCGTCATTGGTCTTGGAGGCGACTTCGCGCACCATCTGGGCGCCCATGTTCTCGAACTTGTCGTGCAGCTCGATTTCCTTGGCGACGGTCACGCCGTCCTTGGTCGAGCGCGGGGCGCCAAAACTCTTGTCGAGCACGACGTTGCGGCCCTTGGGGCCCAGCGTCACCTTCACCGCATCGGCGAGGATGTCGACCCCGCGCAGCATGCGCTCGCGGGCATCGGCGCCGAATTTGACGTCTTTTGCAGCCATTGTTTGTTTTCTCCTGAATTCGTTTGGAAATACGGCTTAGGCCGCTTTCTTGCCGGAGGCCTTGCGGCCCTCGACGATGCCCATGATGTCGGACTCCTTCATGATCAGGAGTTCTTCGCCGTCGATCTTCACTTCGGTGCCGCTCCACTTGCCGAACAGCACGAAGTCGCCGGGCTTCACCTCGGGGACGACGCGCTTGCCGGAATCGTCGAGGGCGCCAGGGCCAACGGCGATGACTTCGCCTTCCTGCGGCTTCTCCTGGGCGGTGTCGGGGATGATGATGCCGCCGGCGGTCTTTTGATCCTCCTTGACGCGGCGAACGACCACGCGGTCGCCTAACGGACGGAATTTCATTGGGGACGGTCTCCTCAATAAGTTGGCATTAACTTCAAGTACTTGATGGCACTTTTTTGAGCCTTTCGGCCGCATGGCAGCACTCTCATTTTGAGAGTGCCAGCCGTTGGCCGACGATATAAGTGCGGGCGCCAGGAGGGTCAAGGAAAATCACGCTTACGATTGTTTCATCTAAGTTGCAGTTGCAATATCTGGGGGGCAGAGTCGGTGCCGGACGCAACGTTGCGCAAGCCATGAAAGTCACCAGCGCCGATTTCGACATGCTCATCCCCTACTACCGGCAGACGGCGATGTACTGCCTGGCCGGTTCGGTCGCCCTGGTGATCGTGGGCGCGATCATCGCCATCGGCGGCATGAGCTTCAGCGTCGAGCCGCTGGTGCAATACGGCGGCGACGTTCTGTGCGCCACCAGCCTGGCGCCCTTCAAGTTCTTCTACGAACGAATGGAGAAGGTGAAGCTGCTGCGCCAGGTGCAGACGGTCAGCGCGCACGGCGGCGAAATTCCGGAGGCGACCAACGAAGTTCTGATCCACATGCTGATGGGGACCTGATCATGGATTCGCCCGCGACCGATCTCTCCACGCTCGCCGAAAAAGTGAAGCGCCATCAGAGGCGGTCGTTGTTCCTGACCACGGCGGTCGTCGTGATCGTGGCGGGATCGGTGGTGGCCTACGCGGTCTACGGCTCCGCCGAGTTGGGCCGCCTGCGCTCGACCGCCGGCCAAAGGCAGGCCGAGCTGCAGCAGACGCAGACCAGGCTGAAAGCGACCTCGGCCCAGGTCAAGAACCTCACGGGCCAGGTCGAGGTCTACAAGCGCAGCACGGGAGCGGACATCGCTCAGCTCAGGACCGCCTTGAACGCGAAGCAGTCGGCGCTGGATGACGCAAACAACCGTCTGGCGGATGCATCGCAGCGGGTCGCCTCGCTTGAGCAACAGGCAGTGGCCGACCGGCAGCAGTTCCAAACGCAGCTCAATGCGAGGGATGCCGCTCTGAAGGATGCGCAAAGCCGGGTCGATGCGTTGATCAGGCAAGTCCAGATTCTGCAGAAGCCCGCAAACAACGCCACCGGCGGCCAAACGGCGGCTTCAGACGCTCAGGTCATCCTGCTCAAACGGCAGATGGCGGTGCTGAACCAGCGCCTGCAACAATGCAACCAGCCGCGGTAACCAAACCGCCGGCTTGATTGGAGCGTGGCGCCCGGCAAGAGTATCCTGTGGCCTGCGTAGCCCGACACGACGGGGGAGGGGAATGCGCGCGCTTCTCTGTTTGGCGTGTGCCGCCGCCATGGCGACCGCCGGATTTGCGGCCGATGCGAACGTCGCCGCGCTCAGCGATGCCTGGGCGGCGGCGTGGAGCGCCAAGGACCTTGACGCCATCGTCGGGCTCTACGCGCCCGAGCCGGTGTTCCTGGCCAATTCGGGCGAACGCTGGACCGGCATCGACGAGATCACCACCAACTTTGCCATGGGGCTGTCCGAATTCACGCCGAAGCTCAGCCTGCACAGCGTACGCAGCCTATGCTCGGGCAACCTCGCCTTCGACAGCGGCACCTATGACGAAACCATTACGGGCCGGCAAAGCGGCGCCGCGGGGCAGGTGAGCGGCAATTACCTCTTCGTCTTCCAGCGCCAGAAGACCGGTGAATGGAAGATCCTGGAGCAAACTTTCACCCAGTACGATCCGGGCAAGCTGTAGCCACCACGCTCGCCGTGTCCAGCATGAAGCTGCCGTCGGGCTCAAGCACGAAGTGGGCGCGCACCTCGTCGGGCATCTGCGCCATCAGCTTGAGGATCGCGGCGGCCTCGGGCTTGGGCGTCTGCATGCGTTCGATCCAGCTTGCGAAGTCGAGCCGCACGCGCCGGCGCACCGGCTCTGCGGGTTCGAACCCTGCAGCCCTCAGCATCCCAAGCCACTCGCGCACCGAGTAGTCGCGCACGTGGGAGGGATCGCGCAGCATTTCCACCGTCTGCAGGAACGTGTCGCACACCACGTTCTCGGGCGCGACCGCATCCATGACCATCAGCATCGCCCCGGGCTTGAGCACGCGGCGGACCTGCCTCAGTGCCGCCGGCACGTCGCGCCAATGATGGGTGGAATAGCGCGTCGCGACGAAATCGAATTCGCTGTCCGCGAACGGCAGAGCCTCGGCCATGCCCCGGCGCGTGGAAAGGTTGGCGATGCCGCGCGCCGCCGCTTCCTTCGCCACCGCCGCCAGCATCGCTTCGGAAAGATCGTAGGCCACGACCTCGCGCACGAACGGGGCGAGCGCGAAGCCGACATGACCGCCGCCGCAGCCGAGATCGAGGGCGCGGGAAAAACCGTGCGCCTTGGCCAGCCGTTTCAGCGCGTCCAAATCCTCGCCGCGGGCGTGCACGGCGCTGGCGACATAGGCCGCCGCGCGCGGTGAGAATTGACGGCTCGCGAGACTTTCAGGCTGTGTCATGCGGCACGCAATAGCACGGCCGGCGAGCGGCGCCTACGCCTAGCAGGTTGTTGAAATAGTCCCTAGCCGCGAGCGGATGATCGTGATTCCCTGGCATTGAGATTGCGCCGGGGATTTGCGATGCGCGGGAGCGACGAACGGTCTGGATCGCTGTTCAGCTACGTG
>Ga0335085_10000845_pt1 | contig 76045 bp, 61 predicted proteins | sample Lox_Sample_45_FD_206712 | JGI IMG/M metagenome (GOLD analysis project Ga0335085, IMG submission 206712) | Soil microbial communities from Loxahatchee National Wildlife Refuge, Florida, United States - Lox_Sample_4.5 | ecosystem: Environmental > Terrestrial > Soil > Wetlands | place: USA... | reverse complement strand
TTTGCATTCCGTCGCTGATTTTCTGGAGTTATTTCAGCAAAAAGGTCGAAGTGTTCACCGTTGAAATGGAGGCGCTCTGCGACGACTTCATCCGGCGGCAATATTCGGAGCTAAGCGCAGGTGTCCCACCCATGGAACCGGCGGAGGCCGCGCCCCCCAAACTGCGGACGCCTGTTCCCGGACCCAGGACCCCCGAATCAAGAACCCGATCCTCATCCCCGGATTGACATGCGCTTCCTCGTCCGCAAACGCCGCACCACGCCCGCCGTCATCATCGTCGCGCTGATTGACGTGCTCATCGTGCTGGTGATTTTTTTGCTGGTGACGACCACCTTCAAGCAGCGGGAAGCGTTGAAGCTGCAACTGCCCGAATCGTCGCAGGCTAAAAAGGCCGGCGTGAGCGACAAAGACACATACGAAGTCAGCATCGACACCAACGGGATGTATTTCGTGGGCAAACCGCCGCTGCCGAAGACTTACGAACAGTTGCGCGACGAGTTGATCGTGAAAGCCTCCATGAACCCGGACCTCGTGCTCGCCATCAATGCCGATGAAAAAGCGCCGTGGGGAAAAGTGGTGAAGGTGCGGGATGTGGCCGCCGAGGCGAAAATCAAGTCCCTCGTCGCCTACACCAAAGAACCGGCCAAGCCGTAATTCGTGATTCGTTGAATGGTCGAATGGTGAATCGGTTCAATGACTGAACCATCTTGCTTCGCAACATCATCATTTCGCTATTTGAGCAGTTCTTCCGCACTGGGTGTCCGCTTGCGTTGCGGCAGGCACCAGAAACTCACGCAAATCACGAGCGAGATCAGGGAGATTATCATGCCCAGACGAAATCGCCGGTCTTCGTAAACGAGCTTTACCTGATGTGAGCCGGCGGGAATTGCCAGCGCCTGAAAGGCGTAATTGGCCCGCCACAGCCGGGTCGGCTGGCCATCCACATACGCCCGCCAGAGATGGTAATACGTTTGCGCCACCACGACCATGGCTGGCCCCGCCGTTTCGACGCTGGCTTCAATTCGTTGCGCGGAATATTGGACCGCCGACAGCTTAACTGCGGCCACGTTGCTCACGGTGACAAACGATTTTGCTTCCAATGGCAGATAAACTTCCTGGCGCGGATGGAAATCCGCGTTGGTGAGCATTTGCAACGTAGTCAGGTCGTCCGCAAATCGCGGCTGCTGTCCGGCCGTGAGCAGCGGCAGAAAGGTGGCGCGTAGCAACCAGTCGAAACGGTTGGTTTCGAGCACCAGAACCTGCGACACGCCAAGAAAATCCTGCAGCGGTTCGGCCGGCTGGCCGTCATTGTAAAAATTGTAGAACAACACTGCGTAATCGCTGAGATACAGCGAATAGAAGCCGTCGCACTTGGGAATATCGTCGAGCAGGTTGCAATCGTGGGCGAGCGCAAAACGCCGGCCGAAATAGTCGGTGGCGGGATCGCGAAGAAACCGGTGTTGAAATTTATTCCTGACGGGGGAGGGGATCTGCGCACGAGCCACACCCCATTGCGGCGCGGTGCCATGGCGCGGCAAGCCGGGCTGGTAAACCGCGTTGCCCGCCGTATGTGGCAGTGGTATCTGACGGAACAGATCGAGCCAGACCAGCATCAGGAATAACACTTGCCACACCCGGCGCGGCTTGAGGCCAGGGGTATTGCCAGCCAGAAACCAGGCTAGAATGATGGCCGTGAAAAAAACCGCGCGCATCAAGCCATTGATCAGCACAATCTTTCGTTCGTCGTCCGGCGGTGCGGTCAGCATATGCCAGGCCGTGAGGGCGAGAATCAACACGAAGGCGGCTGCCCAAATCCAGATCCACGCGCGCCCGCTGATTTTGCCACGGTCGTCGTTTGATTTTTCCGAAAGGAAACAGGCCGCCAGCAGAGGCAGGGCAAACACGGGCAGGATGACAAATTTGATCGGATAGCGTATCAACCCAAGGGCGCTCACATGCCGGATGAACCAACCGTAAACCGGGGTTGCCTCGCCCAAAGTCAGCGTGAAGCAGAACAACACCAGCGTCATCAGCAGCCATACCCGGCCACGCCGTTTTGCCCGCCACGGCGCGCTCAAGGCAAACACTACCGTCGCCGCACCGACGTAATAGGAATTCGTCCAGAATTGGCTGTCCTGCATGAATACGCCCTGGGAGGAATGGCAGTGAAACAGCGGCACGAAGAAATTCGCCCAGCCGGTTATCGGCATCGGCCACATCCCGGCGGAAATGTCCTGCTGACGCCGCGAATAGTCCAGCAAATCAAAGAACGGCAGCAATTGCGCGGCGGACATGCCGCCGATCAACAGCGCGATGACGCAGGTTCGTAGCAGGATTCCCCTGCGCGGAAATTCACCGCGAATGAGTTCCATCAGGCTCAACGCCCCCAGCAACACCCAGGTCAGCAGCACGGCCTCCGCTCCTCCGGAGAGCATTTGGAGCGCGCCGGCGACGGCAGCCGCCGAAATGGTGCTTCCGCCCTCGCGCCAGGCGCGTTCGGTGAGCCACACCACCCACGGCATCCAGCAAAAACCGGCCAGGTTTGACAGCCACATCAGGTCGTTGAGCATTACGCCATTAAACGCGAACACGATGCCGGCGAAGGCGGCAGCGAAGCGGTTCTGCGTCCAGCGTTGCGCGAGCATGAACATGCCAAGGCCCCCCCAAAACAAATGTAGTAGGCAGAACACGCCCAGCGACCACGACAGCGGCAGGAGCAAATAAAACAGCGCCGGCGGATAAAGCACCTGGGTGTTCCATTGCGCCAGAAACGGCACGCCGCAGTTGTTCAGCGGATTCCACAGGGGGATTTCGCCCCGCCAGAAACTCTCGCGGAAATAATACGCGACCGGGTAGGTAAAAAGCCCGAAATCCCGATAGACAAAAGTCTGCAATCCCAGGAAAACCTGCGGGTACGACGCCACCGTCAGCAGGCCCAGCAATACGGCGAACCGGCGCGTCGTCAACCACTCGTCGCGGTCCGGGCCTGCTCCATTTGCCGCCGGTTTGCTGAAAAACGGCATCTGCAACACTATGCGTGAACCGATTTCCAGCCCAAGCCAAAAATCCACGATACTGTTTCCGACCAACAGCCGCGGTTCTTACCGGTTCAAACCGCCGTAAAAGAGTTGGGAGGGACGGTGTGCCGCTGTCCCGAATATTCCATACATAAATTCGGAGACGCCGATACGGCGTCCCTCCCAAAATCATCACGGACACATCAGGCAACGAACTTTTGAAGGCACGTAAGTTGCTTAAACGCAGGCCCAACTGATGAAAGTTCGATTGTTAATTCTGCCCGCTATTTGCTGGCCGTTCGCGGTCGTTGGCCCTGCGTTTGCCCAAACGTGGACGCAGACCGGAGCGTCTAACGGTTATTGGTATTCTATCGCTTGTTCGGCGGATGGAAGCAAGTTGGTGGCGGGAACGTACGGTCAAATTTACGCGTCAACGAACCGGGGTCAAACTTGGGCGACCAACCATTCTCCGAGCGCGTATTTGTGGACCTCAGTTGCTTCATCCGCCGATGGGTTTAAATTAATTGCCGCGGCGGGATTTCCGATGACTGGCCCAGTTTACACGTCAACGGATTCCGGCCAAACTTGGATTTCGAATAACTTGCCTTCGAAGATGTGGTTCTTTGTTATTTCGTCGGCAGACGGATCAAAGCTGGCCGCTGGAGCCCAAGGGTACCTTACAAACAAAGGTGCCATTTACGTTTCGACCAATTCGGGCGCCGATTGGCAGATCAGTGGTTCAAATGATTGGTATAGCGCCGCTGCGTCCGCTAGTGGAGATTTCCTCGTCGGCATATCAGGCAATCAGATCTCAATTTCGACTAATTGGGGATTGATGTGGGCGGTGACAAGCGCTCCACGTACCAACTGGCTCAAAATCGCCTGTTCGGTGGACGGGCGAACGATTGTAGCGGCTGTGTCTGGTGCCGCGCAAAACCCTGTTTACGTCTCGACCAATTTTGGCATCACCTGGACGAAGGCGCTTGACTCGTTTGGTTCTTGGTCATCCGCTGCATCCTCAGCGGATGGAAGCCGGCTTTTGGTTACTGACGATAACCAAATCTTTGCTTCAACAAATAATGGGTCAACTTGGGTTGTCGCAAGCCCCAATAAGCAATGGTTCGCGCTGGCGTCCTCAGCGGACGGGGATGAATGGCTGGCAACCACAATTCCAAATGGTAGTATTTTGACCTGCCAAACCACGCCGTCACCGCAATTAAACCTAACATTGTCGGGCAGCAATCTCACCGCTTCCTGGATCATTCCTTCAACGAACTTCGTTTTGCAACAAAGTGCCGATTTATCCAATTGGACGGACTTGACGAACTCGCCCGTGCTCAACCTCACCAATTTGCAGGAGGAAGTGGTTTTGTTGCCAACCAACAGCAGCGGATTTTACCGGCTGAGAACGCCGTAAAAGAGTTGGGAGGGACGGCGTGCCGCCGTCCCAAATTTTCCAAACATTAATTCAGGGACGCTGACACGGCATCCCTCCCAACATTACTTCAGCAGTTCTTCCGCGATGTGCATGGCACGCCTCCCCCTCTGGCCCTCGTCCCTCGATTGCCTCAGTCAATTTTCCTCCGCATGTAAACCGCCTTCAGCGGCGGCCTGGCCGGATAGGTGGCCAGCAGATCGGGAATGTGCATCAGCATCCACGGCTGGCGGAAGTTGTCTCCGTTTTTGGTGAATACCAGGTCGTCGGCCAGATAGACCGCGGAGTGTTTGATTTCGTTTTTGTCATTCACCAGGAGCAGAATGTCACCGTAAATGGACGGCGCGGTGATTCGATAATAATTCTTCACGATGTAAGGAACGGCGTAATTCGGGTCGTCGAACCGGTTGTCGGGTGTTTCATTGCCGAAGTTCAGCGTCGTCCAATTACAGTCCATCACCGGGTCACCGGGAAGCGGCGGCAACGGGAAGGTGTAAAGCCGGTCGCGCGCGAACCTGGGCAGGAGATAAAACAGGCTCAGGTTGCCGCCTTCGGGCAGCGCCTTGAGTGCTTCCAGCAGCGGGCGGATATCGGTGAAGCGGACGTAGGGGACGTTCCCCCAATAAGCTGCGATTTTGTCAACGTCCGTGTCCGGTTTGATAACCAGCCCGGCGAGCACGGCGGATTGGCGCGACATCGAGCGCGCGAGCGTGACGCGGCGTTCGACGGTCGGGATTTTGGTCAGCAAAAACTGGTAGTCGCTCAACTGGTTTGCCCCATGGTTGAGATAAATCAATTGCTGGAACACAGCGAGATCATCGGGGTTCAGCCGGCTGTCGTGATAGATCGTCTCGATCATGCCGCCCGGAAAGATGTAGGGATAATCCAGATACAAATTGACGCCCGTGCCGGCGAGAGCGACGTAAAGTTTTCCGCGGGTGCCGGCGTCGAGCGAAAGCAGGAATTTTTCTGACGGGCGTATTTCCGTGCCGGCGGCAGTTTCGGTGAAGCCGCCCGGCGCGAACGCCTGCGCGATTTGCGCGGCGGGCAAGCCGTTTTGCGCAAACAGCGATTTCACGGCTTCGGATTTCATGCCCTTGAACGTCCAGATTTCCGGCTGCGGGCGGGCAACTTCCTCGGTGAGATATTCCGCCGGGCGCTCCAGATCAATGTCGCGCGTAACGAGTGCGCCCCAAGGACCGACGTGCACGGACTGCGTTTTGTCGTTCGGGTCCGTGATGAACGCCTGTACCTTGGTGGGCTGGTTCCTCGTCGTCAATTTGCAACCGATGAACGCCGAGCCGCCGATCAGTGTCAGGCTGAAAACAATCAACCCCACCAACGTAAACTGGATCACATTGCTTGCCTGCGCCGGCTCCCGCTCGTCGACCTTACCCATAAAAATTCCGAAAATTTTGCCGCCAGCCTCATACACACGGAAGCCGGCGGCAAATGGTTCTAACAAATTTATAACTAACTGGTTACTTTGTCAATTCTTCTGCGATCAGCACGGCGTTGAGCGCTGCGCCACGAAGCAATTGGTCGCCGCTCACCCAGAAACACAACCCGTTGTCGAACGCGCAATCCTTGCGGATGCGCCCGACTTCGCAGTTGTCTTTCTCCGAAGTAAACAACGGCATCGGATATTTTCGGTTCTCCGGTTCGTCCACGAGGTCGAGTCCGGGCGCCTTTTTCAACACAGCGCGAGCCGCGTCCACACTCACTGGTTTTTCGAACTCGGCGCTGACGGCGATGGAATGCGAACGATAGACCGGCACGCGCACACAGGTGACGCTTGCCTTGAAGGCCGGGTGATGCATGATTTTGCGGCCTTCGTTTTCCATTTTCATTTCTTCCTTCGTGTAGCCGTTTGGCAAAAAAACATCCACTTGCGGCAGCACGTTGAAAGCGATTTGATGCGGGAACGCCTGTTTCGTCGCCGTCTTGCCGGAAACGATTTCACCCACCTGGCGTTTCAATTCTTCCATCGCCTTGGCGCCCGCGCCGCTGACCGCCTGGTAACTGGATGCAAAAATCCGTTTGCAGCCGAACGCGGCGTGCAATGGATACAACGCCATGAGTGCGATGGCCGTGGTGCAATTCGGGTTGGCAATGATGCCATTGTGCCATTTCACGTCGGCGGCGTTGATTTCGGGAATCACCAGCGGTACCGCGGGGTCCTGCCGGAACGCGCTGGAATTGTCCACCACCACGCAACCAGCTTCGGCTGCGATGGGCGCGAATTCCTTCGAGATGCTGCCGCCGGCGCTGAACAGCGCGATGTCTATGCCGGTGAACGAGTCCTTCTTCAGTTCCTTCACGGTGACGTCCTGTCCGCGAAATTTGAGTTTTTTGCCGGCCGAGCGCGCCGAAGCGAGCAAGGTCAGTTGGCCCACCGGAAAATTTCTCTTTTCCAGCGTCTTGATCATTTCGATGCCGACGGCGCCCGTCGCGCCGACCACGGCCACGTGCGGATTTCGGTTCATAAAGGGAATGGATTATACCGGAAATTGTGCCAGCGTCAATAACCTGTCACTGACTGTGCATAATTATTTTCGATTTCTGATTGACCAACGTTGCCACTTCTGACGAGATGATAGGACATAGTTGTTTTGATGCCAAAAGTTGCAGTCAGAAACGGGAACGGCGCACGGACGGGCACGACGAAGTACGACGCGCACCACAAGGTGCTGTCGCAAACCTACGGCGCGTTCGCTGATTTGCGCCGCGAACTCTCCGATTCCAAGGAGACCGTCGGCGGGCGCGAGGACATTTTGAAAAGTTTCGCGGCGTGCCCGGATTCGCAACGCGCCTGGCTGTTGCTGGAAGATTATTTTGAAAAACTGTCGCTCTCGCGCCGTGATTTTCCCGATACGAACTGGTGGCCGCGCCTGCTGAATGCACAGGGCAAGGCGCGCCTGGAGGAACTTGCGTTCCTCTTTCTCCGCGCCAAACGCCCCGTGCCGCTGGAATTGCAGCCGCACGCCAGCCCCGATCGTTTTGCCCGGGCCGAGGAGGCTGAACAGGAACAAAACCTCGTCCGGGAACTCGAAAACTGGCTGTCGCCGCCCGCTCTGCCGCTGCTCGAAACCCCGCGGGCCACGCTCCGGGTCGTTTGTCGCCCCCAACCGGACGAGGAGGAACCGTCGCGTTACCGCCTCGCAGTGCAATTTCTCCTGCTGCGCCCGCGCACCGGTGAAAAGGCGCGCCCACTGCGCGACCTGATTGATCTGGTCGTCCGCGCCACGCACGAGCAGGAGTTGTTCCCGCCGGCGGACTGGGAGTTCATCCAGTGGATTGCGGACACGTACCGCCATCACGCCGACGGCGCGGACACGTTGGTGTTGTCCGACGCCGAATTGCTGCAATGGCTCACGCGCTGGGGCCATACGCCGCGCCTCGAATGCGACGGCCAGCCGCTCCGGTTCCAGGGACAGATCGCTGTGCTCACCCCGCATCTTGACAACGGCGACAAGGAACTTGCCTTCACCCACCAGATTGAATTGCCGGGCGGCCAAATTCACTCCATCGCCGGTGCGAAATTCTTTAATCGCCAGTCGCCGCTCGTGCTCGTGGATAACACGTTTTATTTGTTGCGCAACGCGCCACCGCCAAAGGTGCTGAAATACCTGGCCCGGATGCCGTCGGTGCCCGTGCGCAAGCTCAGTCATCGCCTGCTGCTGCATCTGCGTAAAACGCAATCAGCCCACGGCGTGGACTGGGAACGGCTTTGCGTGGCGCATCCGGCCAAACCGCAATTCGTTTTTGAACTCCTCGACGAAACGGTGCGGCTGCGCTTGCTCGCCCGGAGCCAGCGCGACCAGGGCGTGTGGTTCTGGAACGGCCACGAATGGGAGCGTGGCGGCGACGCCTCGTCGCCGCGGGGTGATAGCAGCGCCCGTGCTGCCGACAAATTGGCGATGAGGGCATCGCCTGCACCCTCTGCGACGAAGGCGTCGCAGCCACGCTCGGACAAACCGGAAATTCTTGACGACGCGCGCCTGGAACCGGCAACGCAATGGCTGCAAAAGCTGGATTGGTTCATGCAGGAGCCGGGGTTGTGGGTGGGCGACGCCAACGAAAATTTTCTTGGCGCGCTGGCCGGCGCCTGGGCCGAACGCCCGAGTGAGGCGGAGTTCCTCGGCAATCCGGCGTTTCACCGCCTGTTCCTGCATCCGCGCCAGCTCAAGCCGCGGCTCATTGTCAAGGGCAGCGGTATTGATTGGCTGGCGGTTTCCGCCGAATGGGAGGCCGAAGGACTCAAACTTTCCAAGGCCGACCTCGAACGGCTCGCCGCCGCTACGAGCCGGTTCGTCAAGCTGCCGAATTCCGGCTGGGTGGAACTGGATACCACGGCAGTGCAGGGCGCGCACGAAGCGATGGCGGAGATGGGCGTGGACGGGCTGATTGCCGTGCCGCAAAAGGTCGGCATGGAGCACGTCGCGCACCTGGACGAAAACGAGTTAAAGCGGTTCGCCGATTCACCCGAAGCGAAGGCGCTGCGCGAACGGGTCCGGGATTTCAAGGGCGTTCCGGCCGTGGCCCTGCCCAAAGGTTTGCGGGCTGAGTTGCGGCCCTATCAAAAGGACGGGTTCGATTTTCTCTGCCATCTCACGCAAATCAAGCTGGGTGGCATCCTGGCTGACGACATGGGCCTCGGCAAAACGCTGCAGGCACTGGCCTGGCTGGCCTGGCTCAAGGAGCGCCACGCGAAAAATCCCAAACCGTCGCTGGTCATCTGCCCGGCGTCGGTGCTGCACAACTGGCGGCGGGAGGCGAACCGGTTCACGCCCAATTTGAAAGTGCTGGTGCTCGAAAGCGGGGCGGCCCGGCACAATTTGCGGAAACAAATTCCGCAGCACGATCTGATTGTCACCAACTATGCGCTGCTGAGGCGCGACCTGGAGGAGCTGCAAAAATTCGCGTTCCGCGCGGCGATTCTGGATGAGGCGCAATTCATCAAGAATCCCGGCGCGCAGGTCACGCAATCGGTCAAGCAGCTCAAGTCCGAGCATCGCCTGGCGCTCACGGGCACGCCGCTCGAAAACCGGTTGCTGGATTTATGGAGCATTGTGGATTTCATCCAGCCGGGTTATCTCGGCAACCAGGAACAGTTCATCGAAACTTACGAACCGCGCACAGCGGCAGCGGTCGGCGACGAGGCGTCGCCGCCACCGGAGGGGCGCGGCGAGAAAACCGAATCAGCCCAACGCATCGCGCGCAAACGGCTTTCGGCCCGGTTGCGCCCCCTGTTATTGCGGCGGCTGAAGAAACACGTGGCGAAAGATTTGCCCGACCGCATCGAACAACGGCGCGATTGTCCGCTCGGCGACGAGCAGCGGAAACTTTACCTGGCCGAACTGCGCCGCAGCCGCGACCAGATCATGAACGCCGTCAAGGAGCAGGGCCTTAACAAGAGCAAGATGCACGTGCTGGCCGCGCTGACGCGATTGCGCCAGGTCTGCTGCCATCCGCGGCTGGTGGGTAGCGACACTGCGTCGGGCAAGACCGAGACGCTCTTCGAGTTGCTCGACCCGTTGATTGCCGAAGGCCAGAAGGTCCTCGTTTTCAGCCAATTTGTGCAGATGTTGAACCTGCTCGAAAAGGAATGTCGCGCGCGGCAAATCACCACCCACATCCTCACCGGCCAGACAAAAGATCGGCAACAAGTTGTGAGCGCGTTCCAGAACGACACGCAACCCGGCGTGTTTTTGTTGAGCCTGCGAGCGGCGGGCACGGGTTTGAATCTGACGAACGCCAGTTACGTGGTGCTCTATGACCCGTGGTGGAATCCGGCGGTGGAGGCGCAGGCTATTGACCGCTCACATCGCATCGGCCAGACGGAAACGGTGAATGCCTACCGGCTGATCGCCCCCGGCACGGTCGAGGAAAAAATCTGGGAATTGCAACAGAGCAAGGCGCAGACGATTGCCGACGTGCTCGGCGAGGAAGGATTTGCCCGCAGCCTTACCACGACAGATCTTGAATATTTGTTCGCGGAGGATTGAAGAGGGATTTCCAACTACGGACGAACGGAGATTTCTCTGAAACGAATTCCACGGGTTAAGATGAATTCAATCGGGGAAGCCCGTAGGGCTGGTATCTCTGTAGAAAGCGAGAATCAAAAGAATCCTAAACTCCGTTAGGAGTGGCATCTTCTGAATATGTCGCCCCGCTGGGGCTGGAATCATTTTTGGATTATGGAACTACAAAGATATCGCGCCTACAGCGCTATAAAATGCGGCGACATGTCCGCGCACTCCAAGAATCACATTTTCCGGACGTGAACGCCGCCACCGCTGGTTTCCAGGTGCACAACCGGACCGCCGCCGTTCACCGTGCCCTTGAGTTCGTCATGCTCACGTTTCCCTTGGATCGTCACCGGCAGGTCGCAATGGACTCCGCCGCCCGAGGCTTCGGCGTCCAGATTGAAGGCGGCATCGGCCGGAACACTCACTGACACTCCGCCGCCGGACGTGGACAGGCTGACATCGCCGGGTATTGGAGAAAGCAGCGCGGCATGGATGGAGCCGCCCGATGTGTCGCCTTTGATCTTGCCGGCAACGTTTTCAATGTCGATCCCGCCGCCGCTGGTGTCCACGGACGCCGGTCCCTTGAAATTTTTCACGGTGATGGAGCCGCCGGAGGTGTCGCCGTGCAGTGACCCGCCCCCGCCGGTTACTGCGATGCCGCCGCCGCTGGTGTCAATTTTGATTGTCCCTTCGCAATCGGTGACGCGGATGCCACCACCGGAAGTGTCGCCGTCCAGCGGTCCGTGCAGCCGCTCGAATCGAAGGCCGCCCCCGCTGGTATCCGCCTTGACCTCGCCAGTGAGGTCGCTGGCCGCAATGCCGCCACCGGAGGTATTGAGCCGGGCGTTGAATCGGGCTGGAACGCGGATGCTGTAGGTCGCCTCGTTGCGGTTCCGGAAACCGCCGAGCCAATGAAATGTCTCCTTGCCCTTCGCGCGAGATCGAACAGTGACGGTGTTTCCGTCCTGAAGAAACTCGACGGGATTGTCGGCAAGGAATTTTTGCTCTTCCGCCTCGCTGCCACGGGTGACTTTCCGCCACACGTTGACGTTGACGGCATCGGTTGAATTGGTCGTGACGTCGATGGAGCCGAAGCCAACGTCCACCACCAGCGTGCCGCCGGGTGCGACCTGGAAAGTTCGGTTGGTTTGTTCCTCGGTGGTGGCGAGCGCCGCACAGGAGGATAAAGTCAGCAGAAACAGAGTCAGTTTCATGATGGTCGAAGGATTATTTTGCATGTACCCAGGGTCAGGCGCAACGGGACGACACGCCTATAATCAGAATACACATGAGCCGGCCAAAGGTTTCAACCTTTTTGCCGATTTACTGCAGGGCCTTGTGTCAACGGCGGTTGCCCTTTATTTTATTATCACTGCAAACGCAGCGGCATGTTGAAGACGGTAAAATAAAGCCCGGAAAGGACGGAGCCGGTATGTTGGGTGCGCACGTCCGCCCCGAATTGCAGAGTAGCCGCCGGGGCGAAGTCGTGGATCACCAAGCAATAGGTGCTGTTAACCATGATGCCGAGCAATTCGCCGGTACGGCTGAATACCACATCACCGCGCGAAGGATTGAATTTCCCGAACAACCCGCGGAACAGGCTGCGGTCCAGCTTGACGTAATGTGGCGTGTTCAAATCAATCTGGAAATTGCATTCGCCGTAATACCCTTCGTCTGCGCCCACCAGCACGGCGTCCTGGAATTTGAAAGGGTCGGACGAAATGCGATAAACCCGGCCGCCAAGCCGGCGGACGTCCGCTGGACTGAGCGGCATCATCACCACGCGCGGGTCCGCTTGATGAAATGACAGCGAACGGATGGCCACCTGCGCGAAGTTGGCGGCCAGCGTGCCCGTGAGCGCGTCCCAATCCGTGCCCGGGTCCCACAGCTTGAGCGGCGTGTCTTTCACGTGGCACAAGGCGTAAGTATTGGTTCCGTCAGTCACCAGCACCGCTTTGGTGTCCTTGCTGTCGCTCGAGTTTCCGCCCAGGAAACCTGTGCGCGAAGCCATAATATTCGCCGTAATCCGGTTGGAAATGAATTGGCTGAAAATCATGTTTGGCGCCAAGGGCGTGTTCGCCCGGATTTCCTGGGTCAACTGGGTGGAGTTGGTTGCCAGCGATTTCAAGCCTTCAGTGAGCCGGGCGTTTTCCGTCCGCTGGACCTGGACTTCCTGCTGCATGATGGTGGCTCGTTCGGTGGCGGCGCGCGCGTTTACCTCCGCCAATTGAAGCTGGTGGCTCAGTTGCTGTTTCTCGGCCTGGGCCAGCAGGTTGCTTCTGGTCAACTGGTCAAGCTGCCGGCGCAACGCGGCGGCGAGTTCCGATTGCTGTTGCGCTTGCGCGGAATTGTCCTGCATTTGGCGATTCAGGTTTTCGAGGTTGGTCTGGGCCGCGTCGAACTGTTGCTGCAATCGCTGGTAATCCTGCGCGCGCGCGTTCATTGCCGCCTGCTGCTGGTTCGCCGCCTCGCGGGCGGCCGCGAGTTGCTGCTGCAATTGGCTGTGCCCTCTGCGTTCCTCTTCGAGCGCCAGTTTCATGACCGCCGCGAGGTCCCGGCCGGTGTCGGGGACGCTGTTGGTTGACACCGCCACGCGCATGGGCGGTTGCGTGTTCTCGTCGGCCATCCGGTTGATGTCCGTGGAGAACGTCAGCAGGCTCAACAGCAGGAAATCGCAGATGACGATGAGGATGCTGCGGTTCATGAGGGCAGGGCGGGGGTTGGGGCGGCAGCCGGGGCGTAGCCTTCGGCGGGCGCGACGCCGGCTTCAGCTTCGAGGAGCAACTTCCGGCGCGCCGGCCGCAGGTGAAAGATTTTGAAGACGACCACGAAAATGATACCGAACGACGTGGAGGAATACGCGGCCATCAGGCTGAACTTGACCAGGCCCATCGAAGCTATGATCAAGGAGATGATGGTGCCGACGAAACCGAGGTAAAGGCCGGCGTCGAACAGGTGGTCTTCATTTTCGAGGAGCCTGAGTTTCATGCGCGGCGCGACGCGTTGCCGGCGGATTTCCGCCAGTTTCAGGATGCACGCCATGTAAATCAGCGCCTGCAACACAAAGAACACCAACAGGGTGAGTAGGATGATGGGATTCATAACAGTTTGTTTGATGCCGGCAATTCCGACAGGGACCACGCCGCCCGTCATGGGCGGCAGCAGTCGAAAGGAGAATCCTCCTTTCTGGCTCTCCCGGGCGAGAAACGGCTCGCTCAAGAGCAAGACCACGAGCAGAAAACCCAGCGAAAATAAAAACTCGCGGACCAGGTGAAATCCGCGCACCTGTAACGGTTGTTCCAGGGACGACACGACGGGCCGCGCATAATGCAAGGAGCCGGCCAGGAAAAATCCGCCGAGCAGATAGCAGAACCATTTCAGCGACAGTGCCAACCACGGGTTATGTAAAGAACAGTCGGCGGCCAGATAATAAAACGCATCGAGCAGTCCGTACGTTGTCACCTGCTTTTCCAGATTCGATTTGAAAAGGCGCTTGCCGCGTTGCGTCAATTCGTTCACCCCGCCGGCACCGTCGTGCAGGCTCGCGCCGAGGTCCGTCAATCCGGTCTGGTTGAACCTGGTGAGGTATCCGGCGACCGCGGCGGGTTTGCCTGACACTTGCACGGCGGCAAACACCACGGGCATTTGGTCGCCGGCATTGCGGACCTGGCTGGCCAGTTGGCGCAACGTCCCGGCATCCTGGATTTGCGCGACAAACGCCACGAGCTGGTCCCAGTTGAGCCGGTCACCCAGCGAAAGGATATCCATGAGTACCTGCTCCAGCGGTTCCGAGTCGCTGCCGCGATTGGCCGCCGATGCTGACAAGTAAATGGCATCGCTCAGGCTGGCAGTTATATGTCCGCCGTCCAGCAACAATCCGCATTCCAACAGGGCCACGTCGAAGGCTTGTCCCGACGCCGACGCTGAAGGCGGGAAAAGAACGGTGTTATTCAAGGAGCGGGTTCGTAACAGCTCCAGCACCACGGACGACGGTGATTCACGCAGATGAGCCAGTGCCACGTCGCGGTTTTCCCGGTGAATGATGAAATCGGTAAACGGTTCCAGCCCGATCTCGGGTGCCCTGGCATTTTCGCCGAAAAGATTTTCCACCCTCGCGTCATCGCCCCACGCTAACGCTGCCGGATATTGTTGCGCCTGATTGGTGACGGCCTCGCCGAGCCGGTCCCAGCCGGGAATGCCCGCGGCCCGCCCCGCCAGCATGAGCATTTTGGCCACGCCCAATTCCTTCGCGTCCGCCAGTGCCCGCCCTTGTTCGAGCAAAGCGGGGCTGCTCCTGCCGGCCCTTTGGATGACGCTGGCGTCCACTGCCCGCAGATACGCGGGTATCAGCAGGCCACAACCGAGCATCACCAGACCGAGGATGGCACAAATCAAAAACCCTGGCCATCTGACCTTCATCATTTTGCCTGGAACAACTTACCTTGTGGCGGTTTAGACTACACATCAAGAGTCCCTGTTCAAAGCGAAAAAACAGGTGGAGAACCTCGAATGTTTGTTTTCGATGGATCGAGGGGTTACCACAGGTAGCCGGAGAATTCCGTACGAAACGCCGGTCAATACAAATGCGATCGGAGGGTTCGGTTACTCGTATCGCAGTGATTCAATCGGATCGAGGTTCGCCGCCTTGTAAGCTGGATAGGTTCCGAAGATGACACCCACGACGGAGCAAATCACCAGGCCCAGGACGATCCAGTCAACGGGAATGACTGGCGGCACTTTCATAAACCAGGCAAGGACGTTGCCGCCGATGATGCCGAGCACGACGCCAATAACGCCGCCGACTTCGCACAACACGATGGCTTCCACGATAAACTGCGTCATGATGTTACGTTTTCGGGCGCCGACGGCGCGGCGGACGCCGATTTCCCGGGTCCGTTCCGTGACCGAGACAAGCATGATGTTCATGATGCCGATTCCGGCCGCGATAAGCGCGATGGAGCTGACGATGGCCACGCCGATGCGCACGGCCCGCGTGAACGTGTTGAATTGTTCGATGAGCGAATTGTTGGAAAAGATTTCAAAATCGTCGTCCGCGCCCGGCGGCACTTTGCGCGCCGCCCGCAGGATGCCGCGCACCTGCTCGAGGCAATCGTCGTAACTGGCGACGCTTTGCGCCTGCACCAGGATCGTCATGTCATCCCACCAGCGGCCATAACGGTTGAGCGCCGTGGTGATGGGAACGATGGCGAAATTATCTTGTTGCCCGCCCAACGATGCGCCTTTAGCGGCGAGCACGCCCACGACCGTGTATTTGTAGCCGTTGATTTTAATTTGCTCGCCCACAGCCGAGCCGAAGGGGAAAACGGTTTTGGCCAGGGCATCGCCGAGCACGCAAACGTCGCGGGCGTCGTCCACGTCGTTGTCAGTAATGGCGCGCCCATCATCAATGTCCCAATTGCGGGCCGGGAAGCTGCCGGGGGTTTCGCCATACAACCGGGTGGATGGCGCCGTTTTGGCGAAGCGGCTCGAAATCTGTCCCCGCCAGAAATCGCCTTCCACGCCCACACTGGCGGCGAGCGTGGCCCGGTCGGCCACCTCCCGGGCTTGCGACAGGGTGATGTACTTGCGCCGCCAGTATTTTTGCCAGTCTTCACCATTGCCGAACTGGACTTCCGGCCAGCGCTGGATGGCGAAGGTCTGACTGCCCAACCGGCTGAGTTCACCTTCAATATTGTGCTCCAGCACCCGCATGGCGGTCATGACGACGATGATGGAAAACACACCGATCAGCACGCCGAGCAGCGTGAGCGCCGAACGCAACTTGTGCGCCGCAATCGCGCCCAGGGCCATGGTCACGCTTTCGCGGATCTCGGCTAACAGAAAGGCGCCGCGGCGATGTTGGGGGACAGTGTTACTCATGACTCAAATCCGAATGCCGAATGCCGAAATCCAAAAGAAATCCGAAGTTCGAAGCCCGAATCAAAAGGCACGACTGATCCGAAAATCGCCGTTTCGGAATTCGGGTTTCGACATTCTTTCGGAATTCGGAATTCGGATTTTGTCATTTTCATTCGCTCCTCAAGGCGTCCACGGGATCCATCCGCGCCGCGCGCCAGGCCGGGAGAAAACCGGAAACGGCGCCAGTCAACAATGACACGAGCAGGGACAATGCAACGATGGTTCCGGACAAGGACGCGGGAAACAGCCATTTGGTGACGATCAGGGTGATCAACCAGGCAATCGCCAGCCCGATCAACCCGCCAATCAGGCAGATGCACGCGGCTTCAATCAAAAACTGCAGCAGAATGTCGCGGCGCTTGGCCCCGATGGCTTTGCGCACCCCGATCTCCCGCGTCCGCTCCACTACAGAGACGAACATGATGTTCATAATGCCGATGCCGCCAACAAACAGCGCCAGGCTGGTCACGAACAGGCCGATGATGGCGATGGTGCGGGTGGTGCGATGGAACATGTCCACAATCTGGTCCTGCTGGTTGATGGCAAAATTGTCCGGATCATCCGGCTTGAGATGGCGGATGTGGCGCATGGCCTGGCGCAATTCCTCTTTGGCTTCATCCAAGCTGGCCAGTTTGCTGGCTTTCACGTTGATTTGATCAATCCGGGGAGCATTCCAGATGTCCGCCAGATATTCCCGGATGGGCATGATGACCTGATTATCGAGGCTCCAGCCCAACATGCTGCCCTGTTTCTCCAGCACGCCAACAACCTGAAACGACTGGTCGGCAATTTTGATCCGGGCGCCAAGGGGAGGTTCGTTGCGGAACAGGTTGGTGGCCACATCGTTGCCGATGACGCAGACCGGCTGCCCGCCTTCGGTATCCGCGGCAGTCAAAAACCGGCCTTGGGCCACGTTGACGCCGCTGGTCTGCAGGTAAGCCTCCGTGGTGGCGACGATTTGGACGAGGTTCGCGCTCTTGGTTTTGTATTTCACCGGCTCGTAGTCGTCCAGTTCGGGCGCCACCGCAGTGGCCAGCGATAATTGTCTGGTCAGCGCCTCGGCTTCGCGGAGTTGCATGGGCGGGCGACGCCGCGCAACTTTAATCCAACTGTCGTAGGACTCATTGCTCCACCAGGAATGGCGGGACACGTAGAACACGTCCACGCCGAGCGCGGAAATGCTTTTGATGAATGCCTGGTCAAGCCCGTGAATGGTCGCGCCCATCAGGGTGACGGTGAGGATGCCGATGATGATACCGAGGGTGGCGAGCACCGACCGCATCTTGTTGGCGCGGATGGCGTCCCATGAAATGCCGATGCTTTCGCGGAGTTCACCCAGAAATTTCATTGGATTGATGGATGGGTAGATTGATGGATTGTTGGGGGCAACGTGTCGCGCCACTCGTTGGTCCCACGCATGCTTTCCAACGATTCGATGAGACGCAGCAATTTATTTTCTACTTCATAGTGCAATTTATCGAAGTCCTCGAAGTCGCCGCTTGAAATGAGTTGAACACTTTGGAAACCAATCACTCGCGTCAGAGTTTCACCCGAAGAGCCTTTGGCAGTGTAAAGGAATTGCAGATATTCAGGAAGCGAGCGCCGGCCATAGCCTTCCGCGATGTTTGCCGAAACCGATTGAGTGGCGTCCCGGAATTGCGATTTCAGTTTAAGATCCGGCACATTCGCAGATAAACGGAACGCCAGGACAAACAAATCCATTCCGCGCTGCCAGGCATCGAGTTTCATATAACCCCGATTCAAATTCCGTCGTTTCGTGTAGTCCATAAATCCATCCATCCCATAATCCAGTTATCCAGTTTTTTCTTCATCGCTCGCGATCAGGCCGTCGCGGATGCGGAGGATGCGGCGGGCGTGTTTGGCAATGTCTTCCTCGTGCGTCACGATGATGATGGTGTTGCCCTTGCGCGACAGTTCCTCGAACAGCCCCATGATTTCGTTGCCGGTCTTCGAGTCGAGGTTGCCGGTCGGTTCGTCGGCCAGCAGGATGGATGGCTTATTGACGAGGGCGCGCGCGACGGCGACGCGCTGGCGCTGGCCGCCGGAAAGCTCATTGGGTTTGTGGTGAACGCGGTCGGCCAGCCCGACCTGAGCCAGGGCGTCGAGCGCAACCTGGCGGCGTTCCTCGGCCGGCACGCCGGCATAGATGAGCGGCAGCTCGACGTTATGCAGCGCATTGGAACGCGCCAGCAGGTTGAAAGTCTGGAACACAAAACCGATTTCGCGGTTGCGGATTTCCGCAAGCTGATTGTCGTTCATGTCGCTCACGTGGGCGCCGTTCAGCTCGTAACTGCCGGACGTTGGCGTGTCGAGACAGCCGATGAGGTTCATGAGTGTGGATTTGCCGGAGCCGGACGGGCCCATGATGGCGACGTATTCGCCGCGCTGGATTTGGAGCGACACGTCGCGCAGAGCATGAACGGTTTCCGCGCCCATTTGATAGCGCCGCGAAATGTTCTGGAACCGGATTAAACTCATATACTGCGTCGGTAGGTCAGGACTCCATCGGGCCTGGTTTCGCCCGGCCAGGCCTGAGCGACTCGCGCCCCGCCAAATTGCTCATGGCTTTGCCGTCTCCGCGGTCGCGACGCCTTTTTTGATTTTAGAACCGTCCTGGAGATCCCGGCTGATGGCGCGATAGCCGCCGGAGACGATTTCCTCGCCGTTGGTGAGGCCGTCGGTGATTTCCCAATAACTGTCGTCGCAGATGCCGATCTTCACGGGCACGGCTTCCACATGGTCGCCCTTGACGATGAACACCACGTCGGTCGGCTTGGCGGCTTCTTTGCCTTTTGCCGCAGACGCCATGGCATTCGTGCCGGACGGCAGGACGTTGGTGCCTGACGATGCGGCATTGGTGACTGAAGTTTTGGAGGCGGCCAGGTTGGTGGTGGCGGTGGCATTGGTTCCGCCGGCACCCGGCGGGTCTATCATTTTCTTTGGCGCCACCGAGCGGGTGGTGACACTGGCCAGCGGCACAGTGAGGGCGTTGGTGCGATAGCTGGTTTCAATGTCGGCACTGACGGACATGCCGGGCCGGAAATCTTCTTTGTCCAGGAGCCGGATGCGCACCTGGAACTTGGTTGCTTCCTGCGACTGGCTGTTGCCGCTGGAATAGCCCTGGGGCGAATTGCTGTCCTTGGATGAACTGGCGACATTCGTCACCACGCCGGCGAATTTGCGGTCCTTGAACGCATCCACTTCCAGCCGTGCGGTCTGGCCGGGTTTGATGCCCACCACGTCCATTTCGCCTACGTCCACGCGCGCCTCCATGTGGTTCATGTCCGAAATAACCATGATCTCGGTTCCGGCATTTTGCACGGTCCCCAGAACACGTTCGCCGACTTGTGAATTCAATCGGCTGACGGTGCCGTCAAGGGGGGAAACGATGGTGGTGCGTTCGAGTTGCTCTCGGGCGCTGTCCAGGTTGGCCCGGGAGACGTTGACCTGGTCGTTGGCGCTGTCGAGTTGCGCTTTGGCGACGTCGCGCGCGGATTTGAAAGCAATAAAGTCGGATTCCGAAAGCAGCTTGCGGTTGAATAATTCCTGGTTGCGATCGAAGTCCGCCTCGGCTTTTTCCAGGTTGGCCGTGGCCGAAGCCCGGGTGGCGAGCGACGATTCGTAACCGGCCATGGCCTGGTTGGTCGCGGCAATGTAAATGTCCGGATTGATCTTCACCAGCAAATCGCCTTTCGTAACGTGTTGGCCTTCTTTTACCGGCAACTCAATGATTTCACCGCTGACCTCCGGGCTGATGGTAACCTGGAGGACGGGCTGAATCTTGCCATTGGCCACAACGATGTTGGTGAGGCTGTGGCGCGAAACCTTTTCTGTCTGGACGGTGATGAGCGGCGCGCGTTTTTTGAACACGGCCAGCAGCGTCAGCGCCGCAAGCACCAGACCGATGACCGAGAAAATGATGATCTTTCGGCGTTTATTGGGTTTTGCCATGATATCAATTTATAAAGACAAGTTGAACGGAAATTTGTTTCGCAAAATTGCAAAGTAACCGCGTCTTCACAGCGTCCACTGCCCCAGACCGACCGCGATAAACAACAACTCAATCAGCACCCAATATGCGAAAACCACAAGCATGGCCCTGGCCGTTGACGCGCCTGACAATTTGGCCAATCCGATGGCCAGGATGGCCGTGTGCCAGAAATAAATGGCGTTGGCCGCGCCGAGCAGCAAGTGGACACGATTGCTCAGATCAAAATCGGTGACCAGCAGCGCCAGGCTGGGGCCGGCGTTCAATCGCCCTACAATGACGCACAGCAGCGTGCCGATGACCATCCCGAGGGTCATAATGACAGAAGACAACCCGGCGACTTCCGCGGCTTTCAAATAATCGAACCGCGCCTTGAGAAACCAGCGGCCGCAGAGCCACAACACCAGCGCCCACCAGAACACGGAAATAAAACTATTCGTGACAACACCGAAGCTGCCGAAAACCGCGAGCATCTTCGGTCCCATGAATTTGTCCATTACCTGCAGCGCCTGGTCTTCCTGGGCCTGGGTCATTTTGCCCTGCTGCACTCGTTTGTCGAGTGCCTTGACCTGCTGATCGCGAATGGTCTGCTGAATGGCGGGCTGGGTAAACATGATGCACACGGAAATCACGCCGATGATGGCGAAGAGCAGCACCGGCACGAGCCAGTTCGCAACCGACGCCGGCGACGCCTTGATTTCATCGAAAAGTTCGCCCGGCGCGGCAATCACGTTTAGCAAGCGACCAGGCAGCGAGTTCACCGGGGCTGGCGCGGTGACCGACTGAGGCTCAGGAATGGGTTGAACAGGGTCCACGGTCTTGTCCGGTTTCAAATGTTATTCAGACCATACTTAGGCAAAAACCGGCGGAAGTTACAAGCAAAGTCGGCAGTTTTTGGTTGATTGGAATTGTCTCTAATGGGGCAATTCCGAGCCAGAGGGTTCCGAAAATCAAGCCACCGCCGGATCGAGCCGTCTGTCCGGCACGAGGTAATTGCGGACATAGTCCGTCACGGCCTCTTCGAGCGACGTGACCGGCGTGATGTAACCGGCCGCGCGTAGCCGGACCAGGTTCGCCTGGGTGAAATACTGGTATTTGTCGCGAATGGTTTCCGGCATCTCGATGAACTGGATATTTGGCTTCCGGTCTGACGCGGCAAATACCGCGTTGGCCAGGTCGAGCCACGTCCGTGCCTTTCCGCAGCCGATATTGAAGAGGCCGTTCGCTTTGGCCGTCGCCGCCAGATGCAACGTCATCGCCACGGCGTCCTTGACGTAGAGAAAATCGCGCTTCTGTTCGCCGTCGCGAAAGTCGGACCGATAGCTCTTGAAAAGACGAATGGCCCCGGTTTCACGCACCTGCCCGAAACTTTTGTGGACGAGCGAACGCATGTCGCCCTTGTGATCTTCGTTCGGGCCGAACACGTTGAAATATTTCAACCCGGCGATGCGGTTCAAAAACCCGGCGCGCCGCGCGTGCAAATCGAACAGATGTTTCGAACAGCCATACATGTTCAGCGGGCGCAACTTGTCCAGTTGCGATTCGTCATCTTCCATGCCCGCCGAGCCGTCGCCATAAGTCGCGGCGGACGACGCATAGACAAAGCGTGTTTTCCTGCCCCGCACGGCTTGTTTGAGCGTCCAGGCCGCGAGGTCTTTGGTGAATTCGTAATTGTTGCGGATGAGAAAACTCGCATCGCGCTCGGTCGTGGACGAACAGGCGCCCAGGTGCAGCACCAGATCGAACTTGCCCAACGCCCCGCTTTGCAGACGCGGCAGCAGATCATCCGCCTCGACGTAATCGGCGAAGCGGAGCGGGGTAAGGTTACGCCACTTTTCATCCGTGCCGAGCCGGTCGCACACGACAATGCGTTCGCAGCCGCGGCGGTTCAACGCCCAGACCAGCGCGCTACCGATAAAGCCTGCGCCGCCGGTGACAAGCACCCGCGCATCGGAAAAGTCGTTCGGCTTCATAGTTCACCCACGGAGCGTGATGAGCATGGCGCGGGCCGTTCCGGAATTCAAGTTAATGCTGAATGTACCGTTGGCAGGACAGGGGGCCGCGATTTGGCGCTTCGTTGCGAATGTCAACTCTGGTTTTGACTTTGTCCGGGTGGGGCATAAATTCTGCTCATTCCGATGGTAAAAGGTTCAGGTGCCAAACCCGTTTCCGATCAATTTATGAGACTTGCAAAAATCCTGTGGCTGGTCGCGGTCGCCAGTTCGGTGCCCCTGCTGGCCCTGCCGGTTTTTTCACAAACGACGCCGTCCACCGCTTCGGTGCCGCCACCGAGTTTGGGTGATGCGCCCAGAGCGCCAAAGGATGTTTCCGGTTTGCCGGGTGGCGGTCCGCGCCCGCAGGAAGTCACCGGCGGGTTCAACGTCAATGCTGATTCGCGTGAGCAGGTGCGGGAATTTTATAATGCGGTTTACACCTCGTCGCAGGGCGTGCCCATAAATTCCACCGCGGTGACGGCGTCCTGCATTCCAGGCACCAATTCCATTGCGTTTCAAAATGCGACCTTGCGCCGCATCAATTGGCTCCGGGCAATGGGCGGCGTACCGGCGGCCATCACCTTTGACGCCGGCGAATCCACACAGGACCAGGCGGGCGCACTCATCATGTCCGCCAACAACACGCTCGCGCATATTGGCATTCCACCGTCCTGGAGTTGTTTCACCATCGCCGGCACCAATGCCGCGGACCACTCGAATCTTTCTCTCGGTTCCGACGGGCCTGACGCCGAAACCGGTTACATCTGGGATTTCGGGTCAAACAACACCGAGGTTGGCCACCGGCGATGGATTCTGTATCCGCAAACCCAGGTGATGGGAACAGGAGATGTCCCGGCGCAGAGCCCATACAACGCAGCGAATGCCACTTGGGTATTTGACGCCAATATCAACGGGCCGCGCCCGGCCACGTCCAAACCTTATGTTTCATGGCCGCCGGAAGGTTTTATTCCCTACTCGCTCACTTTTCCGCAATGGTCATTCGCCTTGTCAAATGCGGACTTCAGCTCGGCTACAGTCATTATGGCCAGCAATGGTGTGCCGGTGTCAGTTTCCATCCAACCGTATTTAACCGGCTACGGCGAGAATACCATCGTTTGGGTGCCGATGGGTTTGGACGCGACCAGCCAAAGTACAGTTTTTCCGTTCAGCGGCACGGACACGGTCTATAGCGTCACGGTTACGAACATCAAGGTTGGTATCAGCACCGTCGGCTTCACCTACAACGTGACTTTGTTTAATCCCGCCGTGCCGGGAACGGATTATGTTGCCACCGTTATCGTGGGCACAAACACGCCGTACCTCAACACCGGCAATCCCTACGCCTGTGTTCCCATCGCCAATCCCAATACCACCGGTTACCAATGGCTCGTGGTCCAGAGTACGAACGGGAATCTTACGGATAATGCCACGAATGGCCTGACGGACTTTACAATTACGCCGGCGCCAATCTATCCGGTCATTACCAACCCGCCGACCGGTTCCGGCAAATGTTTTCATCTGTGTCACACTAATTTGCCCTTGCAGAGCCCGGTCTCGCAATTGCTGCAATTGAACGAAGTACTCTTGCCGGCGACCAACGCGACCCTGTCGTTCAAGAGCTTTTTGGGTTACGCCACCACCGACGAATCGTCGCATGTGCAAGTGTCCGTGGATGGCGGGGCAAACTGGCAGGACCTTTTCGTCGAGGCTGGCAACAATTCACAGACGGACACTTCATTTGTTAATCGTTCATTGTCATTGTCCAATTATGTCGGACAGCAGACGCTTTTGCGCTTTAATTACTCCATACCCGCCAGTGGCAGCTTTTCGTACTTTGATTTGGCAGATCCTGTTGTGGGCTGGTGCTTGGAAAACATCGTGGTGACGAATGCGCAGCAAATCGTCGGCATGGTCACAAATTCCACTGCCTCGACTAATTTCGTCTTCGCGCCCACGCAAGCCGGCAATTACCTCCTGGCCGCCGCGCCCGTGTTGTTTTCGCAATTCCCAGCGGGTTGGGGGCCATTCAAACTGGTGAACGCCATTACCAATCCCACCCCGACGATCGTTATGAACCAGCCCATGCTGGCAAACAACCAGGTGTTGCTCAATTTCAGCGTCAGCGGTGGTTCGGCTACTACGTTCCATTTGCTGCAAACCGCGAACCTGGCAGTGCCGTGGACCACCAATTCGACCGCGACCTTCACCACCAATGTCCCGGGCAGTTCCTATCGCTTCACCGCCACGAACAATTCATCTTTGGAATTTTACAAGGTGCAAAACCCGTAACGGCCTGCACCGAGATTTTTCCTCTCTGCCTCGACCGATGTCCCTCGCCCGCGGGAGCGGGAGAGGGTGGTCGGAGACCGGGTGAGGGTCGTCGGGAGAATACAAACTTGAAGGGAGAGGAATCAAAAGTGAGGCGCCGATTTCGTTCTCTCGATTTTCGACGCTCGACACTCGTGCCGCGTCCCTCGACCCGTTTTATTGGTTCACGTGGACCACCGTCGCGGGCGGAAATCCGTTGAAATACGTCGAGGACGCGTGACTGTAGGCGCCGATTTGTTCGCTGTAAAGCAAGTCGCCCAATTGCAAGTTGTCCGGCAGATTTTCCGCCAGCGATACCACGTCCAGCGCGTCGCACGTCGGACCGAACACCGAACAGATCTGCGTCGGGCCGCGTTTGAACGACTTCAGATGATATTGGCAGTGGTCAAAGATGACGCCGGAGAAGGTGTGATAGACGCCGTCGTCAATGTAGTAGCAAAGTTTCCCATCGCGCACGGCTTTGCCGATGATTTTTGAAACAGCCGTACCGGTAGTGGCGCACAGGAAACGGCCCGGCTCGGCCAGAATCTCGAATTTTTTCGGCAACGACGGATCATTTTTGGGAAACAGCCGGTCCAATTCCCGGTTGATGACCCTGGCCAGTTCACGGAACGGCTTGACGCTCGCATCATACGGTGCCGGGAACCCGCCGCCGATGTCCAGCAGGTTCATTTTGGTGTAACCGCGGTCCTTGGCTTCCCGGAAAATGTTCGCAGCGAGGCTGATGGCGGCCACGTAGTTCTCGAAATTCGTTGTCTGGCTGCCGACATGGAAACTGATGCCTTCCACGGTCAATCCAACCTTGTCCGCCGCCAGAATCAAATCCACGGCTTCCCCGGGCCCGGCGCCGAACTTGGAGGACAGCTCGACCATCGCGCCGGTGTTGGGCACCTTCAGCCGCAACGCGAGGCCGGCTTGCGGCGCGTATTTTTTGATTTTGCGGATTTCCTCGTAATTATCGTAGGTGACCAGCGGTTTGTACTGGTTCAACTCCCGCAAGGTCTCGTTGGCCTTGGTGGGATTGGCGTAGATGATTTTGTCCCAAATCCAGGCCTGCCGCTCTTTGTCGGGCATGTCCCTGATATATTCATGGACGATGTGGAATTCCGGCATCGAGGCCACGTCGAAGCTCGCCCCGGCGTCGAACAACGTCTTGACGATGGCGGGATTGGGGTTCGCCTTGACGGCGTAGTAGGCCTGGACGCGTGGCAGATACTTTTTGAACGTGGCGTAGTTGCGCCGCAATTCCTCGTGGTCCACCACAAACAGCGGCGTGCCATGTTCCTCCGCGAGTTTTTTCAGGGTGCGCGGCGATACCATTTCAATCTCCGTCGGTGATCAGGAAATTTTTGAACTGCCACGGGTCTTTCCGGTCAATGTGAGGGTTATCGTGGCCGTTAAACACATTCTGGTAATACTTCAACGGCGTCCAGTCGGACGGCTTGGAGATCCATTTGCCGAGATACGGCTTGGACACTTTCAAAACGTAATCGTGCGGCAGGTCGTCGGGCACGCAAACGCCCCGGTCCGGGTTTTCAATCATCCACATCACGGCGGCGACCGCGGAGATGGCGACCTGCATGGTGGTGGCGTTCTGATGCGGCACCAGCCGGCGGGATTCCTCTATGCTGAGATCGCTGCCAATCCACCACGAATTGTAGGCGTGCCCCATCAGCAGTGCGCCCAGAATGTCGGAGCCGCTGGTGATTTCGTCGTTGAGGATGCGCTGATTCACCTGAAGTTTGTAATCGTAGCCCCGCAGTTCGTTGAGCGAAGCAATGGCGACGTCGGCCGGGCAATAGGCGTAATGGACGGTGGGCCGGTAGATCGCTTTGCCATGCTTCCAGACGGTCAGGTGATCGGATATGGTGAAGGCTTCGCCGTGGCGCACGACCATGCCGAGGATGCAATAATCGGGCACCCATGACCGGACCCAGGTGTTGATGCCCATGCGGGCTAGGCAAATCTGATTGCGCGGGCCATCGGCGTGTTCGTACGCCAACGGCGGCAACTCCTTTTCGTGCGTGCCCCAGCCCATCTCGGCCGTTGTGGTACCTTCTTCACGGAAACCCTCCACGCTCCAGGTATTGACGAATTCGTCCACCTGTTTGGGTTTGTTGGTAATCTGTGTGTCGCGCTCGCTGCAATGAATCACTTTCACCCCGAGTTTCATCGCCAGATGATTGAACTTCTGGTCCTCGACGAGTTGCCGTATTTCGTCAGCGGCCCGACCGGTGACCTTTTTGTCTCTGATGGCGCGGCGGCCGATGTCAATCAAGCCTTGTTTCGTGAAATGCGAGATGAGGCCGGGGTTTGCGCCGTGTTCGAGCACCGCCGATGCTCCGGGCCGGCTCCACTTTGACTTCATGCGGCGGATGTTCATGTGCCGCCAGTAGAGCGTCATTTTCTGTGGCGTGGCGGCTTTGGCGTTTTCGTAAGGATCCCAGAGTTCGACCGACGTGTTGACGTAAAGCACGCCGCGGTCATGGCACCACTGGAGGATTTCACAACAATCAATGTTCCACGCCAGGTCAATCAGGACGTCGCCTGCCTCCAGATATTTGCCCAACAGCGCGCTCATGTTCTCGCGCGTCACGCGTTTGTGCACGAATTTCACGCCGCGCTTTAACCAGGGGGCCAACGCATCCCGGCGGTCCTCGAAATCCATGACGGTGATGTGCGGGAAAGGCATTTTGAGGTGCCTCACCAGAATGGGTAGAGCGCATTGCGCGACGGCGCCGTATCCCACGAATAAAATTTTGTTCCTGAATTCGGGCATGATGAATTATATCGGCGCGGCACTTTGTCCGAAAATTTTTCGCGATACAAGAGTTTATTGAAGAAAGACGGTTTCGAATTTCCATTCGCGTTCCCGTTCATCTACTCACCGTGGACAAGCACCGGCCTGGAACCCGGCCAGGAAGGCAAATTGAGCCGAAGCGGGAACCGACGGATCTACTGCACCATCAGCAATTCCGGCTGGGTCAGCGAGAGTTCGCCTTGGGGATTGCCGTCAAAGCTGGCGCGGACAACGACGTTGTTGGTACAGGCGGGGCTGTTGATGCGGAAGGCGGCGCTGCCGCAGTCGCTGGCAACCAGACTGGTGAAGGAGTTGTCCACACACTCGCTCCGGGGAGCCGCCTGCCAGCCGCGTGAAGTCAATTTGCCGGCGTCCGCCATAAACACGCCGTAATGACGGCTGCCAATGATGGATATGTTGTGGAACTGATTGTCGCGGCTTGCGCGCATGAAAATGCCCAGGTCATTCGCGGTCAATACGGCGTTGCTGATGACGTTATGGTTGAAAGCGAGGTCGAGTGAGATGCCGGCCCCGGGATTGTCATGGAGGTGCAGTTTAGTGAACAGGCAATCCGTGGTCTGATAACATGCCAGACCATCGAATTCATTGTCGAACGCGGTTAAATCCTGTACCGTCAGCCGCTGCACGCCTCGTGTGGTGACAAGGCCGCCCGACCGGCAACGGGCGCAGGTCACATGTTCTACAACCGAATCGTTGACATTTTGTACCGTGATTCCGTTATTGCGGATTTCCGAGCCCTCGCCATAAACCCGCCACAACTCGCGTTTCTGCTGGTGTCGGTTGCCGTCAATGAACAAGTCACTGATGCATAAATACTTGACGGTGTGGTGCGGATGATTGACGGCTTCGCCCATGATAATCACCGGACAATTGGCGCCGTCCGCGAGGTGTAGAATACTTTCGGCCCCGGAGCCGCCCAGCGTCTGATGGTCGCGCCGCAGGACTATCGGCTGGTAAACCTCAAAATTGCCGGGTGGCAACACCACTTGTCCGCCGCTATTCGGGAGACTATCCAGTGCCTGCTGGATTTCGGTGCTCGTTACGCCTGCCGACAGTAGAATCGTCTCGGGTTCGGCCACCGGTTTTGGGGGGCTGATCAGGCTTGCGGCTGGAAAAACCAGAAAACCAAGAAATAGAGCGCCTTTCAGAATAGTTCCTGAATTCCCGATCCGATTGACGCGCATGTTCATAACAACCAACATCGTTTCCTGCAATTCCTGTGCCCAATTTAGGTTCGCCCAATCAAATCAGGTTTCCACAAAATTATTTAAGTTATTAGCAAATTTTTTCGTTGAATTTGGCTGGAAATGGACGATAGTTGGGATCAGCGGTGTAGGGTTTCCATTGGAAGTGAATTTTCCGGGAATTGGCTTTCTTTCGTGATTTCCCACGAGCGGGCAAATGGTTATTCTCTGCGCGGATATTATGGCGAAGGCAGAATCCACAAACGTAGTGACACCCGCTTCGTCCAGCTACGCCATGCCCGCCGAATGGGAACCGCACGCGGCGACCTGGCTGGCTTGGCCGCATCATGAGGCGGATTGGCCCGGCAAAATGGAGGCTGTTCGCTGGGTCTATGGCGAGATGGTACGCAAGCTGGCGCCGGGCGAATTGGTCCGCGTGCTGGTCCGGCACAAAGCCGAAGGGAAACGGGCGCGCGATTATCTCCAGCGCGCGGGCTTTGGCGGGAAGAACCTCGAATTCATCGTGCATCCGACCGACCGCGGCTGGCTGCGCGACAGCGGGCCGGTCTTTGTCAAACAAGCGGAGAGCGGAAAGCGGAAAGCGGAGACCGCCATCGTTCATTTTCATTTCAATGCCTGGGCGAGACACGACGACTGGCGAAAAGACCGCAAGGTGCCGGAAGTGGCAGCGCGTTTGTTGCGCAAGCGGCTGTTCCACGCTGAGTTCGGCGATGTACCCTTCGTCCTCGAAGGCGGCGGCATCGAGGTGAACGGTAGCGGCACGTTACTGACGACCGAGGAATGTTACCTGCATCCGACAGTTCAGGTTCGGAATCCCGGCCTGACGCGGGCGGATTATGAGGAGACGTTTAAAAAATATCTTGGCGTGAAAAACGTGTTCTGGCTGGCCAAAGGCACGGCTGGCGACGATACGCACGGCCACGTTGACGATGTGTGCCGGTTCGTGAACCGGAAGGCGCTCGTGCTTATTCGCGAAAAAAAACGGCGCGACGCCAATTATCGCCCGCTCGCAGAAAACTGGGAGCGCATCGGGGATTTGCGGCTCGAAGACGGTTCCAGGCCCGAGGTCGTGCCGTTGCCCATGCCCGAACCGCTGTATTTTAACAATCATAGGCTGCCGGCGAGCTACGCGAATTTTTACATCGCCAACGCCTGCGTCATCGTGCCGACGTTCAATGACCCGACCGACCGCGTCGCGCTGGGTATTTTGGGTGAATTATTCAAAGACCGGCCGGTGGTGGGCGTTCATGCCATTGACCTGGTGCTCGGTTCCGGTTCGCTGCATTGCCTGACGCAGCAGCAACCCGCCTGAAATGTTTTCGCGCTAATGGCCAACTTCAAACTCATCCGGCCGAAACCGCAGCACGTGCCTGAACTGGCGCGCATCTGCTTTGAGGCCTTCAAAGAATTTCACGACCGGCACGCCTTTCCGCGCGATATTCCGAATTTGGAACTGGCCACGCGCATCATCGGGCTGTTTGTGGCGCGAAAGGACTTTTACGGTGTCGCCGCTGAAGTTGGCGACCGGCTCATCGGCTCGAATTTTCTTTCCTGCACCGACCCTGTCGGCGGCATCGGACCTGTCACGGTGGACCCGGCCTTTGACGGGCGCGGGGTCGGGCGGGCTTTGATGAACGACGTGCTCGCTTACGCGAAGCGCAACGGCATGGAACAAGTCCGGCTCTTGCAGGATTCTTTCAACGCGAAATCGTTTTCGCTTTATGCCTCGCTCGGTTTCGACGTACGCACTCCCGTTGGTTTGATGGAGGCCAAACCGGCGGCGGCGCCGGATCCGACGGTGCGTCTTGTGACCTCCGCGGATTTACCCGCGATGGACGAAATGTCCCGCCAGTATAACAAATGCAGCCGCCGCGGTGATGTGGCCCTGCTGTTGGCGATGGACCTGCCGGCATTCCTGCGCGTGCACGAGGGGAAAATTTCAGGCTACCTCATCCCAGGTTTCATGGGACATGGCGTGGCCGAAACTGAAGCCGACGCGCTGGCGCTGGTTGGCGAGGCGGCGCGGCATGTGCCGCCGGAACTGGCCATATTCTTCTGCCCGTTAACCCTGGGAAATTTCTATCGCGCCGTGCTGAAGGCCGGTCATCGCCTCCGCAAAATCATGACGTACATGACGCTTGGCCCATTTGAGCCACCGACCGGAATCTGGCTGCCGTCCATCGGCTATTGAACAGGTAGCGCGGGCATTTCTGGCTGGTTGCCACCTCCGAGAAAGCAGCCAACGGAACGCGGTTTGAATGGCGAAGCCGCGAGGGAACGAAGCGCCGTAGGCGCGGCATATCTGTAGTTCCGTATTCCACCCAAGTTAATGGCTCCGTCAGGAGTGGCATCATCTGGTGAACCACGGAATATGGCGCTCCTGACGGAGCTCGAAGATGGTTGGGGCTGGATTTCTACAAAGAGGTCGCCCCTGAACGGGGCTTCATATTATCAGCCTTTGAATTGTTTCACCGCCTCGACACAGCGGCCGCAAATGGTAGGATGCTCCGGATTTGAACCGACATCCGTTTCCCAATGCCAGCAACGTTCGCATTTCTGGCCGTCGGCTTTGGAAACTAAATGTGACGTCGGTTCGCCAACTTTAATTTTCAATTCCGAAACATTTAACAACTCGCGCAACAAATCTTTATCAGAGGACTGATTCTGTACCTGCGGAATGACGATTTCAATTTTCGCCTCCAATGCCTTTCCAATAGTTTTAGCTTGGCGCGCCTTTTCCAATTCGGGCAAGAGGGTTTCGCGCCACAGCCTCAGCCAATGCCACTTTCCAATTTCATCAGGATCAAGTGTGAACGCAGTTTGTTTAAATTCGCTTTCGTGAACTGAATTGGTTTTCTTCCCGGGCACAAATTCCCATGCTTCATCCGCGGTAAACGACAGGATCGGCGCAAGCATCTGGCACAGGCCAGTCACCAGCCGGTATAACGTCGCCTGCGTCGAACGACGGCGATGCGAATTGGCCGGGTCGGTGTAAAGCCGGTCTTTGATGACGTCGTGGTAGATCGCCGACAATTCCACCGCGATGAATTGGCTGACTTTTTGATAAACGACATGGAATTCGGAATCGTCGTAGGCCTTGATGACTTCCTGCTCCAGCTTCGAGAATTCTCCCAGAATCCAGCGGTCAAGACCGGTGAGTTCGTCTTCGCGCACGGCGTGCTTCGCCAGATCGAAATCGTAAAGATTCGAGAGTTGGTAGCGCAACGCGTTGCGGATGACGCGGTAGGTCTCGGCGACCTTGCCAATGCGTTCCTCGCTCACGATGATGTCATTGCGGAAATCCTGCGACGAAACCCAGAGCCGCACAATGTCCGCGCCCCATTTCCTGATGTAAGCCTCGGAGGTTTGTGGTTTTTCGTAAACGCCTTGTGCCTGCTTGCTCTTGGAGATTTTCTCGCGGTCGGCGTCCACCATGAATCCGTGGGTGAGCACGGTCCGGTACGGCGCCGCGCCGTTGCCCGCAAGCGAGAGCAGCAGAGAGGATTGAAACCAGCCGCGGTGCTGGTCCGAACCCTCCAAATACATGTCGGCTTGGAACGGGGGCGCCGGCATCTTGCCGGCGAGTTCTTCCCGCTGAGCAATGACCGCGCGCGACGACGAGCCGGAATCGATCCAAACGTCCAGTGTATCGTTGGATTTGTTGACCGCTTCGGGACCTTTCCAATCTTTCGGTTTCAACAACGACCACAGTTCGGCGGCGTTTTTCTCGAACCAGACATTCGAGCCATGTTTTTCAATTAAATCAGCCGCATTGCGAACGATTTGGGCATCAAGAATAGGTTCGCCTCCTGCATCGTAAAATGCCGGGATCGGCACGCCCCAGGTCCGCTGGCGCGAAATGCACCAGTCCGGGCGCGATTCCACGGCGGCTTTGATGCGGTTGACGCCCCAGTCGGGAATCCATTTTACCCGGTCGATTTCGGCCAGTGCCTGTTCACGGAATTTGTTGTGGTCAATCTCGATAAACCACTGGTCCATCGCGCGAAAGATGACGGGTGTTTTGCTGCGCCAGCAGTGCGGATAGCTGTGATGATAATTCACCTGATGCAGAAGCGCGCGTCGGGCACGTAACTCGTGCAACACCGCCTCGTTCGCCTCGCTTTTCCCGTGCTTTTCGAGAATCGCTTTGCCGATCAACTCTTTGGGCATTTGTTGTTCGACCGACAAGTCGTTGGTGTAAGCGAACTTGCCATCGTCGTCCACCGGCGAGTAAATCGGCAAGCCAACCTGCAAACCGAGCTGGTAATCTTCAAGTCCGTGGCCGGGGGCGATGTGGACGAAGCCGGTGCCCGTGTCGCTGGTAACAAAATTGTCGCCGGCGAATAATTTATCCGTGCGATTGCAGAAAGGATGTTGGCATTGCAGGTTTGCCAGTTGTTTCGTTGGTAGTGGTTGTTCGCTGTATTGGCTCCAGCCGCATTTCTCAGCAACCGTGGCCAGCAGTCCACGAAATAAAATGTAACTTTCATCGCCGGCGCGGACCTGGACATATTGGAATGTGGAGTTGTAAGCCACGGCCAGGTTCGCCGGTAATGTCCAGGGCGTCGTCGTCCAAATCAGGACAAAAGTATTCGGCTGGCCGACGACGGGGAATTTCACGTAAATGCTGGGGCTGACGTGGTCTTTGTATTCAACTTCGGCCTCGGCCAACGCAGTCCGGCATGGGATACTCCAATAGACAGGTTTTTTGCCGCGATAAACAAATCGCTTTTCAACAATATTGGCAAACAGGCGCAATTCCTCAGCTTCGTATTCCTTGTTCAAGGTGAGATAAGGATTGTCCCAATCACCCAGCACGCCCAACCGCTTGAACTGTTCGCGCTGAATATCAATGTATTTCCAAGCGGCGGCTTCGCACGCTTTGCGGATGGTAACGGCATCGGCGGAAGTGTCGCCGGCCTTGCGCATGTCCTGGGAAACCTGGAATTCGATAGGCAGACCGTGACAATCCCAGCCCGGGACGTAAGGGGCGCCGAAACCGCGAAGGCGTTTGTACTTAACGACGATGTCCTTGAGGATTTTGTTCAGGGCTGTGCCGATATGGACGTCACCGTTGGCAAAAGGCGGTCCATCGTGAAGCACAAATTTCTGCTTTGCCTGGCCGCGAGCGGTTTGGATTCTCTTGTAAAGTCTGGCGGTTTCCCACTTTTTGAGGCGATCCGGTTCCCGGGCCACGAGGTCGGCCCTCATCGGGAAGTCGGTTCGCGGCAAATTTAATGTGTTTTTGTAGTCCATTTGACTTTCCAAGGGGGACGAAACTAACAGCCGTGAAAGCCAGTGTCAACGAATGGGCAATAACGGCGGCGCCGGGACTGGGGGCGACAGAAAGAAAAACCGGGCCAAACAGCCAGAAGATGACCGAGAGGCCCGGGGAATTTCGAACGAGTACAACGTAGGATCACGGAGAACTCCGACCTGGTTTGTACCGGAACTCAGGTCGAAAAACTGATGTAAAAATTCAAAGAACAACCTGCAACGAGCCCCCACTCCCGCTGCACATCGCAATTAAATCATAACCACTTATTAATGTCAAATCGCTTTTTGCAAGTAGTAGCGAAGGTTATTTATCAGGAACTTCAGTTGATTCTGAATCCCGAGCCAGACCGCCGGCGTTTGATGTGTTCTGGGCATGAGGCAGAGCCGGATAACACGGATTTCAGGCTTATCTCTAGCGGATCGGAAGAAGTCTCTTCCACGTAACGGTCTGATTTAACCGAGCGAAAATCTTGCGAAACCGGCGGGAACTGGTGGGATGATTTGTAAATTGAAAGGGCGGTTGAGCGGGTTGAAGTCGACCTGGCATGGTTGGATTCTATTGAGGCGCCTTTTGATCGAACCACCTCGAACGCTCTTGCGAGGCGGCACCGGGAATCAGTCAGCACGTCGAAGATTCCTGTTTACACCGGAGTATCGGATGTTAATATCGGGACAGAAACAAACCGAGGAAGACGCGTGAAGAAAATTGAAGCGATCATCAAGCCTTTCAAGCTCGACGAAGTCAAGGCGGCATTGTCGGGGCTGGGAGTGGAAGGCATGACGGTTTCCGAAGTGAAGGGATTTGGTCGCCAGAAGGGCCACACGGAAATTTACCGCGGGAGTGAGTATACCGTGGATTTTCTCCCCAAGGTCAAAATCGAAGTTGTGCTGTCCGATAGCTTGGTGGCATCGGCGATGGATGCAGTTCTGAAGGCCGCGAGGACCGGCAAGATCGGGGACGGAAAAATCTTTGTGAGCTCGGTGGAGAGCGCTGTCCGTATTCGCACCGGCGAGGCGGGGGAGCAGGCCGTTTAGTGCGAATCCACCAGGCTCGGAGCAAAAAATGTTTATCTATTTGACAAGAAAGGGGCATGTGAATAACTCGTGAATAAAAGTTAATATGTTCTCCTAGAAACTTTCGGCTCAATGCCATAAAAATGGTCGCGTTGTTCGAAGTTGTTTCCGGGCGTTCAAAGAATTCAGCGGGATAGTGGAAAGAGATTTGCTTTTTTAGTTTGCAACACGTTGTAAATCAGTTGGTTATTTTGAAAATAAAATGGAATTTTTGGCGAGCAGAGTTGATTTAGCGGCTGCCTATTCGGACCGAGTGCTCTTTGCCAAAGTGAGCGCCTGCAAAAATTGGCGGTAAACGCCGATATTGGGGCTAGGTGAATAAAAGGCTTAAAAGACGGGCTTTTTGACGAAACACATGCAGCTTACAGCGGAAAAAATTTGGAGTTCGGCGCAGGAGCAACTTCGCTCCAAGTTGAGCAAGGACACTTACAATATGTGGTTCGCGCCGTTGCGCGTGTGTGCCATGGACAACAGCCATGTCACACTGGAAACGCCGAACGAGTTTTGTGAACTCTGGCTAAAGGACAACTATCTGAGCCTATTGCAGGATGCAGTGGCGGTCGCCGCCAGCCGACAATTGCAGGTCAAATTCAGAATCGGAACGGGTACTGCGCCCGTTGCCCCCGCTCCAGGCTCTGCGCCCACACCGAACAAAACCAAGGCTGCCGATTCGTCACACGAACGTTCGCCCGGCTACGGTGATTTGCCGTTCAATCCCAAGAACACGTTTGAATCGTTCGTGGTGGGCAACAACAACAATTTTGCCTACGCCGCGGCGCTCGCGGTCGCACAAGTGCCCGGCAAATCCTACAATCCGCTCTTCCTCTACGGCGGTGTCGGTCTGGGCAAAACGCACCTGCTACATGCCATCGGGCAATACGTCGTCAGCAACAAAAAGGGCGCGCGCGTGGCGTATGTCTCCTCCGAAAAGTTCACCAACGAATACATTGACGGAATCCAGAACAACCAACTCGTCAAATTCCGCAAGAAATATCGCCAGACCGATGTGCTGCTGATTGACGATATCCAGTTCCTGGCCGGCAAGGAACGCATCCAAGAGGAGTTCTTTCATACCTTTAATGCGTTGCACGAGGCGCGCAAACAAATCGTGCTCACCTGCGACCGGCCGGCCAGCGAAATTCAGGGGCTGGAACATCGGCTGGTATCGCGGTTTGAGTGGGGGTTGGTCACCGATTTGCAGCCGCCGGACGTCGAAATGCGCCTGGCCATTCTCCAGAAAAAGGCGCAGATGATGGGTGTGACCCTGCCGGATGAGGTGATGAATTTTCTCGCCAATCGCATTCGCACCAACATCCGCCGGCTCGAAGGTGCCCTTATTCGCGTTGCTTCTTACGCCTCCCTGACCGGCAAGAAACTCAGCATCGAAGTCGTCGAGGGGTTATTGCGCGAAATTCTGCACGAAGAAGGCCGGCTGACCATCAGCATCGAAGTGATTCAGAAAAAAGTCGCCGAACATTTTGATATCCGCCTGGCCGACATGGCCAGCAAACGTCGTCCGGAAAACATCGCCTTCCCGCGCCAGGTCGCCATGTATTTATCGCGCCAGATGACTGAAAACTCGCTTAATACGATCGGCGAGGCCTTCGGGGGACGCGATCACGGCACCGTCCTCCACGCCTGCCGCCTCGTGAAGGATCGCATGGAAGTGGACGCCAACGTTCGCCAGGTTGTCCATTACCTTGAAAAACAGTTGATGCGCTGACATTTTCCGCGCTCGACACTTGGCCTGCGAGCCTCGACATTCCTGCCGTGCCTGTCATTGAAGTCAATGGCCTGACGAAAGCGTTTCGCACCTACAAAAAACGACCGGGATTTGGCGGTGCGGTAAAAGGACTCTTTCACCGTCAATATGAGCAACTCGTCGCCGTCAACGATGTCAGTTTCAAAATTGAACCGGGCGAACTGGTCGGGTTCCTGGGTCCGAACGGGGCGGGCAAGACCACCACGTTGAAAATGCTCGCCGGCCTGCTGTTTCCAACCAGCGGGTCGGCGCGGGTGTTGGGTTACACGCCTTGGGAGCGCCACGATGGCTATCGCCGCCAATTTGCGCTGGTGCTCGGCCAGAAAAACCAGCTCTGGTGGGACCTGCCCGCTCGCGAATCGCTTGAGTTGAACTCGAAAATCTACGGGATCCCCCTCGACCGGTTCGAGCGCACCGTCGCCGAAATGAGCGAATTGCTCGCGGTGCGCGACAAACTCAATGTCAGTGTCCGCGAACTTTCGCTCGGCGAACGCATGAAAATGGAACTCATCGCGTCATTGCTGCATCAGCCCAAAGTGCTGTTTCTTGACGAGCCGACCATCGGGCTCGATGTCGTTTCGCAAAAGACCGTCCGCGAGTTCATCCGGCGGCACAATACCGGGGAAAAGACGACGATTCTGCTGACCAGCCATTACATGGCTGACATCGAGGCGTTGTGCGAACGGGTCATCATCATCGATCGGGGCAAAATCTTCTTTGACGGCCGCCTGAACGAGATTGTGGACCGTTTTGCCGATTTCAAGCTTGTGACGATTCAATGCGAAAAGGCCAACGATTATCCGGCGGAAAACCTGAATCGCTATGGGGAGGTGGTTGAGAAAAACGCCGGATCTGTCACCTTCAAGGTCAAGCGCGACCGGGTCATTCCCGTGTGCAAGTCGCTGCTCGATGATCTGACGGCCACGGACATTGACATTCAGGAAGTGCCGATCGAAGAGGTCATCCGTCAGATTTTTGCGCGATGAGGACGCCATTGCCTTGGTCCACAGATTCCGTCTATCCTCCTGGCGATGAAATGTCCAAAGTGCAATGCTGAGCTGCAAACGCAAAATGATCGCGGAGTGGAAGTCGAGGTCTGCCCGGCGTGCAAAGGAATGTGGCTGACGCCCGCGGAACTGGATCAGTTGGAAAACGAAGCCTTCAGCAACGAGGCGAACAAAGGCTCGCTTTACGTCACCAGTTATGAAACGGCTTTCAAGTGTCCCGTCTGTTCCGCGCCGCTGAAAGAGTTTGATTATCGGTTTTTTGATTTACAGATCAAATGCTGCCCTGACCATGGTTTCTGGTTGGACAAGGACGAAGACAACCAGATCCTGGAATTGATGCGTGGCGAAGAAGCGCGCATTGAAAGGAAATTCGGAACGGAGGCTTCCTGGTCGGATTATGTAAACCACTTGCGTTCGCCGACGTTTTTTTCAAAAGTCAAAGGCCTGTTTCAGCGGTAAGGCGTGGATATTTTTCTCCAGGCCGCGATTGACGAAGCCAAAAAAGGATTGGCCGAGGGCGGTATTCCCATCGGTTCGGTGCTGGTGCTGGATGGTAAAATTATCGGACATGGCCACAACCAGCGCGTTCAGCGCGGCAGCGTGATTCATCACGCGGAGATGAACTGTCTAGAAAACGCCGGACGGCTCAAAGCGTCAGTTTATCAGCGATGTGTGCTTTACTCGACGCTCTCGCCGTGCCCGATGTGCAGCGGCGCGATCCTGCTTTACAAAATCCAGCGCGTCGTGGTCGGCGAAAACGTCACGTTCCAGGGCCCGGAGGAATACGTTCGTTCGCAAGGCGTGCAGATGGAAATCCTGAACGATCCGGCGTGCGTCCAGCTCATGCGCGATTTCATCAAAGCCAAGCCGGACCTTTGGGACGAGGATATTGGTGTGTGAACTCTCGTAGGAGACGACGTAAGGAGTCTCTAACTGGTAGTTGGTCGCCGGCTTTAATTTAAGTCTAGTTACGTCCACTGTTACGGGAATTCAAACGTAAATCGGAAATCGCAAATCGTAAATCTGTCAGGCCGCTTCCGCATCCTGCTTGCGCCGGACAATCGGTTTGCTCTCGCCGCGCACTACCGGCCGGGTGATTTTCACGTGGATGATGTCGCCGCCATCCGGCGCTTCGTACATCAAATCCAGCATCAGCTTTTCCAGCAGGCTGCGCAACGCGCGCGCGCCGGTCCCCTTTTTCAGCGCCTGTGCCGCCAGTTCCTTCAGCGCGTCGGGCGTGAATTCCAGTTCCACGCCTTCCATCGCCATCAACTTGGCGTATTGTTTCGTGAGCGCGTTCTTCGTTTCCGTGAGAATGGAAACCAATTGTTCCTCGGTCAATTCCGCGAGCGTGGTGACTACCGGCAACCGGCCGACAAATTCAGGGATGAAACCGAAATTGAGCAAATCTTCCGGCTCGGCGTGCTGCAAAATCTCGTCGCGCCCGGCCCCGGCACTTTTGGACGCTTCGCCCACCGCCGCAAAACCCATCGTGTGCCGGCCCAGCCGCCGTTGGATGATCTTTTCCAGACCGACAAAAGCGCCGCCGCAGATGAACAAAATATTCGTCGTATCCACGCGGATGTATTCCTGTTGCGGATGTTTGCGGCCGCCTTGCGGCGGGACATTGCAGACCGTGCCTTCGAGGATTTTCAGCAGCGCCTGCTGCACACCTTCGCCCGAAACGTCGCGGGTGATGGATGGGCCGTCCGATTTGCGCGCGATTTTGTCAATCTCGTCAATGTAAACGATGCCGCGCTGGGCGCGTTTTACGTCGTAATCCGCATTTTGCAGCAGACGCAAAATGATGTTTTCCACGTCTTCGCCCACGTAACCGGCTTCGGTGAGCGTCGTGGCGTCAGCGATGGCGAACGGCACATCAAGAATTCTGGCCAAGGTGCGGGCGAGCAGCGTTTTGCCGGAACCGGTCGGGCCAATCATCAAAATGTTGCTCTTCTCGATCTCAACGTCGGCGTGAGGGTCGGACGGCGCGGGCTTCGCCACAGCTCCATTTTCGGCCGCGGGTTCCGGCTGGATGCGCTTGTAATGGTTGTGCACCGCGACGGCCAGGGTCTTTTTTGCGTGGTCCTGTCCGATGCAATAACGGTCGAGCTGGCGTTTGATGACCGCGGGCTTGGGGACAGTGAACTTCGGCTGTTTTTTCTGGCTTTGCAGCTGGAGTTCGCGGTCGAGAACGCTTTTACAGAGAATGATGCAATTGTCGCAAATGTAAACGCCCGGCCCGGCAATGAGCTTGCGCACTTCCGCGTGCGATTTGCCGCAGAAACTGCACATGGTCAGATTGGTCGGACGAGCCATGCTAGAGTGACAAGTGACAGGTGACGAGTGACGAGCGTTGAACGCCAGGTGGATTCATCTCATCACGATTTCTCGGACAGCCCGGCGATTTCTTTGCGCGATTGAACGACCTGGTCCACGAGGCCGTAATCCTTGGCTTCTTCGGACGACATGAACCGGTCGCGGTCGGTGTCACGTGTGATTTCCTCGGCTTTGCGTCCACAGTGCTTGGCGAGGATTTCATTCAACCGGTCCTTGAGCCGCAGAATTTCCTTGGCTTGGATGCTGATATCGGAGGCCTGGCCCTGTACGCCGCCCCACGGCTGATGAATCAGGATGCGCGCATTGGGCAGGGCGTAACGCTTGCCTTTCGTGCCTGCCGCGAGCAGCACCGCCGCCATGCTGGCCGCCTGCCCGACGCAGTAGGTGTTCACGTCGCAGGTGAGGTATTGTATCGTGTCGTAAATCGCCAGACCGGCTGTGACGCTGCCGCCCGGCGAATTGATGTAGAGATGGATGTCCTTTTTTGCATCGGACATCTGGAGAAACAGGAGCTGCGCGATGATAATGTTGGAGACCGTGTCATCCACGGCTGTGCCGAGGAAAATGATGCGGTCCACGAGCAGGCGGGAATAAATGTCCCAAGTGCGCTCGCCGCGACCGGTCTGTTCGACCACAATCGGAACCAGAAAATTTTTTGCTTCGTTCATGGGAACATAAGTACTCCATTTTTGCCGCAAGTAAAGGCGGGAAAGTCTTTTTATCCGCGAATTTCGCGAATTGACGCGAATTAAAACTCGATGGCCTGACAGTTGCAGAGACCATCTTCAATTGCGGTAATTGGTTCCGCATGCTTCTCCCTCTCCGCCACGAAGTGGGAGAGAGGGCCGGGGTGAGGTGGAGCTAAAGAATCGTCCTCGTCCTCGATTTCCATTTCGATTACGAGAACGAGGAGGAGGACGAGGACGAAAGCTTTGACCAGATAAACATGAATGCACTTGCAAAATCCTCCGGCTTTTCAGCCACCCAGCGCGTGATTTTGTCCGGTGCGAACCAGCCGCCGCGTTCGATTTCGTCGGGATGCAATTTGAACGGTCCATCGGCCTGGCAACGGTAAACCCAGACAAATTCCTGGTCGGTTTCCGGGCATGCGGCGATTTTGAACAATTTTTGCAGTGGCAGCGACGCCCTCGTCGCCACGGCTCCAGCGTTCACGTCCAGCCCGATTTCCTCACGCAACTCGCGCACGGCGCAGACGTCGTAATCCTCGCCGGAATCCACATGGCCGGAACACGAAGAATCCCATTTGCCTGGCTCACGGTCCTTGGTCATCGAACGTTTCTGGAGGAAAATCTCGCCCCGCGCATTGAATACCAGCACGTGCACCGCTCGATGCAACAGACCGAGCCGATGGACCTCGTTGCGCGGCTTGCGGTCAATCACCTCGTCGCGCTCGTTTACGACATCAAATATTTCTTCGGACATGAATCAATTTTCAGGAGAAAGCTTTTCAAAAAGATTGGGTTCATCAATTTTCCACCAATATTCCTTTGGTTCAGATGGTTTCAATTTTGTGTAAATTGCTGCCAACCTCAAAAGTTCGATTGGATTATCTGCTAGGAATGAAAATTCTCCTTTCCTGGCGGTCCAAGTGTCATCGGTTTTATTATGACCCAATTCATAACCGTCGCTTTGTAGTAAAACGAGGCAAGTATTATACACGTTTAGATAGCTACTTAATGTCGACATCAAGTTAATCCTTTCTCGAAAGTACTTTTGTCAATTCAACAAACTCTCCCAAGCCCAACTTCTCCGCCCGTTCCTGTGGCGGGATCTTCAATCCGGCAAACGCCTGCTCAAATTTTTCCTCCGGCCAATCTTCGCGCAAAAGTTTCAGCATCATTTTCCGCCGCTGCGAAAAGGCGCGTTTGACGATTTTCACAAAATTCGCGCGCTGGTTCTCCGACAGGAGCGGCAAGGCGCGGCGATCGAGAACGACGCAGGCAGAATCCACGTCCGGTTCCGGGAAGAAACAGCTTGCCGGGATTTTGAACGAATCACGCGGTTCGTAATCGAGTTGAACGAGCAATGTCAAAATACCGTAATCTTTGTCGCCGGGTTTGGCCATGAGCCGCTTGGCGACTTCGAGTTGCAGCGTCGCCACGATTTTTTTCGGCGCACGCGCGCCGCAGGCCAGTTCAACGAGAATCGGCGAAGCAACAGAGTAAGGGAGATTGGCCACGAGTTTCCAGTCACGCCAATCCCGATGCTCATTTTTCAGAAATTCCAGTGCGTCGGTGTGAAGCAAATTCAATTTCCCCTCACCTGTCCTGTCGGACACCCTCTCCCCGCCCGGCAGGGAGAGGGATGGGGCGAGGGGTTTGAATTTTTCGTGGAGAAATTCCACCAGCCTTGTATCTTTCTCGATTGCCAGGACTTCGCCGGCGTTTTGCAGTAGCAATTCCGTCAATGGTCCAAGTCCCGGACCGATTTCCAGACCTTTGTCGGAATTGGACAGTTCCGCGGCTTGGATGATGCGCCGGAGTTGATTGGCATCGTGGAGAAAATTCTGGCCGAGGGATTTCGTGAGTTGAATCCCGCGTGCCGCCAGCAATCCCCGCATTTCGGATAGCTTCATCGGAAAAGATTAAACCACGGATGGACACGGATTAACACGGGTAAAACGAAATGAAGTGGCTGGTAGGGCGGGCAATCTTCTGCGCGCCGCCAGTTTGCAGAAGGATGTTCATTTTCACATTACCGGCGCGCACGGAGTGACGCGCCCTACCGGGAAAACCGTTTTCATTCTCGACTCAAAACTTCGGCAAGCACGCTTGCCACCTTTGCGAGCTGTACCTTCGTAATGGTCAGTGGCGGTGTGAAGCTGATGACGTTTCCCTGTTCGCCTTCTGGCAATAAAATAAACTCGCGCCGCAACATTTTTTTGATGATTGAAAAAGTTTCTGTCGTCGCAGGTGAGCCATCCTGACGCCGCAATTCCATCCCCGCGAGCAATCCCAATCCGCGAGCCTGGACCGTGAACCGTGGACTCTGGACTCTGGATAACTCCGTTAAAAGAAAATTCCCCAGTTCTGCGCTGCGCTGCGGCAACTTCAGCCGCCCAATCTCTTTGATTTGGGCCAACGCCATTGCGCAACCGACCGGGTTGCCGAGGAAAGTGCTGGTGTGAATCGCCTCGCCGCACGAAGCCGGCCAGGCGGCATCCATCAAATCTGCGTGGCCCACGCAGGCCGACAACGGAAAGCCGCCGGTCAACGCCTTGCCGAGGCAAATGAGGTCGGGCATGACACCGCTATGTTCGCAGGCGAACCATTTTCCGGTACGGCCGAAGCCGGTGTAAATTTCGTCGAGAATCAGCAGTGCGCCGTGTTGGCCGCAGAGTTTTCGAAGCATCGGCAGAAATTCCGGTGGCGGCACATTGATACCGCCACGGCCCTGAACCGGTTCGACCAGAATTGCGCCGATCTGTTCACGACGGAAAAGGGCGCGGATGCGGATTTCGACTTTATCGAGGTAGCGCGCGCTGTCCCCAGCGCGCCGCGGCGCGTTCGGAGAACGCGCCCTACCTTTTGGAAACGGCACGAAATGGCCGAATTTGCCAAGCTGCGAACGGAATGGGCCGCGGAAAAATTCGCGGTGGGTGGCAGTGAGCGCACCGTAACCAAGTCCGTGATACGCGCCTTCAAAGGCAATGACCCCACGTTTACCGGTGGCGAGCATCGCCGTCTTAAGTGCGGCTTCGACGGCTTCAAAACCGGAATTGCAGAAAATGGTTTTTCCAGTTTTAAATTTTGAATATTGAGTTTTAAGTTTTGACCAGCGTTCGAATGTTATTTCACTCAGTTTTCGCGCCAATTCAGCTTTGAGCGCGTGCGGATGCACGTCGCCCATCGCGTGCGGCAATCTGGCCAGTTGCTTTTGCCCGGCGTTTATCACACGCGGGTTGGCGTGGCCAGCGGCCGCGACACCAAAGGCAGCTGTCAAATCCAGATATTTTTTTCCATCGGCATCCCAGACGTGAACGCCCTTGGCGCGCTCCCAGACGATGGGCCAGGAATCGTCAGGTTCCATGAACGTGACGTTCCGGGACTCGAAGTCACGAAGCAGGTGAATGACATCGCTGGTTTTCATTTTTGACCACCGATTTGGATAAACGGCTTTACGCACCACCTCACCCCGATCCTCTCCCCCAACTTCGTTGGCGGAGAGGGAGAGAATGCGTTGCGTCTTTTTAAATTTAATCTGCTTCTCATCAGCGGCTCGTTAAACGCCCCGTTGTTCCGGCGGCCAGATGACTTTGTGCAGCTGGACCTGAAACCGCACCGGCAACGCGTCAGCGATGGTTTTTTCGGCCAGCTCACGCCGCGAAATCGGCGTTTGGCCAGGCGTGACCTTTTTCAGCGATTTGTCCTGCTGCGACGGCGCCAGCGGGTGGACCCACGAAAAGAGCAGGGGACAGATGGTGTCAAGTTTGTGCTCGATGATTTTTTTTCCGGCCCAGTCGTAATCCTGAACTGTGCCGATGACGAATTTGATTTCGTCGGTGCCCTTCAGGTGATTGAGGTTTTCCCAGCGATTGCGTTCCGTTTCGCCGCTGGAGGGGCATTTCAAATCCATGATGCGATGGACGCGCGGGTCCACGGCCGAGATATCGTGCGCACCGCTGGTTTCGAGGAGCACGGTGAAGCCATCGTCGCAAAGCAATTTCATCAGCGGCAGCGAATTCTTCTGGAGCAACGGTTCGCCACCGGTCAATTCGACCAACGGCAGCGACAGATGCCGAGCCCCGGGTGACGAGTTCTTGAAGTGCGCCGCCAGGCCGCGGACTTTCATCAGGATTTCCATCGGCGACATTTTTTTGCCTTCAGTGAAGGCATAGGCGGTGTCGCAATAGGAGCAACGCAAGTCGCACGCGGTGAGCCGGACAAAAACGCACGGCAGGCCGGCAAAGGTGCTTTCGCCTTGCAGGCTCAAATAGATTTCGTTGATGACCAGCGTTTCAGGCATCGCCGATAGTGTAGCGCGTCGGTACGAAAAGGAAATCGCGCATTGCCACGCTGACAGAAAATGTCAACTATGCCGCCAAGCAATTTTTCAGTCCGTGATTATCCGCACATTTTTGGTTGTGGCGGCGGTTTTGGTTTTCGCCGGGGCCGGGATTTCGGCGAAAGCGGAAACCTTCCCGGTCGCCATCGAGGTTCACGCCAACAAACCGATCGGCGAGTGGAAACCGGTCTGGCGGTTTTTCGGCGCGGACGAACCTAACTACGCCTCGCTGCCGGATGGGCGGAAACTGCTTGGTGAACTCGGCCAGCTCGCGCCGGATCGGGTTTTTTTTCGCACGCACAACCTGCTCAACAGCGGCGATGGCACGCCGGCGCTGAAATGGGGTTCGACCGGCGTTTATGCTGAGGACGCGCAGGGCCAGCCGGTTTATAGCTGGGCGATTTTAGACCGGATTTTCGACACCTACCGCGTGTGCGGCGTGCGGCCGTATGTGGAAATCGGATTCATGCCGGAGGCGTTGTCCGTCAAACCGGAGCCGTATCAGCATCATTGGACGCTGAAAGCGCGATACGGCGAGATTTTCACCGGCTGGGCCTATCCTCCCACGAATTACGCGAAATGGTCGGAACTGGTTTACCAGTGGGCAAAGCATGACGTGGTACGCTACGGTCGCGCCGAGGTAGCCAAGTGGTATTGGGAAACGTGGAATGAGGCGAACATTGGCTACTGGCAGGGCACGCCGCCGGAATTCTTCCGGTTGCACGATTGCGCGGTGGACGCCGTGCGGCGCGCATTACCTGAGGCAAAGGTTGGCGGGCCGGACTCGGCCGGCGCGGGCGTATTTCTCCGAAGATTTATTGAACACTGCCTGCAGGGGACCAACTTCGTCACCGACAAGATCGGCACGCCGATTGATTTCATTTCATTCCACGCCAAAGGCGCGCCAGTTTTCACGAATGACCACGTGCGGATGGGGGTCGCCAATCAATTGCGCGACATCAATTCAGGTTTTGGAATTGTTTCGTCATTTCCTGAATTGAAAAGCACACCGATTGTCATTGGCGAATCCGACCCGGACGGCTGTGCCGCGTGCCAGGCGCCGCAACTTGGTTATCGCAATCACCCGGTTTATGCAAGCTACACGACCGAATGCGTGGCGCGCGAACTGGAATTGGCCGATAAACACGGCGTGAATTTCGAAGGCGCGCTGACGTGGGCGTTTGAATTTGAAGACCAGCCGCCGTTCGCCGGCTTTCGCACACTGGCGAGCGATGGCATTGATCTGCCCGTGCTCAACGCCTTCCGGATGCTCAGCAAAATGGGTGGCCAACGGCTCGCGGTCGAAAGTGACAACGCCGTTGCGCTCGATTCGATTTTGCGGAGCGGCGTGCGCGCACGGGCCGATGTTTCGGCGTTGGCCAGTCTGGAATCCAACCGGCTGTGTGTGTTGGTTTGGCATTACCACGACGATGACATGGCCGGTCCGGTGGCGGACGTGAACCTCACGCTCGACGGTCTTCCGGGCAAGATCAAGCGAGCCCAGGCCCGGCATTACCGCATCGACAACGACCACAGCGACGCTTTCACGGTGTGGCAGCGGATGGGGTCGCCATTGACGCTGTCGGGGAAACAATACGCGGAACTGGAAAGGGCCGGGCAACTTGCAGAACTTCAGCGGCCGGAGACAATTCGCGTCAGAGATGGCCAGGCCGTCTTGAGTTTCACTCTGCCACGAGAGGCGGTGTCCTTGCTGGTGATCGAGTGGCGCGGGCCTTAACGCAACGATTGGTTCAAGGCGAAATGATTTCCGATGCGATAACTGGCGGCGATGGCTTGTGTGATGAACTGTTTTGCGCGTTTCACTGCTTGCGGCAGATCCAGGCCACGCGCCAGATACCCGGTGATGGCGGCCGAATACGTGCACCCGGTGCCGTGAGTGCGGACACCTTTGATAAACGGTGCGCTCAACAGAAATTCCGTCCGGCCATTGAAAAAAATGTCCAAGGCCTCACGTCCGCCACGCAGATGGCCGCCTTTGACGAGCACCGCGCAGCCGAAACGCGCATGAATCTCGCGGGCGGCGGCACGCAGATCTTCCGGCGATACCAGTTTGCCTCCGATCAGAATTTCGGCTTCGTACAGGTTTGGTGTTACGAGCGTGGCAAGTGGTAGAAGCTCTTCCGTCACCGCCGCCTCCGCCTTCGGTTTGAGTAATCGCGCGCCGCTGGTGGAAATCATCACCGGATCAATGATCAACGGGAATCTTCGGTGGGGCGAGGCTCCCGACGAGCCGGCACGCTGGAACCGGCCTTCGCTCTGAAGCTTCGGCCCGGCAGGCGCTCGCCTCACCAAAGGCTCAAAATGCCGGGCGACGACACGGACATTTTCCGCCGAGAACAGCATGCCGGTTTTTGCCGCGGCGGGCGGCGTTTCCTCAAACACAGCTTCGATTTGTCGCCGCAAAATCCCCGGCGAACAGGTTTCAACGGCGAGAACGCGCCTGGGGTTCTGCGCGGTGAGGCACGCAATTGCGCTGGCACCGTGGACGCCGAGCGCGGCGAACGTTTTCAGATCGGCCTGGATGCCCGCGCCCCCGCCGCTGTCCGAGCCGGCGATGGTGAGCACCACCGGGTGATGGGTGATTCCCGACATGCGCCTGAGCCTACCGGCATTTGCAGGCCTCGGCACGGAAAAATGAAAGTCCGCGGGAGAAAAAACCGGCGATGCGGTTGAGAGCGGGGCGATGACGCCGACAAAGCGCCGGCTAGAACCCGTGCTAATCGTGGGAGTTCAATCGCAGGAGCAGATCGTTTAACTCCCGGATACGCGGTGGTTTACCGACCACGGCGTCCACTCCCGAAACAAGCTCCCCGTCGTCCTTCATGATTGTTCCCCAACCGGTCATCATGATGACCGGCGTCCCGGGAGATTCCGCCTTGATGGTCCGGGCCACTTGTTGACCATCAATATCCGGCATGCCCAAATCGGTAATCACCGTCTCGTAAGGCTTCTTTTTACGCATGGCTGCGCGAAACATTTCCACTCCCTGCTTCCCGCTCGCAGCGGTCGTCACCTGATGATCGAGCGTAGTAAGACAATTCTTCAGCAATTCCTGAATCTGGGATTCATCGTCGATACAGAGAATGCGCAGCGAACGTTTTTGATTAACCTGCGACGCCGGAGCATCTGCGACCGGCGCGGTCTGTTCCCGGACCGGAAAGATCAACCGGATACAGGTTCCGCGTCCGGGCGCGCTTTCGATTTCGATCATCCCCTCGTGGCGTTGCATCATGCCATAGACCATTGCCAGGCCCAGGCCGGTACCGCCCCGCGTGGCTTTCGTGGAGAAGAAAGGTTCCAGGCAGTGTTGGCGGGTTTTTTCGTCCATGCCCACGCCATTATCCCGCACCTCGACCTGAATAAGTCTTTCCGGCGGCGAATTTTCATTCTGGGCGGGGCGGTAAGCGGAACGGGTAATCAGATTGATCGTGCCGCCCTGGGGCAGGGCGTCCACGGCATTGAATATCAGATTGAACAGGGCTTCCCGGAGTTCGGTGGGATCGCTTAAGAGTGGCGGCAGGTCGGATTCAAAGGCGTGCTCGATGTGGATGGAGATGCCCTCCCGTTGCGGAACGTCACGCCAGCGTGGACGGGTGAGTTCGATGACTTCCTCGATGATTTGGTTCAGGTTCACCCGGCTCAACTGTTCGTTGTCGGAGCGGCGGCGGTAGAACTCACGCATGCGGGCGACTATGTGGGCGATGTCGTCACCGGATTTGTTGATGGTTCTCAGGTATTGTCGAGCGTTTTCGGGAAGGTCTGGCACCGCGCTGAGCAGCAGTTCGGAATAAGCGACGATGGGTGACAGCGCGTTATTGATATCATGCGCCACTCCACTGGCCATCTGGCCCAATGCGCGGAGGCGTTCCTGCTGGACAACCACCTGCTGGGTCCGGCGCAATTCGTCGTACGCTTTTTGCACTCCCTGGCTCAGACGCATCTGATCATAGAGGCTCCGGTATTGTTCCTCCGTGGTGAGAACTTTTGCCTGCAACGCCTCTTTTTCGGACCGAACGGCTTCGATTTCGGCGCGCATCTGTTCGGCGTTGTAACGGACTTCCTCCATCACCAGCACGATCATGCTGACGGCAATGAACAGTTGCAACACAGCCGCGATGAGAAAGCCGGCGTTGTAAAGGTTTTGGAAACCCGTGGTAAACGGGTAACTGGCGAGATAAAAGCCCCAAAGCAGGAAACCCAGCGACAACATGCCCGCCCCGACGAACGGCATTTTCTTTCGCACCCGATAAAAGCAAACGCCGGCGAAGACGCTGCCGAGGCCGATCAAAATGAAAACCGGCAGTTGGATTTGCAGAGTGTTGCTGGTCACTTCCGGGCTGACGACCGTCCACACCAGCAGAAAGAGCATGAACAGCGTCAGCAGCGTCTGCCGCACCGGCAGACTGAGAAAGCGGGCGCTGCCCCAAAGAAGAAACACCGCCGAGACAGCGACGCAGCTTTGTTGGAGAATGAAGACAATTCTATTGGAAACAGGAATGCCATGCAAATTCAGACTCAGAGTCAGCCAGAGGGCGTAAAACAACCAGGCTACGGTCCAAATGGTAAAATACTCCCGCCGTGTGTAACGGTTCAGGTAGTAAAAAAGCCCTACCAACACCCATACACTCAGCAGCGACACAAATAAAGTCGCCTGCAGGTACTGTTGCGAAAAATCCAGATGTAAATTTATTAATTTCACCATTTCAGTTCCTGGTTCCAGCGCACCTGAACCCACCGGACTTGTTAAAGTGCAGCAAGCGGCAGGCCATTTCTTTCTTCAAATCCCTTTTATTTTGATAGAAATCAGCCGGTTGGTCTTGGCTTTTGGAGGTTCTCATCCCCCATCGTTTCAGGTCCAGTTTTGGTCCACTTTCTCTTTTCCCGCCGGATGCAGTCGGATTATCATACTCGTGCCTATGGACAAGGGCCGGGTTGCGGAAATTCTGCTTGAGATCGGGACATTGCTTGAATTGAAAGGTGAAAATCCTTTCAAGACGCGTGCTTACGCAAATGCCGCGCGCACGATTGACGGCCTGAACGAGCCGCTGGCGAAAGTTGTTGCCGAGAACCGGCTGGGCGATATCAAAGGTATTGGTGAAGCGCTCGAAAAGAAAATCACCGAGTTGGTCGAAACCGGCAAACTGACTTACTATGATGAATTGAAAGCATCCATTCCGCCGGGCTTGATTGAGATGCTGGATATCCCCGGATTGGGGTCGAAGAAAATCCAGGCGCTGCATCACAAGCTGGGGATTGATTCGGTCGAAAAACTTGAAGCGGCCTGTAAATCCGGCAAAGTTGCCAAGCTTGATGGCTTTGGTGAAAAGACGCAGGCGAACATTCTCGATGGCATCGGACGCCGGCGGATTTACGCGTCGAAACACCTGCTGAGCGACGCCTTGCGCGCGGCGGAACCCGCGCTCGAAAATCTGCGCCGGCATCCGGCAGTGATTCGTTGCAGTGCGGCGGGCAGTTTGCGGCGATTCAAGGAAGTCATCGGCGACATCGACTTGTTGGCATCCTCGAAGAAACCGGCGGCGGTCATTGAATTCTTTGTCGCGCAACCGGGTATCATCACGGTCACTGCCCGGGGCGACACCAAGGCAAGTGTCATTCTGGACGGCGGCATCCAGTGCGACTTGCGCGTGGTGAGCGACAAGGAATTCCCATTTGCCTTGGCGTATTTTACCGGCAGCAAGGAGCACAACATCGTCATGCGCCAGCGGGCGATTGCGCGCGGCCTGCGGCTGAATGAATACGGCCTGTTCAAGTCCAAGGAGGAAACGCGCGACCCGAAATTGCTCGTGCCATGTCAGGATGAGGCGGAGATTTTTGCAGAACTGGATTTGCCTTGTATCCCGCCGGAGTTACGCGAAGACCACGGCGAATTTCCCGCTGCCGAAAGGAACGATTTGCCAAAGCTCCTCGAGTGGACGGAATTGCGCGGAGCTCTGCACAATCATTCCACCTGGAGCGACGGCCACAACACCCTCGAGGAAACCGCCCGGTTCATGGACGAACTCGGGCTTGAATATTGGGCGATTACTGATCATTCGAAGTCGTCGTTTCAGGCAAACGGTCTGGACGCAAAGCGCCTTGGCGCGCAAATCAAGGAAATCAAGAAACTCAACGGACAATTGGCTGGACGCGGGTGTGATTTCCGGCTGCTGACCGGTTGTGAAGTCGACATTTTGCGCGACCGGCTGGATTTCGAGGACGACCTGCTGGCTGGACTTGATGTGGTGGTTGCCAGCCTGCATGTTCCGGCGAACAATGAAGCGGAGAACACAAGGCGGTTGATCCGCGCGGCGGAAAACAAGTTCGTGCACATTATCGCCCACCCGACCGGGCGGTTGCTCCTGGAGCGTGAGCCGTATCCGGTCAACGCGCAGGCAGTGATTGAAGCCTGTGGGGCGACCGGCACGTGGCTGGAGTTGAACTGCAACCCGCACCGGTTCGACCTCGACTGGCGGCTTTGGCCTTACGCCAAAAGCAAGGGGGTGAAGTGCGTCATCAACCCGGACGCGCATCGCAACGAGCACGCCGGTTTTCTGCGGCTGGGCGCGGGGATTGCCCGAAAAGGATGGCTGGAACAACCGGACGTGATTAACACTCTCACTTTGGAATCATTGTCGCAGAAATTGAAGCAGAAACGGGTTTAGATTGAGACATTAGCGCGGACATCGTGCGGTTTGGCAGGGTTATTCAAGGGCCAAAAAATGTTAAAAATTGTTTTTGACATCAGAATGGCGCCGTTGGCAATATCCTGCACGTCGTTGGTTGCAAGCACCTTTTTTGAATGATGTCAAACATCAGCGGTCTAACTAGAACGTCCAGAAGAGTTATGAAAAAATTCTTTGTTTCTATGGGGCTGGCAGCAGCCGGAACCGCCGGATTACAAGCAGCGTACGCACCGGATTTAGGTCCTCTTTCGGCCAACAAAATCTGGAATGTTTCGGCCACCCTGCGCGGATTTTACGACGACAATTACGTCACGGCGAACACTCCCCGGTCCAGTTATGGGTTTGAGGTTTCCCCCCAGATCATGCTGGCCGTACCTTTGCAGCAGACGGAGTTGGGCCTGCGGGAAACGTACTCCCTGACTTATTACCAGGATCGGGAACAGCAAGGGCAGGATCCTTTGGACCAGGCCAACCAACTGGATTTTTGGGTGGATCACGCGTTCACCGAGCGATGGCACGGTAAAGTGCTGGACACATTTGCTATTGGCCAGGAACCGCAGTTGCTGAATCCGAACGCGGCGCCGGGTGCGCTGCCCTACCGCGTCACCGGCGATAACATCGCCAACTACGGAACGGTTACTTTGGACACGGATTGGACAAGATTATTCAGCACGTCTTTGAATTATCATAATTCATTTTACGATTACCGGAACAGCGGGACTACCACCACACAGCTTTTTGATTATACTTTTGGGTTGCCCGGCGGAGTGGGTCCCAGCCTGTCTGGTTTGCTGGATCGTATTGAACAAACGATTTCGTTGGATCTTCAGTGGCACCTCGCGCCAGAGACGATGGCAATTTTTGGCGGCCAATTTGAACAAGTCAGCTACATCGGCAATGAGCCGATTGCGTACACGCCCTTTATTCCGGGAGGGTTTTACTACAGCAATAACCGGGACAATCGTCAGTACACCGGATACGTTGGCGCGCAGCACAGTTTTCTTCCTAATCTGAGTGTGGTGGTGAAAGCGGGCGCGACATACACCGATCCTTATAATGATCCGCTGGGTTCAACGGCGGTTTCGCCTTATGGGATACTGTCAATAATCTATACCTACCTGCCCGGCTGCTATGTGCAACTCGGTCTCAATGAATCGCAAAACGCCACTGATGTGGTCGCGCCGGATCCAACCACCGGCAAGATTACGCAGTACCAGCAGAGTACGTATGTTTACGGCTCGATCAATCACCAGATCACGGCGAAGCTGTTGGGAACACTCATCGGGAGCTGGCAGTATTCGACGTTCAAAGAGGGGGCTTACGCCAATGATGCGGACTCCTTTTATAGCATCGGTTTAAACTTTTCGTACACGTTCACGCCACACTTTTCGGCTGAGGCTGGCTACAATTTCGACGATCTCTCGTCCGATATTCCTCAGCGCGGCTACACACGCAATCGTGTTTACGTTGGCGTCACCGCCGCTTATTAGGACGCGATTCTTTATAAATGTTTTGAACACACCGACGGAGGCCCGGTCTTATCCATCAAGGCACCCACTTTTTTCGAGGTATGGACTCATTTAAAACTTCGCCGCCGCAGGAAACCAAACTGCATTTCCTGGATTATTGGCGCATTATTCGCATCCGCAAGGCAATCATCATCACCGTGTTCTTAATCACCGCTATCATCGCCACGGCGGTTACGTTCATTTTGCCGGAATCCTACGCCAGCACCGCCCGCATCATCGTCGAGCCGGATGTCAGCGACATCTCTATGGGTGATGAACGGTCCGTATCGCAGGTCACTTACGATCCATATTTCCTGCAGACGACCTATGAACTGATTCAATCGCAGGCTGTCTTGAGCAACGTCGTCAGTAAGTTGAGCTTAAACGTTGAGTGGGGAAAGAAATATTACAATGGCGAAACGCTGAAAACGAGCGAGGCCATCGAATTTCTCAAGCGGAGGATGCACCTCGACACCATCCGGAATACGAAATACATCACCATTACCGTCTACAACGAGAACAAGGATGACGCCGCCAAATTGGCCAATGCGGTTGCGGATGCCTACCAGAACTATCGCCTCCAACAACGCCAGGACTTGACATCCAAGGGCATTTCCAAACTGGAAGAAGGATTTCAGAAGGACCAGGAGCGAATTCAAGCCCTCTCGACCAACGTGGAACATTTGCGCGAGGTGTACGGTGTCCACGATCTTGACCCGAACTCTTTTAGTCCGTCACCCACGCTTACCCAGGCCGATCTCCAGCGCCTCAACGAACAAAGAATTGAAGCCGAAACAACTTACAAGATGCTTCAGACCCGGCAGACGGAATTGTTGGCTTACAACATGGAAAAACTCAGGGAAGTGTTGCCCACGGTAATCACTGACCCTGCGCTGCCCGGGTTGTTGGATAAACTGCACACAGCGGAGCAGGAATATGTCGTCTTAACCAATGATTACAATCCGACGAATAATTTAAACGTCGTCCGCGTCCAATCCGAGATTGACAAACTGAATGAACAAATTGACAACCGGGTTGGCGGCATCATGGCGGCGCTCGATAGCCAGGTGAAGTCCCAGAAAGCCGCGGTGGATGCGATAACCGCCTCTTTGGAGGATGCGAAAACCCAGGACCAGGCGGAAGTTCTTCGGAGCCAGCCTTATTGGGAAGCCAAGCAAGACCTGGCAAACCGGAGACAATTTCACAATCTGCTCGCCGACAAGATCTTGTCGGAAAAAACGTTGCTTGAAATTCCCAAGACCGCCATGGTGACCATCACCGACCTGGCAACGCCAGGTGATACGCCGGTCAAACCCAATAAAACCCTGAATATTGCCCTCGGCTTGATCTTTGGTTTGGTCATGGGCATCGGTCTGGCCTTCTTCATTGAATATCTGGACACCAGCGTGAAGACGATTGATGACGTTGAACGCGCATTTCAGGCGCCAGTGCTGGGCGTTATCCCGCAAAACGTCGGATTTCTCGGGGATGAAGGTACTGAAAGCACCCACGCCGAAGCCTACCGCGTGCTGCGCACCAACCTGCTTTTTTCGCGCAAGGACGACAAACTGAACAGTTTGGTTGTAGTCAGTGCGGGCGCGGGCGAGGGAAAATCCACTACGGCTTTGAATCTGGCAACCGTGTTCGCCCACACCGGCCAACGCGTACTGTTGGTGGACTCGGATTTGCGCCGACCGACCCTCCACAAAATGCTCCGGGTCAGCAACAATATCGGTCTGACCAATTATCTCCTGAAACAGAATGCGCTCGCAGAGGTGATTCAGACCACCAGCGTGCCGCTGCTTGATTTCATGGCCAGCGGCAAACTGCCCAACAGCTCAATGGGTGTACTCGGATCAATGCCGATGAAGGACATGATCGGCGAGTTGAAGCAGCGGTATGATTTCATCTTTTTCGATTCGCCGCCGATTTTGGGCGTGAGTGACGCTTCAATTCTGGCCAGTGAAGTGGACATGGTATTGCAGGTCATACAATACCGCCGATATCCCCAGCCGATGAACATCCGTGCCAAACAGATGATCGAAAAGGTCGGGGGCAACTTTATTGGCATCGTGCTCAATAACATCAATGTGTCCCAGGATGAAAGCTATTACTACTACACGGGTTATTACCACGATTACTCGCCGCGCAGTGAGGAAGAACACCCGGTGCCTGCCCGAGGGGAAAGCCCTCCCGATGATGCGGAGGAGGGGGGCATTAAACAAAAGTATTGATTGAGCGGTTGGTTTTCCAGCAAGATGCCGGGAATGAAATTGTATTGTTCGTTGTGGGTGCGGGGTATGTCCGTTTGCGGATTGCTGCTTTTGGGACTTTTGGTTGCTGGTTGCCGTTCGTCGTCAGACGAAATCATGTTTTCCGACATGCCCAATGGCCCGGGGGCGATCAACGGTACGCCGTCAGCAAACGGAAACGGTCCCGATGCCGCCCGTTTTCACGTCGGAGACACCATCGTTGTAACTTTGAGCGGCGTGCCGGTGGACATCCCTCCGCACCAGGAACCCATCAAAGAAGATGGCACTATCACGATGCCTGACATCGGCAAAGTCCAGGCGGCCGGCAAGACGGCAGGTGAGTTGCAGAATGCAATTCACGACCTTTATGTGCCCAGGTATTACACTCATATCACAGTCACGGTAAACATCGGGGATCGCGTTTACTATGTCAGTGGTGAAGTCAAAACCCCCGGACGCCTGGTTTATGTCGGCCAAACCACCGTCAATCAGGCTATCACATCAGCCGGAGATTTCACCGACTTTGCCAATCACAAAAATGTCACGCTGATTCGCGTGAATGGCGACCGCATGAAGATCAATGTTGACCGGGTACGAAATGGCAGGGCTGAGGATCCGGCCGTTTATCCCGGCGATCAAATTATTGTTCCACGCCGCATCTGGTAATGGTCCAACTCATTATCCTCTCGGGCAAAAAGGCGGGCGGCCAGACGGTTGCCCGCCGTTTTCCTTTCCGCATCGGGCGGGCCGCGGCGAATGAACTGCAACTTGAGGATGACGGCGTTTGGGATCGTCACCTCATTCTGGGATTGCAGCGCGAAGGGTTTACGCTCACCACGGAGTCAAACGCGCTGGCTTCGGTCAACAGCCGGCCCGTTCAAGCCGCCGTGCTCCATAACGGCGACCTCATCACCTTGGGTTCCGTGCAACTCCAATTCTGGCTTGGCGCGGCCCGCCAACGCGGCTTGCGCGCCAGCGAATTCTGTGTGTGGACCCTCATCGTTGTCGTTACTGCCCTTCAAGTCGCGCTCGTTTATTGGCTGATCCGGTAGGCCATCAGTCCATGCGTTTCCAACCACCCGACTGTGGACTGGCGGCTGTGAACCGTGGACTCATTCAGTGCCGGAAATGCCGCACACCAGTGAAAGCCATTGCCATTCCACGTTCGTCTGCCGCGGCAATTACCTCCGCGTCCTTTACGGAACCGCCCGGTTGAATCGCCGCCGTTGCGCCCGCCTGGGCCGCCGTAATCAATCCGTCCGGGAACGGGAAAAACGCGTCGCTGCAAACGACGCTGCCCTTGAGCGCCAGCCCGGCCTCACCCGCCTTCCAAACCGCGATCCGGCTGGCATCCACGCGGCTCATCTGCCCCGCGCCGACGCCGAGTGTGCGATCCGACGCGGCATACACGATGGCGTTCGATTTTACGTGCTTCACCACGCGCCAGCCGAACAGCATGGCAGCGAATTCCGCCCCCGTGGGCTGGCGTTTGGTCACAATTTTCAAATCGGCCGGCGTCGTCACTTTTAAATCGCGCTGCTCCAGCAAATAGGAGTCGGCCCCGACACTGCGCACATCAAATCCACCGGTGGGGCGGGCGTCATCGCGAGCCGGCTCGCCGGCAGTCTCGCCCCACCGCAACATCTCAATCAGTCGCAGGTTTTTCTTCTTTTCCAGAATTCCCAGGGCCTCGGTCGTGAATGCCGGGGCGACGATGACCTCGCTGAAAATTTCCGCGATGGCCCCGGCGCACGCGCCGTCCAGCGGCCGGTTGACCGCGATGATGCCGCCGAATGGCGCCTGCCGGTCGGTAGCCAACGCCTTGTCCCACGCCTCGCGCAGGTTGTTTCCCTGTCCGACACCGCAAGGGTTCGTATGCTTGAGAATCGCGAGCGTCGGCGGGCTTGCCGCGCCGGAGCCGTGCGAAGCCGGGTCAACTGCAAATTCCGAGATCAAGTCCGCCGCCGCCGTCAGATCCAGGATGTTATTGTAGGAAAGCTCCTTGCCGTGTAACTGCCGGTAAAATTCCTTGAACCGGCCGTAAAGCGCGGCCCTTTGATGCGGGTTTTCACCGTACCGCAGCGGTTGCGCCAACGGCGCGGAAATCACGAGCGACTGGGGCAACTCCGAACTCCGAATTCCAAATTCCGAATTCAGGTGCGACGCAATGGCTCCGTCATAAGCCGCTGTGCGGGCGAACACTTTCACCGCGAGTGCGCGGCGCAATTCCAGGGTCGTGTTGCCACTCTCGGAAATCTGTTTGGCCACCTCATCATAATCCAGCGGGTCCACCACCACCGTCACGCTGTCATGATTTTTTGCCGCGCTGCGGAGCATGGATGGCCCGCCAATGTCAATGTTCTCAATGGCGTCGTGCAGGCTGACGCCAGGTTTCGCGACGGTCTGCTCGAACGGATAGAGGTTCACCACCACCAGATCAATCGGCGGTATACCGTGCGCTTTCACCGTTGATTCGTGGGTTTCATTGCCGCGGATAAACAGCAAACCCCCATGGACTTTCGGGTGGAGCGTTTTGACGCGACCATCGAGCATTTCCGGAAAACCCGTGTGATCGCTGATGTCTTTTACCGCGAGACCGGCTTCGCGCAGCGTTTTAGCAGTGCCGCCGGTGGAAATCAATTCAATGCCTGCTGCGGCGAGAAATTGCGCGAACGGAACCAGCCCGGTCTTGTCAGAGACGGAAAGCAGCGCCCGTTGAATTTTTATCATCGCGCATCAAAATCTCTGAAAGCCGCCGCCTCAGTCAATTGCAAATCCCGACGGAACACGGGTCGTGGGCGATTCGGTTTATTTCGCCGTAGGTGCCGGTGCCATGTCCGCACCAATGGCGCGTTCGAACCGGGCGCGGGCGGCGTCGTAATCGTGCAATGCCTGAACCTCCGTCGTGCGCGCCTGCGTCAGCGAAGTCTGGGCGTCGAGTACATCCAGTTGCGTTCCGGTGCCGGCTTCGGCGCGCGCCTGGGCCTCGCGTAAGGACTCTTCGGCCTCTTCCTGCACCTTTTGCTGCGATTCCAGAACTTCGCGGGCCTCGATGAATTGGGAATACGCCGTGCGCACTTCCAGTTCAATCTGGCGGCCGGCATCATCCAGGTCGGTTTTGGCCTTATCGTACAGTGCCCGGGCCTGGGTCACTTTCCCGTGGGTCAGCATGCCATCGAAAATATCCCAGCTCAATTGTCCGCCGACGTTCCAACCGTTCAGGTAATGGTCCGGTTCAATCGGGGGAGTGAATTGCACGTTGTTCCAGGAATAGCCGGCAAAGGCCTGGACATTCGGTTTGTATCCGGCCCTGGCGTTCACCACGTTGAGCCGCTGTAACTCCGCCGTTTGGCGCAAAGCGACGAGTTCGGTGCGGCGCGACAGCGCCTGTTGAATGGCCGCCGGCAAGTCCACTTGATAGGGCCCGGCGTCCAGATTGTCCGTCAGATTCAAGGGAATGTCCTCCCAGATGTCCCGCGGCAGATTATAGCCAAGCAGGTTGGACAGATTGTTTTTGGCAATGCGATAATTGTTTCGCGCCTGGATCAAATTCGGGCGCTCATTGGCCACTTCCACTTCGGCGCGCAGCACGTTGAAATGCGGCACCGTGCCGGCCTGATACCGGCGTTGCTGGTCCTCCAATTCGTGTTGGAGCAGGTTGACGGAAGCTTCGTGGACGGTGATTTGTTGGGCCGCCAGGAGCACATCATAATAGGCCAGGCGCACGGCCAGCAACGTATCCGCCACAGCTGTCTGATACTGTGCCAACGCCTGCTGTTTGGTGGCACTGGCAGCCTTCAGCGCGGCCACCATCCGGCCGCCTTCATAGACGGATTGGACAATTTGGACGCCCGCGTCCCAATTCTGATGCGGCTGGGTATATCCAATCGCTGGAATGGATTCGACTGCAGTCGGGTCGGTATCCTTGTATTGGCCGGTGGCCTGCAGATGGGGCAGGGCAATGGCCCGCGTTTGCACCACCACGCCGTACGATGCTTCGAGGTCGCTTTTGGCCTTGAGAATGGCGGCATTTTGTTGCAGTGCCCGATTGAGACTGTCCGTCAATGACAACGATTGGGTGATCCAGCCCGGCAGATTGGTGTTGGTGTTGGCATTCTGCGCTGCGGCACTCAAACTGATGCACAAGGCAGGCAACAGCGCGGCCATCCTCTCAAGAGAATTTTTTTTCATTTTTATTCGGTGCAACGATTCAATGTTTGGTTTTGGCTGACGGGGCCGGTTTTGATCTGCGGATCTTTGCGCCCGGCAGATGTTTCAAGGCCGCCAGCGAAAAGTCGGCAATATGATCGGCCAGATAATCCACAGCCGATGCGTCCAGCCGCTGCTCCGGGAACAGCCGGCAAATCATCGTCCGGCAATGATGATAAAAAACGCATTGGCTGACGACAGTGAAAACGCACAGTCGGACCTGGTCGTCGTCGGGTGAACGGCCCAGGATTTCCGCCATGATGCCGCGGAGCAAACCGGCCATCGGGCGGAGTCGTTCTTTCAGCAACGCATCCAGCGCGCCCGTCGGCTCCACCATCTCGCGCGACATCATCCGGCCAAACCGGCTGATGGGGCCATCGTCAAAAATTCGAAGCAAAAATGACCGCACAAAGGCCCGCAACTTTTCCTCCGGGCGAGCGTCGTCGGCCACGCTCAACAGCGGCGGATATTTTTTGAAAGCCTGCTGTTGCGAATGCCGCAAGACTTCGACGTAAAGCGTTTCCTTGTCGCCAAAATGATAATTGACGGCGGCGATGTTCGCCCCGGCCCGCCGGCAAATCTCCCGCACCGTCGCGCGGCCAAAGCCGACTTCGGCGAACACCTCGCCCGCCGCTTCGAGAATCTGCCGGCGCGTCTCGTCATGCGGGTCGGCGCCCGGCCCATCTGCTGATTTCAAATTCATGTTTCAAACGGAAAATTAAAACATTTGTTTGACATGTCAACCGGAATCTTGTTAATTGTTGGGGGTAAGGAACGAATGCCAATGAAAATACAACGGATTGTCTCATTAACGCCAGGCTTCAGCCCGGTGGGGTTGCGGGCAAAAGTCAAAACCGTTTCAACGGTTTTGTCTGACGCGAGCAAGCCGTTAAAACGGCTCACCTGGGGACGGCGCCTGCGCATCCGGCTGAGGCCGGGTGTTAATGAAATTATTTTGTGTGCGCTGGCCGCAGGCGCAGCGTTTGTTGCCGGCTGTTCACCGGGCTCAACGAACCGATTTCAAGGCTACATCGAGGGCGAATATGTTTACGTCGCTTCGCCGCTCGGCGGCGCGCTCACCAATCTCGCCGTGGCGCGCGGCGACCAGGTCAAGACGGGGCAATTGTTGTTTGAACTGGAACGCGGTTCCGAAGCCGCCGCCCTGCAGCAGTCGGAAAAAAATCTCGCCCAGGCCGAAGCCCAATGGGATGACCTGAACAAGGGCAAACGCCCTACAGAAATCGCCTCGCTCGAAGCGCAATTGGCGCGCGCCCAGGCCAATCTGCAGTTGGCGGCCGCCGATTTCGCGCGACGAGAAAAGCTCGGCGGTGACGATGTGATTTCCCGGGAGGAATTAGACCAGGCGCGCGCCCAGCGCGATGCCGAACAGGCGCAGGTGAACCAACTGACCGCGGATTTGGAAACGGCCAAACTCGGTGGGCGCGAGGATGTTGTCCGCGCGGCCGAAGCCACGGTCCAATCGCAGCAGGCGGCGCTCGATAAATCGCGCTGGTCGTTCGACCAGAAGCAACAGTTTGCGCCGACGAACGCGTTTGTGCAGGACACGCTGTATCGCAATGGCGAATGGGTTGCCGCCGGCAATCCGGTGGTGGAATTATTGCCGCCGGCCAATATCAAAGTGCGATTTTTCGTTCCGGAAACGATGTTGGCGAAGATTAAGACCGGTCAGACGGTCAGCGTGACTTTCGACGGCGGGCAGCGCGCGTATTCGGCCACAATCAATTACATTTCCACGCAAAACGAATTTACGCCACCGGTTTTGTACACGCGCGAAAACCGCGCCAAACTGGTTTACATGATCGAAGCAAGATTTTCCGCGACCGACGCGACGGACCTGCGCCCCGGCCAGCCGGTGGATGTGGAATTGCCGGTTAAATGAGTAATAAGTTAAATGAGCGAGGCCATGTCTGCACCCAATTTAACCAGTTACTTATTTAACCGTTTGACAACAACTTCGTTGGCATCGGGTACTGAAAAATGAACACCTCCGATCTCGTCATTGACGTGCAGGGTATCACGAAGCGTTTCGGCAACCGCACCGTCGTGAATAACATCCCCATGCAGGTGCGTCGCGGCGAGATTTACGGATTCCTCGGTCCGAACGGCAGCGGCAAAACCACATTCCTCCGGATGCTCTGCGGCCTGCTGCGGCCCGATGGCGGAAGCGGCCGTTGCCTCGGGTTCGACATCCGCACGGAATCCGCCGCCATCAAGAAGAACATCGGTTACATGACGCAGCGGTTCAGTTTCTATGAAGACCTGACCATCGAAGAAAATCTGGATTTCATCGCGCGCATCTATGGCGTGGCGGCGCGCCGACCTGCCGTTGAGAAAAGTCTTGAGCGGCTCGGCATGACCGAGCGGCGGCGCCAATTGGCCGGCGAATTGTCCGGTGGCTGGAAACAGCGGCTGGCGTTGTCCGCCTGCCTGATTCACGAGCCGCAGTTATTATTGCTCGACGAGCCGACCGCCGGCGTGGACCCGAAAGCGCGCCGCGATTTCTGGGAGGAAATTCATAAGCTCGCCGCCGACGGCCTGACCGCGCTGGTCACGACGCATTACATGGACGAGGCGGAACGCTGCCACCGTCTTGCCTACATCGCTTATGGCAATCTGCTCGCGAGCGGAACGGCTGGCGAGGTGGTCAAGACCGCCAGACTGACGACCTGGGAGGTCGCGGGTGAAAATCTTGCCGCGTTGGCGGCTAAACTGCGTGGCCAGCCCGGAGTCGAACAAGTCGTCGCCTTCGGCACGACGCTGCACGTGAGCGGACGCAACGCGGAGAAATTGCACGCCAGTATCAGCCCGTGCATGACCGGTGGTTATCGCTGGCAACAAATCGAGTCTGGCCTCGAAGACGTGTTCATCGGCTTGATGGATAAGGCAATGGACAACTTTTCATGAAATGACGAATGACCAAATCCGAATGACGAAGGAATTTCCAATGACAAATCACGAATGCCGAATGGAAACTCAACGGCCCACGCGCCTTTTGTCATTTGAGCTTCGTCATTCTTCAGTCATTTGCCATTCATTATTCGTGAGACTGCCGCAATTTACAGGTCGCGAGAAATTTCCCAAGACATACGAGTGCTGTTCCCTCTCCCTGAGGGAGAGGGTCAGGGTGAGGGGAAACAGTGCCTTGAAATGACCTTGCCATCCGCATCAACACGAACGCACACAGTCATCGCCCGCAATTTGCGGAAGCGGGACACTTGGGCCGAGAAATTGCTGTGGAGTTGGCTGCGTAACCGGCGGTTTTCAGCTTATAAATTCCGCCGACAACACACATTCGGCCCGCACATTCTTGATTTCTTCTGTGTTGAAGCGTTCGTGAACATTGAATTGGATGGTGCGCAACATGGCTTTCCTGCGCAGAAGAAAAAAGATGAAGCTCGAGATGAGTGGTTGACCAAAGCTGGTGTGAAAGTTCTGCGATTCTGGAACGCGCGTCTGCGGCGCGACAAGGAAATCGTTCGCGAAACAATCTGGCGGGAATTACAAGCGCGCTTTCCGCATCCATTGCCGGATTATTGCCGTTCGGTTGCGATTGCGCCTGAAGATCATTGCCGAGGAGGTGGTAGATGATGCCTGTTTTCCCCTCACCTCTGTCCTCTCCCTTGGGGAGAGGAGAAACCGTCCACCGCCAATTTGGAATTCGCGAGCCAGCGATTGTTCGATCGCCATCTGAGAATTCGGGAGACGTCCCATTTCCTTTTCCTCTGCCACGGGTGGAGGGTCAGGTTGAGGGGGAAGGATTTGTGCTATGAAGCGCTTTGACTTCAACTGGCAGAGGTTCTGGGCGATTGTCGGCAAGGAATTCATCCAGATGCGCCGCGACCGCTTGACCTTCGGCATGATGGCCGGCATCCCGATCCTGCAACTCATTCTCTTCGGTTACGCCATTAATTCCGACCCGAAGCACCTGCCCACGGCGGTTTATTCGGCCGATAACAGCGTCTTTTCGCGCACGCTGGTGTGGGGCCTGCGCAACAGCAGTTACTTCGACTTGACCCACGAAGCGACGAGCGAGGCGGATATTCACAGAATGCTGGCGCAGGGCACGGTTCAGTTTGCCGTGCATATCCCGGTGGATTTCTCGCGTAAATTGTTGCGCGGAGAAAAACCGGATCTCCTGCTGGAAGCAGATGCCACCGACCCCTCCGCCGTCGGTTACGCCATCGCGGCCATCAACGTGCTGACCACCACCGTTCTGAATCGCGACCTGACGGGGCAGCTGGCCAAACTCCGCGGGACGTCGCCGCCGTTTAACCTGGTCGTGCACCAGCACTACAACCCGGAGAACATCACGCAGTACAACATTGTGCCGGGGTTGATGGGCGTCATGCTCACGATGACCATGATTATCATCACCGCCCTGGCCATCACGCGCGAGCGCGAGCGCGGCACGATGGAAAATCTGCTTTCGACCCCGGCACATCCCGGCGAGGTCATCATCGGCAAAATCGTGCCCTACATCACGGTCGGCTACATCCAAATCGTCCTGATTTTGCTGGCGTCACGATTTCTTTTCGACGTGCCGATTGTGGGCAGCGTGCCGTTATTGGTGGTGCTGGCCTTGCTGTTTATCGTGGCGAACCTGGCGGTGGGCATCACCTTTTCGACCATTGCCAAAAACCAGCTTCAGGCGGTGCAGATGGCGTTTTTCTTCTTCCTGCCGTCGCTGCTGTTGTCCGGTTATATGTTCCCGTTCCGCGGTATGCCGGGCTGGGCGCAGGACATCGGTGAAGTATTGCCGCTGACACATTTTCTGCGGGTCGTGCGGGGGATTTTATTGAAAGGCAACGGCCTGGTGGATGTCGCGCCGGATCTGTGGCCAATTGCGCTGTTTTTGGTCGTGATGCTGGCCATCGGGATCAAACGCTACCGCCAGACGCTGGATTAGCGAGCGAGGCGGCCGGCTGTGGCAACAGTTGGCAGAGCGAGCGCCTGTCGCACGGTGGTCTGGCGGAGGCTGATATTCGCCAGGCCTCCGTGGCAGTGCCGCGGAGGATGGACAACGCTGACAGCACCACTCAACTTCGAATACTGACTTGAGCCGGCGCCGTTGGACAAAGCCTGCTACTTTTGTTAGCCTGCGGGCGATATATGAGTTCGGAAAACAAAGCCGCCGCGCCGACACCTTCGGATTTCATCCGCGACATCGTTGCCAGGCACGTCGCGGAAAAGAAATATCCGCAAATTCACACGCGGTTTCCGCCGGAACCGAACGGTTATTTGCACATTGGCCACGCCAAGAGCATCTGTCTGAACTTCGGGATCGCCCGCGAGTTCGGCGGCATCTGCAATCTGCGCATGGACGATACCAACCCGACCAAGGAAGACGTCGAATACGTGGATTCCATCACCGAAGACGTGAACTGGCTCATCAGTGGCTGGGCAGACGACAAACTGGGCCTGAAACCGAAAGGCAAAACGCCGGACAACATTACGAGCAACGGAAAACCGGACTTTTATCTCGCGCCGCTCAGTAAATCGGAAATCGGAAATCGGAAATCGGAAATGGTCGAGCCTTTCTACGCCTCGGACTATTTCGACCGGATTTACGAATACGCCGTCGCGCTGGTTAAGAAAGGCAAAGCTTACGTCTGCGACCTGACGCCGGACGAGACCGATGAATACCGCCGTCAGGCCAAGGAAAGCCCGTACCGCAACCGCAGCATGGAGGAGAACCTTGACCTGTTCACGCGGATGAAGAACGGCGAGTTTCCCGACGGCAAACGCACGCTGCGCGCGAAAATTGACGTGGCGTCGCCGAACATCTGGATGCGCGACCCGCTCATTTACCGCATCCGCCACGCCGAACATCACCACACCGGCGACAAATGGTGCATCTACCCGATGTACGATTTCGCCCATTGCCTGAGCGATTATGTCGAAGGCATCACGCACTCGATTTGCACTTTGGAATTTGAAGTGCACCGACCGTTGTACGATTGGATTTTGGAGAACCTCGACCTGCCGCGCCCGCTGCCACATCAATACGAATTCGCGCGACTCAGCCTCGGTTACACCGTCATGAGCAAGCGCAAACTCATGCAGCTGGTGAACGAAAAGCTCGTGAGCGGCTGGGACGACCCGCGCATGCCGACGATTAGCGGTATCCGTCGTCGCGGGGTGACTCCGGAGGCCCTCAGGGCCTTTGCCTACAATATCGGCATCACCAAATACAACGGCATTACCGACGTGGCGGTGCTGGAATATGCCATCCGCGAAGACCTGAATAAACGTGCGTTGCGCCGCTTGGCGGTGTTGCGACCAATCAAAGTTGTGCTGACGAATTATCCGGAAGGCAAGGTTGAGGAACTGGACGCCGTCAACAATCCCGAGGACCCGAACTCCGGCACGCGCAAGGTCCCGTTCAGCCGGGAATTGTTCATCGAACGCGATGATTTTATGGAAAACGCCGTGCCGAAATTCTTCCGGCTGAAACCCGGCGGCGAGGTCCGGTTGAAATACGCCTACATCATCAAATGCGACGAAGTGGTGAAGGACGCTGCTGGCAAAATCGTGGAGTTGCGTTGCACCACTGACCTCGACAGCAAGAGTGGCGGTCCGACGGCGAACCGGAAAGTGAAGGGGACAATTCACTGGGTGAGCGCGGCGCACGCGATTGACGCCGAGTGCCGCCTTTACGACCGGCTGTTCACCGAAGCCGAACCGGAGAAAGACGGCCGCGACTTCAAATCCGTGCTCAACCCACACAGCCTCGAAGAGGTGACTGCAAAGTGTGAGCCGTCTCTCAAAGATGCCCGACCGGAGCTTCGCTATCAATTTGAGCGCCTTGCCTATTTTGCGTTGGATAAGGACGCCAAACCCCAGACGCCAGATGCCAAACTCATTTTCAACCGGACGATTACGCTGAAAGACACTTGGGCGAAGGAGGCACAGAAGGGCTAGGTCCGCCCCAAAGTATATGGGAAAGATTGAACGGGAGCTGCTGCGAAACAAGCGAATTCGAGACAAGCTTGTAAGTCTGCGGGAGGGTCTCGGTTTTCCAATTTGCGAGAAGAAAATCTATCTCTTAACTGGTTACTTCAGCATTGCAATTGAGCATCACGCTGCTATCGATTTACTTATTGAGGAGAACTATCACGGCTCCGGTTTTGCTCCACTGCGATGACTAGCCGAAACATTTTATAGAGCGGCCTGGGTTAACGCCTGCGCGACGTCGCAACAACTGGAGCGATTAGTCACTGAAGACAACTTTGTCTTCCCAAAAGACATGATGGAAAAAACGGATGCAGCATATGCCAGTGGAGATTTTTTCAAAAATATCAAGAGGAAGTCGTGGAAAAGCATGTGCAGTTATGCGCACTCTGGACTGCTCCAAATTACGCGCCAGCACGGCGCAGAAGATGGCTTGATCGGTCCAAACTATTCTGAAGAAGAAGTCTTGGAAGTTTTGAGAGGATCAACAGCGTTGCTTGTTATCTTATCGGTTCTATTTTTCAGAAGCACCGGTCACTGGAAGGAAGCGATTGAAATTGAAAAACTAGCAGGCATTTAAATGCGACCACAGAAAAGCGACAGAAGGCTGGCGCACTCCAAGACGCTTCGCGCAAACCGGAAACCATCGGATAACGCGCCAGCGTCATGGATTGCGGTGGCCCTCCACGCTTTGATTCGTTCTCATTTGCGGCTTTGCGTTAAACAACGAACATGTACGCCGACCTCGGTGCAGCTCAGGCGCTGATCAAGCAACTGAAAAGGTCTGTCAACGTTTAGGCCGCCTCGGTTCTTCGCCGAAGACTTTATCAATCATTTTTCGGAATTTGCTGTCCGGGCCGAGGGCCTTGATTTCCGTTGACGGGGCGGCAGTTTCGGCCTCCAGTTTCAGCACCAGCGCCTTCAACCGGTCGCAGCGGGCCTGGAGTTTTCTGATCGAGTGCTCCAATTCGCCGACTTCGGTCCGCAACGTCTCCGCAATTTCTTTTTTGTTCATGATACGAAGGCTGGTCATTAAACGCCGGATGATGGCCGCATGATTTGAATTTCTGCACTCACTAAACCAGCCCGGCCGGCGAATTCAAGTGGAAAGGAAGGGATTTCATCCTGAAAGATAACTGGATTCCGGGCGGTTTTACGGACATTATCTTTCCGAGATGGACGTTGGATCGTTCAAAAAACTCGGGCTTTGGGGATTTGCCATAATTGCGGCGCTGCTGTGCTCATGCCGGTCGAGCGGGGACGCTGCGGAAAACAATCGGGTATCCATTGCCGCCGCGGGCGCGGCCGGCGACGGTGTGACGCTGAATACACCGATCATCCAGAAGGCGATTGACCGACTGGCAACGAATGGCGGCGGGACGCTGGTGATCCCACAGGGTGAATTCCTGACGGGCGCGATTTTTCTGAGGCCGGGCGTTAATTTGCATTTGGACGCGGGCGCGGTGCTCAAGGGGTCCACGAACATTGAAGATTATCCGACGATGGAGACGCGCATCGAGGGACACACACAGGTCTGGCGTCCGGCCCTGGTGAACGCCAAAAATGCGGACCACTTGCGCATCACCGGCGAAGGCACCATCCAGGGTGGCGGCAAGCCGTTCTGGGACGCGTTCTGGGAACGGCGCATGTCGAATCACCTGACGCAGAATCTTGACGTGGAGCGTCCGCGCAATGTTTTTATTCAAGATTCCAAAGACGTTCAAATCAGCGGCATTTCGCTGCGCGATTCCGGGTTCTGGAATGTGCATCTTTACCGCTGTCAACAGGTGTTGGTGGATAAGCTGGACATCCGGGCGCCGGTCCGTTCGCCGAGTACCGATGGCATAGATGTGGATAGTTGCCAGGACGTGACCATCCGCGGCTGTTACATTTCCGTGAACGACGACAACATCGTGCTGAAGGGCGACAAGGGGCCGTCGGCCATGGAAGACAAGGACAGCCCGCCGGTGGCGCACATTCGCATTAGCGATTGCACTTTCGGTCTCGGCAACGCCGGGCTGACGGTGGGCAGCGAGGCCACACGGGTGCGCGACGTGGTCATGGAAAACTGCCGGCTCACGGGCGCGGAAGTGAACTGGGTTTTAAAACTCAAACTCCGGCCCGATACACCGCAGATTTACGAGGACATCACCGTGCGGAATATCACGGTGGACAATCCTGCGGCGAGACTGGTTTCGATTGAGGCTTGGAACCAGTTTATTGACCTGCATAACCAGCCGGCGCCCGATCAGTTGGTCGATCGTGTGACCCTGGCCAATATCACCGGCACTTTGAACAGTTTCGGGCGGATTGGCGGGCCGCCCAAAAGCACCGTGCAGAATGTCACCCTGCAAAACATTGACATCAAGTTGAGCCAACCGGCAGTGGTAATCAAACAGGTGAAGAACCTGAAATTGGACAACGTAAAAATCAACGGTGTTCCCTACACGGGCGAACCCGAAACTGCCAGAAACTAGCGGAGTTCATTCACTTGGAGCTTGCTTCAACCTGACGCGGCTGCGGGGTTTAGGGCGATAAATCTCGACCGATTTCACCCGCGTCGACGTTTTCGCTGATGCCGTGCCGGTCTTTTTGCCGCAGCCAGTTCCGATTTCCGTTTGGCACCGAACCCGAGCAATATTTTTGACACTTCCTGGTGGCGGCGCAAATTCCGCTCCACCACCGTGCGGGCGGGACCGGTAAAAGACGGATCACTCAATTGGTCCCGGCAATGCTCGATGTCTTCCTGGTTCAGGTCCAGGACGGTGCCCCGCTTGAAAACCCGGTTGACGTCCGCGCCGGCCCCGGCCAGGAACTTCACGGCCTGGGGTTTGTTGCGCAGGACGGCGCCCAACAAAGCCGTCCCGCCATCCTTCCCCTCATGGTCCACTTTGGCCCCGGCTTTCACCAGCAGTTCCATCAGCGGAATCAGAATATCGTCGGGCACATCTCGTTGCCAGGCGAGCCGGATGAGCGGCGTCTGGCCGAAAACCCCGATCTCGTTGGGATCCGCGCCCGCTTCCAGGACCAGTCTGAAGATTTCAGGGTTTCGTAATTCTACTGTCAGGCCCAAGGCAACGGCGCCGCCCGATTTGGCGCTGTGGATGGTGTCGGATTTTTTGATCGCTGCGGCGGCAGACAGCGGCGGTTCATAATCACTGCGCCGCGGCTTCAGATTGACCTTCGCGCCGCGTTTCAATAACAGTCGCACTCCCTCCACGTCATCCTCGTAGATGGCCATGACCAGGGGTGTCCGGCCATAATTGCCGATGGCGTCCGGATTCGCCCCGGCGTCGAGCAAAACTTCAGCCGCGGCCGCATGTCTGCCAGAAACGGCGAAATGCAAGGGCTGCGACCCGCCGCCACCGTCTTCCTTGTGCGCATGGCAGGCGGCCGACACACCGGCGCCGGCCTCCAACAACGTTTGAATGATGTCCAGGTGACCTTGGGCCGCAGCGCACATCAAGGCGGTGATGTTCCAACACGAGCCCAGCGCATAAGTCTCGCTGTCCCGCACGTCCACCGGCACGCCTCGGGCCAGCAGTTGGCGCACGCGCTCGGCATCACCCCGTGCGGCAGCCTCCACTAAGGCTTTCTCATCGGCGGACAGCGGTCTTTTGGATTCTACGCTCATGGCAACATTCGGCCTGGTCTCCGCGAGCCCAAAGAATGGTCATGGCCGAATTGACCTTCAAGCAATTTATGCCAGGCGGGTTGGACGCGTGGACAGGATGGCGTGCCAAAGCAGCGGTTTCAGTGTGCCGGCGGATGGTTGACTTTCACCCAGTAATTCCCGATCTCTCCGACCAGTTGCATGAATTTCCCGGCGTCGGCGGGTTTCATGACGTAGCTGTTTACGCCCAGACGATAGCTTTCAATTAACTCAACGTCCCGCGGTGAACCGGTAAAGACTACCACCGGAATGCCTTTCGTGTTGTCTTCGGCCTTGAGTTGCCGGAGCACGTCCAGTCCGCTGACGGTTTTGAGTTTCAAATCCAAGAGGATGACCCTGGGAACGTGCAGGTCCTGCCAGTTGACATAGAGGTCGCTGTGTGAAATGAAATCCAACGCCTCGTGACCATCCACTACGTGGACGACGTTGGAGGAGATGTGGCGTTGACGCAACGCTTCCACCACCAGTTCCACATTTCTGGCGTCGTCTTCAACTAATAATATGTCCACGGATTTCTGCATCAAAATCATGCAACCTCCGGCAGACACGTCGTTCCCGCAGGGCGAGTGCGCCGGGTACTACGGCACACGCAGAACGATGAATGTTTTTGCCTGATAGTAGAATTGGCTGCATTAAAGGACGTTGGTGAGGACATTTGTCGCCGGTTTTCGGCCAAGTTTTGCGTTTCAATCCGTTTCGTTCCCGCTACCTTGGTTTCGTGATGGAGAATATGTCCACTTCGGGTCCGTCCTCCCGAAGCCGGGCACGGCTCAGGTTGACCGGCTTGGTCGTGCTGGTGCTGGGGATTGTCGGCGCCAGTGCGATTTATTGGCTGCGGACGCGTGCTCCTGACGTATCGGATGATCTTGCGATGGTCGGATACAACAAAGCCCAAACGCGGCAGATGGAGCAGCTTTACGGTAAATCGGGCCTTTTGATTGAAGAGTGGTTCGATGACCTGAAACAGCCCGGCACGCAGGCGGCCATCATCGTCGTGGTTTCGGCGCTCATCGCCGGCGGCTGCTTTTACTTCGCCCGCCTGTCGGCCGAAGATGACGGAACCCGTTGATGGGAACCCTTTACCTCGCAGCCGATGAATCGTTCGGAGAAATCGCACGGTTTTGTTCTTTTGGGGTGGCTGATTTAAGAAATGGAAACGGCGTCGGAGGAACGCCGTTTCCGGCTTGCAGCTTCAAACAACCCGACCGGATGGTTCAGTAACTGTTCGATGTGATGCGGCCGACGACGCCGTGGTTCTCGCCATCCGGCCCGGCGCTGAAGAAGAGCGTCGGAACGAATTTGCCGTTCACCTTGGTAAAGCTGAAATCCAGTCCCCACAGCCCGTCAATCGCAATGGGATTGCCGCTCGCATCGGACAGCGTCCCGAGAAACGCGCCGGTGTGTAGGTCGAAGGCATTGATGACGCCGTCGGCGAAATTGCCAACCAGCAGCGCATGGCTGAATTGGCCGAAATGGTCCGGCGCCTGGACCATGCCCCACGGGGAATTCAGCGGTCCGTGGGACACGAGTCGGCGCACGAAGCGCCCGCCGGGAGTGAACACATCCACATAGCCATTGCCGGGTCCGCCCTCGTCGTCCTCAAAATCCGGCGGCAGTCTTTTGGCAAAGCTCACGTAGAGCAGACCATCAATGTTCGCCACGTTGAACGGCGCAAAACCCGGGTCCACGTGCGAATCGGTGAACGCCATCAACCAGTTCCAACGGGAATCATAGACATCCACGACGCCGCCCTTGAAGTTGGCGGCAAACAGGAGATCACCAACCCGCGTCACCCCTTTGTAAACCGCGTCGAAAGCCGAATTGTCCACGGCTACAACGGCCGTGGGCGAAGTAAAATCCTGGTTCCAGCCCAGAATGGTTCCGGCCTCCGTCACAAAAATCAGGCTGCTGGAACGGGTTTTGATGCCGTCGGACACTCGAAATCCCCCGAAAGGATTCCAAAGCAATCCGCTGGGAGACGAGTTCACGGTGAGATAATTCCCGGTGAGCGTTCCGTCGGTGATGTAGAGCCCGGCCAGGCTGTTTTCATTGGCATTGACGACCAACATATTCCCCGGCAGGACCGCCAAGCCCCAGGCATTGACAAGATTTCCGTCAGTGTTCGCCGCGGCTCCCGCGACATCGGACACCAGGTTGCTGATTGAATAACCTTGTGCGCGAACGCTGGCCGAATTCAAGAATGCCGGCAGGGCCAATGACAGGGCACCCAGCCCGATGATCCGCCGGATAAATTTTTGCTGTTTACGAATTGTCGTTATCATTTTATTCCTCTTTTTGTTTTGTTTCGTTTGCGTATGTCTCGTCCGCGCTGCGGAAACCCGCAGCGCGTATTTCGGCGATCACCGTTTTCCAGATTGAGAGGGTGAGCCGTGTGATTTGTTCCCGCCCGATTTCAGAATTTGTTCGGCCCGCTCAAATCGTAGCCTCGGCTCAAATCAAGGTTCAGGTTTGAATACGCTTCTTTGGCGGCCGTCGGCGCCCGGTCGCCATGACGAGATCGGCACTCGCTTTCATCGCTTTTTTGTGTTAAGCAATGACTCCTAATGGCGGATGAATCGTTCAAAGAATTTGTACTGGACCAGTTAAGCGCGTTGCCGGATGTGCGGGCCCGGGCGATGTTCGGCGCGCACGGGCTGTATCAGGGCGAGCATTTCTTCGCGATTCTCGACGAGGGCCGTCTGTTCTTCAAAACCGATCCGCCATCACAAGCGGACTACGTGGAGCGCGGCATGGGACCCTTCACTTACGAATCGAAAGGGCGCGTGCTGACGATGAGTTATCACGAAGTTCCGCCCGATGTTCTGGAAAATGCGCCGGAATTGATTGAGTGGGCGCGGCGGGCAATCCAAGCGGCTGCCCGCGGCCGGAAGTCGCCGAAAGTGTCGCCGCCTGAACCCGTTCGCCGCAGGTCGGGCAAACGGTGACTTCTTGTGCCACAGACCGGAGGTCCTCGCCGCCATGGCCCGCCAAATCAGAGCTGGAAAGAAATTGTTCCTGCGGACGGCTCGGTTATAGTTCACCCCGATGCCCGTCCAAAACCTTATCGTCAAAGTCCAGAAACGGAACCGGGCGCTGGTGAGATTCGACCCGGGCCGCATCTGTCGGGCGATGTTGCGCGCGGCGGAGTCCGTCGGCGGTTTTCGCACGGATTTCCTGCCGGGCGTGAACGACCGAATTTTTGGCGCGTACAAGTCGGACGAGGACATCGCGGCGTTTCTGGCCGACACGGCGATCGTCTGCCTGAATTCCGATCCCCATCACCTGATTTCGAATTTTCCGCCGACGGTTGAGGCGATTCAGGACGAGGTCTTGCACGCGTTGCGCAGCCATGGTTTCCAGAAAACCGCGGACGCCTACGAATGTTATCGCTGGGGCCGGCATTGGCTGCGCGAAGGCGCGCTGGCGCCGGACAAGTTCTCCGGGAACGGTTTTCCCCAGGAACGGATGGCGCAAATTCTCGAATGGAACCGCCAACATGGCGTGGACACCGTGGCCGGGCTCAACGATACCGTCCGCAGCGGGCGCATCAAGGAGGTGATTGACGCATCGCTGGCCGTTTATGAGGCATCGCTGGATGAGGCCGCGCAGAAGGTCGTGTCGCGCCTGAACGCCGGCAACCGGTTGCGGATGATCTGGGTAAGCGGGCCCAGTTCATCCGGCAAGACCACCACCACCGTCAAACTTACGCAGCGGCTGGAAAAGCAGGGCCTGCGGTTTTTGATGTTGAACCTCGACGATTATTTCTGGTCGCTGGTCGAGCATCCGACTGACTGGATCAACGACCGGAATTATGAGGCGCCCGAAGCGCTGGACATCCAGTTATTGAACCAGCACCTTCGCGCGCTGCTCGAGGGACAGACGGTGGACAAACCGGTTTACAGTTTCAAGGAAGGCCGGCGCACCGGGACCAAACCCGTCAAACTGGAGCCGGACCAGATTTTGTTGCTGGATTGTCTGCACGGATTTTATCCGCCCATCACCGAGGGCATTGACGCGGCGACGCAATTCCGGCTTTACCTGGAAACGTTGAACATGCTTTACGAAGGCGACGAAAGTGGCGCGGGCGTCCCGCCCGCAGGTTGCGATTCTTCCCCGAACGGGCGTGACGCCCGTGCCACTAACAGTCTCGTGCAATTTGCGGACGTGCGGCTCATCCGGCGGATGTTGCGCGATGTGCGCCATCGCAACCACAGCGCGCTGGGCACGATTCTCCACTGGCATTATGTGCGCCACGGTGAATTGTTCAGCATCATCCCGTTGATGGGCCTGGCCGATCACGTCATCAACGGCGGGTTCCCGTTCGATTTGCCCGCGCTCAAACGGTTTTTCATCGGCCAAGGCAAATTGCTGCCCCCGCCGGAGGCGTTCGGGCCGTACGCGGGCTTTCTCGACGCGCGCATCCGCTACGACCGTATCAAAACGCTGCTTGAATCGGTGGAGGGATTCACGGAGGAACAGCTCGCTGCCGGCGGCCTCATTCCCGGCGACGCGCTGCTCCGGGAATTCATCGGTGGGAGCACGATCGAAATTCCGCACAACGAATGAACTCGTAGCGATTTCCGGCTATGGAGAACAAATGAAAATGTCAATAGTGTGGACTGATTTACATTTATCGGCCGGAGTGCCAGGCAACGGCCATTGCACAGTGCCAAACTGGTGCTCGCCAGCCGGACTAGACCGTCGAATTATTCCATTATTCACGGCCTGAGCCCTTTACGTTCACTCAGGATTGACCTGTTCAGACCCGTTCAAGGCTCGTTGCGCTCAAATCGTCGGGCTCAGGTGGCCAGTCCCAGACGCGGACTCCGGTGACGCGCGGAGAGCTTGTTCTAATTTTTGCATCGTCCGGGTTTGTGATTTTTGGCATAATTCAAATACATTTGCATAATTCGCTTTATCAAAATACGCCAAGCAACCCTTACGATTCGCGAGCGTGGCATGATAGGCTAGCAATCCTGCAATCGCAATTGGTAGCCTTTCCGCCGAAAGAGAAAAGCCGACGGGAAAATATAGAAGGTTCAAGAAGTAAAGACGGCTGGTCTGGACACAACAAGGACGGTTAGACGGTGGCGGATTCGGTGAGAAAAAACATATAATTCGGATATGCCTTTTGACTAGAAAAAACATTTCATTGTCATATTGCTCCAATAATGATAAAGCTTTATACGCTTCATCAGATAAGTTATCGACCTTCTTCTCGTGGTCATCTATCAATTCAACAATTCGGATTCTATATCTCTTCAACGCCAATGGATGTGGTCGAAATATGTATGCCCCGACGACATAAATACTTTTCAATAGGCTGTCTGAAAAGCACTTAAAATACTTACGCATCCTGTTTCACTGTAACGAATCGCCCAATTGCTGTAAAGCGCCCCACGAGGCAAGTGACCTGACCCCCGAAAAGTGGACGTGACAAAAGGAGAGTTCTGCTGCGAAAAGAAAGGCAGCAGAACTATGA
>Ga0335085_10000844_pt1 | contig 76264 bp, 64 predicted proteins | sample Lox_Sample_45_FD_206712 | JGI IMG/M metagenome (GOLD analysis project Ga0335085, IMG submission 206712) | Soil microbial communities from Loxahatchee National Wildlife Refuge, Florida, United States - Lox_Sample_4.5 | ecosystem: Environmental > Terrestrial > Soil > Wetlands | place: USA... | reverse complement strand
CTTCAAAACCGGCGGATGGCAGGCACTCCTGTCATCGGTGGGTTCGACCCCCACTCGCTTCCGCCATCTGAACCCGCCATGTATTGATTCGACGCGGTTTACAGGTGTAGCTGTGCTAAACATGTGCTAGTTTCGGCCCGCACGTTCGAATCCGGCGATGCTGTGTTCGGTCATTGTCATATATTTCAGTGAAGACAGAAACAACAAGAATGCGTGACGCTGAGGGTGCACTGCGTAGCCGCTGCGATTCAGCGGACTGAGCGGATCATGCGGAAGATTGGTGCTGTCCTTGTGCGCTAAAGTCGCGACCGAGACGACCAGAACCGCTGTCCCTCACTTGACGTCGTATCCCCAGGTGGGATACACTGTATCCCAGTATGGCATACAAAGCGACGACCATCGAAGAACTGATCGCCATCATGAAGCGCGTCCAAGGTGACAAGACGCTGACCCAGTTCGCAGCCGAACTGGATTTGTCCAAGCAATATCTCAGCAACATCTACAACCGTCACAAGGAACCCAGCGAGCGCCTGCTCGAAAAACTGGGCTTCACGCGGCAAACCACCTACGTCCGGTCGCCGACTGCTGCCAACCGGGAGAAGAAGAGATGAGCACAAACAATTCCTAATCCGCCCCAATGGGCGACAAGCAGCGGGTTCTGGTCAACGTTATGGTATCTAATTCGCCCCTGCCGTTCTTTTGGGGAGCGATGCGGTGATGATGCTCTTGAGTCTCTCTGTATTTCTGCCGAAATCTACTAAACCTGGCAGTTCCAATCGGTGTCACAAAAGTTCTAGATTCAAGAAACGTCCTTTCGTTCATTTGCTGGGGTAGTCGATGGCGATTCCCGTTCGGACTTATGATCACGTTGCGGAGTTAAGGCGCGAGATCGCAGAGATCACAGCGGTAGTCAAGGAAAGGCGTTTGAGCGGACCGCAAAAAGTGAAACATGAAAAGCGCATCCAAAGGTTGGAGGAAATCCGGAGCGAATTGCTGGGGCTAATTTGGAAAGATGGGCATCGATATCGTCGACTGGTGGGGTGTTTCCCGAGCGTGACATTGGGGCCGGTGCGCTTGCCGCAAGGGAGATGTCGGATGATACGGGCGAATTCATCTTGCGAAGAAATTCCTCGCGCTGTTGTGGCGATTCGATTTCTTCCGCCACTTTGACGAGAAGCTCGTCGGTTGAACGGCTCAGGCGTGCGGCGCGAGACAGCACAAATTCCGCGATTGGGCCAACATAAAGAGCGAGTTCTCGACGGATATGCTGCAGGGTGTCCGCATCAAAACGAGAGGCGGTTGCGCTGTCGGCGCCGATTTCCCAGGCTCTTCTTCTCACCAAAGTGGTACCCGTGTATCCTCCGCTCGCCAGGCAAGCTCGCATTCAAGGTGAGGTGGTTCTTGATGCCATTATTTCGAGAGACGGAACGGTCGAGAGGCTGACAGCCTTAAGCGGGCACCCCATGCTGGTTCCAGCAGCTATCGACGCGGTGAAACAGTGGCGATATAAACCCTACGTGGTCGATGGCAAGCCGGTCCCCATTGAAACCCACGTCACCGTCAACTTCTCCTTAGTCAAGGACTAGAGTGTCTCTCGCAGGCGATACGATTTTCATCGTACAAGCGGAAGGCCCGGCGGTCTGCCTTTTGACGGTTCCGCACAGTTATCGAAAGTCGTTCCCTCCACCTGCCTTGAGGATTAGAATCTGCAGCCATGAATAGTCAAGCGACCGTCGCGCCCACGCCCGATCCGATCATGGAACGGCTAGAAGACCAAATCGGCTGGTATGACCGGAAAAGCATAAGCAACCAGCGAACTTTTAAACGGATCAAGATTATAGAAATCGGGGCAGCCGCGTTGATTCCCTTCATCTCGGCTTTTCATTTTCAGCAGTCGACGTGGATAACCGGCGGACTCGGGGTACTTATTACCGTCCTGGAAGGTTTGTTGCATCTCAATCAGTACGAGCAGAACTGGATTACTTACCGTTCCACCTGCGAGTCACTGAAGCACGAGAAATACGTGTATCTGGCCAAGGCTGGACCTTACGTGGGCTCCCCCAACCCGTACGCACTGCTGGCAGACAGAGTCGAATCCATCGTTTCGCAGGAACACGCAAAATGGGCCTCTGTCCAGCAGCAACAGCCAAAACCGGCGACAGACTGATCGTGCCACCAAAGACCATTCCACGATGGCTTGCAGAGCCGGGATGAATCAGCGGTTCTTCTTCTTTTTTCTTTGTGCGAACAATTCTTCCAGCAGATATTTCAGCGAGGCACATTCGCGGATCACGGCTTCCAGCTTCGGGATCGTAGTGCGCAGTTCTTTCTCCTCCACCACCCCGTCGGCCAGGGTCTCTCCAACGCTTTCGAGCGCTTCTCCTACCTCTCGGATCAGGTTTGAAACCGCGATTAACTCCTTTCCGAGATTCACGTCGAGCTGGGGCAATTTAAACGCGACGCGTCCAGCCTGGCGTTCCAGCAGGTCCAGTGCTTCGTAGTTGTTGAGCAGGACACAAAGCTGAGGCAGCAGATGGGCTGGAAGGTGGCGTTCGCCGCGGAGCCAGTACATCAGCGAGCGGTAGTTGGTCCCGAGTTGTTGTGCCAGCAAGCGGACATCGTACTCCGCCTTGGCTTCGACTACCCGGCTGATCACAGAGGCGACATCGTCTTCAGGCACTCCACACTCCAAGCAATCGGTATCGTTCAAACATGCGTTCAAATTGAACAGTAAAGACGCTCATTCTAGCTGAATTGATGACCTCGCCGGCATCGATTACAGTGATCGTTGTTCGAGCGGTTGACGATGCGGATTGGGATTCGAAACCAGGTCAAAGTCCGGTGATTGCAGGGATTCCGAAGTATATGAAAATAATTGACAACCTGAGGGTCGGGAATTACCTTTCAGGGTCCGCAAGAATGAACGATCCGCTAGTCATTGGCTGATCCGGCAAACCCGCCGAGAGGAGGCCCAATGTCGAAGAAGTGGTACAACTACATCGTTTCCATCGACGATGACGCTGCTCAGCAAGCCCAGAATGCTCCGGCCACATCTGCCGGATCGAAATCGGCGGCACAAAGCGTTGCCGAAATAGCGGCAACGATCTCACAGGAACCTAAGTTCACCACTCCCGTTTCCGATCCGACTTCGTTTGAAGAAATTTACAAGGCAGCTGAGATTCCCCCGGCCTCCAAAGGATATTCCATCCTCAAGGTCGCCCAGATGCTCGAGAGCGACCACATCCGAACCCTTCCCTCCGATGTGAGGAAGTCGTCAATCCTGGTGGCATTGGATGCAGCCGGGGTCGAGATCAAGGAGGTTATCCAGGATGCCATTCGCCGCGATCGTGCGCTGGATACGTATGAGCGCGTGCAGCAACGCGCCGTCGAGGAGTTGGAGAATCGCAAGTCGAAAGAGAACAGCGACATCCAGGCGCAGATCGACAAGTATGTGACGGAGCAGCGGGCGAAGATCCAGGCCAACAATGACGAGATCTCGCGCGAGAAAGAGCGGTTCACGGGTTGGCGGCTGAAGAAGCAGCAGGAAGAAAAGAAGATTGCCGAGGCTGTCGGCTATTTCGTCACGGAAAACCCGATTACTACCGGAGACGTGAATGCCGTTCCGCCTCCGTCGAAAGCAACCCAGCGTTCATAAGGCAGGAGGCCTTCTATGTGGCAACGTCTTAGCAGAATGATTCGGTCGTTTGTCGGTTTCTTCATCTCGGTGGCGGAGGATCCAGAACTGATCCTGCAACAGAACATCCGCGACATGAACGATCAGGTGCCTCGCATGAACGAGAGCATCGCCATGGTAAAGGCCAACGTTACGCTGCTCGAGAAGGAAGAGGCGAAATACAAGGCCGACATGGCGAACCTTACTGCCAAGGTGAAGGCATCGATTCAAGCCAATCGGGACGACCTTGCCGGAGCATTCGCGACCCAACTCGAGCAACTCAAAGGCGCGCTGGCACGGACCCAGGGACAGCTGCAAACGGCTCGCGCCGCTTTTGACAAGGCGATGAGCGTCAAGCAAGCCTTCATGCGTGAGAAGGAGCGCAAGACGCAGGAGGCGCTGAACGCCATCGCCGACTATCGCCGGGCCCAGTGGCAGAAGAAGGTTGCCGATGCCATGGAGCAGTTTGAGGTCGCCGGCATCAGCCAGACGCACGACGAGATGGTGCGCAAGATCGAGGAGATGACCGCGGTTAACGAAGCGCGCATGGATATGGCCATGAGCAACGTAGATCATCAGAAAGTAAAGATCGAAGACGAGGCGGAAAAAATCCAGGCCAGTGAACTGGTCAAGCAGTTCAAGATCGAAATGGGTCTTGCGGCTCCCGATGCGGCTGCCGGAGCCGAAAAGACAATTGGCACAAAGGAGCCACAGAAAACGGCTTAAGGTTCTGCCGTGGTAGTGCCCCTTGGATTATTAGCGTGCGAACGGAGGGAGGGAGGTTATGGCGGTCAAAATTGAAAGAGGTGGTTGGGTTCTTATTTTCATAATTGGTGCGGCCATTGTCGGCTACAGTCTGAATCGGTATGGCCTGATCGATCTCGGCAAGTTCGTCCCTGGCGGCAAAAGTGCGTCGGCCAGCGGCGAAACGATTGACGCGTCAAAGCCCCTTCTCATACCGGCTTCCTCGTCGAGCAGTGACGCCGAGGTACGCGTGCGTGTGAACGTGTGGGTTGGGTGTGTCGGAGGTTTGGTCGCCAACGGCGGGCTTGATACACAACCCGACTCGATCTTCGGCAAGAAAGGTTTGAAGGTCAGCTTCAAAATCATCGACGACTGGACGGAAGGTGCGGCGGCTCTCGCCACTAACAATGTCGACGTGATGCTGACCACGGCCGACGTGTACGCCAAAGATTACGCCCAGTTCAAGGAGAAAGGATTCGGGTCCCATGCCTTCCTGATGGTCGACTGGTCGCGCGGGGCCGATGGCGTGATCGGCAAGCAAGGAATCAATAGCATTGAAGATCTGGCCGGAAAGACGGTCGCGTTTGCCCCTTACACACCGTCGCATTTTCTGCTTTACAACGGCCTAAAGGCTTCCGGACTGAGCACGGATCAACGCAACGAGATCTTCAATAAAGCGGTTCATACCAAGGATGGCATCGAGCCGGCGACATTGTTCGCACAGGAAAAGGTCGACGCCGCGGTCGCGTGGGATCCCGACATGAGCGATGCCGTTGCGAAGCGGCCAGGAGCCAAGAAGATTTATGACACGAAGGTTGCGAATCGGCTCATCGCTGACATTCTCGTGGTCAGCGACAGTTTCTCCGCCAAGCATCCGGAGACCCTGCTGAAATTCTCCCGGGGCTGGCTCGAGGGAGTTGAGTTCATCAAGCAGCAGCCCGAGCGCGCCTACAACCTGATTGGCACGGTGAAAGACTTCAACATCCCCGCCGACCTGGCGAAAACGATGCTCGGTGGCGTGAAGCTTGCGGACTATGCCGACAATCGCGCCTTCATGGGATCGGCTGGATCGAACCCTGACTATGACAACATTCTGAGCATGGCGCAGGATATGTATCACGAGCTCAGAATCACCAAGCAGAGGTTCAATCCGGAAGACAGTCTGGATCGCCGGTACATCGAGAAGCTGGCCGATAATTTCTCGATGGCCTCGACCGAGACCCCAATCGAGTACAAGGAACCGGCAAAGGGCGCGACTCCGATCGCGACGCAGCATCGGTCGATTTACTTCGAACCGAATTCCTCGAAAATGAGCATGGATTCGCGCGCTATTGTGGATGAACTCGCAGGAACCATGCGGGCTTACGAAAACACCGTTGTGGATATCGAAGGCAACACCGACTCGACTGGGTCGCGACCCTACAACATCCAGTTGTCCCATGCGCGAGCCGACGAGGTCAGAAACTATCTCGAGCAGAAGTATGGATTCCCGGGGACACGCCTTCGAACTGCGGGGAATGGACCGGATAAGCCGATCGACAGCAACGCGACACCGGAGGGCCGGGAGAAGAATCGTCGCACCGACATCAAGGTCTACGCCAACCCCAGCTGAAGGTGGTTGAGCGATCTTCCAGGGACGCGGAACAACGGTTCTGGGAAGGGCACGGCTTCAGCCGTGGGACCCGGCCCCACAAAAAGATCTGGGCTTTAGCCTCTGAGGGCGGCCGTTGTTTTCTGCAGTCATGGTGCTGGAAAAGTTCCTATGAGTGAGTGGCTCAGTATTCGCAAGGAAGTTACGCCGAGGGTCCGATGGACCCTCGCTTTTGTCAGTTGGGGTTTCCTGGTCGCGCTGTGGATTGTGCTTACGCACTGGGAGATCCTGCCGCCCTTCTCACTGCCGAAGCCCATGGGCGTGATCCGCGCGTTCGCGCGCCTGTGGACGGAATACGATCTGCTCGGCAACGTCTTTCAGAGCTGGTGGCGAATCGCCCAGGCATTCTTGTGGTGCGCGGTGGTGGCGATTCCGCTGGGTATCCTGATGGCCAGTTTTCGCTGGCTCTTCGAGTTGATCAATCCCGTAGCCGCCCCCATGCGTGCCATGCCTCTGACCGCGTTCCTTCCCGCGTTCATCGCGCTGTTTGGCATGGACGAGACCATGAAGGTCGCGTTTCTGTGGTTCGGAATGTTCTTCTACCTGCTCGCAGTGGTAGTGGAAGAAGCGAACCGCGTGGATAACGCTTTGCTGGAGACGGCGTACACACTCGGCGCGAAGAAGCGACATGCTTTGTGGCTGATCTTCCGAGCCTGCTTCCCTTCCATCTTTGCATCCTTCCGCATTCTCTATGACATCGGGTGGACGTACGTGATCCTTGCCGAAATGGTGAATGCCCGAAAAGGCGTAGGTTACATGGTAGAGGCAGCCCGTAAAGTTCTGGATTTCGAGCGCGTTTACGCGGGGATCATTGCCATCGGCATCGCCGCGTTTTTGTTCCGGTTCCTGCTGACGTTCCTTGAGCGCAAGCTGTTCCCTTGGCGCAAAACGACTGCGGCTTTAGCGGGTGCTGGTGCAGCCGTGCCGAGCGCCACGGCGCATCTAAAGGCGGCGAAGCATGGAGCATAAGAAGGCGAAGATCACCATTCGGAATGTTAGCCGCACATTTCCCTCGGCTGACGGAAAAACCGTTAATGCGCTCGAGAACATTAATTTTGAGATCGAGGATGCATATTCGTCGGCCGGGCGCGACATCGGGGAGTTCAGGGTTTTGCTGGGTCCGTCGGGTTGCGGCAAGTCCACCCTTTTGCGCTTGATTGCAGGCCTGGACTGCGCCGACGCGGGTGAAGTCCTTGTAAACGAAGAGCCTGTCAACGGGCCTGGCAAAGACCGTGGCATGGTGTTCCAGAAATACACCTCGTTCCCCTGGCTCACCGTGGCTGGTAACATAGCGTACGGCCTGAAAATCAACGGCGTTCCGGAAGAAAAACGAAAGCAAACCGTGGCGCAGTTGATCGATGCAATTGGACTCAGCGGGTTTGAGAACGCCTATCCCGAAACGCTTTCGGGTGGTATGCAGCAGCGGGTTGCCATTGCGCGTACGCTGGCGCTGCGTCCCTCGGTGATCCTGATGGACGAACCCTTCGGCGCCTTGGACGCGCAAACGCGCAGCGAGATGCAGCAGCTACTGCTCAAGGTATGGGACGAGACAGCTAGCACAATCCTGTTTGTGACCCATGATGTGGAGGAAGCGATTTACCTGGCGGACCGGATTTTTATCATGAGTGCGCACCCGGGAACCATCGTCGAAGACGTGCAGGTTCCGTTTGACCGCCCCCGCGATTTAAGCTTGAAGCAGCGCAATGAATTTCATGATCTGCAGAACTACGTTCTCGGCCGGCTGCGGAAAGCGCCTGGGAACGGGCAGGTGCGGGTGAGTGTCTAAATGCCTCTCCCCGGTCCCCAGGATCAGCCGACGCAGCCTCCGGTCGACCCGACCAATTACGTCAAGGCTGCCTTTCACTGGCAGTACAACTGGATCTCGCTGGTTGGAGCCGCGGCATTTGCGATTATTAGTACCAGTGCATTGCCGCTTCTCCTTGCTGCCGGCCTTGAGTTGATGTACCTCGCGATTGTGCCGCAGAGCTCCCGATTTCGCCGGCTTGTCAGGTCCTGGCAACTCGCCGATGAGCAATTGAAGCACCAGCAGAAGCTCAATGAGATGCTGCGGAACCTGTCTCCGGAGTTGCAAAGCCGGTACACGCATTGCGTGCAAATCTGCGGCTCGATCCGGGCAAACTTCGCCCAATTCTCCGCTCAATCGCAGATTTTTCTGCAGCAGATCGATACCAGTTTGCAGGGACTGCTGAGCGGCTACGCCCGGCTGTTGGTGGCCGCCGCGCAGCAGCAACAATATTTGAAAAGCACCGGGCGCGATGAAATCAAGCGCGAGATCGCTTTGTTGCAGAAGAACCTGAGCAGCGAACCACAACGGGTGCAGGAGATCAATCAGAAGCGCATCGAGATCTTGAACAAGCGCCTCGAAAAGTTCGATAAGATCGCCGAAAACACCAAGGTCGTGGATGCCCAGATTGCGGCGGTCGAGGACGTGCTCCTGCTGGTCCGCGATCAGTCGGTCACCATGCGCGATCCCCAACAAGTGAGCGACCGTCTCGACAGCCTGGTTCATGACGTCGAGCAGACCGAACAGACGGTGCAGCAGGTGGAGACCATCTTCGCCGACATGTCGCCGGACTTGAACGGGCTGATGTCGCTGGATGACACTGCAACATCCTCCGGCCCAAATCGCGTGCGTATTCAGAACTAAATGCCAGACAGCCCCACAAAAACCGGAAAGTATCTTGATGCGCTGCCCGAATGGGCGCGCGAACTTTCAGAGAAGTATTACTCGCGCTCATACGCAGTGTTTGTGCTTTATGGCAACGTGCGCGATCTGGTGCCCTTGCACACGCAGGAGGGCCCTACCAGCTTCCTCGCTCTCGAAGATTTTCTCTCGCGCGGTCTGTTCGGCCAGCGTGATTTGATCTTGCATTACGACCGTGGTGGATTGAGTTTCGGAAATCCGGCGACGCAAGCGGACTTCCGTCGTGCGCTCGAGGGCTATGACAGTTTCCACGGCACGAATTTTGCCCAGGGAGGACTGCCGCGCAACCCGGATGCGGTGTTGAACCTGCTCGACAACTATCTGCGCCTGCGCATTGCCGACGGAAAGAAGATTGGCCTGGTCATTGATTTTGCCGAGACGATAGCCCCAGCCGGCGACGTATCTTCCATGTCGGCTGAGGATCGCAACTCGCTGGTCATTCTCAAGCGCTGGGCGCGCAATGCCGCGTTTTTAGCTGCCGATGTGACAGTCTGCCTGATTTCAGAAAACCAGATTGAGTTGAACCAGGGCATCGTGCAGCATCCCGGGGTAGCATCCATTGCCATTCCCTTACCCGATTACGCGGAACGACTGGACTTCATTCGTGCACAACTGAAGTCCCGAGAACTGCCCCCCGGGTCCGAAGTAAACGACGAATCCCTGGCAAAGCTGGGTGCCGGGCTCAAGAGGGTTCAACTGCAGGGGCTCATTTCTCATGCGGTAGAGAACAAGCAACCCCTCACGCTGAAGTTTTTGTCGCAGAAGAAAAAAGATCTGATCGAGGCGGAGTCCGGCGGGTTGCTGGAATTCGTGCAGAGCCGGTTTGATCTTTCCTTTGTGGCGGGCAACGATCAGGCGAAGCGCAAACTGCAAGACGCGGCATCCGCGATTCGGGCCGGCAATACCGAGGTCTTGCCGATGGGCTATGTGATCTGCGGGCCGGTCGGAACGGGCAAGACATTCATTACGACGTGCTTCGCCGGTGAAGTCGGCATTCCGGCTGTGACTCTCAAGAATTTCCGCAGCATGTGGCAGGGCGTTACCGAGGGAAATTTGGAGCGTGTATTGAACCTGTTAAAGGCGATGAGCCCCATCGCCGTAATTGTCGACGAGGCTGACGCGCAGCTCGGCGATCGTTCCAACTCAGGCGACAGCGGCGTAGGCAATCGAGTGTTTGCCCAGATCGCCCAATTCATGGGCAATACCGAATACCGCGGGAAAGTGATCTGGTTCCTCTTGACCTGCCGGCCAGATCTTCTCCCTGTTGACCTCAAGCGGCAGGGACGCGCCGAAGAACACATTGCGTTGTTCTATCCCGACACACCGGAAGAGCGTCTCGCGCTGCTGCGTGCCATGCTACGGAAGGTCGGCATGAAGGCGTTCCCGGCCGAGATCGAGAAGTTCTTCCTCGATCGTGCTGGAAGTTTGTCGGGAGCAGATATCGAAGCGGTGTTAGTGCGAAGTCACATGCGCAGCAGCTTGCAGAACAAGTCCGCCGTCGATGCCCAGGATCTTGAAGCAGCTCTCGACGATTTCATCCCACCGTATTATCCGACCGAGATCGACCTGCAGAATTTGGTTGCAGTCCTGGAGTGCACGAGCAAGAGTCTCCTTCCGAAGCAGTACCGGGATCTCGAACGATCTGAATTGATCCGGAGAACCAACGAATTGTTGGCGGCGAGTCGAGAAAGCTAAGACACTGCTGAACGCCGCGCCTCTTTTGACACTCGGGGCTTCCAATCAGTCCTTGAAGATCCTTGCTCTACTCGTCATGCGCTTCCGGGTTAGACTTTGGCCACCCGAGTCCAGTTGCAGGAAGATATTGATGCGAGAATTTGACGCCGAGAAAGATTGGGCATCCGTGATGCGGGACACACTACGACACCGAATGAAATGTGGAGTATTTAAGCAGGCTAGTCTGCTGCCATTCCTTGCGCTTCGGGCTCCATCTGCTGAGTCAACACAGCAGAATCGAATTTCTCGCCCCGCAGTTGCGCTTCGAGGGCGGCGAGCTGCGCTTCAATGTCGTGCTCAGCTTTGCGTTTGCGAATGACTTCCTCTCGATAGCGTCGCAGGAAGTAATCAATCGTTTCTACGCGGATCCTGATCGAGCCCGTGGGCTTGTTTTCATCGAGATCCTTGAAGCAGAAATAGGGCGTGCCTGATTGCTCGATAATACCCTCGATTACGCCGTAAATCGGCGCGTCGTGGCCGCACTTGAAGCTGGAAATCTCCAGCGCGACCAGGTTCGGGTGGCGCGCGGTAAACTTCGCCGCCCACACTTTGTGGTTTGTGCTGCAGGAGTACGAATTTTTCCACGCATCGGTAATGTCGAGTGGGCTGCTGATCACTCCCGCACGGACTTCCTCGCCGAACAGGCGCTCCAGTAGGTCCTCGTCCAATGGAAGTGTGTTCTGCGAGAAGATCGGATACCCGAGTTTCTGGAACTCATCAAGAATCTCGTGGTTGAGTCCGGGATCATGATGATACGGGCGCCCCAGCATAACAATGCCGATGCGGTCCTCGCGCTCGAGTTGATCCAGCACCTGCCGCGCGCGACGGCGGATGTTGGTTTCGTATTCCTTCAGAGCCGCAAATCCCGCTTCGATCGCACGGTCGTTTTCTTCCATCGAGAGTCCCAGAACCGGCTGCCACGCTTGCAGCATCTGGTGCGCGAACAGCTTGCGGTCGGAAAAATTCAGCACCGGATCGATGTACTTTACGTTGTGCTCGGCAAAAACATCGTTTTCCTTCGTGAACGCAGCCTTCACCGTTTCCGGAGTGGCTGTCACCGTCGGGCAGGCATTCGCTCCGACAATCTTCACCAACGACGAATGCAGCACGTCGTACATCGGGAAGAAGATCGCGTTCAACGGCTTTTTTCGGTGCTTTTCCTGAATCAGGTTGTAGACGTGCGAGATGCCGATCTTCGCCGGGAAGCAGGGATCAATCGCCCCGCGGCTCGCACCGGCGCGATACAGCTCAGAACTGGTGTAGTCGGAATAAATGATGTTCTCCGGCTGCACACCCAGGCTCTCAAAGTATGCGTTGAACAACGGCGCATACGTATAGATGTTCAACACGCGCGGGATGCCGACGCGCATTTTCGCGCGACTTTCCATCAAGGCATGGCGTTCCTTATCGCCCTTCTTCCAGCCGGCCCAGCCCTTCGTGGGTAGCGGATCGGCCACGCTCTTGGCGTTCGTCGGACGGAAGACTTCCTTTGAAGCGTAATCGACAAAATTCGGATGCTGCGCTCGAATGGCGTCGAGACCCGCCTTGATGTCCTTCATGTCGTTGATATCTTCCACTGTGCCCTTTTCGCAAGTGGCGATGATCAGACGCTGCTCGCCATGCATCAGCGGAACTTTGGTGACCTTCTCAATGGGCACAAAGCTGAGATCGTTCTTTGGTTGCGTGCGAATATCGATAAACGTGCGCAAGCAGTCGTTCTTGCAGAAATGGCAGCGCGTTTCTTCGTTGCGCGTAGTCCGGTATTCGATCTTCCGCACCGCATCGAGTCCGACAAAAGTAGTCTGCTGGCCGTTTCGCCATAAGCGCAGCGATTCCTGAGCCGCTCCGATCGCGCCTGACTCCCCGCAGTGCTCATGCACGATGATTTCCGGCTGCTTGCCGGTCGCACGGAAGCTGTTGCGGATGAAATCGACCTCGGCCTTCACCACGGCAAGATTGTTCTGCGTGCCGCCTTGCAGAACGAAACGCGAGCCCAGAGCGGCCAGGTTCGGAATGCTGGCCACATACAAGAACACATTCTTCGGCAGCACCGCGGCAAGTCCTGCAAGAATCTCTTCCGCGCGCCATCCCTGGCGCTGGAAGTTCACAATATCCGACTGCATGAAAACAGCGCAGCCGTAACCGAACACGGGCATGGCCTGCGCCGAAAAAGCCAGATCCGCGTACTGATTGACGCTTAGCCCAAAGCCTTCAGCCGTCGATTGCAGGAAATATCCGTTCCCCGCCGAGCACTGCGTGTTCAGCTTGAAATCCTTCACGCGTCCGTTATGCAGGATGATGATCTTGATATCCTGCCCGCCCACATCGACAATCACGTGCGGATCTTCGTAGAACTTCAACGCAGATTCTGTGTGCGCGACGGTCTCAACCAGCGCCACGTCGGCTTTAAGGACGTCCTTGAGAATGTCTTTCGCATAGCCCGTGGTCGCGACGCCCAACACTTCAAGTTTGGCGTTCTGACCTTCGACCTGCGCGCGCAGGTTCTCGAACATGTCAATCGTGTCCTGGATCGGGTTTCCGTTGGAGAGCTGGTACGATTTGCAGAGAATGGTCCCGTTCTCGTCGAGCAGCACGGCCTTGGTAGAAGTCGACCCGCCATCCACGCCAATGAACCCAGCAACCGTCGAACCCTTCTGGAAAACTGCAGGCGTGAACGTCTTCCGCTTGTAAGCCTCTTTGAAAACGTCCAACTCGCGGGGCTCTTCAACCAGTCCCTTACCGCCTGATTTTGCCTTCTCTTCCTGGCGGCCGAAGTCGATGTAATGGATGAGCCGCTCGTACCCGGCATAACACCCAATGCAGTCTTCCTCGCTCCGTCCGAACTCCACGGCGCCGAGCGCCGCGAAGTACTGTGCGTTCTGCGGGACTTTAATTAACTCTTCCGGCTTCGCCCCATCCGGAATCTGAACTTTGCGCTCCTGCCACATGCGCGGGATATTCGCCTGCCACGCCTCGCGCATTCCCTTGATAAAGCTGTTCGGCCCGCCCAGCAGCAGTACATGCGGCCGCAGCGTATTTCCGCGAGTCAGCACACTCAGGTTCTGCAGCACGATGGCTTCGAATAGCGATGCCATCAATTCATCCGGCGGAGTTCCGACTTTCTGCAGCCCGTTAATGTCTGTTTCCGCAAAAACACCGCATTTTCCAGCAACTTTGTGCAGCTTGATTCCGTGATACTTCTGCTGGCTCAACTCTTCTGTAGGAATTTTCAGCTTGGCATTGATCTTGTCGATGACCGCGCCCGTGCCGCCGGCACACTTGTCATTCATCGAAGGGATTTTCTTCTTGCGCCCAGTTTCCTCATCATCCTTGAAGACGATGATCTTCGCATCCTGCCCGCCAAGTTCGATTACTGAATACACTTCGGGGTGAAGCTTCTCGACAGCGAGAGATACGGCAGTAACTTCCTGCACGAACTTTGCGCCGATCTGATCCGCAATTCCGTTCCCTCCCGAGCCGGTCATGAACATCCGGGTGTTGTGGCGGTTGATGCCCGCATCCGCTTCCATCCGCTTCAGGAACTCGAGCGTCTTCTCGGGCTGCTTGGTCTCGTGACGCTGGTAGTCCTGCCAAAGAACCTTGTCGCTCTCAGCGTCGACCACCACGGCCTTCACCGTGGTCGACCCGACATCAAGCCCAACAAAGAACTTCGTCTTCTGATCATGGGCGTGATGTGCATGCCGCACCTGCTGAATGGTCGGCGGAGGAGTTGCGAGCGGTGCAATCTGGATCAGCTGCGGGCCCTTATGATCGTGCATGAATTCCTCTGATTTTCGAATCTAATAACTCGGGCTGCCCACTTCTGGCAGACTCTGCCAGAAGTGGGAATTTCACTGATGAATCCAGGAACTAGTCGCCAGACACCGCTGGAGCCGCCTCTACCCGTACTCGCGACTTCTTCCAGAACCGCGTGTCCTTATCGATGCGGTCGCTCACATGGAGAATGAACTGGGCCGCGGTTCCAGCCACGCCTTCTTTGTGCGGTACGTGATAGAAGGGCCGCTTCAGTTCCGGATGCTCGTCGATGTACTCACGAATCTCGCTCATCGTCTTGCCGGTCGACTTCAGGCACTCTTCGAACTCGGTCTTGGCCTTGACCTTCGCTTCGCCAAGTGCCATCTGCACGCGGCTGTGGGCGTTGACCTCACCCTCGCCGGAAGTCTCGATCGGCAGGAAGATCATGTCCTTGAACTTGTTGATGACTGCCGACTGCACGCCATCAGACTGCGATGAAGGCATGCACCCGAAGGGCTTCAGCGCAAGCACCATGTGGCAGAGCTTGTGAATCGTGTAGTAGACGTTCTTGCCCACCTCGAGATGGCCCTCGCCGCCGCGGGCAAACTGGTTGTAGAAAGGATGCGCCAGATCGGCCAGCTCTTTTTGCGGCGCGAGATGATGCGTGATGCCGCCCATGTTCTTCGCGGTGCGGTGATAGAAGTAGCTCCACATCATCTCTCCGAAACCGATGCCCCAGAGCTTTTTCCGGAGCCCGATGTAATTGGCGAACTGCTTCTTGAATTCATGCCACTTCGGATCGTGATGGGGACGGTTCACCGGCCACTTCGCGATGGCATGCGCCTTCGCCTGATACATCAGGTAGGCAACCCAGGTCGCGATCGGCTCCACGAGCACTTGCGCTCCCTCTCGCTCGAGGAATTCGAACATGTGGAAGTTGCCGTCACCCTCCGTGAGCTGCGCCCAGAATTCGCCGGTTATCTTCACCAGAGGCTTCACGCGGGTGCGATCGACCTCGATGGAGTCCATCTTCTCGCGGGCACTCTTCAGAGCGTTGAGGTAATCCTTGCCCCACATGTGCTCATGCCATTTGCCGAACACGTTGCACGTGTTGCGCAGGATCTTGTTGCTCTTGACCTTGGGCTTCAGCCAGTTTGGTCCGCTCTGCTCGATCTCGAACGATTTGCGATCTTTCAGGTCCTCGCAGAGTCCATCGACCATCTCGCGGAACACGCGATCGGTCTCGCCCTTGTTTACCTCGTAGGGACGAATCTGGTAGATCAGATCGTTGATGACATCGCCGAGGTGCATGGCATTGAGCATGCCGAAGCCGAAATCGATCGAGAACTTCAGGCCAGGCTCACCGGAAGCGGCCTTGATGCCGTCGCTATCTTTGAACAGAAGCACGCGGAATCCGTCGAAGCCCGCATTCTTCAACGCGAACCGGTACTCGGCCTCATACATGCCAAATCGGCACGGTCCGCAGGAACCTGCCGTGAAGAAGACATAGTTATCAAGAATCTGCTCGCGCGTAAGTCCCTCTTTTTCGAGGAACTGCAGATACTGCACCAGATTGCCGACGGTAAAGTACGTCGGATTGCATTGTCCGTTGTTTCCGAATTCCTTTCCGGTCTGAAATGCCGGCACGTCAGGCACGGGAAGCTTCTCGCATCGATAGCCGCAGCCCTGAAAGACGGCGCGGATCAAATCTTCGTGCTTCCATGTGAAGCCTCCGAAAAGAATCGTGGTATGAGGGCGCTGCTCCGCCGTGAAGGCGCGCTCTACGGGACGATGAAAATGCTTGGGCTGATCGAGTCCCGCAATCTGGCGCAGACGGGCGCGTTCGGCTTCAAGACGCTGCTTGATTTCGGCATCATTCTCAATGTGGATAAGATTCGTCGCCATGGATTCCTCCGACTGCGGACGGTAAAGTGCAGTTCATTTGGGGTGTGACGCTTCCAGGACAGTTTGGGAAGCAGCCCGGTTGGATGCGCAGCGGTCCGGCGGAGACTCCGAGAAGAACAGTTCTCCCGCGACCTTCAGCTGTGCTACAAAACCGCATCCAAACTCCAACGCTTGGCTAGGGGCCCAGAGTCCTGCGATTGTTGATCGCCGACTCAATGAAGTTGGTTGAGTGTCCGCTTCGATACGGACAGCTAAGAGGCGGTTGCCTCGTTAATTCTTCCCCAAGTAGAAGTAGCGTCGACGAAGAAGCCGTTCGATAGGTTCCCTTTTAACAGAAAGCCACCCTCCCGGGCAAGTTGGGAGATGTGATCGGAGCCATGCGGTTTCCCGATTCGTGCCGGCCTAGCTCGCGCCATCGTACATCAAATTTCCGGAGGAGAGGTTGCAAATCATTTAGAATCGCTGCGATTTCATACTCACGGTCGCGCCACGGCCGTCTCTAGGGCTCGCGACAGGGTTTAGGACTGCAGCGTCGATTTCATGGCAAACCTGAACATCAAGCCAAAACAGCAGTGCAGGTGGGATCTGGTCAGTCTGGGTGAGGTCATGCTCCGGCTTGACCCCGGCGACGAACGCATTTCGACCACGCGCCACTTTCGTGTATGGGAGGGCGGAGGTGAATACAATGTGGCCCGCGGACTGCGCCGCTGTTTCGGATTAGACACGGCCATCGTCACCGCGCTCGCCGACAACCCTGTCGGACGGCTGGTGGAAGATCTCATGCTGCAGGGGGGAGTTTCCCAGAGGTACGTCCGCTGGGTGCCTTACGATGGAGTAGGACGCACCGTCCGCAACGGCCTGAACTTTACCGAGCGAGGGTTTGGCGTGCGAGCTGCCTTGGGCTGCTCTGACCGCGGACACACGGCAGCATCCCAGCTACAACCCGGCCAGGTCGATTGGCAACAGATCTTCTCCAAAGATGGCGTGCGTTGGTTCCATACCGGTGGAATTTTCTGCGCTCTATCGCAAAGCACGCCTCTGGTTGCGCTGGAGGCCATGCAGGCCGCCAAGCAGAGCGGCGCCATCGTCTCCTACGATCTGAATTATCGCGCTTCTCTCTGGAAGTCGATTGGGGGGAAAGCAAAAGCGCAGGAAGTGAACCATCGCCTGGCACCCTACGTCGATGTGATGCTCGGCAACGAGGAAGACTTCACGGCGGCATTGGGATTCTCGGTTTCCGGCCTCGACGATCAGCACTCGAGCCTCGAGGCTGCAGGATTCAAGAAGATGATCGAAGCGGTGGTCAAGGAATACCCGTCGATGGCCGTGATTGCGACGACCCTGCGAAATGCAAAGACGGCCAGCCGCAATGATTGGGGAGCCCTCTGCTATCACGAAGGAAAATTCTATGAAGCCCCCACCCGCGAGGATCTTGAGATTTACGACCGGGTCGGCGGCGGGGATTCCTTTGCCTCAGGGCTGGTTTACGGATTTCTTTCGGGCAAGGACCCACAGTGGTCGGTCGAATGCGGCGCTGCCCATGGAGCACTGGCCATGACCACGCCAGGCGACACGACCATGGCGACACTCCCGGAGGTTTTGCAGGCAATGTCATCGCGCACCGCCAGAATCGAGCGTTGACGCGAAAGCGAGGCTTCAATGCCAGTCACTGAACTCACCATCGAAGATGTCGTTCGCAGGGTCGGCGAGATTGGAATCATCCCGGTGGTACGCGCCTCATCGGTGGAAGAAGCCAACCGTGCCGTGGAAGCTATCTGCGCTGGAGGCATTCCGGTCGTTGAAATCACGATGACCGTCCCGAATGCGATCTCTGTAATCCGTGAACTCGTGCAGCGGCGTGGCGGGGATGTCCTGATTGGCGCCGGTACCGTCACAAACGCTGAGCAGGCCGAATCCTGCGTGCGCGCCGGAGCTCAGTTCCTGGTAAGCCCGGGATTGGCCACCTCGGTCCTCTCCGTGGCACGTGTTCACAATCGGCTGGCCATTCCCGGCGCGCTCACTCCCACTGAGTTGATGAATGCCCAGGAACACGGCGCTAAGCTCTTGAAGATCTTCCCCTGCGGAAATGTCGGTGGCGCCAAGTATCTGAAATCCCTTAAGGCTCCCTTCCCGCATGCCCAGCTCATTCCCACAGGAGGAGTGAACGCCGGCAACGCCGCCGAGTTCATCGCCGCAGGGGCCTACGCTCTGGGAGTCGGCGCCGATCTGGTCGACGCCGCGGCTCTGCGTGAGGGCAATCTGGAAAAAATCACCTCGGCGGCGAGAGAGTTAGTGCAGGCGGTCGCTTCCGCGCGTCAGGCAAAGGGTGAGAAGAAGGCGAGCTAAGCCCGACTCAAGGTCGGTCAAAATAGGTTTTAGGGAAGGGCACGGGTTCACTCGTACCACGAAGTCGTCAAAAGCAGCCGCGCTTTAGCGCCTGAGGTTGCGCCGACGTACGGCGAGAACTCCCCAAAGTCTTCTCTATCACGTCCTATCGGTTCACAGCGCTTGCAAGCACGCCTCCATCCACAGGCAGGATGACTCCTGTGACGAAACTCGCAGCGTCGGAGGCGAGGAAAATCGCGGCCCCGACCAGTTCCTCAAGTTCGCCGAAGCGATCCATCGGCGTACGCATGATGACTTCCCGGCCGCGTTCCGTTCCCACAAGCAGCTTCTCGCTGAGAGGCGTTCGAAAGTAGCCCGGGGCGATGGCATTCACACAGATGCCATGCTTGGCCCACTCGATCGCCAGTGACTTTGTCAGCGAAGCTACCGCTGATTTGCTGGCGCTATACGCGGCCACTTCAAAAAGGGCCAGGAAAGATCCCATGGAAGCGATGTTGATGATGCGCCCGTAGCGCCGCTCGATCATGTGCCGGCCGAATACCTGGCAGGCGCGGAGCGTGCCCGTCAGATTTGTTTCCATGATCCGGTTCCAGGTTTCTTCAGGATAATCGAGGGTAGGCGCTCGCTTCGTGATCCCGGCGGCGTTCACTAGAATATCTACTCTTCCAAATTTCGCCACACAAGCCTCGAGCAGTTTCTCGAGCGATCCGCGATCGTTTACATCACACGCGGCGCGCAGAGATTTGCGCCCGAGCTTTTCAATTTCGTCGGCGAGACTGTTAACGAGATCATGGCGCCGTGCGCTTGAAACCACATCCGCACCGCCCTCCGCAAGTCCGAGCGCAAGCGTTCGGCCGATTCCCGAACTGCCGCCCACCACGACCGCGACTTTCCCATCCAGATCCAGCTTCGAGTAAGCCATGTCACCTCACACATGGGTGCCCACGTCTGGCCGACTTTGCGGGGCGTGGGTGTTTTTGCTGCGGGGACCAGAAACTTACCAGTTGAACATTGTCCCATCAAGCTTGCGATTCACCGGCAAATAAGCCCGCTCATACGGAAATTTCGCGCCCAGATTCTCATCATAGTCGACGCCAAGACCAGCCTCATCCCCCGGGTACAGATGCCCGGCATGGAATGAATATGCGTGCGGAAAAACTTCATCGGTCTCCCGCGTGTGCCGCATGTATTCCTGAATCCCGAAATTGCTGATGGAGATGTCGAAATGCAACGCCGCAGCCATGGCCACAGGCGAAAGATCCGTCGCTCCGTGGCTGCCGGTACGTACGTGATAAATCTCGGCCAAGGACGCAATCTTCTTCAAATGCGTCAGCCCGCCTCCATGAACCACTGTCATGCGGATGTAATCGATCAACTGCTCGCTGATCAGGACGTGGGTATCCCAAATCGAGTTGAAGACTTCGCCAACGGCCAGCGGCGTAGTGGTGTGCTTGCGAATCAGGCGGAATCCCTCCTGCAATTCTGCCGCAACCGCATCTTCCAGCCAGAAAAGATGGTACGGCTCGAGGCTCTTGCCCAGGCGCGCTGCCTCGATCGGAGTCAGCCGGTGATGCACGTCGTGGAGCAGATGCAGATCGTCGCCAAACTTCAAACGCAAAGCTTCAAACAACTTCGGCACATGCAGCAGATATTTCTCAGTCGACCAAAGATTCTCTGGCGGCAAACCCTTCTCGGCGGGCTCGTAGAACATCTTGTCCTTGGCCACGCCATAGGTCGAAGCAAGCCCCGGAATGCCCGATTGCGCCCGGATCGCGAGATATCCCTGCTCCTTGTACTTCGCCACTTCGTCGACGGTTTCGTCGATGTTACGACCGTTGGCGTGGCCGTAGACCAGAACGCCCGTGCGGCTTTTCCCGCCGAGCAGGTTGTACACGGGCGTGTTCAGCGCCTTGCCCTTGATGTCCCAGAGCGCAGTATCGACCGCTGCGATGGCCGTCATGGTCACCGGCCCGCGGCGCCAGTACGCCCCGCGATACAGGTACTGCCAGATGTCTTCCGTCTGCGCGGGATCGCGCCCGATCAGGCAAGGAATGACGTGATCGGTCAGATACGAAGCGACCGCCAGTTCACGTCCATTCAGCGTCGCATCGCCCAGGCCATAAATCCCTTCATCGGTGAAAATCTTGAGCGTGACGAAGTTTCGTCCCGGAGAGCAGACGAATACTTTTGCATCCGTGATCTTCACAAACTCCCCCTCAGCACGACCCACGAGTGTACCGAAACGTCAGATTCGGCGCACGAGGCCCCGTTCCGTCGCTTCGTTATTCCTGACCAAGAGCAGAGTCAGGATCATTCCGATCAACGGGATAATCCCGGCTACGATCACAATCGGGTCGAAGGCATGAGTACCCGTTGCCTGCCGCGTGTCGGACACGTGGCCGATGAGCGCAGTAGCGAGTATGGTTCCCACTCCAGTTCCAGTCCCGCCCAACCCGCTCACCGAAGCGACCGAACCACTCTCGAACAAATCTGACGGCAGCGTATTCGCCATGATCGTGAAGCCGGCGTAGGTAAACGTGACGATCGCGAACAGCAATGCAATGACGTGAGGATTGGTTGTAAAAATGCTGAAGATCAACAGCGTCATCCCGAGGCCCCCACAAATGATCGGAACTCTTCGCGCCCAGCCTAATGAGATCCCGCGGCGGATCAGATAGCCTGAGAACCAGCCCGCAAAGAAACTCCCGGCGTCGGCAGCAATGAAAGGAATCCCCACCGTGAGCCAGTTGCTTTTCAGTTCGATGCCTTTTCCTCCCAGGTAAATCGGAAACCAGTCCGCGATGAAGAAAAAGACCGGGTCGCTGAAAGCCTTTGCGATGATGGTTCCCCATGTTTGCGGCAATTTCAAGAGATCGCTCCAACGCGGCCGAGGCGGTTCTGGCCTAAGATCATTCCGGTCGCGCCTGTCCACCAGAATCATCTCGCGCTCCGAGGCACTAATTTCTTCGTGCTCCTCCGGGAGGTAGTAAAGACGCCTCCACGCCAGAAGCCACAAAAAACCAAGAACGCCCGGAACTGCGAACGCTGGACGCCATCCCCACCGGCTGTAAATCCAGAACACAATTAGGGGAGCGACTGCGCCACCTAACGAAGACCCACTATCGAATAACGCAGTCGCCAGAGCACGCTCTCGTTTGGGGAACCACTCGGATACAGCTTTGGTGGCTGCCGGCCAGTTCGCCGACTCTCCTGCACCCAGAAGGAATCGAAACCACGCAAACGTGTAGAACCCGCGCGCGAGTGAGGTCAGCATCGAAACCATCGAATAAAAGAAGACGGTCAGGGTTAAGCCGCGCCGCGTGCCCGTGCGGTCTATCAGCCTTCCAAAAGCGCTCTGGCCCATCGTGTACGCCACGCGGAACGCAATGACGAGAGTCGCGTAGTCGGAGTTTGTCCAGTGATATTCGAGTTTGAGATAAGGGGCAAGGAGTGACAATGTTTGACGATCGATGTAATTGATGACGGTCGAGGCGAACAGAAGACCACCGATCCACCAGCGTAGCGAGGCGATAGGCTTACGTGAGTTCGTCATCCAGTCAGTTGATCTGTACGATGTGTCTCAACGTCTACGTTCCACGGCACAGTCGCCCTCAACTGCGCCGTCTTTCCACGTTCCACGACGCCGGATTCAATAACGACGAAGAACTGTTGTCCAGGTAAGTTGCCACATTCGGATGTCTTCTCAAAATCGAAGCCGGGGCCTCCGGACGGATTTCTCCCTCAAGGCACATCTTCACCGCCTTCGCCTTCCGGAGATCCGGGACAACAGTGATGATCTCGCGCGCTTTGAGGATCTGGCGCGGCGACATTGTGATGGCACGCCTCGGCACTTGTGAAATGTCGGAAAACCAGCCCTCCCCAACCTGTTGCCGGCGGCAGTTCTCATCCAGCTCAACCACGAGGTACGGCTCCTCAGTTTCAAAGTCTGCTGGCGGGTCGTTGAACGCTATGTGCCCGTTCTATCCGATTCCCACGAATGCCAAATCGATCGGCGCAGCCGTCAGCCGAGTCGAGATCGTACGAATCACCGCCGACAGGTCGTCAGAATCGCCCTCAATAGCATGAAATGTTTGGATTCCAGTCTTCTTAATCACTCTTTCCAACAGAAATTTCCGAAAGCTCGCGGGATGAGTCACTGCCAACCCGACGTACTCATCCAGGTGAAAAGCCTCAACCTTGGCCCAATCGACGTCAGCCATCCTGGTCAGTGCGTTCAGAAATTCGATCTGCGAATTTCCCGTGGCAAGGACAAGTCGGCAACGACCATGCTCCGCAATCGTCTTCTGAATCGTCGACGCAGCTTGCTCTGCCGCGGCACACGCGAGTGAAGCCGCATCCTCAAAAATTCTCAGCGGCACGGAAGCTCCGCTCGAGTCAGTCGTGGCACCAGCGCATGCACGAACGCCAGGGCAACAAGGTAGGCCGTTCCCGCAATCACGAAAACGAGAAGATACGAACCCTTACGCTGCAAGATATCCCCCACTCCGTACGACATGATCATTCCGCCGATCGATCCCATCAAAGTCCCAAAGCCCACAACCGACGCGACCGCGCCGCGCGGAAACATATCCGACGCGAGCGTATAGATGTTGGCCGACCATCCCTGATGGGCGCCCGCAGCCAGCGCCACCAGCGATACCGCGACCCATGGGTGCCTGGTTTGCGCGGCAAGCATAACCGGCATCACCGCTAGTGCGCACGCGAGCATGGCAGACTTGCGGCTGGCATTCTCGTTCCACCCGCGCTTCAACAGCGACGACGAAAGCCAGCCGCCGGTCACGCTCCCCACCGACGCTCCGGTGTACACCACGAAAAGTGGAAGTGCCATCCCGCTCAGATCGAGTTGGAAATTCTTGTGCAGAAAGTCCGGCATCCAGAACAGGTAGACCCACCAGATCGGGTCGGTAAAAAACTTCCCCAGTCCTACGGCCCAGGCCTGGCGCAGCCTCAACATCGTCCGCCACGGAACGGCAGTCGTGCTGACGGACTCGGGATCGCTCTGGATGAAGGCAATCTCTCTAGCGGAGACCAGCCGGCTCTCGTCCGGCCTGTAGTACAGCGCAAGCCAGGCCACGATCCACACGACGCCAAGAGCACCCGTCCCAATAAATGCCATCCGCCAGCCATACCGGTGCGTGAGCCAGTTGACGAGCACCGGCGCCGCAATCGCACCAACGTTCGAACCCGAGTTAAAGATCCCGGTGGCCAGCGCACGTTCTCTTTTTGGAAACCACTCCGCTACCGACTTGATCGAGGCCGGAAAGCTCCCTGCCTCCCCAATCCCCAGGCTGAACCGCGCCACACCGAACTGAAACATCGAGCTTGCAGCGGCGTGGGCCATGGCCGAGATGCTCCAGAAAAAAACAGCCACAGCGAACCCGATGCGGGTTCCCAGCCTGTCAATCCATTTTCCGATGAAGAGAAGGCTCAGCCCATAGGCCACCTGGAAGGCAACGATGATTCGGCTGTAGCCGATCTCCGTCCACCCGAGTTGCGCCTGTAATGTGGGTTTGAGCAGTCCGATGACTTGCCGGTCCATGTAGTTGATGGTGGCGGCGAAAAATAGTAGCCCGCACATCAGCCACCGCACGTGGCCGATCTTTCCCGCCCCGAAAGGTTCGATTGCGGAATCAGGACTCGGTGTGGGTGATTGCCAGTTCAATGGACCCTGAAAACCCCGCACGCCCATTGTGCTCGGTGCGAATCGAAACTGATATATTCATCGCTGACTTGCTCGAAAGACGCGGCCATGAGGGCTTTCCTCGACGATAACTTTCTGCTTTCCAACGAAGTCTCGCAGAGACTCTATCATCAATATGCCGCACCGCAGCCGATTCTCGACTACCATTGCCACCTTCCGCCCAAGGATATTGCCGGGAATCGTCGTTTCGCCAATCTCCACGAAATCTGGCTTGAGGGCGACCATTACAAATGGCGCGCCATGCGAGCCAATGGAGTCGCCGAAAGGTATATCACCGGAGATGCGTCGCCCTACGACAAATTTCTGGCATGGGCGCGGACCGTTCCTTATACCCTGCGCAATCCCCTCTACCACTGGACTCATCTAGAATTACAGCGTTACTTCGGCATCACCGACGTGCTCGATCAACACTCGGCTCCGTCGATTTGGGAGCGCGCCAATGCTGCACTCGCGCAGGACCTGACCGTTCACGGAATCTTGCGCAAGTTCTCTGTGGAAACAGTTTGCACGACGGACGACCCGACCGATGACCTTTGCCACCATCGCTCGATCGCGAAATCGCCGGTTGCGACCCGGGTCTTCCCTGCTTTTCGGCCGGACAAGGCGCTCTTAATCCAATCCCCTGAGTTTGGCGGGTGGGTGGAGAAGCTCTCTCTAGCTGCCAATATCGAGATAAAAAATCTCGGGACTTTTCAGGAAGCTCTGCACAAGCGGCATGGCGATTTCCACGCCCTCGGCTGTCGCCTTTCCGATCATGGATTGGACTATTGCTATGCGACTCCATGTTCCGATGCTGCAGCTGCAGCAATTTTCGACAAGGGTCGGAATCGTAAACCGGTGAGCGAGGAAGAAGCCGGGCAATTCGCTTCGTTCATGATGTTGTTTTTCGCCCGGCTCGATGCGGAAAAAGGATGGACCAAGCAACTCCATCTGGGGGCCTTGCGCGACGTGAATTCGGCTGCCCACAAAACGATCGGGCCTGATACCGGATACGACACGGTTGGAGACTTTCGGCAAATCCGCCCGCTCGCCGCCTACCTCGACCTGCTCGCGCGTGAAAACGCGCTCCCGCGCATGATTCTCTACAACAATAACCCGGGCGATACATTTGCGTTCGCGACATTGATCGGATGTTTCCAGGATGGAACCGAACCCGGAAAAATCCAGTACGGCAGCGCCTGGTGGTTTCTCGACCAGAAGGAAGGCATCACCGCCCAACTCAATGCCCTCTCCAACGTCGGCCTGCTTTCCCGTTTCATCGGCATGGTCACCGACTCACGCTCCTTTATGTCATATCCGCGGCATGAGTACTTCCGCCGCATTCTCTGCGACGTCATTGGCCAGGATGTTGCCCGCGGCGAACTGCCCGACGATGACGCGGTTTTAGGCCGTCTGATTCAGGATGTGTGCTATCGCAACGCTCGGAGTTACCTGCACCTTCCAGAGGTTGGAACCTCCGTCCATCAGCTAAAATAGCTGTTCCGGTCGCTGAGCTTTCCTTAATCCTGGTTGTGAGAGGGAGTAGTGCGCTTCACGGGTCTCATTTCTGGCATTTTCCGCATTCCGAAGTCCGCATTCTTAAGTTGCCTCTTGATGGCGCTGGTCCTAACGTGCCCATCCGTCGCCGAGAACGCCGCCTTCGATCTGATCGGCCCGAAAATTGAAGTCCGGGTCCAACGTGCAGGGACCACGCTGCCCATCGCCGAAGTTCCGAACCTCCAGGCCGGAGACCGACTCTGGGTACATCCTGACCTGCCCGACAGCCAGTCAGTCCGTTACCTGATGATCGTCGCTTTCCTTCGCGGTGCGACCAATCCTCCGCCAGATTCCTGGTTCACCCGCGTGGAAACCTGGACGCGCGCCGTGCACGACGAGGGAATCTTTGTGACCGTGCCCGACGAAGCCGAAGAAGCGCTGATCTTCCTGGCTCCCGAGACAGGGGGCGCATTCGGTACGCTGCGCACGGCCGTGCGCGGCAAGCCTGGCGCGTTCGTCCGCGCGGCGCAGGACCTGCAGCAGGCCTCGCTCGATCGGCAGAGGCTGGAACGTTACCTCGATGCAGTGCGCGAGACCTACACATCCGATCCCGAGCAACTCAAGATACACACGACTTTGCTGGCGCGCAGCCTCAACATCCGCCTCGATCAGCAATGTTTCGACAAGCCCAGTGCTCAACAGATTCCTTGCCTTACGCAGAACACGGATCAGCTTGTGCTCGACGACGCGCACAGCCAGACCATGGTCGCTACTCTAACCTCAGGCCCGTCTTCCGATCTCCTGGCACAGATCAGCGCAACGCCGCAGGCTCGCGGCGGATATTACAGCGCCTATGTCGGCGCTGTCGTCGACCTGGTCCGCATCTTGGGCACAACGCATACGGCGCAATATCAGTACATCCCGGCGCTGGCGTTGCCGAAGCAGAACGAACTCAACCTGCGCCTGAATAATCCTCCCTCGTTCCGTAATCCCAAGTCGGTACTCGTGGTTGGATTGCCGCCCGTCAAGCCGTCTCCGCCTCCCCCGCTACGCGCAGTCGATGCCTCGCAAGTTCTGTGCGCGGGAAAGCCCTCGCTGTTGCTCGCTGCCGATGGTGCTCCGCTGGTCTTCGCCACCGAGCTTGCCCACGATATCGTTCTTCACATTGAGGCGAAAAGCGGTCCGCCCATCGACCTGCCGGCACAACCGAGTCCGCTACTGGGCGGATTCACCATCGACACGCATCCGCTGCAATCGGCCGATCTCGACGGCGAGCTTACAGGCACTCTTCGCGGTCAGTGGGGATTCCACAGCTTCGACGGCCCGCACTATCGCTTGCGCACGCCGCGCCCCGCCCAGTGGATCGTAGCCTCCAAAGATGCCAGCGCCCTGATTGTCGGCCGCGAGGACACGCTCCACCTGCAATCGCAGGATGTCTGCTGCGTAAGCGAAGTAACTCTCAAGGATGAACAGGGTAAGACTCAAACGATTGAATGGAAGAGTCCCAAAGCCGATGAACTGGAAGTTAAGGTCCCGCTGCAAAAAGCCGGCGCCGGATGGGTCACGGTGCAGATCAGGAAATTTGGCCTGCACGAGGTCGACGAGATTCCTCTTCACACCTACGCCGAAGCTGCCCGGCTCGACAGTTTCGGAATCCATGCAGGCGATACCGACGGCCTGCTGAAAGGCACGCGCCTCGATCAGGTGGCAAGCCTCGAATTCGGCGGTCTGGAGTTCAAGCCTGATTCGCTCACACGCGCCAATCAACAGGACGAACTAAAACTGGTCACCGCCGATGTCGCCGCCAAGACCAAGTTTCACCCCGACGATTCTGTTGTCGTACACGTCACGCTGAAAGACGGGCGCATCCTGGATCTCAAGAGCGAGGTCGCAGCCCAGCGTCCTGCCGTCAGCATTCTGACCAAGAGCATCCAGCTTGATCCGTCTGCACCTCCGGCTGTCCGCCTCGGCAGCCAGGAAGAACTTCCGCAGGATGGGCGTCTGAATTTCTTTCTCAAGACGCAGGTTCCCGAAACATTTCCGGCCACCGAAAAGATCGAGGTTGCGACCGCCGACGAGTCCTTCCGCGTCCTGCTGAGCTTCAAAGATGGGAACCTCACCATGCAGGATTCCAGGACGGTGCTCGCTGAGTTGGACCCGATGAAGTTGCTCGGCCCCTCAGCCTTCGGTCCCCTGAAACTCCGCCCGGTCAGCGCCGACGGGACCTACGGCGACTGGCAACCGCTTGTGAGTCTGGTGCGAATTCCTCTGCTCCGGGCAGTTCACTGCCTGCCCGAAAAGCAATGCACGCTGAGCGGCGACAAGCTCTTCCTGCTCGATTCGGTCAGCGCTGATGCCGACTTTGTCGAATCCGTCCGAGTTCCGGAAGGCTTCGTCGAAGACGCCCTCGCCATTCCCCCGCCAAAAGGCAAAACCCTTTACATCAAGCTGCGCGATGATCCCGCAACCATCGACACCGTAGCGCTCCCCGTGCAGCAACCGGAGCCGTAACATCACGTGGTGACGGTTGACCTTCGGCCGCTATCTCACGCCGACCCGTGAAGGCACTGGCCTGACGAGGACTAGCGTTCCGCTCCGTTAACAAGCTCTTTTCGGTTTTCTGTTACCCTTTCATGCCGCAAGAAAAGGAGAAACCATGCGAAAGACTCTGCTGACAATTCTGCTGTGTGCTCTTGCTCTTCCTGCCTTTTCCCAGGAAAAGCAGACCTCTGATAATCCCTTCAGTGCCATCAACGAGCGCGGCTATGAAAGAACAAAGGGAATCCTGCTCCGTTCCGCGGAAAAAATGCCCGAGGAGAATTACAGCTTCAAGCCCGCCGATACCGTCCGCAGCTTTGGACAGATCGTCGGACATTTGGCCGACGCCCAGTACCTCTTCTGCTCCACCGCCTCCGCCGAGAAAAATCCGGGCTTGAACATCGAAAAGAGCAAGACTTCGAAAGCTGATTTGGTGGCAGCACTCAAGGAAGCTTTCGCTTATTGTGATAAGGTCTACGACTCCATGACCGATGCCGCGGCGACACAAACCGTGAACTTTTTCGGCAACAACGTGACCAAGTTTGCCGTACTCAGCACCAACATCGGCCACAACATGGAGCACTACGGAAACCTCGTCACCTACATGCGAATTAAGGGCGTCGTTCCTCCCACAAGCGAACAGCAGGCAGCCACGCCCACGCCGAAGCCGTCCGACACACAGCCTAAAAAATAAGCGGAGGTGGCGATCTCATGCACTGGCAACGACCAATGCGCCGGTCATGGGATATATAGGTTCACTGAGGTTTGGAAATGTAAAAACTAAGTACCAAGGCGACGGCATCGATTTGGCGATTGGGGGTTTTGCTGGTGTCATTCTGATGTTCGTAATAACCTTCCAGCTCCACATGCTTTCCGATCGGGAAGGTCGAACCCCCATCAATCGCTGTCCTGCTGAATTTGCCGTAGTCGCTGTCGTAGTATGTTTCAGCCCTCAGATAGGGAGTGAAGTGAAAGGACCCTAACCCAAAGGTCCTCTCCGTTGTCAGTCGATTGCGGTATCGCCACGAAAATCTGCCCTGAATGAAGCGCAGTTCCCCTCGACTCCGGTCGGTCACCAGAATCCCGTGGACTAACGGGTATCGTGGGGTCGCTTCCAGAATGGCGCGGTTCTCCGTGGGATTTTGCGTCGACGGCATATATCGATAGCCCACACGAAACATCAAAGGCCGTGACTTTGACTGATCCAGTTGGAACACCACGATCTTCTTCAGTCGAAAGATAGGCTTGAAATAGACGTCGAGGCTCGGTCCGATCTCGCCATCTTCTCCCGTACGGTTTTCTCTTGTCTGCTTTGCTTCGAAGAAGAATCGCGCGTTGTCACTCAATTTGACGTAGGTGTCGACCTCGGGCCAGAACTGGAAAGTTTGCGCGGCGGCCGAGATCGACGAGAACGAAACAAAGGTTGCAAGGGCGATCACGCCGAAACGCCCCATCGGCCAACCGCCCGGATTCTCTTCGGACTTCACCACAGTCGAGCGAGCAGGAGCATTCACCGCATTCGCAACTCTTCATCTGCCGTGCCTAACTCGAATCATTCGCCCGGTGGCGGAAGCTTCAAGGACGAGGACAGGGTGAACGTGAGCACCGATTCGGCGGGATATTCAATCTGTTTGTTTCCGGTCAGCGCACCCCCAATGAATCCCGCACCCGCTCCTGCAGCGGCACCGATCGCCGCTCCTTTCCCTCCTCCGGCCAATCCGCCGATCAATGCCCCCCCGGCTGCTCCTCCGCCCGTCGTCACGGCCGTACGTTTGCCTTTTCCTTTCTCCGTGCTATCCAGAACGGAGGTCTGAATGGGAAACGAACGCCCCTTTACCGCGACACTGGTCAGAGCTAAAGCAAGCTGACCCTCTCCTTTTATCTTTCCCTTAGCCTTCGCGGTAACAACCGTACCCATGACCGCCGACCCGGCAGGAATTGCCACCTTACCGTTGATGCTGACGGATTGTGCAAGTGTCCCCTCAAAGGGCTGGCCCGTTTGGTTGTTTTTGGAACTTAGAGCTTGAGTTGTCCGAACGGTAAGTGCTGTTCCTGCCGGAATAACGATCGGCTGTGGTTTCGGCTGCTCCACCGGAGGGGGTGCCGCGGCCTGCACCGGTTCAGGGGCAGGGGCAGCCATGGGGACTTCCGGCTGTGCCGCGGTCTGCACCGCAGTCTGGTCGTCGACGCTCACCGCACCAGGTTCTGCCTTAGCGATTTGTTCCATCTTCTGTTGAGCCATGCTCGATTTGACATTGCCTGTCAGCGTCACTTTCCCGTCTTTGGCTGCAACGCTCACCCCGGAATCTCTTGTGTCCGGATCGGCGGAGATCTTGTCCTGAATGTCCCGCACAATCTCTTCGTCGCTGGGGCGACGCGAGCATCCCAGAGAACCGATCCAGAGCACACCTAACATCACAACTGACATAGCCATACGATGGTTGCGCATACGGCCTCCTTGGCCTCGCAGGAAATCTCGATTTCGAGAGCAGGTTAGCAATGGGTCTTTCGGGTGAGCACTGTAGAGGGTGACAGGCCCCTTTTGTCCGCTACCAGCAGCCTGAATGACCTCGCAAAGCAAGCCCTGTCGTTGTAGCTACGTTTGAGAACATGGCGCACCCGACGACACTGGGAGAACTTGACCGCCAATGGTCGAGTGTCTACCATTGTTTCAATTGAGGGTCGAACGTCTTCCATGGGAAAGCAAACACCGCTGCGGGCAAACCTTCTTCAAGGCACCCTTGACATGCTGATCTTGCGAACCCTTCTTTATGGTCCTGCTCATGGGCACCAGATCGGCAAGCATATTCAGCGCACTACAAACGATTTTCTGCAAATGCAGCACGGCTCGCTCTACCCCGCCCTGCACAGGCTGGAGCGAAGGGGATGGGTCACTTCCAAATGGGAGATGGCTCCGGATCGCAATCGGGAATTCAAGTATTACCGTCTCACGGACAAGGGTAGAAAACAGCTTGTGGTCGAGGAATCCGGGTGGAAGCGCATGGCGGAGGCTGTGGCCCGAGTCATGTGGCCCACTGCTGAGGAGAGCTGACATGTGGTGGCAGATCAGGAGACGGAATCACGACATAGAGCGGGAACTGCAATCCGACCTTGATGTGGAGGAAGAAGAGCAGCTCGAGCGGGGTCTGGCTCTCGAAGAGGCCCGTCACGCAGCCCTGCGTGCTTTCGGCAATCCCAGTCTGATTTCCGAGCAAACTCGCGCGGTCTGGAGTTGGAACGCGCTGGAGAATCTTCTTCGCGATGTGAGGATCGGCATCCGCACGCTGTTTCGATCGCCTGGCTTTTCATTGGTCGCCATCGTCGTCATGACCTTGTGCATCGGTGCGACGACATCGATGTTCACGGTGGTGCGGTCGGTCCTGCTTAGACCGCTTCCCTTCCGCGATCCCGACCGGCTGGTGATGATCTATGAACATTTCCGCGATGCCGAGGACAATGCGCAGGGGTTCAACTACAATCCCGTCGCTCCCGCCGATTATTACGATTGGCGCACACAGACCCACGGTTTTGAAGATATGGCGGCATGGCGCTACTGGCAATCCAACCTGACCGGAGTGCATGGCGAGTTGCCGGAAATGGTGCAGGCCCGAGGTGGGAGTTGGAACTTGTTTCCTCTGCTTGGAGTGGACGCCGTCATCGGGCGCACTTTTACGGAGAGCGAAGATCATCCGGACGGAGACTCCGTCATGCTTACGTGGAGTCTCTTTGAGCGACGGTTCGGCGGCGATCGGTCGATCGTCGGCCGGCAGATCCACCTAAACGGCAAGCCATACACTGTCATCGGCGTGCTTCCGAAGTGGTTCACCTACCCGGATGCCAAGGTTCAGCTATGGGTTCCCTATGCAGCAATGAACGCGGAAAACCTCACGCATCATGACTTTCACTTCAGCCGCGTTGTGGCTCGGTTGCGGCCGGACGTCAGCCTGGACAGCGCCTTGAACCAAGTGGAATCCGTGCAGTACCAACTGCATTTGCAGAACCTGCATGCGCCCGTAGCCGAGGATGTGGCCTCACGGACCCTGATCGAGGATCTCGCCGGCGATGTGAAGAGGCCTCTCATCATCCTGTTGTGCGCTGTCGGCTGCATGCTGCTGATCGGCTGTCTCAATGTAGCGAACCTGCTGGTGGCGAGGTCGGCGGCCCGACAGAAGGAAATCGCAGTCTGCAGCGCGCTGGGAGCGCGGCGATTCACACTGATTCGCGCCCAGCTCATCGAGAGCCTGCTGGTTTCGATTGTGGGCGGAGTGCTCGGAGTGCTGCTCTCCTTTGCGGCAACGAAGTGGCTCGTCGGCAAGTGGAGCGATCTTCCCGCCTTGCAGAGTATCCATGCTGATGGCCTAGTACTGGCGGTTGCGTGTGCGCTCGTCTTTGGAGCTGCGCTGCTCGCAGGCCTTTTGCCTGCAATCTCGTCGACAAGCAAGAGCGCGATCGCGGCGATGGAGACTTCCTCGCGCGCTGCCGGAAGCCAGGTGCGCACGGCGTTGCGCAAGGCGCTGCTTACGGTAGAGATTGCGACTACTGTGGTCCTGTTAATCGCTGCTGGTCTTTTGCTCAAGAGCTTTTGGCGGCTGCGCACCACCGATGTGGGCTGTGTTACGCACAACGTCTTCACCATGCGCTACAGCCTCCCCATGAAGGGATACGAAACTCCCCAGAAGAAAAACACATTCAACGAAAACCTGTTGGAGCGAGTGCGTGCGCTGCCAGGCGTGCGTGCCGCCGCTCTTGGATCGACGCTGCCGGCTGACGGATACGGCGGCGACGACCTCTTCACTATTCCCGAACATCCGCGAATCGCGCCCGGCATAGCACTGCCCCAGGCTCTGTTTCGGACGGCCGACCCGGGGTACTTCAATGCGCTGCAGATTCCACTGTTGAGCGGGCGCTTCTTTACCAGCGCTGATCGCGTCGGCCATCCGAAGGCCGTGATCATCAGCGACCAGCTGATGCGCCAATACTTCCCCGGAGAGAACCCCATTGGCAAGCATCTTCACTCCGTGCGCGGCGATGCCGATTACGAAATCGTCGGCGTCGTGGCCGACACGCGGTATCAGTTGGGTCAGACGGATATGGTTACCGAGTACTTTCCAGTTCTTAACGGCGAGAACGACACAGGTTTTGCCTTGGCGGTGCGGACCGCTGCCGATCCTCTGAGTATTTCAATTCCAGTCCAGAAGCTGATCGCGGAGCTCGATCCGCAGCTTCCGGTCTCCGATGTGCTCACCATGCAGCAGATCATTGAACAATCCTTGGGCAATGCCAGCCTGAGCGCCGGCTTAGTGCTCGGCTTCGCCGTCATGTCGCTGATCCTGGCCTCCGTAGGTTTATACGGAGTTCTTTCTTATCTCACGACACAGCGCACGGGAGAGATCGGCGTTCGCATGGCTCTTGGCGCACGACGCGGGGAGGTTGTCCGCTTGATGCTGGGCGACGGCCTGCGTCCGGCGTGCTACGGGCTCGTGCTTGGCCTTGCCGCCAGTGTCGGAGCAGTACGGCTAATTCAGTCGATGCTCTACGGAACTCGGCCCCTCGATCCGGCAATCTTTGCGGCTGTGGCGGCAACGCTGCTGGCCACGGCGGTGCTGGCCTGCCTGCTTCCGGCTTGGAGGGCGTCGCGGATCGATCCGATGCAGGCCTTGCGAACCGAATGAAGAGGATGCGAAGGGATCGGCGGACAATCTTTCATGAACGGGACCTCCTCTCTGTCGGCCAGCGAGGTGACCAGGTACTTGCCATCCATTCCCCGAAGAGTGTCGAGTTACCCGCTTGTCCGAAACGGCGTTTAAGACGCCCAGGTTCCTTGGCCTTGATTGACTTGCCGGGATACTAGCCTTAGGATTTGACGCCAATGATTGGCTAGGCTACGCCAGGGCCAATTCGAGCTCTGTTTGGCGCTCGGTGAGCTTTTGTGGGGACCGTCTTGCAAAACAAGAGGAATGGGGGAAACCATCCATGGCAGAGTCTATCGAACAACTAAAAGCAGCCTTTCGGGGACAGCTTATCCAACCGCAAGACGCCGAATACGACGCGGCCCGCAAAGTCTATAACGGAATGATCGACAAGCGGCCGAAGCTCATCGTGCGTGCCGTCGATGTGGCCGACGTGATCGCCGCCGTCCGTTTTGGACGCGAGAATGGACTCCTCACTGCGATTCGGGGCGGCGGGCACAACGGCGCCGGCCTGGGAACCTGCGACGGCGGACTGGTCATCGATCTCTCGCCGATGAAAGGAGTTCGGGCCGACCCGGCAGCTCGTACGGTGCGTGTCGCGCCTGGATGTGTCTGGGGTGACGTGGACCATGCAACCCATGCTTTCGGGATGGCGACGCCTTGCGGCTTCATCTCCAGCACCGGCGTTGCCGGTCTGACTCTCGGAGGAGGCATCGGCTACCTGACGCGCCAATATGGCCTCACGATTGACAACTTGCTTTCAGTCGATATGGTTCTTGCGGACGGACGATTCGTCACTGCAGACGCGGAGAAGAACGCCGACCTCTTCTGGGCTGTTCGTGGAGGCGGCGGGAACTTCGGCGTCGTGACGTCTTTCGAGTTCCGGATGCATCCGGTCAGCACGGTCCAGTTCGGCCCCACCTTCTGGCCTCTTGAGCAGTCCGGCGACGTTCTCAAGGCCTATCGGGAGTTCATTCTCACGGCTCCTGAGGATGTGAACGGGTTCTTTGCCTTTCTTGTAGTCCCGCCTGCGCCAACGTTTCCCCAGAACCTTCACATGAAGATGGTATGCGGGATCGTCTGGTGCTCCACCGCGAGTGCCGAGGCCACCGAAAAAGCTACCCGACCCATGCGCAGCGTGGGGACACCCCTGCTTGACGCGGTTGGTCCCGCGCCATTCCCTGCTGTGCAGAGCGCATTCGACGCCTTGTTCGTCTCTGGCATGCAATGGTACTGGCGGGCCGACAATTTCACCGAGTTGAGTGATGCCGCCGTCGCGCAGCACGTCAAACATGGTTCGAAGCTGCCGAGCATGCTTTCGACCATGCACCTGTACCCAGTCAACGGCGCGGCGCAACGCGTGGGCAAAAGCGATACGGCCTACAGTTTCCGCGAGGCTCTCTTCGCCGAGGTCATTGTCGGAGTAGACCCCGATCCGGCGAACGCGGGGAGGATTACAGAATGGTGCAAGAACTATTACGACGCCCTACATCCTTACTCAGCAGGAGGCGCCTACGTCAACTTCATGATGGACGAAGGACAAGAGCGGATTCAGGCTTCCTTCCGCGACAACCATGGACGTCTTGCCGCCATCAAGAAGAAGTATGATCCGGCAAACTTTTTCCGTGTGAATCAAAACATCAGGCCAGCGGCGTAGGGTTCAAAAACAGCGACAGTCGGTTTCAGGCCATCGCAAGGTCTTATGTCTTTCCTTCGTGTTTGGCTAAGATTTCTTTGACTTCTTGAACAGTTCGAGTGCTTTTTAGAAACGCCTCAAATGCGTAGGTGTTCGGGTAGCGGTTCCAAAGGGTGAAAGCGGCTTCTTCCGGTGTTGCTGTGGGGTTCTCGAAACACATGTAGTCTCTTACCGTGTCGATGCTAATTTCGCCTCTAGCCTGCTGCCGGGCTTCCAGTTCCGCGTGGGTAAACTTCGGCTCGATCATGAAAGTTTCCTTTGTGGGGACAAAGTGTTCTTATCAGCAGTCGACATGGCTCGAAACAGTCTCTCTTCAATGTAGAGCGCTCTTTTGGCCTGTTTCGACGCCTTCTCCAGGAATTCCCCGACATTGTCTGAAGGGGTATCTCCTTCAAGGCAGAGTTCGATGTAGCCGAGAGCATTACAGAGAGCAGAGCGAAGATCGTAGAGCATTTCTTGCGGCGATTCCATGCTTGCCAGCCTCCTCTGACGGCTTTAGACAGCACAGATAGACCGACTTCTGAGACCAAACTTGTATCGCTGTTGGCCTGTGATTTTCCACCGGAGAACACAGAGGTACATGACGAAGGTAATAACGAAAACCCCCACTCGAAATCCATCCGACCCGCACTGGAATGCGGACTGTTCCCGGAATGTTTCATACGACGTTGTTTGTCCTACTTGGGTTCAGCTTCGAAGGACGGCTAATGAAAGGACCCTTTTAGGCAGGATTTCTGAGGCACACCAGTATGGCAAACCGGTCACTAGCGTTCGAACCCCTTATTCTGGAATATTTTGCGGGGACGACCGCCCCCGCGAGTGCCAGTAAGTCATGTGAATTCAATATCTTACACAATTGTAATGCAAGAATCATGCAGGTTCGCAGAGCACAAATAACCCGTAAGGTCCTTATATTTTAATATTTTACGAGTAAGTTGTTTGTTTATAATATTTTGCTGGCAATTACCTCCAGGAAGATCTCATAAGTATAACGTTTTCAATATTTTGAACGAAATGCCCTATTTGTTTCTGGCACAAGCTCTCGCGCAACGCGCTATACTCGCCCCGCACACATGGCCAACATCCTTTATGGTGTCAACGGCGAGGGCGCCGGACACTCCACCCGCGCCCGAGAAGTCCTTACCTACCTCGTAGCGCAAGGCCACCGTGTCCACGTGGCTTCCTTCGACCGCGGACTGCAGAATCTCAAAGACAGCTTCAACCTCACCGAGATCTACGGGTTCCGTTTCGCTTACGTGAACAACCGCGTTCGCTACAAGCGGACGATCGCAAAGAACCTGATCACCGTTCCGCAGGCGCGCAAGAGTCTTCATCAACTCAACGGTCTTGTCGACGACGCGAAAATTGATCTCGTCATCACCGATTTCGAGCCGCTAACCTGCCACATCGGCCATAAGCGGCATCTCCCGGTCATATCGATCGACAATCAGCACTGCCTCACCAATGTCGCGGTCTCGTATCCCAGGCAGTACCGCCACGACGCGGCTGCCGCCAAGCTTGTGACGAAACTGATGACACCGCACGCCAACGCCTATCTGGTCATCTCGATCTTCAATGCTCCAATCCGCAAGCGCAACACGTTCTTGTTCCCACCACTGCTGCGCAAGCAGATACTCGATGCGATGCCAACGGAAGGCGAGCACGTTCTGGTCTACGTAACCTCGCCCGCCCCTGCTCTGGCGAAATTGCTTGGATCAATCCGCTGCTGGTTTGTGGCCTACGGATTCGGGCGAGAGGGAGCCGACGGCAACATCACGTACAAGAAGCCTTCGCTCAACGGCTTCTTTTCGGACCTCGTCAGTGCGCGCGCCGTTATCGCCAACTCGGGATTCTCGCTGGTAACCGAGGCGCTCCACCTCGCCAAGCCGTACCTGGCTGTCCCGGTCAGCCACCAGTTTGAGCAGGTTTTCAACGCCTACTGGCTGCAGAAATCCGGATACGGCACTTATTGGGAAGAACTGAATAAGGAGCGCGTGGAATCGTTCCTCTACAACCTTCCGCAGTTTCGTGAAGCGCTGGCCGACTATCCGCGGCAGGGGGATCAGGAGCTGTTTCAGAAGCTGGACAGCCTCATCCACGATCTGACTTAGCCGAGGTTCGGTTCTCGCAAACTAAAGTAACCTCGAATCGTCCCCCGTTCTTCAGATAGGATCTTCCGAGTCTCCGTGGCCCCAAACGGAATTGGGGAGGCCTTTTCATGCGACGATTCTTGACCTCACTGGCGGCGAGTTTGATCCTGCTCTCGATCTCGTACAGCCAGAACCAGCAGCCCGTTGCCCAAGAGGCGCAAGGCGGTGCTCAGGAGCAGCAGCCAACTCCTCCTCCGTCTCTTGGAGAGATCGCCCGGCAGTTGAAGTTGAAGAAGCAGCAGAAAGAAGCGCAAGTGAAGGTGAAGCAGCCGGCCAGCCCAGACGTGCAGGCCTCCGACACGACGCCGGCTACGCCGCCAGCCAAGACGGCTCACCTGGTTACGAATGACGACAGTCCCGAGCGCGCCAGCGTGACCACGGTTTCGACCCATTCCACCAGTTCCGAACCAGCAAATGCTCAAAAGGACAGTGCAGACCGTCAGGCGGAGGGTGAGACGTGGAAAGCACAGATCCAGCAGCAGAAGACTGCCATCGCGGCACTGCAGGAGGACATAAAGACGACCAGCGAGTCCATCCACTACGCTGGCGCAAACTGCGTCGCCAACTGCGCCCAGTGGAATGAAAAACAACAGCAGAAACAGCAGGAAGTCGACACCATGAAGGCGCAACTGGCGGACGCGCAAAAGCAGCTGGAAGAAATGCAGGAAGCTGCGCGGAAACAGGGCTTTGGCAGTTCCGTTTACGATCCGTAGGCGCCGGGATCAGGCGTGACTTTTCAACTTCGAGTCAGGCTACGCTTGGGGCAGCAACTCCACCCGTCACATCCTTCATATTTTTCGACCTTGCACATTTTCCAGATTCCAAAAACCCCCTCTATCGTGCGAAATTAGTGCATGCCTCTGGTTGTTCGTCCATCGCCCATTCACTCTGTCGGTGTCTACACTACCGTCGCAATCCGCAAAGGCGCTCGCATCGTGGAGTACGATGGCGAGCGCATTACTCCAGAAGAGGCTGACCGGCGCTATGAAGGCGCATCGCGCACTTACCTTTACGGACTCGAGGACGGCAAGACCGTCATCGACGGGCATGGACTTGGCGCTTATCTCAATCATTCGTGTGAGCCCAACTGCGAGGTCGATGAGATCAAGGGCCGTGTCTGGATTTTTGCGCTGCGCGACATTGCGCCGGGAGAAGAACTGGTCTGGGACTACAACCTCTACGATGACGAGGATCCGGCCCCATGCCACTGTGGCTCCCAAAAATGCCGAGGCACGATGTATTCCCGCGAATGGATGGCCAAGATGCGCCGTCGGGAGGCCCGGAAGAGAAAGCGAGCCTTGGCGGCCTCTTTGGACGGCAACAAGAAACCGTCCGGTTATGCGGTGTCGACCGTGCAGCAGGGCTAAAAGGCCAGCCGCGCTCGACCACTGAGTCTGTGAACGCCAGATCTGCCCTAGCGGTGCTCGGGCGCCTTCCCGTGTTCTCTCCAGCCTTCAATAATGAGGTACAGCACCGGAATGAAGAACAGGTTCAGGATCGTCGACATGATCATCCCCCCGAACACGGTTGTTCCCACGGAGTGACGGCCATTCTCTCCCGCGCCAGTGGCAAAGACTAAGGGAACGACACCGAGAATGAAGGCCATCGACGTCATGAGGATCGGGCGCAGACGGATGGTTGCCGCCTGAACAGCTGCCTCCACGAGTGGCAGGCCCCGCTCTCGCAATTGCTCTGAGAATTCGACGATCAGAATCGCGTTCTTGCTGGAGAGACCCACGAGCATCACCAGTCCTACCTGGCAAAAGACGTCGTTCTGCAAGCCGCGAATCCACTGAGCGCCGAGCGCACCCAGCAATGCCATGGGAACGGCCAGCAGAACGATGAAAGGCAGGACGAAACTCTCATATTGCGCCGAGAGCGTGAGATAGACGACGAGCGTTCCAAGCCCAAACAGGATCAGCGAAGTGCCTCCGGCTTCCAGTTCCTCGAGCGAGAGACCTGTCCAGCTATAGGCGAAGCCCTGCGGCAACTTCTTCGCGAGATCTTCCATCGCCGCAATCGCTTGTCCCGAACTGTATCCCGGCGCTGCCGAGCCGTCGATTTCGGCGGAGCGGAACAGGTTGTAGTGGCTGATGACCTGGGGCGTCGTGGTCTGATCGATGGTGATCAAGTTGTCGAGAGGCACCATCGCGCCGGTATCCGAGCGAACGTAGAACTGTCTCATGTCTTTGGCGGTCGCGCGGAATTGCTTGTCGGCCTGTACGTATACGCGATAGGAGCGGTTATTGAAATCGAAATCATTCACGTAGGCCGAGCCCATATAGATGCCGAGCGTGTCGGTGATTTGCGAGAGAGGAACATGCAAACTCTTCGCCTTCTCACGATCGATCGTGACCATATATTGCGGATCGTTGGCCGTGAACGGCGTGTACAGGCCGACCAGATCTTTCCGCTGAGTCGACTCACGGATCAAGCCCTGCGTAGCTCCGGCGAGTTCTTCGAGCCTGTGCGAGCGCTGGTCCTGCACCTGGAATTGGAAGCCGCCGAATCTACCCAGGCCCTGTACGGCCGGAGGGAGGGTGCTGAAGACAATTGCTCCTTGCACTCCAAAGAGCATCGGACGAACGCGACTAAGAATCGCGAGCGAGGTGTGCTCTTCGCCTTTGCGCTGTGAGTAGGGCCGCAAGGAGGCGAAGATCAGTCCCTGGTTTGCGGCCGCTCCCGAGAAGCTGAAGCCGGCAATGGAAAAGGTGCTCTCGACCTCAGGGATGCTGGCCAGAATGTGTGTGACCTGCTGGTTAATGGATTTGGTGTACTCGAGAGAGGCTCCCGACGGTGCCTGGACGACGACGATGAAGTAGCCCTGATCTTCATCGGGCACGAATCCGCTCGGCACGCGTGTAAAAACGAAATAAGTCAGCCCGAGACCAACGAAGAAGAGCAGAGCTGCCACCAGTTTGTAATTGAGGATGAACCTGAGGGAGCGACGGTACCCGTTGGTTGTGGCGGTAACGATCTTGTCGACCTCCCGGAACAACCAGATCTTTCCGCCGTGCTCGCGGCCGAGCAGCAGTGCCGACAAGGCTGGCGACAGCGTGAGGGCATTGAAAGCGGAGATTGCGATCGAAAAGGCGATGGTCAACGCGAACTGCCGGAAGAGGATTCCCGTGGTGCCGGGGAAGAAGGCGACGGGGACGAAGACTGCCACCAGTACTAGCGAGGTAGCGATCACCGCTCCGGTAACTTCACCCATGGCTTCGGAAGATGCCTTGCGCGGGTCTCGCTGGCCTTCCTGAATGTGACGTTCGATGTTTTCGATGACGACGATGGCATCATCGACGACCAATCCAGTAGCCAGCGTGATTCCGAATAGGGTCAGCGTGTTTACTGAAAAGCCCAGCAGTTTCACGAAGGCAAATGTTCCGATCAGCGATACCGGGATGGTCACTGCCGGAATGAAGGTGCTGCGCCAGTCTTCGAGAAAAATGAAGATCACGAGAATGACCAGCACGATAGCCGTGCCCAGGGTGCTGAGCACGTCGCGGATTGACTCGCCCACCGCATCTGTCGTGTCAAACGCCAACTGATAATGCATACCCGGGGGGAAATTCTTCGACAGACGATCAAGCTCGGCGATGGCCCTGCGATCGACGTCGAGCGCGTTGGCGGTGGAAAGCTGGGTCACGGCGATTCCGACAGCGTCCTGCCCGTTGAACTGCAGAGCTGAGCCGTAGTTCTCGGCTCCGAGTTCGGCGCGGCCCACATCTTTCAAGCGCACCAGGGTCCCGTCGGAACTTGTCTTGAGGATGATGTTGTCGAACTGTGCCGGCTCGCTGAGGCGGCCGACTGCTCGCACGCTCACCTGGTACTGCTGCCCGGCAATTGCGGGTTGCTGACCGACTTGTCCTGCGGCGACCTCCACGTTCTGTTCTGCGAGAGCACCGACAACGTCCGGCGCGGTCAGGCCACGCCCGGCCATGCGCACGGGATCGAGCCAGAGACGCATGGAGTATTTCCGCTCTCCGAAGATGAAAACATCGGCAACTCCTGGAATGCGTTTGAGCGAGTCGCGAACATAAACGTCGAGGTAGTTGCTCATGAAGAGCGTATCGTACTGGTTTTTGTCGGAAATGACGGCGGCGCCGAAAACGAAGTTTTGCGAGGTTTTCTGCGTGGTGATGCCGATTGCTTTGACCGCGCCCGGGAGCCTTCCCTGGGCCGTGTTTACCCGGTTTTGAATGTCGACCGTGGCGAGATCGGGATTTCGGGTCAGATCGAATGTGACAGTGATTCCGCTTGACCCGTCGTTCCCGCTGGTCGACGTCATGTACTTCATCCCCTCCGCACCATTGATCTGTTGCTCCAATGGAATGGTGACGGCGCTTTCAACGGTCTGGGCGCTGGCCCCGATGTAGAAGCTGGAGACACCGACTTGCGGTGGCGCGAGGTTGGGAAACTGGGCAACCGGCAAAGACGGGATGACCGCCGCTCCGGCGAGGATGATTAACAAAGCACAAACAGTCGCGAATACGGGACGGTGTATGAAGAAGTCGACAAACATGAAAAGTCAGCCCCCGACACAAAACAGCACTTAGAACTCGCCGATTGGCAATTAGCTGACGGAAGGGTTTTACCGGAATCCAGAGTTGCTAATCGCCAAACGCCAAGTGCTCAAGTCTGCGGAATCACCGGCACTCCGTCGAGCAGGAACTGCGTTCCGGACACAATCACTTTGTCTCCGGGCTTGATGCCAGCGCGTACCTCGTAGTTATTCCCGACGGTTTCACCAATGGTGAGAGGCCTCTGTTTCGCAACAAAAGCCCCGCCGTTCTGTGGTTCCGCTACAAACGCAAAATACTGTCCTGCCAGACGCGAGACGGCCAGGATTGGCACTTCAGGATTCTGGTGCGTGCCCCACACCAGCCGCGCGTGGATGAACTGTGACTGCCGCAGCGCGTCGTTGCCGTTGGCAATGCGCGCCTTCACCAGTACGGTCTGCGTGGTGTTATCAACTTGCGGCGAAATGAAACTGATGCGCGTGTCGGCCAGGACCTTGCCGCTGCTGTCCAGAATCTGCACGGGGAGGTTCATTTTCAGTTGCGACGAGCGCTCGACCGGCACGTAAACGTAGGCTTCCAGACTTCCGGGCTGATCGACGGTAGTCAGCTGCGTCACGTTCGTAACGCGATCGCCGACGCGAACCGGAATATCCCCCACAATTCCGCCCCGGGGTGCCACAACCTTGTAGTAATGGAGCTGAACTTGTTGTTCGCGGACCTGGGCGTCGAGAGCGTCCATTTGCGCTTGTGCCGCGTCCATTGCGGCTTTCGCCTGATCAAGATCCTGTTTGCTGACGACGCCGGCAGCGGCGAGACCTTCCGCGCGCTGGTACTGCTGCTTCGCCCAATTTAGCTGAGCCTCCTGAGCGGCGCGCGCGCTCTCCTGACTCCTGACAGTGGCCTGTTGTTTCAACGGATCGATCTCCATCAAGGGTGTGCCGGCGGAGACCTTGTCACCCGAGTGCACGAAGATCTGGGTAATCTGCCCGTCGACTTGTGGCATGATCACGGCCGAATCCCGCGACTTTACAGTAGCGACGTATTCTGAACTGTCGTTAACGGGCACGGCTTTGGCTTCCATCACCTTGACCGGCATGGCCTGCATGCTTGCCGCCTGCGGATTCTGCGCGGCATTCCTGGAGCACGCCAGAGTCACCGCAAGAAGCAGACAGGCAAAACAAGTCGCCACGTATTTGTGAAATATCTTCTTCATAACTAAGTACCGCCCCTGTTTCAAGAGCTGCCCGTACCGGCGAAAGTTCTCCGCCGTATCAGGATTTCAACATGAAAATTGCAGATTAATGCGGAGGTCTGCCGCACGGCCTGCGCCGGGACCGGATTATCTCCTCCGCCTCCGCCGCATCCGCCCGACGATGCCGCGAAGGCTCTTGCAGCCCCAAGGGTGAGCAATTCCATGACCGGGCATTGTACTCCCGAAAAACGATTTTCTCTGTGATTGGAGGCAGGACTAGATCCCCGTCCGATAGGCGATGGAGCAGCCCAAGGGCCAACCTCATCCTGGAATCATCTTGCCCAGAATTTCCTTCAGGATCTTGGCCGCTACCCAGGCAGTCATTCCATCCACATCACGGACGGGGTTGTACTCCACGATGTCGGCGCCGACGATATCCCCCTGGATGGCGTGCAGATGTGCGACCGCTTCTCGAACCGTCATGCCTCCTGGTTCGCGGTGCGAGACTCCCGGCGCAAATGCCGGATCGAGGACATCCATGTCAAAGGAGATGTAGACCGGGCCCGCGGCCTTCAGGCTTTCAGACGCAGGAAGAGTCCGCATCTCCATGACCTCGACACCGAACCTCTTAGCCTGCTCGCGCTGATGCCCGTTAGCCGTGCGGATTCCGACCTGGACCAGCCGCTGGGCCAGCCCGGCTTCCATGATTCGCGCGAAGGGGCACGCGTGCGAGAAACGGTTGCCTTCGAACTCGTCATAGAGATCAGGATGAGCATCGAAGTGAAAGATCGTCAGCTTGGGATACTTTGCCGCGAATGCTTTCACGATCGGGAAAGTAATGGAGTGATCGCCACCCAGCGAGAGGGGCCGACGTCTCTGATCGAGCAACTTGCGGATGGCTGATTCGATGGAATCGAAGGCAGCTTTGTCGGAGAAAGAGAGATCGCCCACATCCTCAAAGGCACCTGGGGATCCGAGGTCTATGCCCGATTCAGTCCAAGAGTTGGACGAGTCGCAGCGCAGTGCCTTGCGAATTCTGGGCGGCCCGTCGCCCGCCCCTCTTAGGTACGAGGACTCTGCGTCGAACGGAACACCCACAAGGGTTCGGGTGCGAATTCCGTCTTTGCTCATTTCAGTTCCCTTTCGTCGAGGTGCTGAACTGACTCAAGCGACTCATCCAGAACAAGTTACTTTGACTGGATCGATGCGTGAATCCGCGCCTCTGGCCAGCCCGTGCCTTGAAGCTTTTGGCTTTTCGGCGCATCCGTTATTCTAGAACCTGCACTCTTATGACCCCGAAATCCAAGACTTCCAGCACGGTGCTCGACCGTGCTTCGACCAATGGAACAAATCCTGAGCGGGAACAGGTGTTCTCCGCCTACCGGCAGTGGGGATACCTCGAGGGCGACCTCGATCCCCTTGGATTCTTGCGCCCGCGGCCCACACCGGAACTTGAACGCGACGGAGAATACGCGCGAGAGGCCCGCAGCATTTATTCCAGCACGATCGGGATTGAAATCAATCATATCTATTCGCCGGAGCGCCGCAGCTGGGTGTACGAGCGCATGGAGGCCGGACTTCAACCCAATGATGAAGAGATTGACCGGCCGCGCATTCTTGATTTGCTCACTCGGGCGGACATTTTCGAGCAGGTGATGCAGCAGCGTTATCTGGGCAGCAAGCGCTTCTCCCTTGAGGGTACGACGGCGCTGATCCCGCTCGTAGATGAAGTTCTCGACACCGCCTCCCGCCTCGGTACGATCGAGCTCGTGATGGGGATGAGCCATCGCGGACGGCTCAACGTGATTGCGCATGTGGCCAAGCGTCCGCCGCAAGAGATTTTCGCCGGATTCGAAGACGTCGATCCGCGCAGCGTGCTTGGATCCGGGGACGTGAAGTATCACATGGGAGCAACCGGTGAGTATGTGACCTTCAGCGGCGGGAAGGTTCACATCCATCTCGTGTCCAATCCGAGTCACCTGGAAGCGGTGGATCCGGTGACGGTGGGACGAACTCGCGCCAAGCAGGATCGCACGGGCGAAGGTGGACGCGAGAAGTATCTGCCGCTGCTGGTGCATGGTGATGCGGCGTTCGCTGGGCAAGGGGTCCTCGCGGAAACCATGAACTATGCCGATCTGCCGGGATACACCGTGGGCGGCACTATCCATGTGGTGGTGAACAACCTGCTGGGATTTACGACCAGTTATACCGAGGAGCACTCCACGCGCTTTGCGGCGTGTATCGCCCGGCGCCAGTCGATTCCGATCTTTCACGTGAATGCCGAAGATGTGGATGCTGTGGTGCGCGTCGCGCGGATGGCAACTGAGTACCGATACGAGTTCGGCACGGACGTTGTGATCGATCTGATCGGCTATCGGCGGCATGGGCATAGTGAAGTGGACGATCCCACGATTACCCAGCCGCTGCTCTACAAGAAAATAAAAGACCATCCGCAGCTCTGGGAGATCTATGCCGACGATATTGGCGCAACCGATGCTCAGGCAAAAGCGGATGCGATTCGCGCCGAGTTTGAGGCTGCCCAGAAGAAAGCTGGAAGCATCAAGCAAAAGCCTTCCCTTCGCGAACTCCCAAGGTATTGGGACCGGTATTTTGGAGGGCTGTACCGTCCCGAGTATGATGCAGAAACCGGACTCTCACCGCAAGAGCTGGCCGAACTGACGACCCGCCTGACCACGTATCCCGACGGCTTTCACATTCATCCGAAGGTAAAGAAGCTGCTGGAGCAGCGGGCCGAAATGGGTATAGGCAAACGACCCGTTGATTACGGCATGGCTGAAGCATTGGCGTTTGCCAGCCTGGTGAAAACGGGTACGCATGTGCGCATGTCGGGGCAGGATTCGCGTCGCGGCACGTTCAACCAGCGTCATTCTGTTCTCATCGATACCGAAAATGAGAACGAATATGTCCCGCTGGAAAACATCGCCGCCGATCAGGCGCGTTGCGAAATCTACAATTCGACGCTTTCCGAAGCTGGGGTGCTCGGCTTCGAATATGGATACAGCCGCGACTATCCTGAATCGCTTGTGCTCTGGGAAGCGCAGTTCGGTGACTTCGTGAATGTCGCACAGGCGATCATCGATCAGTTCATCAGTGCGGGAGAGGCGAAATGGAATCTGCTATCCGGCCTGGTCATGCTGCTGCCTCATGGTTACGAAGGGCAGGGGCCGGAACATTCCAGCGCCAGGATCGAGCGTTTCATTCAGCTTGCGGCGAAGCACAATATCCAGATTGCGCAGCCTTCCAATGCTGCACAATATTTCCATCTGCTGCGGCGGCAGGCGCTGCGGCATTGGCGCAAGCCGCTGATCGTGTTCACGCCCAAGAGCATGCTGCGGCATCCGGATGCCAGCTCTCCGATTGATGACTTCACCCACAAGAACTTCATGAACGTTATCCCCGACACGACTGTCGGGGAAGCGGAACGCATTCTGATTTGCACTGGAAAGATCGGGCACGAACTCGAGGCTGAGAGGAAGAAACGCAAGGACAGCAGCACGGCCATCGTCTTCCTGGAGCAACTTTATCCATTTCCCGAAGCCGAAGTTGCGGCTGAATTTGATCGCCATGGCAAGCATGCTGACATTGTGTGGGTGCAGGAAGAACCGGCCAATATGGGCGCCATGTTCAACATGTTGCCTCGGCTGAAGCGGATCGTAGGCGACCGGCCTGTCCTGACTGTAAAGCGCAGCTCTGGGGCGAGCCCGGCCACTGGCAGTACAAAGGCGCATGAGGTTGAGCAGAAGACCTTGCTGACCTTGGCGTTTACGATCAAGTGAACGGTATCTTTCGGCGGCGGACCCCCCGCCGCCGGATCCGGAGTCCTTCAGGTCCTCTCGGTCACAGACTTCGGGCCGGGTCCGGGCAGCTGCGATTTCTCGCCGCCTTTCAATAGCTCATCCACGCTTCCGTAGGCATAAATCGTCGGCGCGTGATTCGCCATCAAGCCGCCTGTATCGGCCGTCGGACCGTAGTTGCTGTGGATATCGCGGCTTAGCATACGCAACATCGCCATCAGCTGGCCACGATGATGCGAGGTATGTGCAATCCTCCGCACCATGATCCAGGCCCGTGACCTGGTCACGTCAAAGAACTTTGCTTCCCCTTCCCACCAACGTTCGTCTTTCGATTCCAGAGCGGCCAGCCGTTTCCCGCTGTCATCGGCATAGCGCTTAATGAATTCCATCCGAGTCTCTTGTTGAGGCAGTGGCGGAGCACCAACATCGATTCCGAGCATGTTCCGAAACCACAGATCTTCGCTCACACATTGATGCACCATCTGCTCATGCACGCTGCGGCCCCGCCGATCAGCCGCGTTCGGGCGCACGAGCATGTCTTCATCTCGGAACTCGCTCCATACGCTCACGACCTTGATTCGTTCTGTCGAGTAGGTTTCAACCAGGAATGCACAGCGCATAGGGATTTCTCCGGACTCGCACGGCAGGAATAAAGGTTACTAGAACCGAAGGATCTACGGCAGGCTAGCCCTTGTGATCGCGGCGCCGCAGATAGTCGATGAACATCTGCTCTACCGGCTTATCGTACGCGATCAGGACATGGCGGACAGGACGCCCGCTGACGAAATGACAGACTTCTTCGGCGAGGTTCTTGGCGTGATCTCCGGCGCGTTCCAGCGACTGGGTCATGAAGATGACCTGCAGACTCGCCTGGCGATGGACGTTCTCCGGATTCTCGATATGACGCAGGAAGATGAGGTTACGCAACCGATCCATCTCGGCATCGGCGCGCAACACCTCTACGGCCTTGCTGACGTCGTGCCGTGAGAAGGCATCAGCGCAATCCGCGAGCATTTTCTCAAGAAGCGTTGCCATCTGGGTCAGGTCCCGAGTGTCTTCGGGGTCGATTCGACCACTTACCGACTGGGCGCTGTTGCCGAAGCTCAGCAGGAGATCGCCGATGCGTTCCAGACCGATCATGAACTTCATGCAGGCGAGCAGCTCCCGGGCTTCGGCAGGTTCGACCTCCGTGATAGCGCTGGTGACGCCGTTGTCAATTTCCAGATCCAGGGTATCGAGCTCGCGTTCTCTCTGGCGCAGAGAGCCTAGAAGTGCGCTGGAACCGGTTGCGATTCCTTCGGCAGCCGCACCGGCCGCTTCTTTCGCCATGTGACAGGCCTCGACGGTGCGGCGCACGATGTAGTGATGGGCGGGTTCGGGGCTCGGACTCTTGATAGCAGTACTCATGGATGTGTCCGCCGGGCGAGAATGGGGGCGACGCGCCGGTCCAATGCGACCTTCGCCGCTATTCTGCCGCTTATGGGATCGAATCGCCAACGTCCAAGCATAAAGTTTTTGTTTCCGCTTGCGGTTAATATGCTGTGAATTTTGTGCATTTTATTGTAACGGCAAAGCTGGTCACACCTGCGATCACACTCCCGCAATCCTGTCCGTGCTATTCTTCGCGGTGCAATCCGTAAACGTTTACGCAATTATCTGTTCGGGAGACAAACTCGGATGAAACGTGCCCTGCAATTTTTGTTCATCGCAACTACTCTCCTCCTTTGGCTATCGACTTTGGTCCACGCCCAGTGGAGCCCGATGAATCCTGTCCGCACCTTCAAGCAGGAGGCGGATGGGGTGGTTTTTTTCATGGAAACGGGAACCCTCAAAGTGCAGGTCTGCTCGGAGTCAATCATTCATATCCTTTATTCGCCGACCGCCACCTTTCCCAAGCGGACTGATTTCGTGGTCATCAAGGACAGCTGGGCGCCTGCGAAGTGGAGCATGCAATCTGGCGATGACGCGGTAACCCTGTCCACTTCCCTGCTGAAGATCACGGTAACAAAGAAGGATGGCGCGATTACCTATGCTGAGCCAAACGGGGGCCCGATCGTTCAGGAAGCCTCGCGCAGCATGAGAGCCGAAGAGGTGAACGGCGAGGACACGTATCGCGCCGAGTCATTTTTCAGTGTTTACGGCTCACATGAAGGCCTCTACGGTCTGGGACAGCATCAAGCTGGGGTCTGGAATTATCGCGGCGAGTCGGTCGACATCGTGCAAGACAACAGCAATATCTCTGTCCCGCTGATGGTATCGAGCAAGGGCTATGGCATCTTCTGGAACAACATGTCGCGGAGCCGGTTCAATAACCGGTTCGCAAACTATCTGTACGTCAGTTCCGAAGTCGCCGACGTGATCGATTACTACTTTCTATACGGGCCGGAGTTGGACAAAGTGGTCGCCGGGTATCGCGAACTGACCGGGCAAGCTCCGATGTTCGGCAAGTGGGCGTACGGATTCTGGCAGTGCAAGAACCGCTACAGGTCGCAGAACGAGATTCTCGGTGTCGCGAAAAAGTATCGCGAGCTGCATATTCCGGTCGACAACATCGTGCAGGACTGGTTCTGGTGGAATCGCAAGGGGGAGTTTGTCTTCAACAAGAATTATCCCGACCCCAAGGGCATGGTCGACCAGCTTCACAATCTGAATTTCCACCTGATGATTTCGATATGGCCGTTCTTCGAGCCGGGATCGACGAATTACGACTATATGAACAGCAAGGGGTGGTTCGTCGACAAATTCAAGTATGCAAAACCGCCCTTCCACACCGATGGGATGGCCGTTTATGACGCCACCAGCCCGGAAGCCCGCAAATACTACTGGGATCAGGTAAACAAGGGATTGTTCAGCATTGGCCTCGATGCGTGGTGGATGGATACAACTGAACCCGAAACGGAAGGCCAGGAAGAAAATATCCTGCTGCATCATAAAGTGGCAGCCGGGAGCGGCGACCGTTATGTGAATGCCTATCCTCTGCTCGATACCGGAGCGGTGTATCAGGGGCAGCGCAGCGCATCAGACCAGAAACGCGTCTACATTCTGTCGCGCTCAGCGTTCGCCGGAGCGCAGCGGAATGCCGTAACGGCATGGTCAGGAGACATCAACTCGGATTGGTTCAGCTATCGACGACAGATTCCAGCGGGATTGAACTTCGCTGTTTCCGGAATTCCTTACTGGACGACGGACATCGGTGGGTTCGTGTTCGGGAGTCCGGCGGATCCGGCCTTCCGCGAATTATTCATCCGCTGGTTCCAGTACGCGACGTTCAATCCCATTCTGCGCGTTCACGGCACGCGCAATCCTGACGAGAACGAACTGTGGTCTTACGGGCCCGATGCGCAGAACATCCTGGCGAACTTCGACCGCCTGCGGTATCGCATCTTGCCCTACATCTATTCGCTGGCATGGAAGACGACAAGCGAAGGATATACGCCAATGCGGCCGCTGGTCATGGATTTTAGAACGGATATGCGGGCCGTTAATGTGGGCGACCAGTTCATGTACGGGCCAGCATTCCTGGTCAACCCCGTGACTGAGCCAGCTTCGACGACGAGGCCCGTCTACTTACCCCAGGTAAAGTGGTACGACTTCTGGACGGGGACCAGCATCGATGGCGGGCGCATGATCAACGCCATTACGCCGCTCGATCGGCTGCCGCTCTTTGTGCGTGCGGGATCGATCCTGCCTCTGGGTCCGGATTTGGAGTGGTCCACAGAGAAACCGGAAGATCCTATCGAACTCCGCATTTACTCCGGCGCTGACGGCAACTTCACCATCTATGAGGACGAAAACGATACGTACAACTACGAAAAAGACGTGTACGCGACCATTCCGCTGCACTGGGACGACAGCGCTCATACATTGACGATCGGGGATCGCAAGGGACAGTTTCCTGGAATGCTCGAGAACCGGACGTTCCGCGTAGTGCTCGTGCGCGAGAATCACGGAATCGGCGTGAATCCCGCTGATCAGGCCGACAAAGTAGTGCAGTATTCCGGCAAGCAGGTCACAGTAAGCCAGTGAGACGTGTAGGGGCGGACGCCTTCGTCCGCCCCGTGCCCATGAGCGAAGCGAAGTGGCGCGTGACGGGAGCGTGTGCCGCCAGTAACGCCCACAGCGACGTCATTATTGCGCTTCGCGCAATCCCGGACGAAGGCGTCCGGGGGTTACACACCAGTATTCACTTGACTCAGTGGCGCTCTCGTGTGAATATGGCGTTGTACGACATGTCATCTGAGGACATATGGGGAGCCTGCCGCTCACCGAACCCGTGCTACTGATCCTGCTGAGTCTGGCGGGGCAGTCTCAACATGGGTACGCGATCCTGAAGGATGTTGAGCGCATGAGCAACGGACGTGTCGTGCTCAGCACCGGTACTCTGTACGGCGCTCTTCGTCGGCTGCTTGAGGACGACTGGATCGAGCGGTTCAAAGAAGAGGAAAGTTCACGGGGACGCCAGGCTTACCGCTTGACGTCTCAAGGACGGCGCAACCTGCAGATGGAGATCGATCGCATGAAACATCTCACCCGTCTGGCAAGCCTGCGCGTTGCGTTAAAGGAGAGCTGACAATGCTCAGTCTCTACCGGAAACTTCTACGCCTTTACCCTGCGGAACACCGGCAGTTGTTCGGCGAGGAGATACTCACGGTTCTGGCCGAAGAAAGAGAGGCAGGCGACCGCCGGATCATTGCGCAAGCCCGGCTGCTCACCCGAGAGACCGCCGGACTGGTGGTGGGAGCAATACGCGAGCATCTTCGCGTTCCGGTTGAAATTCAAGCTGGGCTGTCCGCTGTAAGTCGGAGGTTTGCCATGCGTAATGGATTTCGTTTTCCGAAGTCGACGATTGTATTCATGGGGCTGATTCTTGGCGGTGTTCTTACCGCCATCAAGAAGGGCGAGGACATTGCGACTTCGGTGCCCCACGATATTGGGCCCGTCACCCCTGTTCACATTCAGCCCGTGCACTCGATTTTATTGGGGGGAATGCCGCTCTTCTTCGCCTTCTTCTATGCTGCTGGATTGATCGGATGGGCGATCCTGTTTGCATTCCGGCGTTCTGGAGTTCATCGGCTGGCGGATATCTCGGGCGAGCAGAAGTAGCGCCGGTCCACCGCGATACATCTCTTGTTGGGAGCGGCTCTTGCCTTGTACACTCAGGGGCCACGTTCCAATATCCATGACCCATCGGCGCATTTGTGTTTCTCTCGCTTCCGTCTTCCTCCTCTGTTCCGTCTGTCTTGCCCAGGATTCCACGCTCACACGTTCCGTATCGAAATACGTGAAATCGGAGATGGAGCGACAGCATATTCCCGGCCTGTCGCTGCTGGTTGCCAAGAACGGAAAGATTGTCTTGGCTGAGGGATTTGGACTGGCCAATGTTGAACTGCAAGTCCCGGTGAAACCGGAAACTGTCTTTCAGTCTGGCTCTGTGGGCAAGCAATTCACGGCGACCGCCGTGATGATGCTCGTGGAAGGTGGCAAGGTCGGCTTGGACGATCCGCTCACAAAGTATTTCAAGGACGCCCCAAAGAGTTGGAATGACGTAACCGTGCGTGAATTGTTGAGCCATACGGCGGGTTTTGGCGATTATCCGAAGACCTTCGACTTCCGCAAAGATTGGACCGAGGACGAACTCCTGAAACTGGTTGAGGGTATTCCGTTGGCGTACCCGCCCGGGACGAAGTGGGACTACAGCAATCTCGGATTTCTCACGCTTGGAATCCTGATTCACCGCGTCACGGGAGAATTTTATGGAGACTTCCTGCAGCAGCGGATTTTCCAGCCGCTCGAAATGAAGTCGACGCGCATCATCAGTGAAGCCGACATTGTGCCGAACCGGGCGGCAGGCTACAGGCTGGTGAAGGGTGAACTGAAGAATCAGGAGTGGGTCGCGCCGATGGTCAACACCACGGCCGATGGGAGCCTCTACTTCTCGACCCTCGACTTGGCCAAGTGGGACGCGGCGCTTTATACCGAGAAACTTCTGAAACGGTCGAGCCTGGATCAGATGTGGACCGTGGCCAAGCTGAAAGATGGTCAGCCCAACAAAGGGCATTATGGATTCGGATGGTTTATCGATGAGCGGCACGGGCATCTTTGCATTCACCACGACGGGGCCTGGCAGGGATTTCAGACGGCCATCGATCGTTACGTCGATGATCAGCTCACCGTTATTGCACTTTCCAATCTCTCCGCTTCGCAGCCGGGTAAGATCACGCAGCATGTTGCGGAGATGTACCTGGGCGGGAAGTAGTTCCCTCTCGCGATTCAAGCTGCATGCGCATTCCGTACTTTGGACGAAGTGTAATCAGCGGCTCGGGTTCGACTCTGTGCCCGGGGACCAACAGCAATTTCCATCTTTGTGCCAAGGTGGCCAGCACGAGGACACCTTCCACCCAGGCAAGGGATTCTCCAACGCATTGGCGGAATCCCGCACCAAAGGGGAAGTATGAGAATTTCGTGCGCCGTGCTTTGGCTTCGGGAGTGAAGCGCTCGGGATCGAAGCGCAGAGGATCGGGGAAAAAACGCGGATCGCGATGCGTGACGAACTGGCTCATCAGTACCGTGGTCTTTGCAGGCAGAAAGAAATCGCCCAACTGGAAGTCATTTAGCGCCTGGCGTCCCATAGCCCATGCCGGCGGGTAAAGGCGCATCGATTCTGCCAGCACCATTTCCACGTATCGCAAGCGCGGAATGTCTTCGTAGCCGGGCAGGCGGGCTTGCAGTTCGCGGTCGATCTCTTCGTGCAGGTGAGTTTCGGCTTCGGGATTCTGGGAGAGCAAATACCAGGTCCAGGAAAGCGCGTTGGCGACCGTTTCGTATCCAGCGAGAAAGATGGTGATGACCTGATCACGCAGGGATTGCTCGGACTCTGGAGTGCGGTCGGGAGATGCGGCGAGCATCAAATCGAGGAGACTGCGGCCGTCGGACTGGCGAGTGCGGTGGGCATCGATCATGCGATGAACAACCGCATCGATGCGCTTGCGGGCGCGTACGAACGCTGCGAGGCCCGGAGGCCGCATGTGCACCAGCCACTCTGCGGCGGGGAGCATCACGAGAAAGTTGTAGAGACTCATGATGCGGTTGATGGCGTCGGCCAGTTCGTCCACCTCGTGGCGCAGATCGGTCGCAAACAGGGTTTCGGCCACGATGTTCAGGGTGAGATGCATCATGTCTCTGGCGACATCGCGCTGCTCGCCGGGGCGCCAAACGTCGCGCATCCTAGCGGCTTCGCGCACCATGAGGTCGGCGTATTCCGGGATGCGTTGGCGATGGAAAGCGGGTTGCGCCACCTGGCGTTGCGAGCGATGCTTCGCGCCTTCGGCGGTAATCATGCCTTCGCCGAGCAGCATCTTGCTGCGGCGGACGGTGCGCTCTTTCACGAAATTGTCGTTCTGCACGACAAGAATTTCGCGGATGTAGTCGGGATGATTCAGGAACACGATGTGGTTCCAGCCGATTTTGTAGTGGGCGATGTCGCCGTACTTCTCGCTGAGGTGCTGGAACAGGAGAATCGGATTCGCGGGACGGAATCTGCGCCAGGCAAACCACAGCAGATTGCGTTCGAAGCCGGGTGGAAATCGGTACCCGCGCTGTTTCGTGGTGCGATCGGTCAGGCGATTTTGTACGGCAGAAATCATTCGGTTAGTGTACGACTCCGATTCCAAGGATCGCGCAGATCACAGGAATAGGGCTGGTTGAGAGCCACGGATTCACACGGATTTTCACGAATAGAGCTTCATGACCGAATTAATGGATGGAGATTTGTGGTCGTTCCGAGGCTAGGCAGATTTTTTCAGCCAGTCTCCACAAAATATTATGTCTAAACGACTTAGGGTCCAACGGCGACTGCCTATCACGGCAAAATATTGAGGATAAATACCTTACATGTAAAATATTCCGAAATAAGGGGTTAGCACACACTTCTGCGAGGTGTTCTATTGCACTCTTTTTTGATTTCAAAACGGGTAAAATATTGAATCTTAAATACTTGAGCTTAATTCCGGCGATCATGTCCCCGTAAAATATTGGATCTAAAAGACTTAAGGCCAAAATATTCCAGAATAAGGAGTTAGACGAGCTTATTAGGCTCTGTCTTAAGACAGAGGCACTGGCTGGATTCTGGGATCCTGTGTGCATGCTACCAGTGTGCGCTTTCTGTTTCCTCAGTCAAGGTTGTTCGTCACAGTCGAAAGATTTTGTGCTGTGGAAAACTTCGATTCACGCCTCGCGCGACTTATGGCAACCGCATGTGCGGCTCCAGTTCCAGCCACACCGACCGCCAGTACTGGGCCGTCGATGCCATCACCACCTCTTCTACTCCCTGCTCCCGCAGCCACGTCAACAGGCGGTGCAACTCGCTCGGCATCGTAACGAATCGCCGCCGCGCTGGCTTCTCTTCTGGCATGCTCCCATCCACCACAACTGCCATCAAGACCTTCGTGTGTACATCAATACCCGCGACCTTCATCGCTTCCTCCTAGCGTGGAAGCGGCAGAACGCGCGCGAAAAAGATTACACACCGTCACGTGCTACCAGTTCCTGCCTCTGGCAGGAGTGGCGCGACACAGATTGGTTCAAAACGCACGTTCCTGATCAAACTCAAAAACGGCCTCACTGGATCCAGAGTGTAAACAGACCTTCGCCGTCCACGCTCCATCAGCGTACACGCACAACTCAACCCCATTTTCATGTCAATCGGTGGGCCCCATGCCCATGCAAACTCAAAATGCGTGATCCACTCTATCGGGCAATCAACACCCTCCACAATGGATAACGCATCGTCGATAAGAAAGCCGTCACCAACAGGCACGCAAAGAGCACTCGCTTTCGGCTACGCGGAAAGGCCTTTGTGTGTTCGGCCCATGCGCTCCGAGGCGCGTGGTTGATGCCGACATCGCCGAGAGACTTACACTTAAAACCCTCGCCGGGGCATTGTGAGTGGAATTGGTTTTATCAACAACGAGGGGGTCGGGTCAGGCGATGGACAAGGGGGGCCCGAGCAGTTCCAGTCCATAGGCGCGGTAAACCGCCGCGTCGTTGAGGTACGCGCCTTCTTTGGATGGCTTCGCGTTATCGCGGAAAAACGCTTCCATTTTGCCAGCGGGTGCGAACGTAATCAGCAATTTCCCGGCACCCTCGCCAACGTACGCCCACGCATGTGGCACTTCACGAGGACCAAGGATGGAATCGCCGGGCTTGAGGTGGAAGCGGTCGGAGCCGATCTCCGCAAGGTATTCCCCTTCCATTACGTAGAACCACTCATTCTCGTGGTGATGCAGATGACGAGGTGGGCCGCCCTTCTGACGGCTGGCGTGTTCGATTACGAATAATGCGCTGGCAGCGTCATCGGTCAAGACTTTGAAAGCAGTCGAACTCACACCGATAACGTGACGTTCGCCCAGACGGTCCTCGCCACTCGCAACACGAACCGGCTTTACTTTGGTCTCAGCGGTCTGCGCCAGCATGGCCAGGGGCAGTGTAGCGAGGGCTGTGCTCAGAAACTTTCTCCGGCCCAGGTTTTCCATCGGTCGAACCTCCGGTCTTGGCTACGAACATCTTGCCGACAATGGTGAGCAGTATACCCCCACCCGCCTTAGGAGGCATGGCCCGCCTGGTGAGCTTACGTACGTGTGACTCAAAACTCAGCGCCCATCGCCATCGAGAGGCGATTGCACTCAAACTCCCCGGCCAAGGTCAGTGAGTGAAATTAGGATTTTTCAACAATCGCGTGGCGAGCACGAACGGGCGCGCTCCTGCTTTCGTCCCTTTATGTCGTCGTCACAAAGTGATTCTTGCTCATCCTGAAGAAGTTGCCTTGACTCCGGGCAAAGGGATTGGGAGTTCTCTATTACGAGCGTGCTCGGCCGGAGCAGTTCTTTGCTTTCGCGGATCGCACGCTCCGTCCTTTCCATCGTTCGCTGAAATCGCAATCTCGTGACAGCATCCACGTTGGCGAATATGGCATACATAGTGTCATCTGTCCCTACGGCTCTCACAGTAGGCCGGAGTAATGGTGGCGCCGCTGGAGACCCGATACAGGCGTAGAAGCCATGGGAACCAGAGTCATTGAATTTGGCGCTGTTCCGAGTGGCATTCTTGCTTTGCTCACTGGGAACGGCTACGAAGTGGATGCTTGTGGTACGTCCATTTCGAAGCTGAAGCAGGTACTTAAGCAGCCGGACGATTTGGGTGCGATTGTTCTAGGAGAAAGTGGAACCTCGGAGGCCCTAGGAATCCTTACTTCCGTGCGTTCCCTTGGTAATGTTCCACTGATCCTGTTTCAGGACGAGACCAAAACCTGCGATCCATCGCAGTTTGACCTGGTAATACCAACAGATCCTCCGTTGCCAAATCTGCTTAGAGAGGTCGCAGAGTTGGTCGAGCGGAGCCGAGCGATTCGTACCGAAACAACGATGTCCAGCGAACAATTCCATACCACCTTACGGCAGTCCGCATTTTTTCTCGAACAATCTGTAGCGGCTCGTGTTGAGTCGCAGCACATTAGGGGAGCAAAGTTCAAACGCTCGGCAACGGAGCGAGTCAGCATACCTTGCGTTTTAGTGGTGGACGACTACGCGCGATGGCGGGAGACGATGTGTTCGATGCTGCAAACCTATGCCGATTGTCCATTGCTGTGCGAGGCGGGAGAAGGAATCGAAGCCGTCCAGCGAGCAACTGAATTGAAACCACAATTGATCCTGCTGGACTTGGACCTTCCCCGCTTGAACGGGATCGAAGCCGCAAAGCAAATAACGCAATCAACGCCAGACTCAACCATTCTTTTCGTGAGCATGAATAACAGTGCGGATGTGGTGTCGGAGGCTTTGAGAACCGGGGCGAAGGGCTACGTTTTAAAAGCGGATGCTGGAAGCGAGCTTTGGGCCGCAATCGAAGCGGTTCTTCAGAACAAGCAGTATCTTAGTCGCAGTCTACGAGGGCAGCATTCGGCGACGATCTAATTAGGGCCGTGCTACTCACGGTTTGCCTGAACTGGCATTCTCTCCCTCGTTAACTGTTGCGAACAGGCGATTGCGCAAGTGAGCCATAAGAAAAGCGTTTTTACGCACGGCAGATGAGTGAAATGGATCTCCAAGTTTCGTGGAAGATGAGTGAGCGAGTTTCCGCCAAGGATGGGATAGGTCGCAATGCGATGTTTCGATCTCAACTTACGGCTTCGCCGGTTCCGGTGTCTGCAACTGACCTAACGCGGCTAAGACCTGAGCGCTGTGAGTATTCGGGTTCACTCCCAAAAACACTTTTGCGACCTTGCCGGCGGGGTCGATCAGGAATGTGTTTCGCGCGGCGAACTTCACGACTCCGAAGTTGCTTAGCGATCCGTAGGATGCGGTGACCTTGTGGTCGGTGTCCGCCAGCACCTTGAAGTTGAAACCCTCTTTCGCGCAGAACTCTTTGTGAGAGTCGACACTGTCGAGGCTCACTCCCAGAACAACCGCATTGTGTTCGGAATACTTGGGCTGGTCCACCTGGAACTGGTGGGCTTCGCGCGTTCAACCCGGGGTCTGATCTTTGGGATAGAAGTAAAGGACAACCCACTTGCCGCGGTAGTCCTTCAGGCTGACGAGGCCATCTTGCGAGGGCAGGGTGAAATCGGGAGCCATGCTTCCCTCGGCGGGCTTCGCCGAACGTGACAGCACGCGCGGCACTACAAACACGGCTATCGCTACAACCGCTACCAACAACAAGATGACGCGGAGCATGGGACCTCCCCGGCCTTGCAGACAAGAGCATAAACCACGGAGGAGACCGGGGTTCACAGGAAAAACCTCGCGGGCCATTGCGGCCCCGTCTAACTGACGTCCTTCCAGCAGGATTTGCCGTTCATGAATTATGATGGAGTATTCGCCAATCTCTGGGGGAGAAATCAGACGTGGCTCAGACGGAAACTGACGGCCTAGAAGTGTTGGAAACGCGAGAGTGGGTGGACTCTCTGGATTATGTGTTGTCGCACGGAGGGCCCAACCGGGCAGGCCGTTTGCTGCAGCAACTGGCATTGCATGCGCGACGCGAAGCGGGCATCAACTTACCCTTTACCGCTACGACGCCGTATCAGAACACGATCCCTGTGCGGCAGCAGCCGCCATTTCCCGGCAGCCAGGAGATGGAGCGGCGGATCAAGAGCCTGGTCCGCTGGAATGCGCTGGCCATGGTGGTGCGCGCCAACAAGATCCAGGAAGGCATCGGCGGACATATCTCGACGTTTGCCTCGGCGGCCACCCTGTACGAGGTCGCGTTCAACCATTTCTTCCGGGCTGAGACCGAAGGCGGGGATCGGGACATTGTTTACTTCCAGGGCCATGCTGCGCCGGGAATGTATTCGCGCGCGTTTCTGGAAGGCCGACTTTCCAAAGAGAAGCTGCAGAACTTCCGCCGTGAATTGAAGGCCGGAGGAGGACTGTCTTCTTATCCGCACCCGTGGCTGATGCCTGATTTCTGGGAGTTCCCCACGGTATCGATGGGCCTGGGACCGATTCAGGCGATCTATCATGCGCGGTTCATTAAATATCTGGAGAATCGTGGACTTAAGCAGTCTACGGGCGGAAAGGTTTGGGCCTTCCTGGGCGATGGAGAGATGGATGAGCCGGAGTCGCTGGGCTCGATCACGCTGGCCTCGCGCGAGAAGCTCGACAATCTGATCTTCGTGGTGAACTGCAACCTGCAGCGTCTTGACGGGCCTGTGCGTGGCAACGGCAAGATCATTCAGGAACTGGAAGCAATCTTCCGGGGCGCTGGATGGAATGTCATTAAGGTGATCTGGGGCTCCGATTGGGACAGCCTGATCGTGAACGATCGCGATGGACTATTGGTCAAGCGTTTGGGAGAGGTCAGCGACGGGCAGTACCAGAAGTATTTCGTCGAGAGCGGGGCATATTTCCGGCAGAACCTGTTCGGCACGGACCCTCGGCTGCTGAAGATGGTCGAGCATCTATCGGACGACCAACTGGCGCGCATGCGGCTGGGCGGACACGATCCGATCAAAGTGCATGCGGCGTATCGCGCGGCGGTCGATCACACGGGGTCTCCTACGATCATCCTCGCGAAGACGATCAAGGGTTACGGACTTGGGGAAGCGGGGGAAGGCAAGAACATCACTCACCAGCAAAAGAAGTTGAACGACGAAGAGCTGGAGATGTTCCGGTCGCGGTTCGGCATTCCGATCCCGGATGATGAATTGCACGACGCGCCGTTCTACCGCCCGTCTGACGACAGCGCCGAGATCAAGTACATGCAGGCCCGGCGGGCGCAGCTCGGCGGATACATGCCGCAGCGTAAAGTGCGCGCGACGCCGATGAAGCCGTTCCCGGATTCGCATTTTGAGGAGTTCCACAAGGGCACGGAGGGGCGTGAAGTTTCGACGACCATGGTATTCGTGCGGCTGCTGGCGAAATTGCTGCGCGATCCGGAACTCGGGAAGTACATCGTGCCGATCGTCCCGGACGAGGCGCGCACATTCGGCATGGAGGCGCTCTTCCGGCAGGTGGGAATCTATTCCAGCGTCGGCCAGAACTACGAACCGGTCGACATGGACACCCTGCTTTACTACAAGGAAGCCAAGAACGGGCAGATTCTGGAAGAGGGCATCACCGAATCGGGTTCGATGTGCTCGCTCATCGCCGCGGGTTGCGCCTATGCAAACCACGGGATCAACACGATTCCGTTCTTTATCTACTACTCGATGTTCGGATTCCAGCGCATTGGTGACCTGATCTGGGCCGCGGCCGACATGCGCTGCCGCGGATTCCTGATTGGCGGCACGGCCGGGCGCACGACGCTGGCGGGCGAAGGCTTGCAGCATCAGGACGGTCATAGTCACGTGCTGGCCCTTCCGGTGCCGAATCTGCGTGCCTACGATCCGGCATTTGCCTACGAGATTGGCATCATCATTCAGGACGGCATCAAGCGGATGTATGTCGATCAGGAGTCGATTTTCTACTACCTGACCGTGGGCAACGAACCGCTGCCCATGCCTGAGATGCCGGCGGATGGCAATGTACGCGAGGGCGTGCTGAAAGGGCTCTACCGCTTCAAGGCAACGACCAAGGGTGACGCAAAGTTGCGCGCGCAGTTACTGGGCAGCGGCGCGATCATGTTCGAGGTGCTCAAGGCGCAGCAGATCCTGGAAGAAAAATTTGGAGTCGGCGCGGACGTTTGGAGCGTCACTAGTTATAAGGAGCTGTATCGCGACGCCAACGATTGCGAGCGCTGGAACATGTTGCATCCGGGAGAATCCGCCAAGGTGCCCTATGTGACCGAGACCTTGAAAGACGCGCAAGGGCCGTTCATCGCGGCATCGGACTATATGAAGGTATTGCCGGAAAGCATCGGGAAGTGGGTGCCCGGGCAGCTGGTATCGCTCGGCACCGATGGCTTCGGACGCAGCGAGAGCCGCGCGGCGTTGCGCGACTTCTTCGAAGTCGATGCCAAGCACATTGTGCTCGCCACACTGGGCGCTCTGGCGCGGGAGAAGAAAGTCGGCACGGATGTCGTCAAGCGGGCGATCAGCGAACTGGGGATCAACCCGGAGAAGGTGAATCCGGCGATCAGCTAGAAAATTACCATTGAGTGATCGGGCGATTGCACTCTTTGGCGGCTTTTTATCTTCAATCGCTCAATAGCCTAATCGCACAATGACTCAATTGATTGAATTCAAACTTCCGGAGTTGGGAGAAAACATCGAGCAGGGGGATTTGGTGCGCCTGATGGTCGCGCCAGGAGCGCCCGTGAGCGCCGGGCAATCGGTGATGGAGCTCGAAACAGACAAGGCAGTTGTGGAAGTGCCTTCCTCCGTCAGCGGGACAGTACAAGAAATTCGTGTAAAAGAGGGCGACAAGATCAAAGTCGGGCAGGTCATTTTCACGGTCGATGGTGCTGGAGGCAAGGCGAATCCGGCAGCGGCCGAAGCTGCAGCGTCTGCTCCCAAGGCTCCTCCCAGGGAAACTCCCGCTCCGCCAGCCACACCAAAGCAACCTGCTGCACAGCCAGTGCAAGCAGCCTCATCGAGTGCGGCTCCGAGTGCCGGAGGTGCAAGGGAGTTCAAGCTTCCCGAGCTTGGCGAAAATATCTCGCAAGGCGATCTTGTACGTCTGATGATCTCGGCGGGAAGCAAGGTTTCCGAAGGCCAGCCCGTGATGGAACTGGAAACTGACAAGGCGGTGGTGGAAGTGCCGTCTTCGGTGAGCGGGGTAGTAAAGGACATCAGGGTCAAAGAAGGCGAGAAGATCAAAGTTGGCCAGGTGATCTTCACTCTGGAGGGCGGAGCACCCGCCGCACCATCGGCTCGGCCACAGACGGGTCCTGTTGAGCATGTATCCGGACAGCATGGGGCTCGGCTGGCATTCCAGGCTGCGATTCGGGCCGAGGGAAAAACGGAAGAGCAGGCTTTGCCTCCGGATCAACCGCGGGCGGCGGTTCCCGCCTTCAGCATGCCGACGCAACTGGGTAAGGTTGCGGGAACTGAGCATCGGCAACCCGTTCCGGCTGCACCGCATGTCCGCCGATTGGCGCGCGAAGTTGGCGTGGACATCTATGAAGTGAAGGGCAACGGGCCCGGCGGACGCATCAGCGAAGACGATGTTAAGGCGCACGCCAAGGCACTGCTCTCGGCTGCCGCAACAGCGACAGCTACTCCGCGCGCCGGCCACTTTGCACAGCCGCAGCTTCCCGACTTCGCAAGGTGGGGAAAAATCGAACGCGTCTCGATGCGTGGTGTCCGTCGGAAGACCGCGGAACATCTAGCAGAAGCGTGGAACACGATCCCGCATGTCACGCAGCATGATCGAGCCGACATCACCGAACTCGAGCAGCTGCGCGCGCGCTTCGCTCCCAAGGCTGAAGAAGCCGGCGGCAAGATGACGGTAACGGCGATCGCGCTGAAGGTTTGCGCTGCGGCGCTTAAAGTCTTCCCGCAGTTCAACGCCAGCATCGACATCGAGAAGGAAGAAATCGTCTACAAGCAGTACATCAATATTGGTGTCGCTGCCGATACCGACCGCGGGTTGCTTGTTCCGGTGATTCGCGATGTGGACAAGAAGAACATCGTGGAACTGGCGGTGGAGTTGTCGCAGCTTTCGAAGAAGGCACGGGAGAAGAAGCTCGCTCCGTCGGATATGGAGGGCGGCACCTTCACGATCACGAACCTTGGCGGGATTGGTGGAATCGGGTTCACGCCGATCGTGAACTTCCCGGAAGTTGCGATCCTGGGACTTTCCAGGTCGCGGATGGAACCGGAATGGATCAACGGGAAATTCGAGCCGCGGCTGATTCTACCGCTGTCACTTTCGTATGATCACCGGCTGATTGACGGAGCGGATGCTGCGCGGTTCCTGCGCTGGATTTCTGAAGCGTTTGAGCAGCCTTTCCTGTTGTCGGTTCAGGGATAAAGCAAATTTTGAACTACTAAGGAAATCCGAGATCAACAGATTTTCCTTCGTGTGCCATCAGGACCTTTGTGGTTGAAAGCCTTTCATGTCCGAAACTTCAAATCTTAAGGTTGCAGTCATTGGTGGTGGTCCCGGCGGATATGCCGCGGCATTTCTCGCCGCCGATCTTGGGATGAGCGTCACGCTCATTGACCCTGAATTGAATCCGGGCGGCGTGTGCCTCTATCGCGGATGCATTCCGTCGAAAGCGCTGTTGCACGTCGCGAAGCTGATTGAGGAATCGCAGCAGGCGAAGGACTGGGGCATTGAGTTTGCGGCGCCCAAGATTGACCTGAACCGTCTTCGCTCGTTCAAAGAGAACGTCGTAAAGAAACTGACCGGCGGCCTCGGCGTGCTTTCGAAACAGCGCAAAGTTCATTACGTGCAGGGCCGCGCCGCCTTTGAGAACTCGACCACCTTGAGCGTGACCAAGATCGATGGATCGCAGGAATCCTTGCCCTTCGATCGCATCATCATTGCGACGGGCTCGCGCCCCGCAGTCATTCCTACGCTCAAGCTGGACACGCCACGCGTGATGGATTCGACCGGCGCGCTGGATCTTCCGGATAGCCCCGGCAGTTTGCTAGTGGTTGGTGGTGGCTATATCGGCCTGGAGTTGGGCTCCGTTTATGCCGCGCTCGGCACGCGCGTGACTGTGGTCGAAATGCTTCCTGGCCTTTTGCCCGGGGCAGATCGCGACCTGGTACTGCCGCTGCATAAGCGACTGGAGAAGATGTTCGAAAGCATTCTCGTCAACACCACTGTTGCATCAGTCAAAGATGAAGGCAACGGCATTCGTGCAACGCTGAAAGCGCAGAATGGCACCGCGCAGGAAAAGGTGTTTGATCGCGTGCTGGTGTCGGTTGGGCGGAAACCGAACTCAGAAATCCCCGGACTCGAAAAAACACAAGTGAAAGTCGGTCCAAAAGGATTCATCCAGGTAAACAAGCAACTGCAGACGGACGATCCATCCATCTCTGCCATTGGGGATGTTGTCGGCGAACCTATGCTTGCGCATAAAGCGTCACATGAGGGCCGTGTCGCAGTGGAAGCAATCGCGGGACATAAGGTGGCGTTCGAGCCGAACGCAATTCCCGCCGTCGTCTTCACCGATCCGGAAGTCGCCTGGTGCGGGATAACGGAAACTCAGGCGCAGAATGACAATCGCGAGATCAAGGTCGCGAAGTTCCCGTGGGCAGCCTCGGGACGCGCGATGACACTGGATCGTCCCGAGGGCATGACGAAGCTCATTATCGATCCACAGAGCGAGCGTGTACTCGGTGTGGGAATCGTCGGCGCCGGGGCAGGGGAACTGATCGCCGAGGGTGTGCTCGCGATTGAGATGGCGGCGCTGGCCAAGGATGTCGCACTGACCATTCACCCGCATCCGACGTTGTCGGAAACAGTGATGGAATCGGCCGAGGTTTTCTACGGAACCAGCACGCATATTTACCGCCCGAAGCGGGGATGAACTTTCCATCTCTCGGGAGCGCCGTGTTCCTTCGATACAATGAGGGACTGTCGCGCGCAGAGTGTTCGCGCGCGCCCGCATCCACGTTTGCGGGGAGGACCATGTCTCACTTCCCAAAGAGCACAGCCTGGCTGGTTTTTTGCGTCGCGATTTCTGTCGCATCGCCCGCGCAGATATCCCTCGCACCGGCCACACAATCGGCTTCTCCGGCTAGCCCAACGGATCCGCTCGGGCGCAATACGCCTTCCAACTCAGTGCTTGGATTTTTGAAAGTTGCGACGGCGGGGGACTACAGCATTGCGGCACAGTATCTGCAGATGAGCGCGGCCCGCCGCCAAGCGGATGGCGAAGAGACCGCGACCAAGCTGAAGTACGTGCTGGATAGAGTCTTCGTAGGAAATTACGGACGCTTCAATCAGCCCGACGGTACTCCGCAAGAAGGCGTGGCTCTTGGTCATCAAAAACTCGGGACCATGGCAGCGGGGGACGTCGAAGTCGATCTCGATCTGGTGCGAGTTTCAGATCCGAGCGCCGGAAAAATCTGGCTGATCTCCAGTGAAACACTGGCCAAGCTTCCGGAACTGTTTGACCAGGTGAAGGCACGCCAGGTCGAGAGCAAACTTCCCAGTTTCCTGGTGAAGAACCAGTTTGACGGTATGCCGCTCTGGCAATGGCTGGCAGTGCTGGTGGCGACACCGTTCGCCGCCGGCTTGGGGTGGCTGATCCTGGCCCTGCTGGAGATTCCGATACGGTGGTGGGCGCGACGCCACGGTCGTCCAGATATCGCTAATTGGAAAACGGTGTCCGCACCCGCGTGGCTGCTGGCGGGTACGCTCATTCATCAGGTCCTCGTCGTCTATCTGCGGATGCCGCTACTGCTGCGGCATTACTACTTTCAGGTGACATCGATTGCGCTGATCATCAGCGCAACGTGGATTTTCTGGCGTGTGATCCGGTGGTCGCTGTACCGCGTGCGGATTCGCGCCCTAGCCCGTGGACATGGCGGGACGGGATCGCTGATGCTGCTGGGCGAACGCATCCTGAAGGCAGTCGTCTTTGGCCTCGGCGTTCTTGCGGTGCTCAGCAATCTGGGCTTCAACATGAGCACAGCGCTGGCCGGCCTTGGCATAGGCGGCCTAGCAATCGGCTTCGGAGCGCAGAAGACAATTGAGAATCTATTTGGTGGCGTCTCCGTGCTCGGCGACGAAGTATTCCGGGTCGGCGACACTTGCCGATTCGGCGATCGCACCGGCGTGGTTGAGGATATCGGGCTACGCTCCACCCGCATCCGCACCGAAGAGCGCAGTCTGCTGGCAATCCCAAACGGCACCGTCGCCACCATCAATCTCGAGAATCTCAGCAGGCGCGACAAGATTCTTTTCAAGACGAATCTGAACCTGCGTTCCGAGACAACATCTGACCACGTGCGCTTCATCCTTTCGGAGCTGCGGCGACTGCTCTACAGCCATCCCAAAGTGGAAAGCGCTACAGTCCGCGTGCGGTTGACCGATATCGCCGGAGCCGCGCCGAATGTGGAGGTCCTTTCCTACGTCCTGACGCAGGACTTCAATGAATTTGCTGCGGTTCGGGAAGATGTGCTTCTGCATATGCTGGAAATCGTCGAGAGTTCGGGCACCAGCCTAGCGCTTCCTTCTCAAACTGTATATCTCGGGCGCGACGGCGGGCTTGCCCAGGACAAAACCGAAAGTGCTGTCAAGAAAGTCGCTGAGTTACGGGATGAGAAGAAGCTGCCCTTCCCCGATTTTCATAAGGAAGAAATTTCTTCCTTCAAAGGGTCCATTGACTATCCCCCGAAGGAATCGGCCTTGCGACAAAATGAGGATGGCAGTCGCAAGAACGGCTGACCGAAGAGCACCATCAATGGCGAGATGCGCCAGGGAGAGCATCCGCGACGCAGCCCGTGTTGCTCGGTTTCCATCGCTTCGTAAACCACCGAAGAAACAGGTGAGTCGGAAGATAGATGCACAACGGCACTACGACTGAGTAGCCGAGCAGGTAGGCCCAACCTGGCATCACGTGCTGCTCGTGGAAGAATGGACCGCGCGCCCAGTTCACGTCCTGCTGCGGACGCCAGAAAAAGTTAATTGGGACGACGATCCAGGCAGTCAACGTCTGGAATTTCCATCCACGCCGGTCGTATCCCAAGCGCCAGATCGCCCAAAGCAGCAACGGCGGAGTTACGACATGAAACAGGCTGAGCAGGCGAATGAAGAGCGATAAATGCGGATCGAACATGTACTCGGTGCCGCCAACCAGGTGCTTCGCGGTCAGCAGCGCACCAACAAGATCGAGGGTGTAGAGCGACTGAACCAATAACAATCCGCAGGCCACCCAGGAGAAGATCAGCGGGCTTTCCAGCCACAGTCCAATTCCGATCAGCACGTTGCCGAGATCGCAGAAGAAGAGGAAATTTTGTGCACCATATTGCCTCCAGTAGAGTGAGGCCCAAACCATCAGCCATAGGGTCCAGCCGAGTTTGAGCCAGAGCGGCAACTTCTTCATGAGCGCCATTTTATGTGAATTACCAGCGTAACTTGATGGTCCTTACAGGCGTACCTACGATTACTTCTATGGGTTACCAAGCTCTCCTCTTCTGTCCCGATGACAAGACCGCTCGCACGGTGACGCAGGTTTTGAGCGAGCTCGAGTTTACCGTCGAGGCCTGCATCGAGCCTTTCGCTGCAGTCAAGAAGTTGATGGGCCAACACTTCGACGCTGTCGTGGTGGACTGCGATAACGAGCAGAATGCCACCCTGTTATTTAAGAGCGCGCGCAATTCGACGTCGAACCAGACATCGTTAGCCGTAGCCGTCGTAGAAGGTCAGGCAGGGGTCGCCAAAGCGTTTCGGATTGGCGCGAACCTAGTCCTGACCAAACCCATAAATATCGAACAAACCAAGGGAACGCTGCGGGTTGCGCGCGGACTGTTGCGCAAGAGCGACCCGACGAAGCCAGCAAGTGCGACCGCTACGGGTAGTTTTGCGGTTCCAACGGCTCCTGCAACTGCATCCGCACCTGCGACTCAAGCTACGCCGCCGGCTGCGCCAGTTCCTGCCGCGCCCAAGCCAGCCGCTCCGAAGCCCGCAGTATCAGCAACAAGGCCTGCAACGCTTCCACCGAAACCCGTTGCGCCTGCCACTACGGCTGCACCGAAAGCACCACAAACACCGGCAACAAAGCCCCCAGCTCCTGCAGCATGGCCCGCCGCGGCTGCTTCCGCGAAACCCGCTCTGGCAACTCCGGCTACGGCTACGCCCACGCCGGTAGCGGAGAAGCCTGGTCCGCCTGCCGCTCCGGCGACACCGCCGGTTTTGTACAGCGCGGCTGTGGCGACGCCCGTTGCGCCGTCCAAACCAGCTGCACCCACGGCGACCAGCGAGTTCAAGCCGCCGGTCGTAAGCGTGCCTGTGGCAAGCGGCGCCGCAAGCGCGCCCGCGCCAGCTCTGGAACCGCCGACGCCAAAGATTGAGGAAAAAACGCCATCTCCCGCTGAGGATCTATTTGAAAAACCGGCAGCGCCGGCTTCGAGCGAGCCCGCTCCCTACGTCGGAGCAGCGCCATCCTTCGGCTATGGCGGGTCGACGGAAGAACACGAATCTGGCGGTGGCAGTAAGAAGATTCTGATTGGAGTCGCTGCCGCTGTGCTTATCGCAGCGTGCGCCTACTTCGGATGGTCGCATTTCAAAGGAAACGGCTCGTCCACGCAGCCGGTAGCCACATCTGCCCCGGTCGCAGCTCCGGCACCCTCAAAGCCGGCTAGTGCGCAGCCCGCTCCTGCGACGACGAGCGCTTCAACATCTACAGCTTCACAGCCTGATATCACTCTCGGAGCGTCGGCCACTCCTTCTGAGAACGAAGCTCCATCGCCAAAGAACGCCAATTCACGGCCTAGCGCAGGCTCGACCAAATCCGCCAATGCCGCCCCGGCGCCATCTAAATCGATCGTTGAAGAGAAGCCAGCGGAAACAGAAGAGCCCGAAGCTCCGGCGCTGGTGGTAAAGGGCGGAAAAGTTCCCGCCGCGCAGTCGACACCTCCTCCGGCGCCTGACGCGCCGGCTCCGAGCTTGATCGGCATGGGTACACCCACTGCTTCATTGCCAAACCTGGGAGAGAGTGACAGCAAAGTCCAGCCGAAGCTTCAGACCCTGAGCGTTTCGCAAGGCGTTTCGCAGGGATTGCTTTTCAAGAAGGTCGCTCCTTCGTACCCACAGAGCGCTCTTCGGATGCATATCGAGGGCGCCGTGGATTTGGTGGCAACGATCTCCAAGGACGGAAATATCACGCAGATCAAAGTCGTAAGCGGAGATCCACAACTGGTTCGTGCCGCCACAGACGCCGTGAAACAGTGGAAGTACAAGCCTTATCTGCTGAACGGCGAGCCCGTGGAGATTCAGACGCAAGTCACTGTCAACTTCAAGCTGCCTCACTAAAGCTCGCGAAGAAGATCCGAGATGCGGTCCACCTTTTCGGGCGGCTAACCAATCACGTGCCAATCCCCGCCGCGAAAATCACTTTGCCCGGCGTCTTCATAGGCATCCGGAAGCATCACTGCGATCTGCGTGCCCGCAAGTTCCTTCCTGTAAGCAAACGTGCCGACATGATCTGAGTTCTTCCGTTGCGGAAGGATCTGTCACTCATTACAGTGTCGGCAAATTCTATCGGGGATCAACATCAAAGCCCGACTTTGTAACCAACTCGATCTCCATACAGGACCATCAAAGCGGCACTAGATTATTTACTTCCCGGAGAGCATGCAGGGGACGCCGCGGATCAACGATTCCAAATGCCGCGCTATTGACCAGCCTGTTGGCTGGCTTGGAGGAACCATCGAACCTGATTCCCCGATCCTTACAAACCTGTGGCTCGACCCGGTCGAGCGCGGCAATGCCCCAAGCACGTCACAGTCCTACTACAAGTGGATCGACTACCAGTTCTGGCGCTTTGTCTTCGGGCAAGAGTGCTTAGCCGAATCGAGTTGTCGTCTGGCTTGACCACTAAGAGGGCCACCCTCTGGCCGGGATGGCCCTTTTCAGCTGTTAAAAGAGTTGCGTGCAAACACTTGACTTTGTAGATTGGCAAACTGATTAATGTGTGAGCTCACAAGGCAGGATTCTTCGAGGCTTGTCTTTGACATATCTCTGGTTGGGGTGTCGTAGATGAGAATGAGCGAGAGCAGTTTCGGCAAGGTGGCCGGCCTCGCCTTTTTTGTGATGGCGGTGTTCATGCTGCCGATCCACGCGCAAACGGCTTCTCCTGAGATCAAGATCCTTCACCGCCTACTCGCACCTCTGCGTTCGAACCCCTTTCGTGTGGAAGGTTCTGGTCCCTGCGGACTGGGGTTCGCGACATGCTTTCTGCCATCCGGTTCGGGTTATCGGTTTGTCGCACGATCCGCGTTTGATCGACAGGACACGATCCAAGACCCTTCCAGGGTTGTAAGCCTCGAACTGCGCACCCAGCATGCTGGCCCGTTCTGTCATCACTGGCTGCAAACCGAGACCTCGATTGGGCCGGTGACGCTTGGTTACGGACCAGCCACGATCCCGTTCATCGATGCAGGTCAGATGTCATTGCAGGATGGACATGGTAACGTCGAGAGGATTTCCGGCATGCATCCCATCCCGATTATCGGACTGCCGCCGCTGAATTACCGTTATGCGAAGGCTCCGGACTCCGGGCACACAATTGGAAAACCCATCCACATTACAGTAGCGCAAGCAGATGCACTCATTCAGAAGGAACGAAGGCATCGCTTTGTGGCACCTTATATACCGTTCTTTCACGATTGCCGGACGTATGCCTGTACCGTGCTGGCAGCCGCAAAAGGGAAATCTTCGTTGCCTTGTTATTTGCTCTTCAAAGGATATTGGTAACGTGCGGCTCTCCCGCGTTCGAATTTCTCGCCACAAGCTGTTACAACTCCAAAGCGGTGCCCTTGGTGGCGTCCCATAGCATTCTCCTGCCGCTGCGATACGAAAGATTCACCATGTGCCCCGCGGCTGCGGCCCGGTGACCAACCTCCGCGGTCTCGTAGCCCGGCTGCCGGGTCCGAACGGAATCGAGGAAGTTCGCGAGATGCAAAACGGTTGCGTCCGGTTTATCGGGAAACTCCAGGTTCTCTGGCACCGGCTTGACCCCTGTTCCTTGTGATTCCGCTCGATGGTTCCGCTGATTCAGGAATGCTTCCTGCATCGCTTTGGGCCAGCTGTCGATCGAGTACTCGTAGCCTTCGCGTTTGAACTCCGCCTGCTCGATCATGCCCGAACCCAGAAGAAGGGAGAGGGACCCTTCCGTCCCCAGGAATTGAATTCCCTGACCTGCCGTGCTCGCGCTGTTGAACGTGCCTGCCATATTGACGCAGAAGGTGCCGTAGTCGAACAGGGCGTCGAGGGTGTCGGGTACTTCGCGCCCGTCGTGCCGGTACAGGATTCCTCCGGTCGCCGTTACACTCTTCGGCATTTCTGCGCCCATGATGAAGTGAATGGAAGTAATGAGGTGAACGAACAGGTCGGTTGAGATCCCGCCGGAATAGTCCCAATACTTGCGATAGCGAAACACGCGCTCGGGATTGTAGGCGACCTTGGGCGCGGGCCCCAGCCATTCCTTCCAGTTAAAGTTGACGCCGTCCTGCAGGTGCGGCGGAATCGGATAGTTCCAGGAACCCGTGGAACTATTGCGGTTGTAGGATGCCGTCACCTTGGTGACCTTCCCCAGTTTCCCGGACTGCACTATTTCACGCGCCTTCTTGTGCTGGTCCGACGAAACCCACTGGCTGCCCGCCTGCACGATGCGTTTTGTTTCCCGCGCGGCCTCAATCATGGCCGGGCCGTCTTCGATTCTCTGGGTCATCGGTTTTTCGATGTAGACGTCCTTGCCTGCGCTCAACGCATCGAGCACGATGGGCAGATGCCAATGATCGGGCGTCGCTACGACTACGGCGTCGATATCTTTCCGGTCCAGGAGTTTCTTGTACTGGGCGAAGTTCGTCGCGATCTTACCCTCGGTGCGTTCCCTGGCACGATCGAGGTGCCCCTGGTAGCAATCGCAGACTTCCACCAGGTTAGCTTGTTGGGTCTCTTTGGCAGACTCGAGCAATATGTTGCCCCGGATCCCGAAGCCGATGAAGCCAAGGCTCACGCGCTCATTCGGGCCTGCAGGTTTCGGGAGCGGCGAGCGAGGAAAGCTGACCAGCTTTCCGTTCAGGACAAGCCCCAGACCCGCCGCCTGAGTCGCACTGCGCAGGATGAATTCGCGTCTGGTAGAGTTTGACATTCCGGGACTCCTTTCGATTTCTTCCGCAGCACGAGCGGCCAAGAACCCTCCGGCACTAGTGCAGGAGTCCGTCGATTTGAACGATGTCGGCGTCACCCTCTCCCACGGCGGCGAAAATCCATTTGCCATCGGCCGACCATGAAATCCGGCGTGCGATAAACGTGCGTTGCGGAGCAAAATTGGTGATGCGTTGGAGCTGCCTACCCTTTCGCACAAAGCGCGAAAGGATGGGGCACCCCCAGTGCGAATGATGCGAGCCAAAAAACGAAGGCTAGAGGGGTGGGCCACCCGCCCAGGCTGCAGTTCATTTCTTTCTATCGAACGCTTCGGGAGTTCCTGAGCGAAGGGAAATCTCCGTTTTCCCTTGACTCGTACTTATCATGGATGTCCCCGAATTTTCTCAAGGCGTGCGCTCCCCGCCGGAATCACCATCGTTGTCGGTGCGGCTCTGACCAGAGTCTTTACTTCTCGGCCGCAGGGGAGGAGTCAGCCCGAATAGCCAGTAAGCTGTCAGGTAGAACACGAAAACCTCTACGATAAGGGCGGCAACCCAGTAAAGCCATCCAAAATTCGCAACGACGAATAGAAATACGAACGCATTTATCAAAAGCCAACCGAAGAAAAACATTGAGAAGCGCAGTGATCTGAACTCGTATCGATAGTCCCAGCCCACCTGGGCGAAAAAACCAAGAGATAGCAGTGGAAGAAAAACCCACATGGGGTTCATTTGGCGTTCTTCCGTGAAAAGGAACGCTCCTCCGACAACTGTACACGCCACTAAGGCCGACAAGACGAGGAGTAATCTATCTCGGAGCCTGCCCTTCGGTTTGTGACTCTGTGACATCAGGAGGCCTCATCGGTCAGTTCGGTTTGTTCGTTAGCGGACCACATTACGGCCAGTGAGTTCTCAGTTCAAGGATGACATTGGCCGCGGTAGGCCGCTGTGCTTTCCCGAATGACCCCGTAGAGCAACGCCGAGTCGGCGGCGATCCACTGTGATCCCTAACCGGAATCAGCAGACCTACACCGAGCAGGACCAACAGCGCGACTGCGGCAGTTCTGTGCCGCCCTTTCCAGCGAGAAACCCACCATGCAAGCAAGAGCGCTATCAGTCCGACTCCTCCTTGCACGATGGAAAAATGCGGATTGTTTCGATACCCGAGGAGAGCGAACAACTACACAGCTATGGCAATCCTGTCGGGAAGCCCCGGTCGGGACCTAGCAAACCTTATCATCCAGACAAACGCGGCACCGAAGAACAAGGCCATTTCTGCTGCTTCCAGCCGAGAGAAAGGCAAGTGCGGAGGAAACCAATCTCGACCAGCGATGGCGACGATAACAGCCTTCAGGAAGCCGAACCCAAGGCATCCCGCGAAGAACTGCATCCACAGATGCATCGTGAGCGGAATAAGTACCGCCGCCAAGAACAGTTCTACCCAGCCAAGCCAGGCTGACGAAACGAAGTGGCCGTCCACCCACACCGCATCTAAGCCATAGGCTAGGAGAAACAGCCCGGCGCAAAACGAGAGGACTCCGCCTGCTAACCGGAATCCGTTCTTAACCTGCTCTCCAACAGTGCGGCTCATTGGTGTGCTCTCCTTGCTGCCTACCGATGCCCAATGCAGTTCAGTGCCTCGGCTGCTGTGGCACCGATGTCAGCCGCGAGCTGGTGCTTGGTTTCGCTGATTTGATCCAGCAGTTGGTTGAACTTCTCCGGCGTCACCCTCTCGCCCGCCGCCACAGGTCCCAACACGTTCACCAGCAGCAAACGCACTCCGAGGATCTCGGCCAGGGCCGGATCGTGGGCTGCATCGCTGGCACCCAGAATCATCTGGCGGCACCACTCCCCGAGCGTCTGCCCGCTCGCCTGCGCCGCCGTTTCCAGCCGCGCATACTCTTCCTCGCTCACTTTGAAACCGATGGATTTCGTGCGCAGCGGCGGCTTCACCATGTCCCGGCCTCCTCTCTCGCCATCTCAGCCGAGACTAGCAGCCACGCTTAAGAATCAACAAGTTCACCTGCGCTAACCTCCGGTTGCTCGACAGCAACCTCATCGGCAGGATTTTCCCCTTAGCCGCTTTGCCTTCAACAGGTTCGCGCACGGTAACCGCAGGTTACCGCGCAGCACCCTTTCAGGGGTGAAGTGTCACCCCTACACCCGATGCCGAAGGCAGCGCGCTTTTCGCTTCCCCCGATACCCCACAGTAACCCGCCACCTCGAACACCCGAATACCGAACACCACCAACGGCACCCCTGGCCGTGGCGAAACCGCCACACTGCCGGGTCACCACCACGGCGTGGATCGGCGGCTAAGGAAAAACCCTCTCCTGGCGGCCTGAGCCATTACACGGGCTTCGATTTGCTGAGATACCAGACGAGCAGACCGACCGCCAAGACGACATCAAACATGATGCCGAGTGGATGGTGGTAGTCGTACCAAACGTTCAAAGCAAGCAGCATCGCCACCATCACCCAAGAGACAGGCGAGCGTTTTGCAGGACTCATTTACGCACGAAAACCAGATAGAACACGCACAGGTACGCGAACAAACCGACGAACACTTGCAAGCCTCGCTTCCGTGTCGGCGTCCAAACCCAAGCAAGGGACATTGCGAGGATCGCGTGTGGTACACCCACAACCACTTGCAACCAAAGCGGCCAGTCTTCAAACTTCGTGATTAGGATGATCCCAAGTGCCATTTTTTCGAAAGCACTCCTTCCTACGGGACAATGCTCGTTGCCGCACCCGCACTGCAGAGCAAATACGCTCCGCCGTCAGCGGCGGTGCCCAGCGCGACTAACGGCGTCGTCACATTCGACGTGAAGCTTTCGAGTAGCGGCGCAAACACTCCCCCTGCGCTGTTGGACCCTAGGACCACGGAAACCTTACCGACAACCTCAGCACCGGTTGCTAGCTGGTTGCTCTGGTAGTTGCTCGCGACCGGGAATAGCGCAAGCGCACTGAACGCTTGTACGATCTTTCCGGTGGTCGTCTGATGGAAACCGTTGTAGCAGTTTGAGGTCTGGGCTTTGACGTACTGCTTCATTGAGTTGAGAACGGCGTTGGGGTCAGGTCCGATGGGATACCCGTTGTTTGCGGCATAACACCCGACGATTTGAACCCCTCCCGTTGAACTTCTTACTTGTGGAACAATCGGACTGCTCCAAGAACGGACATGAACACGCCGAAGCAGATCAGGATCAATCGGAACCGGAGTGCTGGTGGATAAAGCGGCTTGGCTCCAGGCATCGGCCCACTGACCGCAGTCATAGCTAATCCGAAAACCACCAGCAGGACGCCAAGAACGAGCATCACCCAGTTCTCATTCATGGCAACCGCTCCAGCTAAGGGTTATGTACGCTCCGCCGCCAAAAGCGCGCCCAGAACCCATCGTAGTGCCTGCATAAAAACCTAAGCTAAGATTGCCGTTCTCATATTGAGCAAGTCCCCCGATGTCTCGACTTTGTGTATTGATCTGCGTTCCAAAAGCATTCGTGGCACCTGGAATCTCAACTCCCCCCAGACCGATAGGCGTAGTATGCGCTTGCCAATCGTTCCATGTGCGCATCGACTCGACACCCCCGGTGAAATTTCCGGCTCCTGCACCCGCAAGACCACCGTGAGCGCCACCCAACCTGCTGTCGTACTCCACCAAACCAAGTATTTCACCGTGTACTGATCCTGCATGGCCGCCAGCGCCACCATAGCCGAATCCGCCTCCGCC
>Ga0335085_10000843_pt1 | contig 76334 bp, 82 predicted proteins | sample Lox_Sample_45_FD_206712 | JGI IMG/M metagenome (GOLD analysis project Ga0335085, IMG submission 206712) | Soil microbial communities from Loxahatchee National Wildlife Refuge, Florida, United States - Lox_Sample_4.5 | ecosystem: Environmental > Terrestrial > Soil > Wetlands | place: USA... | reverse complement strand
CAGGAAAATCGGTGTACCCCGCCACGCCGCGATGCCGTCGCCCTGCGCGCCCAGCCGTTCGATCGTCAGCTCAATAATCTCGGCGGTTTGCTCACGGCGTGGCGGCGCGGGTTTCGAGCGAGAAGGACGGCGCAAGGCTGGGCAACACCTGTGTAGGGACGACGATGAAAGTTGTGCGGCCAGATCAGGGTCAATCCAAGCAAATCCCGTCGCTCCGACAAGCGTAAGGGTCTATATCTCGACGGTCCCGCGCGGCCGATGGATGTACCCCGGCCTGCGCAGGGGTGGCCCGGTTTTTTTCTTCGCGCTGGCGATCGAATTGTCGCGCGGAACTATCCGATCGACGGGAGCGTGAAGAACGGGAAGTAGCCGTTGATCGTCAGCACCACGGCGATCGCCGCGAGCACCGCGCTGAGACCGAGCAGCGGCGGCGACAGCGCGACGATCGACACCGAGCCGAGCACGATCGCGATTTGAAACAGCGCCGCCGCCACCTCGAAGTTCGGGTCGCGGGCGGAGGCCTCGTCGCGCCGATGCTCCCACTCTTTGGCCTTGGCGAGCAGCTCCTGGCGGCCTTCACCGGTTTTGGGGTCGCTTTCGTAGCGCGCGGCGTTCGAACGGTAATGCTCGACCCGCTCGGCGGCCTTCGCCTTGCCGGCGTCCGACAGGCCGGGCAGGTGGTTCAACTCGAATTCCATCTGGTCGGCGGCGAGCTGGTATGCCGTTGCCCGCAGATACTTCGCCTGGGCAAAGGAATACGTGTCCGCCGCTTCGATATTGGCGTTGATCATTTCTTTGGTGACATGGCTGCCGCCGAGCGAGGCGATCGCCAGCAGCATCGCCACCACGCCGAGATAGATCGCGGCCCAGCGCCGGAAGCCGTCGCCATGCGGGTGATGCTCGTGCACTCCCTCGGGGATTTCGCTCTGCTCAACCATGCGACGCCTCCAGCACTGGCGCAGCGTCGTCGATGATAAGCTGTACCGCGTCGCCGCCGCGCCATGTGTCGCGGCGCAGATGGCCGGCAAGGTGGATGGCACAGCCTTTGGTTTCGGCGATGAGCCGGCCGACCGGGGTATCGGCAGCGCGGAACGCGATCGCGCTGAGCGGGCTTCCTTGCCCCAACGCATCGGCGACGCGCAGCCGCAGATGTCCGGTGCCCACCGGCTCGACATATTGCGGGCGCACCCGCGCAAACGCAAAGCGCGGCTCGGGATTGGCCGAGCCGAAGGGCGCTAACAACTCGATCTGCGCCAGCAGATCGCCTTGCGCCGCCTCGGGGGCGAGCGCGGCATCGATCGCCAACTCCGGCATCAGCAGCGCGTGGTCGAGGCCGTCATTAAGCCGGGCAGCGAGAAATTCCCGCAGGTCGAGAAGCTTGTCCGCCGCGACGGTAAAGCCGGCCGCCATTGCATGCCCGCCGCCGTTGATCAGCAGGCCGGCCTGGCGCGCGGCGATCACCGCCGAGCCGAGCGCCAGCCCCGGCACCGAACGGCCCGAGCCCTTGCCGATACCGTCGGCGAGGGCGACGACGCAGGCGGGGCGGCCGTAGCGTTCCTTGAGCCGCGCCGCGACGATGCCGATGACGCCCGGATGCCAACCCTCGGCCGCGGCAAAGATCAGCACCGGAGACTCGGCATTCTGCTTCTCGACCAGTTCAATGGCCTCGGCCAGGGTCTGCGCCTCGATCTCGCGCCGTTCCTTGTTGTAGGCGTCGAGATGCCGCGCCCATTCGGCGGCGCGTATTGGGTCATCGGTGGAGAGCAGCCGCGCGCCGAGATCGGCGGCACCCACCCGGCCACCGGCATTGACCCGCGGCCCCAGCACATAGCCAAGCTGATAGGCATCGATCGGCTCGGCGCGGCCGTTCGTTTGCGCCAGCGCGGCGAGGGCGGCCATGCCGGGATTGCCGCGTCGCGCGGCGACCTTGAGGCCCTGCGCGACAAGCGCCCGGTTGAGCCCAGTCAGCGGCACGACGTCGCAAACCGTGCCGAGCGCGACGAGGTCGAGCCATTGCAGGAGGTCGGGCTCGGGTCGCGTGCGATACCAGCCGGCGTCGCGCAGCGCCCGGTTGGCCGCGACCGCCAGCAGGAACGCGACACCGACCGCGGCGAGATGCCCGTGCGCGCTCGATTCATCGAGCCGGTTCGGGTTAACCACGGCCACCGCGCTGGGCAGCAACGGTTCTGCGACATGGTGGTCGATGACGATGAGGTCGAGCCCGGCCGTTCTCGCCGCGTCAAGCGCGTCATGCGCCGTGGTGCCGCAATCGACGGTGATGACCAGACGCGCGCCCTCTTCCTTGAGCTTCAGCAGCGCGGCCGCATTGGGGCCGTAACCTTCGCGCATGCGGTCAGGCACATAAAGCCCGCCCTCCGCGCCCACCGCCGCGAAAAACCGCAACAGCAGGGCGGTGGAGGTCGCACCGTCAACATCATAATCACCGAAGACAACGATCCTTTCATTGTCGCGGATCGCCCGCACCAGCCGCTCCACGGCGCGATCCATGTCTTTCAAATGCGCCGGATCGGGAAGCTGGTCGCGCAGGCGCGGGGACAGGAAACGCGTCGCTTCCTCCAGCCCGACACCGCGTTGGCTCATCAGGCGCGCAAGAATTTCCGGCACCGGGAGCTGATTGGCGATCGCTGTCGCCGCGCCGTCATCCGCGAAGCCGCGCAACCGCCAACGCCGGCCGCTCGCCGACCGCTCGACCCCCAGAAACGCCGCCGTACCGTCGCCCACGGGTCCTCCGCGTTCCATCAACCGAACGCTCCGACCTAGCGCGTTTTCGGCATTGCCCCAAGCCGCGCCGAAAAACCGTGGCTGGCCGGCTCAAGCCTCGCCCTCACGAACGGGAGCGGCACTTCTCTTCGGTCGAATCAGTCCTAGCGCGAGAAACGCGCGAAGCTCTCCTTGCGTGAGAGGTCATGCTTGGCCTCGATGTAGCGGACCGTACCGGTGCGCGAGCGCATCACCACCGAATGCGTCATGGCGCCGCCCGGGAAACGTCGCACGCCCTTCAGCATCGTGCCGTTGGTGACACCGGTCGCCGCGAACATCACGTCGCCATGCGCGAGATCGAGCAGGCTGTACACGCGGTCGAGATCGGTGATGCCGAGCCGGTGCGCGCGGCCGCGCTCGTCGTCGTTACGGAACAGCAGTTTGCCCTGCATTTGCCCGCCGATGCAGCGCAACGCCGCCGCCGCCAGCACACCTTCGGGCGCCCCGCCCGAGCCCATATAGATGTCGATGCCGGTCTCCGGGTCGGATGTGGCGATGACTCCGCTGACATCGCCGTCGCCGATGAGCATGATCCGCGCGCCCGCCGTGCGCACCTTGGCGATCAGCTCGCTGTGACGCGGCCGGTCGAGGATGCAGACGACAAGGTCGGCGATGTCGGCCTTCTTCGCCTGAGCCAGGTTCTTGAGATTGACCGCCGGCTCTTCATCGATGTGGACGAGATCGTCGGGCAGCCCGCCACCGACCGCAATCTTCTCCATATAAACATCGGGCGCGTTGAGAAAGCCGCCACTATCGGCCATCGCCAGCGTCGCCAACGCATTGCCGCCGCCTTTGGCGGTGATCGTCGTACCTTCGAGTGGGTCGAGCGCGATATCGATCTTTGGCCCGTTCCCGGTGCCGACCTTTTCGCCGATATAGAGCATCGGCGCCTCGTCGCGCTCACCTTCGCCGATGACGACCGTGCCGTCGATCGTCAATCCGTTGAGCGCGGTCCGCATCGCATCGACCGCGGCCTGGTCGGCGGCCTTTTCGTCGCCCCGACCCATGAGCCGTGACGCCGACAGCGCGGCGACCTCGGTCACGCGGACGGCTTCGAGCGCAAGATTGCGATCCATCTTGGGGGTTTCGTCGGACACCCTCTCCTCCCTCACTTTTTGAATTGGAGCGCTAGAAAATCATATTTCATCGTCGTTTCGGTGAAAGCGGGAAACCGGCGCGGCCTACAAATCCTCGATGCGGATCATCCGCGGCGGTTCGAGCACGCTTTTGAACTTGCCGATATCCGCGAGGGCTCTCTGCATTGCCGCCTCGACCGTGACGTGGGTGGTCAGCACGACCGGCACGGCCTGATTCTCCGAGCGCCCGCGCTGGATCATCGATTCGAGCGAGACCTGCTGGTCGCGCAGCGCCGCTGCGACATCGGCGATGACGCCGGGCTGATCGACCACCATAAGGCGGATGTAGTAGGCGCCCTGATGCGCCTCCATCGCGGCGCCGGGGATCGGCGCCAGCGAGCCGACTGTCACCCCGAAGGGAGCCACTCGCCGGCCGGTGGCGATATCGACGATGTCGGCGACCACCGCCGACGCCGTCGGTCCGGCTCCGGCGCCGCGCCCTTCGAGCATCAACTGACCGACAAAATCGCCCTCGGCGACGACACCGTTGAAGACGCCCTCGACCGCCGCGATCGGGGTGCCGCGCCGCACCATGCAGGGATGGACGCGCTGTTCGAGCCCGTGCTCGGTAAGCCGGGCGATGCCTAGCAGCTTGATGCGGTAACCCAGTTCCTCGGCGAATTCGATGTCGAGCTTGGAGACGTAGCGGATGCCCTCGCAGTAAACGCCGGCGAGATCGACCGGCCGGCCAAAAGCAACGCTGGCGAGGATCGCCAGCTTGTGCGAGGCATCGACGCCGTCGATATCAAAGCTCGGATCGGCTTCGGCGTAACCGAGCCGCTGCGCCTCGCCGAGCACTTCGGCGAAGTCGCGGCCGCTCTCGCGCATCGTCGTCAAGATGTAGTTGGTCGTGCCGTTGAGAATGCCGTAGACGCGGCTGAGACGGTTGCCGACCAAGCCCTCGCGCAGCGTCTTGATGATTGGGATACCGCCGGCGACCGCCGCCTCGAAGGCAAGCGATACGCCCGCTGTCTCGGCCTGCTGCGCCAGCGCGGTGCCGTGCTCGGCCATCAACGCCTTGTTGGCGGTGACGACATGTTTTTTATGCGCGAGCGCGGTCTCGACCACGCGGCGGCCGATTCCGTCGGCGCCGCCTATTAACTCGACGACCATGTCGATCGCGGGATCGGCGGCCATCGCCGCGGCATCGTCAAACCAGCGGACGGTGGAGACGTCAACGCCGCGGTCGCGATTTTTGTCGCGCGCCGATACGGCGGCGATAGTCAACGGTCGGCCCGCGCGAAGCGCAAGATGTTCACTCTGACGACCGAGAAGCCGCAGTGTCCCGGCACCAACGGTGCCGAGCCCCGCGACGGCGATGTTGAGCGGCGCATTCAAACCGGGTCTCCCGTCATCATCACGGTAAAAACTGAACGTCGATGTGGCCCGGTGGCGTGCTGCTGCTGGCTGGGGCCGCTTGGGTCTGGATTTTGTTCGCGGGAATACCGCTATCGGTGAGTGCCTTGGCGACGAGTTGCGCGCGGTCGAGCGCCCCGCGGAAACTGTTCAATTGTTCGGCGCCGCCGGTGGCCTGCGCGGCATAGGAGACGATGCGCACGGTGCGCGGCTTGTCTTTGAATTGGGTGACAACACCGGCGAGGTGCGGCCGCTCCGCATCAGGCAGCGCCGTCGCGTTAACGCCGAGCGTGAAGGATGCGACCGTGACCGGTACGGGTGGCAATTTTGGCGGGGGCAGCGCCGCGATCTGTGGAGGCAACTGCGGCGGTGGCAGCGTTGCCGGCGGCGGCGCCGGCTGTGGATTGGCGGATTGCACGACGGCCGCCGGTAATGCCGAGGGGGCCGGCTGCGGGATCGGCGCGATACGGCCCGGCGGTGGTGCCGGGCGCGGCGCCTCGACTCCGGGCAGGCTGACGATCATCGGCGTCTGCATCGTTGTATTGGGCGGCTGTGGCGCGGGCGGTTCGTCTTCCTTCCGCATCGGCGTCAGCGGTGCTCTCGCCTGCTTGGCCGGCGCCGTGGATGACGGCGGCGCGGCGATATCCGCTGGAATCGGCGCGAGTGGCGCGATCGAGCCAGGCGTGGCTGTGCCGCCATTTGCTTGCGTGTTGGTGCGAACCTCCGTCAGGTTATCCGCCAGCTTGGCTCGCTCGGCGGCGGTCGAGTTGAGGATCGGCGGTGGCGGGACGGTCGCGAGATTGGGATAGCGATCCGATTCCGCTTCGGCGAGGTTTTTGGAAAATGGCGCGGTCTCGGGATTGGGATCGTTTTTGTCCATTCCACTGATCGAACGGTAGGTATCGATCGCGCCATTGCAGCCCGAAAGGCCGGCGGTCAGCACAAGCCCGAGCAGCCATACCGCCGACCCGCCAAAACGGAGGCGGGCGTTTCGCGATGCCATCAGCGAGACCTCAACCCCGGCCGCTGCGTCGCTACCCCGAGCGCCTCGCGCGCGGCCAAGTGGAAGCGGGCGGCGGCTTCACATTCAAGCCGGTGGTGTATTAGATCGTGGCGCGCGCGTCACTACATTTGATCCCGCGCGAGTGAGCGGGACGGTGGTGTGCGGAAGCAGGGGCGAGACGCAATGAATGATGCGACCGGCAAGGGCGAGGCGACGGTCGATCCGGCCGAGTTATCGCGCAAGATGGCCGACATCGCCGAACGCAGTCAGCGATTGGTGTCCGATTTCCTTGCACGGCAATCGATCGAGGGCGAGGTCGGCATGGCTGATCCGCAGGCGATGGGTGTCGCCTTTCTCGAACTGATGACGCGGCTGATGGCCGATCCGGTGCGCTTGTTCGAGATGCAGTTGGCGTTGTGGAATGATTATCTGACGCTGTGGCAGCGCACCGTTGATCGGCTGATGGGGCAGCCTGCCGAGCCGGTGGTTGAACCGGCAACGGAAGATCGCCGCTTTCGCGATCGCGCGTGGAGCGACAACGCCATTTTCGACTACATCAAGCAAAGCTACTTGCTGACCGCTCGCTTCATCCAGGGCGCGGCTAAGGATGTCGGCGAGGTGGACGCCCATACCGCCCGCAAGATCGATTTCTATACGCGCCAGTTTGTCGACGCGATGGCGCCATCGAATTACGTGCTGACCAATCCCGAGGTGCTCCGCGCGACGGTCGAAAGCGGTGGCGAAAACCTGCTCAGCGGGCTTCAAAACCTGCTTGAAGACCTGGAACGCGGCAAGGGGCGGCTGGCAATCAGCATGACCGACCTAGCCGCGTTCAAGATCGGCGGCAACGTGGCGACCACGCCGGGCAAAATCGTCTACCAGAACGACCTTATCCAACTCATCCAATACGCACCGACGACCGAGACGGTGCATCGGCGGCCGCTGCTCATCATCCCGCCCTGGATCAACAAGTTCTACATCCTCGATTTGCGGCCGGAGAACTCGTTTATCCGATGGGCGGTGAGCCAGGGCCACACGGTGTTCGTGATCTCCTGGGTCAATCCGGACGAACGGCTTAGCTGCAAAAGCTTTGATGACTACATGAAGGAGGGGCCGCTCGCGGCGCTCGACGCGATGGCGGTTGCGACCGGCGAAAAGGAAGCGAACGTCATTGGCTATTGCCTCGGCGGTACGCTGCTTTCGGCGACGCTGGCTTATATGACCGCGAAGCGCGATCGGCGGATCAAGAGCGCGACTTTTTTCGTGACGATGGTCGATTTCGCCGAGGCGGGTGATCTCTCGGTGTTCATCGACGAGGAGCAATTGACCGCTCTGGAAGAGCGGATGTCGAAAAAGGGTTATCTCGAGGCGCGCGAGATGCACACCACCTTCAACATGCTGCGCGCCAACGATCTCATCTGGTCGTTCGTGGTCAACAACTACCTGCTCGGCAAGCAGCCCATGCCGTTCGACCTGCTTTATTGGAATGCCGATTCCACGCGCATGCCCGCAGCGATGCACAGCTTCTACCTGCGCAAAATGTATCAGGAAAACCTGCTGTCGAAGCCGGGCGGGATTTCGCTCGATGGCGTCAAGATTGATCTGCGCAAGGTCAAGACGCCGGCTTTTATCCTGTCGACGCGTGAGGATCATATCGCGCCTTGGCGCTCGACCTACGCGGCGACGCAGATTTACGCCGGGCCGGTGAAATTCGTGTTGGCGGCCTCAGGCCATATCGCCGGCGTCGTCAACCCGCCCTCGGCGCGCGCCAAATATGGGCATTGGACCAACGAAGCTAACCCGCCTTCCCCTGACAGTTGGCTTGCCGGCGCAACCCAGCATGACGGCTCGTGGTGGCCGATGTGGGAGGAATGGGTGTCGCAATATTCTGGCGGCGAGGTGCCGGCGCGCCACCCGGGAGACGGTAAATTCGAAGAGGCGCCAGGCAGCTACGTCAAGGTGCGGGCGGAGGTTTGATCCGCCCGTTTCCTTGTCGACGAGCAACGCCGCAAATTAGGCTACAACGCCATTTTTGCGTAGATCGGCGATTTCGGAGTCGTTGTATCCGTACTGCCTGAGCACCTCGTCACTGTGTTGGCCCGGTATGCGCGGCGCGGCGCGCGGCGGCATCTTCTCCTGCCCGGCGAGAAAGATCGGGCTGTCGATCGTCCATAAATCGGGCTCGTCGACATAAGGCTTGAGGAAACCGGCGGCGAGCGCCTGCTCGTCGTGACGGATGTCGTCGACCCGGCCGACGACGCCGAAGATGATGCCTGCGTCGTCGAGCACCTGGCGCCAATGCGCGAGGTCGTGCTCGGCGAACAGTCGGTCGAAGATGGCCACCAACTCGTGCGCGTGCTTGTTGCGCAGCGGGTCGGTCGAAAAGCGTTCGTCTTCCAGTTCGGCGGGCGAGCCGAAGCAGGTCTTGAATTTCTCCCAGCGCCATTCGTCGGCGGCGATCGACAGCAACAGCCAGCGCCCGTCCTTGCATTGGTAATGCACGCGCAGCGCTGACAGCGCCTGGTCGCGGGGCGGCTGCGGCCGCACGTCGTCGCCGCACAATGCCGCCTGTACCGAGCAGGCATTGGCCCATAATCCATTCGCCAGCAGCGATGAGCCGACATAATTGCCCTTGCCGGTCTTCTCCCGCTGGTAGAGCGCGGTGACGATCGCGCCATAAGTGCCCATCGCCGAAGGGTGATCCCCCATGCCGGGCAGCGAACGCGCCGGCGTCACGTGCTCGCCCGCCCGGACGAGGTCCATGAGCCCAGTGCGCGCCCACCAGGCGGTCGCGTCAAAGCCGGGCTTGCTGGCCTCCGGGCCGGTCTCGCCGTAGCCGGTGAAAGAGGCGTAAATCAGCCGGTCGTTCAAGTGCTGGAGATCGGCATAGGTTATCTTGAGCCGCTCGCGTACCGGCGGCGGGTAATTGGTAATGAACACGTCGGCTGTTGCGACCAGTCGGTAGAGGATGTTGCGGCCGGCGTCCTGGCGCAAGTCGAGCGCGAGGCTCTTTTTGTTGCGCGCGTCAAAGAAAAAGCCGGGATTAAGCGGTGGTCTTCCGGGCGCTGGGGTGCCGCGGCGGCGATAGGGATCGCCCAAACCGGGCGGCTCGATCTTGATCACCTCGGCGCCGAAATCGCTCATCACTGTGGCCGCCGCCGGTCCGGCGATAAAGCTCGCACAGTCGATGACCTTGAGCCCGTCGAAGATGCGTTCACTCACACCCAGGCTCCCCCTTTATTGGTTCAGTCTGGCCGGCATGGCGCCGGCCAGACCCGAACCTTACTAAAAGAGCCGTTCGTCGAGGCACATATTCATCACGTAGCTCTGGGCTTCCGCGGCATTGTTTCCAAACCAGTCGGTGCCGAATCCCTCGGCGGATATCATTCTCGGGTAGTTCGTCTTCATCGATTGAGGGCCGTAGGGGCCGATGGTCAGGCTGGCGTCAACCTTCTGGACCGTAGGATCCCATTGAACCGGGGGCATTGCGGCGAAGCCCCGTGTGTTTGTATAGGCGACGCTCGCCGACTGCGCATAGGGCAGGCAGGCCGCCCAGCTGTGTAAGACCGCATCGAAGCAGGCCGTCGACTTGTCAGGGCAACGTGCTGCGTGCTGCGCCGGCACCAGACCGGTATAGGCCGGGCCCTTTTGCCAGCAGTGGATCCGTGCCGTCGGGTCCGCGATATTCGCGCAAAGGTTTTCATAGGCGTGAGCGGGGGAGACCGCGAACAACGCCGCGATAACAAACACGAAGCTCAAAACGTTCTTATGCATGACAGTTTCCTCGGTTGGGGGAGCCAAGCAACCGCTGATACGTATCGCATAAGTTGATAGTTCCGGTACCGTACAAATCAAACATCCATCCGGAACGTGTCGCCGTCCTTGATGATGCGGCCGGCGGTGACACCGGCGAAATGCGTCCCGATTACCAGCACCGGGCGGCCCGACAACTCTTCGAGCATGCGTTCGCGCGTTTGTCGGCCCATCTCAGGGTCGCTATCGGCGGTGGACGACCATTCCGGGTGTGCGATCTGACACGGGTGGTGCATGAAGTCGCCGGTGATCAGCGCCTCTTCGCCCTTCGATCGGATCAGCACGCTGACATGGCCAGGCGTGTGACCGATCGTCGGGATCAAGCTGATCTCGTTGGTGATGCGGTGGTCGGTCTCGACAAGGTCGACGAGACCAGCCTCATGAACGGGCCTTACAGAATCGGCGAAAACTGCCTCCATGTCCGGCCGCGCATGCGCCGCGCGCCAATGAGCGAACTCGATCCGCCCCATCAGGTAGCGGGCTTTCGGGAAGGTCGGGAGCCATTTGCCGTCGACCAGCATCGTGTTCCAGCCAACATGGTCGACATGGAGATGCGTGCACAGCACCGTGTCGATCGACTCGCGAGCAAAGCCCGCGGCCTCGAGGTCCGCGAGAAACGGCAGGTTGAGGTTGTTCCAGGTCGGAATGCGGCGGCCGGTTTTGTCATTGCCGAGGCAGGTATCGACGACAATGCGTTGGCCATTTTTGCCGCCGCCCGGCGTCTCGATGACCAGCGCGTGAATGCTCATCTTGAGCCGGCCGCGCTCGTCGGCGAAATGCGGCTGCAGCCATTTGATCGGCAGGATTTCCTCGTACGTCGCCTGCGGCAGGATAAAGTGGCTGCCGCCGGTCACCTCCATCTCGACAATTTTGGTGATCGTCACATCCCCGACCTGCCATTTCATGGCACTTCCTCCCGCCGTTCGCGGCCAAGCTTAATCAACGCCGGCGCGCGAGCGCCAGCAGCCCGTCCATGTGTGCCCGCCGGCCGCGACTTCGATGCCCGACGAAGTGATCGTCGGCTCACCGCCGACAGTGGGTGATAAAATCCCGGCCATGATCAGTGGAGCCATGATTGCCGAGATCGCCGCCCTCGCGGGCGATCCGGCCCGCGCGAACATTCTGACCGCGCTGCTTGACGGCAGGGCGATGACCGCAACCGAATTGGCCTATGCCGCGCGGGTCACGCCGCAGACGACCAGCGCGCATCTCGGCAAGTTGACCGAGGCGGGGCTTATCACCGCGACGCCGCAGGGCCGCCACCGCTATTTTCAGCTGGCCTCACCCAAAGTGGCGCAGATGCTTGAAAGCATCGTCGCGGTCGCGGGCGACAGCCGGCCGCGCTTCAAGCCGCTGTCGCGTCAAGCGCGGGAGCTGCGTGCCGCGCGCGTCTGTTACGACCATCTCGCCGGCCTGCTGGGCGTGCGGATCGCCGATGCGATGATTGCGCGTGGCTACCTCGTCATCGAGGACGATGTTGCCCGGTTTACCGAGCCGGGCACGCGCTATTTGTGGGACCTCGGCATCGATCTGCGCGTCGCCGGGAAAGGGCGGCGTCACCTCTGCCGCGCCTGCCTAGACTGGACCGAGCGGCGGCCGCATATCGGCGGCGCGATCGGCGCGGCGTTGGCGGAGCGCTGGCTGGCGCTTGGCTGGATCACGCGCGCCAAGGATACGCGCGCGGTCACCGTGACGCCCGAGGGCGAGCGAGGCTTTCTCGACAGCCTCGGCCTGACCCTGGCCGACGACGAGAAGGCCGTGGCGTAAGGCGCCGGGCGCGTCTGAACCGCAGCCGCGCCCTCAGCAGAAACTGTTTCAACGCGCTGACCCCTTGCGGGGCAGGAGGAAACATGCGTCCGAATTATTTTGACTTTGACCGCTATCGCTGGCGCGGAACTTATCGGCCGGTCAACGAATGCTCGGGCTGCCGCGCCGTTGTCGACCTATTGCGCGCGGGCTTTGGATTGTGCCGTACCTGGGCAAGGCGTGTGCGGGAGCGCCGCGAACTGGCTGGTCTCGATCACCGGATGCTGCGCGACATCGGTGCCACGCCCGGTGATATGACCCGCGAATGCAACAAGCCTTTCTGGCGATGCTGAAGACAAGTGGTGATTAGCCGAGCGGGGCGGCACGGGTTTCGGCGCCCGCCGGCTCGGATTCCGCTCGCGGCGGTGGCTCGACATGGCGCGGCAGGTAGATTTTGACGGTCGTACCGTGGCCAAGCTCGCTGACGATTTGGCAGGCGCCGCCGATGCGGGTGGCAAAGGCGTTGACCAGCGCCAGACCGAGCCCGGTGCCTTTTCCTGGCTCTTTTGTCGTGAAGAACGGGTCGAGCGCCTTGCGACGCACCTCCTCGGTCATGCCGTGCCCGGTATCGCTCACGAAGACGCCGATATAATTGCCTGGCGGGATACCCGTATCGGGTGACGCTGCCGTGTCGAGCGAGAGATTGACGGTTTCCACCGTCAACAACCCGCCGCGGGGCATGGCGTCGCGCGCGTTGAAGGCGAGGTTGAGCAAAGCGGTCGCCAGTTGGTCGGGGTCGACATTGGCAAGCCACGACCTCTCGCTCAGCCGGAACCGGCAAGCGATGCGCTCACCCGACTTCCATGGCAGTTCAAGGCTGTTGACGACAACTTCGTTGACGTCGGTGGGGCGCGGTGTGCCCGTCTCCTGGCGGGACAATCCCAGAAGGCGCCGGCTGAGTGAGCCGGCGCGGGTGCAGGCATCGCCGGCGGCGGCGATCATCTTCCGACGGCGGCCATCATTTTCGTCGATCGAGGCTTCGAGCCGTTCGACATTGCCCGCAACGATGGTCAGCAGATTGTTGAAATCATGCGCGATACCGGCTGTGAGCAGGCCCACGGCCTCGAGTCGCTGGGCGCGGCTGAGTTCAAGCTCCAAGGCCGCGCGCTGCGCAGAGGCTTCGCCTGCCTGCGCCAGTGCTGCCCGCTCGCGTCGGGTGCGGTACAACGCCAGCAGAATGAGCCCCAGCAGACCGATCTCCGCCGGCACCCCCAGTAGCAGGTAACCGATCATGGAACGCAGCCAGGCATGAAAGATCGACGCCTTGGTTCGCTCGATCGTGACATAGATCGGGTAGTCGGCGACGCGGTTGATCGCGACCACCCGGCCGCCATCGAACGGCGTGCCGCTGTCGTCGATATTGCTGTGGGGCTGGTTAGCGATCGCTTCGGCCAGGAGCGGGTCAGGCCTGCTCGCTGCGTTGGGATTCGCGGGCACGGGAAATTGCGCGAGCACTGTTCCGTCGTCGCGTAGGACGCTCGCGGAGTAATGCTCCGAACCTCCCAGCAAGGATTTATAGAACGAGGCAAAGTACGAACCGGAAACGGCGATGACGACCACGCCGTTGAATTGGCCGTTGGCGTCGGTGCGGCGCAGGCTCACTGTGAAATAAGGCTCATAGTCGCCGGTATTGAGGCTGCGCGCCCGCAGCATCCACACATAAGTGCGGGCATCGGTTTTGCGGAACGCGGCAAAATCCTCGCGCTCCGAGTGGTCGAGCGCCCGGTTGACCGGGTAGACGCGGGCGCTGACCAGTTCATGACCTTGTGCATCGATGACCCAGGCGGCGGCGACCTCCGGCGAATGGGCGATCTGTTCGGCGATGCGGTCGTGCAGATCTTTTTCCGCCGCTTGGATCTGATCATCACTCATCGTGCCGAGCAGATCGTTGATTCGCGCCGCCACAAGCAGGTGGGTGTCGAGCACCTTGGTCGTGTTCTCGGTCGCGACGGCCACGGCCTGCGAGGCGGCGACTGTGGCTTGTGTGTAGCTGCTGCGGTAGGAGAGGTACGCTGCGACCGACCCTAATGTCAGCGGGACAAAGATCGTCGCAATAAGCAACAGGCGCAGCATGCCGATGGCATCCGGCGTGTCCTGCCGACGGTTCGGGCTACCGCTTTGTGCGGCCCGCTTGTTAGAAGCATCCGGTGCCGTTGCCATGGAGCCGATGCCGCTTTGTTGCCGATGCCAAGGACAGCGCTTCAAAACCCGCGGATTGTCAACACGGCAGGCCTTGCCGGGTCAACAATGAGCGGCGATGGTGATCGCGTCATAATTGACAGCGAGTGCGGATTGCGGGCATGCGGCCGCCTGTGTTCAGAGAAGGCATGATGGTTTTCATGAGCAGAGTAATGCCAAAGGCGCTGACGCTGCTCGCCTGCGCGGCGATGGCGGCCTGCACGGAGACGCCGCCGCCCGCGCCCACGCCGGTGGTCTACGAACCGCTGCCAAAGCCGGTTCATCACCGCAGGCCCATACCGCCACCGCCGCCGCCTAAACCGACGCCGACGCCCGTTTCGGTGCCGGCGTCGGAAGCCGCGGCCGGAGCCAAGCCCGAGACGCCGCCGGAAGGCCAGTTGCCCGCGGCGGCGCTGCCCCCGGCAGAGGCGCTGCCGCCTGGCGGTTCGCCGCATGCTTCCTCGGAATATATCGAGCCGCCGTCGCGCTGAACTTTGGGCCATTGAGTCCCATGACCGATTCGCCGGGCTGCGGTAGCATCTGCTGCTCCGCAGGGAGTCGTTGAGAAGGAGCCGCCATGAAAGCCGCCGTTCTGCATGCGCCGAACCAGCCGCTGACGATCGAGGAGGTATCGCTCGAAAAACCGAAGGCGCGCGAGGTGCTGTTGCGCACGGCATTTGCCGGGCTGTGCCACAGCGACCTGCACTTTATCGAGGGTCTCTACCCGCATCCGACGCCTTGCGTGCTCGGCCATGAGAGTGCCGCGATCGTCGAGGCGGTGGGTGAGGGCGTCACCTATGTCAAGCCGGGTGATCATGTCATCACCTGCCTTTCAGTGTTCTGCGGCACCTGCCCGCAATGCGTCACCGGCCATCCCAATTTATGTGAGGACACCAGCGTCAAGATGCTGCCCGGCGTCGCCCGCCGCATGAGCTGGAAGGGCGGCGAACACATGAACCAGTTTCTCAATCTCTCGTCCTTCGGCGAGCAGATGCTGGTGCATGAGAACTCCATGGTGAAGATCGATCCTGAGATTCCGCTCGACGTCGCGGCGCTGGTCGGCTGTGGCGTGATGACCGGGGTCGGCGCGGTGTTTAACGCGGCCAAGGTCGAACCGGGCTCGACGGTCGCCGTCATCGGCTGCGGCGGGGTTGGACTATCGGCGGTCAACGGGGCCGCGCTCGCCGGCGCCGAGCGGATCATCGCGATCGATACGCAGCCATCGAAGCTAGAGGTGGCCAAGGAACTGGGCGCTACTGACACGCTCAACGTCAGTAATATCGACGACCCGGTAAAGGCGCTTCGCGACATGACTGGGGGCGGCGTGAATTACTCGTTCGAGGCGCTCGGTACCAAGACGACCGCCGAGCAGGCCTTTGGCATGCTGCGCGCCGGCGGAACCGCGACGATCATCGGCATGGTGCCGTTCGGCGTGAAGATCGAGCTGCACGGCTACGACTTTCTGCGCGACCGCAAGATCCAGGGCACGTCGATGGGCGGCAACCGCTTCCGGGTCGACATGCCGCGTCTGTTGTCGCTGTGGAAGCAGGGGCGGCTCAAACTCGACCACCTGATCTCGGGCCGCATCAAGCTGGCGGAGATCAACGAGGGCTTCGCCAAGCTCAAATCCGGCGCGCCGGTGCGTCAGGTGATCGATTTCGCCGCCTGAGGCATCACCGCTGGTTTTCCCGAGGCCACGCGTCGGGGTAATTGATATCGGAGGCCGGAGGCGACATCGGCCGCTGGTACTGGCCGTTGATGATCGCGGTGCCCCACGGATAGCTTTTCGGATAGATGTAACGGTCGGGGCAATTCCAGTGATTGCCCGCCCAAATACATTCGGCCTGAGCGCGGCCGGCGAGCCCGGTGAGGATGAGCGCGGAAAACGCAGCCGTGTTCAAAATCTTTCGCATGTAACATTCTCCCGTCAACGTTTCAGGTTTGGCATGGATGCACCGCAGGCTCTGGCTTGCTAGCGCGCGCCAGGGGGCGAATAAAACGTCGGTTCTCGGGCCGGCATGACCGTGGTGCGCTGGGGCACGACGGCGATGTTTGGACCCCGCTCCCGGGAGAAGTGCTGCGTAAAGGTTTTGCCGTTGCCGCAGGCCCAATCGAGCCCCGTCCAGACGCAGACACGATCCTCGGCACGGGCCGCTCCGGCGGTGCCGAGCGCAACGGCAGCGATGACAGCTGCCATGGCAACAGTCTTCATTGCTAGACCTCCGATCGCATCTGCCGGTGTGAACGCGCCACCAACGAAATCGATCCGGAGGCCAATCCGAGGGTGCTGACCATGACCCGAAGGTCATGGCAGCACAAATTGTGATCCTTAAAAGACCCCCTTTTTAATAAGTGCGCGGGCCGGGGTAGCCGACGCTCGGGTGGCCGACGCCGCTGGTCATCGGATTGCCGGCATCCGCGGCGGGGCTGGTGCCGGTGTAGCTGCAGGCAGCCAGCATCAGGGCCGTGATCAGCCCGAGGGCGATCTTCATCATCGTATTGCTCCATAATATTGCTATAGAGCAATTAGTATGCGCTGCTGACCTTTTATACGACCATAGCGGGTTTGCCGGGGCTGCCTTGCGTTATTGGCGGGCACACATCCGCTAGAACCATTGCGCTTTATCGACAAGATTGCGGAGCGGCTGGCCGGCGATAAACCGCTTGGCGTTGTCGACCAGCACATCGAGCCGCCGGTCGTCGAGATAAGGACCGCGTCCGGCAGTGTGCGGGGTCAACAGCACGTTGGGCATTGCCCAGAGAGGATGGTCGGCAGGCAGCGGCTCGATCTCGTAAACATCGAGGGCGGCGCCGGCAATCTCCTGAGCGTCGAGAGCGGCGACGAGATCGTCGAGGCGCGTCGTCATCCCACGGCCGATATTGATGAAAAACGCCGAGCGCTTCATGCGCTGGAACCGCGCGCGGTTGAAGAAGCCCTCGGTTTGCGGCGTATGCGGCACGGTCAGGACCACAAAATCGGCGCGTGGCAACACCGTGTCGAGTGCCGCGGCGCGATGCAGTTCGACGACGCCCTCAGGTTTGTCGGGGCGGCGTTCGTCGATGCCGATCACCGTCATCCCGAATGCGGCGGCGAGCTTGGCGGCTTCCGCGCCGATCCCGCCCACGCCGACGATCAGCGCCGTCGCCTCGGGCAGATGCACGACCCCGCCGCTCTCGCCCGCTGTGGCCTTCCATACACGACGCAATTGCTGCGGCAGGTAGACGTGCAGGCCGCGCGCGAAAGCGAGCACAAAGGCCATGATGTGCGCGGCAATGTGGTCATTATAGATTTCGCGGAAATTGGTGATCTGCACCGGGTGCGCGATCAGCTCGGGGTAGTAATAACCGGCGGGCGGCGCGGCTTGCGGCGCTTGCAGCCAGCGCAGATGCCCGGCGCGCGGCAGCATTTCGGCGGGGATCGTGCCATAGGCGCCCTCGGCAAGCGCGATCGCCTGCTCGGCGCCTTCGCGTGTCTCTGGCACGATGACTTCGAGCTCGGGACAGGCCTCGCCGATGGCCTTGGCCCATTCGCGCGTCTTTTCCGATTGCGGCGGCAGCATCAGAAACGGGATCGGCATGGTTTCCTCCAATCGTTGGGCGGAGATTGCGTTGCCGCGCTGGCGAAGACAACCGGCACCGCTATGTCCTGAAAAACATCTCGTTCGCCGCGGGTCGAGGCGATAGCCTTGCCATGGCAACGATGGGAGAAGCCGTGCCGCATCTCGAAGGAAAAGTCGCCTGGGTTACCGGCGCGGGCAGCGGGATCGGCGAGGCAGCGGCGCTCATCCTGGCGGACGAAGGTGCCGATGTCGTGCTAACCGGCCGCCGGCGTGAGCCGCTGGACCGTGTGGCAGCGCGCATCCATCAAAAGGGGCGGCGGGGTTACGTCCAGCCCGGTGACCTTACCGAACCCAATGATGTGCGGCGTATCGGCGATTACATCGCCGGCGAGATCGGCCGGCTCGACATCCTGGTCAACAATGCCGGCGTCAACATCAACGACCGGCATTGGGACAAGCTCAACCCCGACAGCGCCAAATTCATGATCGACGGCAACCTTGCCGCGGCGGCGCAATGTGTCACGGTTGCATTGCCGCTGATGCGCAGGAACAGGGATGGGGTGATCATCCACACCGCCTCGATGGCCGGTCGGTTTATCGGCGGATTCCCGGGCCCGCTATATACCGCCGCCAAGCACGGCATCGTGGCGATGAGCCATTCGATCAACATGCAGGAATGCGTCAACGGCATCCGCTCCTGCGTCTTCCTGCCCGGCGAGGTCGCGACGCCGATCCTCGACCAGCGACCCAACCCGGTCGGGCCGGAGGTGCGCGCGAAGATGGTGCAGCCCCAGGACTGCGCCGATCTCATCCGTTATATCTGCTTGCTCCCCGCCCGGCTGTGTATGAATGAAGTTATGCTCAGCCCAACGCATAATCGTCGCTACGTCGCCGAGATCGAGAAACTGTCGTCGCTCTGAAAGGGGGAAAACGCCCATGGCCCAGTCCGCAAATCCGAACCGCAAGAAAATCATGGCGCCGACGACAATGTCGAAGGCCGGCTGGGCGTTGATCGAGGCGCGCGACGATCTCGAAGGCATCGAGTTCGCGCCGACGATTCCCAATGCCGAATTTCACAAGCTGCTCGAAGACACGAGCGGTATCTGCCTGGGCGTACGGCGTTTCAGCGATCCCGAACTCGACGCGGCGCCGCAGCTTCAGGTGGTCTCGCGCATCGGCGTCGGTTACGACGAGGTTGATGTCCCCGCCTGCACCAAGCGCGGCGTGCCGCTGATGATTGGCGGTACGGCCAATTCGGTCAGCGTCGCCGAGGCGGGAGTGTTTCTCAGCATGTCGCTCGCGCGCAAGGGCGCGGCGATGGACGCGCTGGTCAAGGAAGGGCGCTGGCACGACCGCTACAAGGACATGCCCGTCGACCTCTACGGCAAGACCGTGCTGATCATCGGCTTCGGCAAGATCGGCACGCGCTCCGCCCGCCGGTTCGCGGCGATGGAGACCAACGTGCTGATCTATGACAAATACGTCTATTCCGAGACGATCCGCGGCATGGGATACGAACCGGTCGAGGATCTCGACGCCGCGGTCGCGCGGGCCGATTTCATCACCATCCACTGCCCGAAGACGCCGGAGACGATCGGCCTGTTCGACGCCGCGCGCCTTTCGAAGATGAAGCGCACCGCGTTCCTCGTGAACACCGCGCGCGGCGGCATCGTCGACGAAAAGGCACTCTACGACACGCTCAAGGCCGGCAAGATCGCCGGCGCCGCGCTCGATGTTTTTGTCGAGGAGCCGACACCGCAGCACAACCCGCTGCTGATGCTGCCGAACTTTATCGCCGCGCCGCATGTCGCGGGCGTCACCAAGGAAGCGGTCGACCGCATGGGGGTCGAGGCGGTGCGGAACATCATCTCCGTCCTCGACGGCAAGCCGATCAAGGACAACATCGTCAACCAGGAAGTTCTGGGTTAGCCGCCGCTTCTTGGGTCGTTGGCGATGGCGGTTTATCTCGCAGCGCTGCTCATTGGCATCGCCGCAGGGCTGCGCACATTTACGGCGCCGGCGGCGGTGAGTTGGGCCGCCCATATCGACCGCTTGCCGCTACAAGGCAGCTGGTTGGCGTTTCTTGGCGCCGCGACGGCAGCCTACATCCTGACCCTGCTTGCCGTGATCGAGTTGGTGTTTGACCAGCTGCCGGGAACGCCAAGCCGCAAATCACCGACCGGTTTCACCGCGCGGCTGGTGAGCGGTGCGATCTCCGGCGCGGCAATCGGTGCCGGGTCCGGTGTCTGGATTGGTGGTCTTGTCGCCGGCATTATCGGCGCGGTTATCGGCACCTTTGGCGGCTACGCGATCCGGATGCGGCTGGCGGCGCTCTTCGGCCGTGACCGCACCGCCGCGATCATCGAGGACATCGTTGCGGTCGGCGGTGCGATACTGGTTCTCGCCGCTTTTTGAGACGTGCCGGCCTTGCCGGCGCGTTCGACTGTTCAGTTCCGAATGGCAGCTGGGCGCTGGGAACGGCAAAACCAAAGCGCGAGCGCGGGAACCTTTCTCATGTCGTCTCGTTGGCCTGTGCATCCCCATCTGGGGCACCGTTTGACCTCAATTTGGAAGCAACTTCAAACGTTTCTCAGCCATGACCATGACGGCCGCATTCTTACCAAAGGCGGCAACCGGGGTTAGCGGCCTCGACGCCATTCTGTCGGGCGGCCTCGCGCGCAATCGCCTGCATCTCCTTGAAGGAAGCCCCGGAACCGGCAAGACCACGATCGCGCTGCAATTCCTGATGGAAGGGGCCGAACGGGGCGAAAGCGGGATCTATATCAGCCTCGCCGAAACCGAACGCGAATTGCGCGATGGTGCAGCCTCGCACGGCTGGACCATCGGTGAACAGATCGAGGTGCTCGAACTCGTCCCGCCGGAAAGCGTGCTCGACCCGGATCAGCACCAGAGCCTGCTCTATTCATCCGACCTCGAATTGGGTGAGGCGACGCAGCGCATGTTCGAGGCGATCGAGCGTCTGAAGCCGCAGCGTGTCGTGATCGACAGCCTGTCGGAGATCAGGCTGCTGGCCCAAAGCTCGCTGCGCTATCGCCGACAGATCCTCGCGTTGAAGCATTATTTCGCCCGGCACCAGTCGACGGTCGTCCTGCTCGACGACCTCACGGCGGAAACCGTCGACCGCGCGGTGCACAGCATCGCGCACAGCGTCATCCATCTCGACCAACTGACCCCCAATTATGGCGGTGAGCGCCGGCGTCTCAGGATCGTCAAATGCCGTGGCCAGGATTTTCGCGGCGGCTACCACGATTTCTCGATCAAGGCCGGCGGTGTCCTTGTGTTCCCTCGGCTTGTCGCCGCCGAGCACCGCACGGACCGCGAACCGAGTGTGGTGTCGAGCGGTTTGCCCAGCCTTGACGCGCTGCTCGGCGGCGGCATCGCCTCCGGATCGAGCACTCTGGTGATCGGGCCGGCTGGTGTCGGCAAGTCGATCATCCTGTTCCAGTACGTTTCCGCTGCCGTTGCGCGTGGCGAGCGCGCCGCGCTGTTCGCGTTCGACGAAGAATTGGGGCTGATGTTCAATCGGGCGAAGGCGCTCGGTCACGACTTCGCCGCGATGCGCGCGTCCGGTAAACTGTTCGTCGAGCAGGTCGATGCTGCGGAGCTGTCACCGGGGGAATTCGCGGAACGCGTCCGCCGCTGCGTCGATCGCGAAAATATTCGCACCGTGGTCATCGACAGTCTCAACGGCTACCAGGCGTCGATGCCAGAGGAGCAGTTCCTGATCCTCCACCTGCACGAGTTGCTGCAGTACCTGAACCGGCGCGGGGCGGCGACGTTTCTGGCGATCGCCCAGCACGGCATCATCGGCGACATGAAGCAGACGGTCGATGTGACTTACCTCGCCGACACGGTAGTCCTGCTCCGCTTCTTCGAGGCCGTGGGGCGTGTACGCAGGGCCATTTCCGTCCTCAAAAAGCGCACCGGCCAGCACGAGACGACAATCCGCGAATTCCGCATCGACGGAACCGGCATCACGCTCGGCGAACCACTCGAGGAGTTTCAAGGGGTATTGCGCGGTGTGCCGGTCTATACCGGCCCGCGTTCCCCCCTTATCGGAGCCAGCAATTGACCGATATGGGGGCGGCGCCGTTGGACCGCACCTTGATCCTGGCTCCGCGCGGCCGCGACGCGCAAGTGGCACACGGCATACTCACCGAAGCGGGGCTGCGATCGACGATTTGCATCGACGTGCACCGGCTCGCCCACGAAATTGCCAACGGCGCCGACATGGCCGTTGTCACCGAAGAAGCGATCCGGACCGCGGATGCGCGCAAGTTGGAAAACTGGGTCGCCGCGCAGCCGGCGTGGTCTGATTTTCCCTTTATCGTCGTTACCGGCCATGGTGGCGGGCTGGAGCGTAACCCCGCCGCGGCCGAATTGATGCGCAATCTCGGCAATGTCACCTTTCTCGAACGGCCGTTTCATGCGACCACATTGATCAGTGTGGTGCAGACGGGGTTGCGTGGCCGTCAGCGGCAATATGATTGCCGGCGGCTCAACGAAGAGCTGGAAATCCGCGTCGGCGAGCGGACCAGCGAGCTGGCGGCGGCGAACCGCCAATTGCTCGCGCAGATCGAAGAGCGCGAGAAGGTCGAATCGACACTGCGACAGATGCAGCGCTTGGAGGCGGTGGGACAGCTGACCTCCGGTGTTGCACACGATTTCAACAATCTGCTCACCGTCGTACTTGGCAATTTGGATTTGGTTGAGCGCGATCTGACGGTCGCGGGGACGAACGGCAAGGTGATGCGACGCGTCGGCTATATGCGCAACGCGACCGAGCGAGGTGCCCGTTTAACCAACCAACTTCTCGCATTTTCGCGTCGCCAACGGCTGGAACCCAAGTCGATCGACCTCAATGAAACGGTCAACAGCATGCGGGACCTCCTGCAAAGCACGATGGGCGGCAGCATCCGCATTGCCACCACCCTCGATGCCGATCTGTGGCCGGCTCTGGCGGACCCGACGCAGCTGGAACTGGCCGTGCTTAACCTGGCGATCAACGCGCGCGACGCGATCGGAGCGGGCGCAGGCGGCAGTCTTGTCGTCGCCACGGCGAATGTGCGTTTTGAGCATCCCGCTTGGCCCGAGGAGCCGCCGCCGGGCGAGTACGTGTCGATCTGCGTCTCCGATAATGGCACCGGCATGAGCGATGAGGTGCGGCGAAAAGCCTTTGAGCCGTTCTTCACCACCAAGGAGGTGGGGAAGGGATCGGGACTGGGGCTGAGCCAAGTGGTCGGCTTCGCCAAGCAATCGAATGGCGGGGTGAGCGTTGACACGCAACTCGGACGCGGTGCATCGATCTATATCTACCTGCCGCGCGCCCGAAGCGCGGTGAGCGATGATGTGCCGGCGGCGATCGCGCATGAGATCATCGATACCGCGGGCGCGATCATCCTTGTCGTCGATGACGACGAGGCGGTGCGCGAGATCACCGCCGCGATGCTGCGTGAACTGGGATACCGGGTGCACGAGGCCGGAAGCGGCGCCGCCGCGCTTGAATTGCTGTCTCGCGAGCCGCGGATCGACCTAATGCTGGTCGATTTTGCGATGCCGGGAATGAGCGGCGCAGATGTCGCGCGCCGCGTTCGGTCGACCAAGCCATTGATGCCGACCCTGTTCATCACCGGCTTCGCGGATCGCAGCGCCCTCGATGGCGTCAGCGAGACCCATATCATCAGCAAGCCGTTCCATCGGCACGAATTGGCGCACAAGGTGCGGATCGCTTTGGCCGAGGCCGAAGCCGGCCATGTCGCCGGGCTGAACCCGGACCCGACCGGCATTCTGCACTGACCGTACCCGTCTCGACCGCGCTTGACACGGCCTGCCATCGCTGGCGGGATCGCCCTCCGTTTCTTGGATACCAGGGAGGAGTCGATGGCGCGCCCGAACGGAGTGCGGGAGTTGTGGCAGGCGGGCAAGCCCGTCATCAACAGTTGGCTGGGTATCCCGTCGAGTTTTTCGGCCGAGGTCATGGCGCATGCCGGCTGGGATTCATTGGTCGTCGATATGCAGCACGGCATGATCGACTACCAGATGATGGTTCACATGCTGCAGGGCATCTCGACCACCAACACCGTGCCGCTGGTGCGCGTGCCGTGGAACGACCCGGCGTATATCCAGAAGGCGCTCGACGCCGGCGCCTACGGCATCATCTGCCCGATGATCAACAACCGGGCCGAGGCCGAGAAATTCGCGTCGTCTATGCGCTACGCGCCTGTGGGCAGCCGCTCGTCGGGCCCCATCCGCGCCTCGCTCTATGGCGGACCGGACTACCACGCCAAGGCCAACGACATCGTCGTCGCGCTCGGCATGATCGAGACGCAGGAGGCGATCGCCAATCTCGACGAGATTTGTTCGGTCAAGGGTCTCGACGCCGTCTATGTCGGGCCGAGCGATCTCTCGATCTCGCACGGCTACCCGCCCGGCGGCGACAAGCCCGACGAATGGATGATGGCGCTGTTGGGTAAGGTGCTCGACGCTTGCCAGCGGCACAATGTCGTGCCTGGTCTGCATTGCGGCGCGCCGGCCTATGCGCTGAAGGCGATCGATATGGGCTTCAAATTCGTCACGGTCGGCGGCGATACGCGCTTTGTGACGATGGGCGCCGCCGCCGCGGTGCAGGAAATGCGCGCAGGGGTTGGTGGGGCCGTGGCCGCCAAGCCTGGCACCGGCGCAAGCAGCTCCAGCCCGTATTGAGCCGTCATAACCTTCTCCCTAACCCTTCCCCGCTGGCGGGGGAGGGAAGAGCGCGCGGCACTCGGTGGGCGGCATGACGCGTATTTACGTCGACGCCGATGCTTGCCCGGTGCGTGAGGAAGTGTATCGCGTTGCCGGGCGGCTCGGGGTCAAGGTCTTTGTCGTGTCGAACGGGTCGCGGCCGATCCGCCCGCCAGGTTTGCCCTATGTCGAGATGGTGACGGTCGGTGAGGCGATGGATGCCGCCGACGATTGGATCGCCGAGCACATTACCGCGGACGATATCTGCGTCACGGGAGATATTCCGCTCGCATCACGCTGTCTCGGCAAGGGCGCACGTGCCGTGCCGCCCAACGGGCGGCCATTCACCGACAGCAATATCGCGAGCGCGCTCGCTGGCCGAGAGATCGCGCGTCATCTGCGCGAGCTGGGCGAGGGCGGGCGCGGACCGGCCCCTTTCACCAAAGCCGATCGCTCGCGCTTTTTGTCGGCTCTCGACACCGCCATTCACTTGGTTCGACGCGCTCAACCGCCCGGGACGCCCTGCGCCTCGACATAGCAGGTGTAGATCGATTGGCTCGCGGCCATGAACAGACGGTTCCGCTTGCGGCCGCCGAAACAGACATTGGCGCAGCGCTCGGGCAGCAGGATGCGGCCGATCAGCGTGCCGTCGGGCGCGTGCACCGCGACGCCGTCCTGCCCTTCGCCACCGGAGAAGCCGCTCCACACATTGCCTTGGGTGTCGACCCGGATGCCATCGGCGTAGCCGGGCATCTCGTTGAAGAAGACGCGGCCATTGGCCAGACGGGCGCCGTCTTCGACCACGTCGTAGACATAGGTCGTCTTATCGCCTGCCGGCGTGTCGACGACATAAAGCCGCTTTTCATCCGGCGAGAAGGCGAGGCCGTTCGGCCGCGCCTGCTGTGCCTGGTCGACGACAATGGTCATGGCGCCGTTGTGCGGGTCGATGCGGTAAACGCGGAACGGCAATTCCTGCGGTGCTGTGTGGCCCAAATAATTGCCGCGCGTGCCGGCACCATTGTCGCTGAACCAGATAGAGCCGTCCGACTTCACGACCACATCGTTGGGTGCGGTGAGTTTCTTGCCATCAAAGCTGTCGGCGAGCACGGTAATCGAGCCGTCATATTCGGTGCGCGTGAGGCGCTGCGCGTCCATCTCGCAGGTGATCAGCCGACCCTGCCGGTCACGCGTATTACCGTTGGCATAGCCCGACGGACGGCGGAACACGCCGGTCGCGCCGGTTTCCTCGTCCCAGCGCATGATGCGGTCGTTCGGGATATCGCTCCACAGCAGGCAGCGCAAATCGCCGAACCACACCGGCCCTTCTGTGAAAAGACAATCGCCGGCGATGCGCTGCACCGGCGTATTGCCGAGCACGATCGCGGCAAAACGCGGGTCGAGGATTTTGAATGCGGGGTCGGGATAGCGGATCGGGTCAGGCATGATCTGTGCTCCTTGCAAGCGTCATTGCGAGGAGCCACAAGCGACGCGGCAATCCCCTCCGGTAAGCCTTCGCCGAAGGGGATTGCTTCGCTTCACTCGCAATGACGATGGGGGGTTACGAGTTCGGGCCGCGTTCCATCGACACTGGCTGCCAGCGCCGCAGACCGGTATTCGCGAGCACGCTCGGGTTGACGCACGACATCGGCCAGCGGCCGGTCAGAGCCAGCGAAATCTCGAGGCCGACGCGTCGCCGCCGGAACGGGTCGAAACGCGAGGTAGCCGACGCGACATGCGCGGTCAGGATCACATTGTCCATGCGCAACAGCGGGTTGTTGCCGCCCGGCGGCTCTTGTTCGAGGACGTCGAGCCCGGCCGCGGCGATTTTCTTCTCGTCGAGCGCCTTGATCAGCGCCGCCTCGTCGGTGGTCGGGCCACGCCCGGTGGAGATGTAGATCGCGGTCGGTTTCATTTGCGCGAAATGCTCGTCGCGGATCATGCGCTGCGCGCTGGCGGTCGACGGCGTGTGCATCGAGATGATGTCGGCGCGCGCCAACAGTTCGGGCAGGCTGACCGGTTCGACGCCGCGCTCGGTCATCACCATCTCCTCGACATAGGGGTCGTAGGCGATGATGTGGAGGCCGAATGGCTTGGCGCGTTCGGCGACGGCGCGGGCGACATGCCCGAAGGCGATGAGGCCGAGCGTCAGCCCGCGCAGGCGGGGAATCTTCAACAGCGCCGGTCGTCCCTCGGCCCAGCGCCCTTCGCGCACCATGCGGTCCTGTTCGACCAGCCGGCCATGGGTCGCGAGGATAAGCCGCATCGCGTGGTCGGCGACCTCCTCGATAAACGTGTCGGGACAATTGGTGACGGGGATGCCCTTTTCCGTCGCGGCATCGACATCGACGCTGTCGACGCCGACCGACCCGAGCGAGATGATCTTGCAGCGCTGCAGCCCATTGATCATCTTCGCGGTGATGCGCCGGCCTTTGGCATAGAGCGCGTCACAATCCTTGGCGGCCGCGACAAACTCGTCCTCGCTGCCGGCGGCGATCTCGTAGATTTCGGCGTCGATCGGTATCAGCGCCTCCATCTCGTACCCGTAGTCGCTGCCCGCGACGGTAAAACTGGCGCCAGCGGGCGTCGCTACGCGAAATTTGGCCAAGGGTTCCTCCCGTTTTGAATGAGATAGGCTAGGCGGGATGAGAGCCGCCGGGACCCGTGCTTGTCAATCGCCGGCGACGGCGCGCGAATTGACGGCGGCATGCTTTGCGGCTCCGGCCACACCGACGACATTTTGGTGAACGGCTGAGGCTCAACCGGCTCCGCAGTGGAAGATTCCGCACTTGACAAACGATTCGCGTTTCGCTCGCCGCCTTTCGATTTTCGTCAAGTCGACAGCCGCGTAGATATCTCGCTAAATGCAAGGAGTTAGCGCATTCTTAACACAATTGGTTGAGGCCTGCGGCGGGGCGTCGCACTATCCCTGCGCCGTCGACCCGGCAGCGAGGCGAGGGGTTCGATGACCGCCTTGGGGGAGGCCGTCATCCTCGGTTGCGCCTTTGGGGGAAGGCCCACCACCCCCGCCTCGCACGGTCGCTTTTCCTGCCAGCATGCGACGCGTCAACCCGCATCGCTCGGGTTTTCGTCTGGGCCCTCCTCGGTTTCGACTCGATAGACGCCGCGCAACCAGCGGCCGAGGTCGATATTGCGACAACGCTTCGAGCAAAATGGGCGATGATCCAGTGACGCCGCTTTACCGCAAATCGGGCAGGGCAGGGCGGGTTGGAGGCTTGGGCTGAGGTCCGGCGGCATGACGGCGATATGGGGCTAGATCGCCGTGAAGTCAAAACCCTCGAACCCGACGGCAGTTTCGATGGCGATAGAGCGGCCGAGCCGGGATTGAAGCCCTTGGAGCGCCGTGCGGGTGCTACCGCGCAAGGCCACCTCCACGTCTTTGGCTACGGTCAGCCGCCAATTCGCTGCCGGTTTTATACGTGCTTCGCGCAGAAGAAGGCGCAGGGCCTCGTGCGCCAAGGCGATCGGCTGTTTGGCTCGTGTACCGGGTAGCAGCATGGCGTCGGCGAGCGACCGCCCGCGTCGCGGCCGCGAGAGTTCGAGATGGCCGAGCCGGGTCCAGCCGAGCACTTCGGGCTTTGCCGGGTCGCCCGCCAGCGCAGCTTCCAACGTCTGACGAATCTGGTCCCGATGATCGCGCCGGTCGAGGCCGACAAAATCGATCACCACCGCGCCGCCGATATTGCGCAGCCGCAACTCGTGGGCAACCAGCAGCGCCGCAGCACGGTTGGCCGCCAACGCCGCCCGCGCCGACGACCCGCGTTCGGGCATTCCGGTATCAACATCGATAATGGTCGCAGCGCGCGTCTCGTCCAGGTGCATGACACCGCCTCCGGGGAGCGTGAGGCTGGGCGACAGTGCAGCCTCAAACAGCGCATCAATATCCGCTGGCCAAACGACGGCGGCGCGATGAGCGGGTCGGAGGCCAGGAAACGCGGCGGCCAACTCAGCAAGGATCGCGGCATCGTCTGCGATAATCCGCTCTGGCGGCGCCGGCAGACGTAACACCAGCGCCGGTGTCAATCCGGGCACGGGAAACAGCTGCACCGGAGGGACAAGATCCGGCGACAGAACAGCGGCAACGGCGACTTTCGCCGTCAGCCGGGGTGCCTTGTCCTGCCAGGCTTCGCGCCGTATCTCGACGACGACCGCCGCGCCCTCCTCGGCTTTCATGCCGTCCGGCACATCGCGAAGAGGCAGAAAGCCGGGTCGCTCGTCGCCGATATCGACAAAGGCGGCGTCAAGCCCATGAACAACGCGGACAACCCGGCCGAGATGGCGGCTGCCCGGTGGTTTGGTGTCGCCGCGCTCGACGTAGAGTTCCCGTGCCGTACCGTCTTCAATCCAGGCGGCGCGCCACTCGCCCGGACCGGCGGCGATCAGCAACTCGGTCATCGATAGCCAAGGCCGGTCAGCAGTTGGGCCGTCTCGAACAACGGCAGACCCACCACGTTCGAATACGACCCCTGCATCCACGACACGAGCGTCGCGCCGCGGCCTTGAATCGCGTAACCGCCGGCTTTGCCGCACCATTCGCCGGTCGCGAGATAGCCCGTCAGCTCGTCCTCGGACAGGCGCTTAAACGCGACCTGGCTTACCACGCGGCGGGTGGCGACCCGGCCGTCGGGAGTGATCACCGCGATCCCGCCATAAACCCGGTGTCGCCGCCCGGACAGGAGCCTAAGGAAGCCGCGCGCGGCCCGCTCGTCGGCCGGCTTGCCGAGAATGCGCCGGCCGCAGGCAACGGCGGTGTCGGCGGCGAGGATGAAGGCATCGGGATGCCCCGGCCGCACCGCCTCGGCCTTGGCGCGGGCGAGGCGCAATACATGGGCCGGCGGCAGCTCCCGCGGCAGCGGCGCCTCGTCAATATCGGCGGGCTCGACCGCATCGGGCACGATGCCAATCTGACCAAGCAGCTCAAGCCGGCGTGGCGAGGCGGAAGCAAGCACGAGAGACGGCATCGCGGGGCTTACGCCCGCAGGTGAAGCACGCAGATGAGCGTAAACAACCGCCTGCCGGTGTCGTGATCGACGGTCGCCTTGTCGGCCAAGCGCTCGATCAGCAGTGCCGAGCCTTCGTTGTGGAGCGCACGGCGGCCCGCGTCGATGGCTTCGACTTGAGACAAGTTCTGGCGGCGCATCGCGTCATAATAGCTTTCGCAGACGACAAAATAGTCTTTGACGATACGGCGGAAGGGCCCGAGCCCGATCTGGATCATCTCCCGCGATTGATCGGCGCCGGTTATGTCGATCAGCAACCGGTTTTCCTCGATCGCGAGATGTAGAGCAAACGGACCGGATTGTCCCGAGGCCGGAGTAAAGCTGTTTTCGTGCAGCAAGTCGGCGATCGCGGCGTTGCGCTCGTTCTCGATCTCCGGGCTGCGCCGCACGACGCTCTTCTCATCGAGCGTGATCGCGGCAATCCTGTTCATCGGTTTAGACGGATCGAGAGGGATAAAGCGTGGGCGTCGAGTCCTTCGGCTTCGGCGAGCCGGATCGCCGCCGGTGCCAGCGCCGCCAGCCCGGCCGCGTCGCAGCCGACCCAGGTCGTCCGCTTCAGAAAATCGAAAACACTTAGGCCCGATGCGAAGCGCGCGCTGCGCGCCGTCGGCAGCACGTGGTTTGGCCCGGCGATGTAATCGCCGACCGCCTCGGGGGCGTAGCGCCCGAGGAACATCGCGCCGGCATGATGGATGCGCTTCGCCAGCACATCCGGTGCATCGACGGCGAGTTCCAAATGCTCCGGCGCAACGCGATCGGCCAAAGCCACGGCTTCGTCCCAGTCGCGCACGATGAGGACGGCGCCATTGGTCTCCCAACTTTGCCGCGCAATCACCGCCCGGGGCAATATTGTCAGATGGTTGGCGATCGCTTCTTCGACGGCCGTCGCAAATCTACTGTCATCCGTGATGAGGATCGCCTGCGCCGAAACATCGTGCTCCGCCTGCGACAGCAAATCCGCGGCGATCCAGGCAGGATCGTTGTGGCTGTCTGCGACAACGAGGATTTCCGACGGCCCTGCGATCATGTCGATGCCGACCCGGCCGAAAACCCGCCGCTTGGCCGCCGCGACATAGGCGTTGCCGGGGCCGACGATTTTGTCGACGGGCGCGATGGTCTGGGTGCCATGGGCGAGCGCCGCCACCGCTTGGGCTCCGCCGACGCGGTATATCTCATCGATACCGGCGAGTTGCGCCGCGGCCATCACCAGCGGGTTGAGCACCCCATCGGGCGTGGGCACCACCATCACCAGCCGCTCGACCCCGGCGACCCTGGCGGGTAGCGCGTTCATCAGCACGGACGAAGGATAAGCCGCCGTTCCGCCCGGCACGTAAAGCCCCGCGCTCGCCAGCGGCCGCCACTGCATGCCGAGCCGCACGCCGATGTCATCAGCATAATCGATCGATTGGGGCAACTGCTTGCGATGAAAGCTTTCGATGCGCTCCGCGGCGACTCGCAGCGCCGCCATTGTTTCCGCCGGCGCCTTGGACGCCGCGGCAGCGATCTCCTCGGGCGACAGGCACAACCGGGCGGCGGTCAGGGTCATTCGGTCAAAGCGGGCGGTGTAATCGATCAGCGCCTCGTCACCGCGCGACACCACATCGGCGATGATGGCGGCGACAGCGTCGTCGACATCAGCCTCGATCTCGCGCTTTGCCGCGAGCAGCGCAGCAAACGCCGCTTCAAAACCCGGATTGCGCGTCGAGAGCCTGATGGCCATCGTCTATACCGGCGTCTTCTCACGCGCCGCCACGGCGACCTCGCGCAGCGTCTCGATCCAATGGCCGATCTCGTCGGGGCGGGTCTTGAGCGCGGTGCGGTTGACGATGAGCCGCGACGTGATATCGGCGATATGCTCGATCTCGACAAGGCCGTTCGCCCGGAGCGTCGAGCCGGTCTGTACCAGGTCGACGATATGCCGGGATAGTCCCATAACAGGGGCCAGTTCGACGGCGCCGTTGAGCTTGATCACCTCGGCCTGCACTCCGCGCGCCGCGAAGTGACGGCGGGTGACCTCGGGGTATTTACTGGCGACGCGGATGTGGCTCCAGGTGCGCGGGTCTTCCTGGTCGGCCCAATCCTTTGGCGCGGCGACCATCATCCGGCAGTGCCCGATATCAAGGTCGAGCGGCGCATAAATGTCGGAGTAGTCGAATTCCATCAGCACATCATTGCCGGCGACGCCGATATGCGCGGCGCCAAAGGCAACAAACGTCGCGGCGTCGAACGCCCGCACCCGGATAAGATCGAGACCGGGGACGGATGTCGCGAACCTCAATTGCCGCGCCGCCGGATCGTCAAAGGCCGGTTCAGGCTCGATCCCGGCGCGGCGCAGCATCGGCATGACCTCGACGAGGATGCGGCCGTTCGGCAGCGCCATGATCAGCTTGTCTTCCGCGCGTACCGTCATGCAGGATCGCCCGCGCCGTGGTCGGGCTGCCACGCGGTCGGCCAAGCCTCTCCCAGATCGGTCGCGTAGGCCCTGATCGTCGCGGCTGCCAATCGCAACGTCGCGCCGCCCGAAAATTCCAGGTCTATCGCACCGCCCTCACTGTCCGCTCGGATTGCCAGCAGTGACAGGATGCGCGCGTCGTCGCGCCGGCTGAACCCGCGATATGTCACGCCTTCGACCGCGTCGAACATTACCGCGCAGAGCGTGCGCTCAAAGGCCGGCTCGCCATTGGCGCTCGGCACCTTCATCTCCCAGCGGAAGCGGTTGAACACCAGCGTAAACCGCCGCGCCGCGCTGTCATAGGTCAGGTCTTTGACCGAGACCAACGCATCCTGAAGCACCGCCGAGATCACTGCGAGATCCTCGGCGTCTTCGGCCCGCAACCGCAAGGGCGTATCAGGCGACACCACGCACCCGTTCGATGCGCGCGCCGCAGGCCGCGAGCTTTTCCTCGAGCCTCTCGTAACCGCGGTCGAGATGATGCACTTCGCTAATCGTCGTCTCGCCCTCGGCGACAAGGCCGGCGATGACCAGAGACACCGAAGCGCGTAGATCAGTAGCGATGACCGGCGCTCCGGTCAGTCGCTTGACGCCGCGCACGAGCGCAGACGGCCCCTGTACGTTGATGTTGGCGCCCAGCCGCATCAATTCGGGTACGTGCATAAAGCGGTTCTCGAAAATCGTCTCGGTAATCATCGCCGCGCCGTCGGCGATCGTCATCAGGGCCATCACTTGTGCTTGCAGATCGGTCGGGAAGCCGGGATAGGGTTCGGTCATCACATCGACGCCGTCAATCCGTCCGGTGCTGCGTCGCACCAGGATGCTGCCTTCGGCCTCGCGCATCCTGATATCGGCATTCTCCAGGATGCGGACAACCGCTTCGATATGGTCGAGCCTGCCGCCTTCCAGTCGTACCTCGCCGCCCGCGGCGGCGACCGCCATGATATAGGTGCCGATCTCGATGCGGTCGGGCATCACGGTATGTCGCGCGCCGTGCAAGCTGGGTACGCCATGCACAGTCAGACGGTCAGTGCCGATGCCTTCAATCCGCGCGCCCATCGCGGTGAGGCAGGTGGCAAGATCGCCGATCTCAGGCTCGCGCGCCGCGTTTATCAGTACGCTTTCGCCCTCGGCCAGCACTGCCGCCATCAGGATGTGCTCGGTCGCACCGACTGAAACGCTGGGGAAGGCGATTTCCGCGCCCTTCAGTCCACTCGGCGCGCGCGCCTCGATATAGCCGCCATCCAGTTCGACCTCGGCGCCGAGGCGTTGCAGCCCCTTGATATGCAGATCGACCGGCCGCACGCCGATTTCATCACCGCCGGGCAGCGACACGCGCGCCTGCCCGTAACGCGCAACCAGCGGTCCCAGCACCAGGAACGAGGCGCGCATCTTGCGCACCAGATCATAGGGTGCCGTGGTCGAGGTGATGTTCCGTGCCGACAATTCCAAGACATGAGACGGCATCCCCAGGCCGGCGCGGCGCGGCGTCACCGACACGCCATGCTGGGACAAGAGATCAGCCATCGTACGGATGTCGACGAGTTCGGGGAGATTGGACAGAACCAGCGGTTCGTCGGTCAACAGGCTCGCGGCCATCAGCGGCAGCGCGGCGTTTTTCGCACCGGCGATCGGGATCGTGCCCGATAGCGGCAGCCCCCCGCGAACGATGATTTTATCCATGCCCTACGGCTCCCATGCGCACGTTCTGAAAACGCGGCGCGGCGGTGATCGGCCGTTTCTCCCCCGCAAGCTTTTACTGGACGCATCTGCGCCGCTCAACCCTGCGGCGCAGATCGTCTTGCGCGTGTTTCGCGCGGGATGTAACGCTCGCGTCATAGCAGGGGAAGCGCAAATATGCTGAAGCGGCTGGGGTGGGGCGTCCTTCTTGGCGTGAGCTTGATAAGCGCGGCGTGGGCGCAAGCGTTGACAAAATTTGATGGCCGCTATGTAGGCGAGTTGACCCTGACGGGCATCATCAACGGCAACTGCACCAAGCCGCCGGTCGGCGCCGAATATCCGCTGGCGATCTCGGGTGGTGAAGTGACTTTCAAATACGTTCCGCGTTTCGATACGATCTTGCGCGGGCGTATCGATCCGAATGGCAGCTTCAAGGCAACCGGCCGAACCAAGCACGGAATGGTCACGATGACCGGACGCATCACCAGTTATCATAACCTCATGGCAAACATCGTCTCGCCAAGCTGTCAGTATAATTTTCAAAGCAAGAACTGACGCCGAGCGCCAGCCGCGGTCATCACAGCCCGAGGTCGGACAGTCCCGGGTGGTCGTCGGGCCGGCGGCCGAGAGGCCAATGATATTTCCGGTCAGTTTCGCCGATCGGCAGATCGTTGATCGAAGCCAGGCGCCGTTGCATCACCCCCTCGCCGTCGAATTCCCAATTTTCATTACCGTAAGAGCGAAACCAGTTGCCGCTGTCGTCGTGCCACTCATAGGCGAAACGGACGGCGATGCGATCGTCGCCAAAGGCCCAGAGTTCCTTGATCAGGCGGTAATCCAGCTCCTTCTGCCACTTGCGGGTGAGGAAGGCGATGATCTCGGCGCGGCCGGTGATGAATTCGGCGCGGTTTCGCCAGCGGCTGTCCAATGTATAGGCGAGGCTTACCCGTTCGGGATCGCGGCTGTTCCAGGCATCTTCCGCCATGCGTACCTTGACGATCGCGTTCTCGCGGGTGAACGGCGGAGCCGGGGCGGCCATGCAAAATCTCCACGCATCAATGAAAGTATCGGCCTGAATCGATGACCATCGTCTGGCCGGTCATCGTTTCGGTCCGGCACAGCGTCACCACCATGTCGGCGCAATCGTCCTTGTTCGCGGGCTTTTTGAGCAGCGATGTTGCGGCACCTTGCGCGATGAATTCGGGACGGAGATTGGCGGTCGCCCGTGTGCCTTCAAGCAGGCCAGGCGCCACGCAATTGACCAGGACGGTGGGCGCCAAAGCCACGGCCATGCATTTGGTCAAGTGAATGAGACCGGCCTTTGACACGGCGTAGGCGATCGACGAGCCGGTCGGTCCCACTCCCGCCACCGAGGCGATGTTGATGACCCGGCCGCGACCCTGCGCCTTCATCACCGGCGCGACCGCCTTGGTGAGGCGCATCGGCCCGGTGAGGTTGACCGCGATGATCTTGTCCCAGACTTCCATCGTCAGGCTGTCGAGATCGGCGAAGGGGATCGAATAATTATAGGCGGCATCATTCACCAGGATGTCGAGCTGGCCGAACCGCGCGGTCACTTCGCCGACCAGCCGTTCGACCGCCGCGCCGTCGGTGATATCGCACTGAAAAGCGGCGGCGTTGATCTGATGGCGCGAGGCGAGCTCGCGGGCCACGCCCTCGGCCTGATCGCGGCTTTGCGCGTACATAACGGCGACATGCACGCCCTCTTGCGCCAATGCATGGCAAATGCGCTGCCCCAGCCCGCCATTGCCGCCGGTTACCAGCGCCACCGCACCCCGTAATTCCATGACCTTCCTCCCGCCGCGCGTCATAGCTACGCGTAGCGGCAAATTCGGCGCGACGCCAGCGCTTCCCCGATCGGCAAGGCGGCTGCGGTAGAATTTAAACCGCCGGTCACGAAGAGCGTACGGAGCCTTTGTGGATTGCAGGGAGAGGGCTGGCTAACCATACTTTGGCTTTGGCTTTGGCTTGGGATCGCGATCCACCGTCTCATCGTCGCGCGCGCGAGCTTGTTCCTTCCGCCGGCGCAGGTTCTGGCGCAATGCCTCGGCCAGCCGTTGGTCGCGCGCGGTACGCTCTGCCTGGCGGGCAGGGGTGACGCGCGGCGGCTCGGCCATTTTGCCGCGGGCTCTCAGCCGCTGACCCGCTGTGCGAGCGTCTGTGCCTCGCTCAGGTGCCGGCGCAGGGAGGGCAGTACGCTCGCGGCAAAATGCTTGAGACGGGCATCCTGCCCGTTATTCGCCTCACCTTCGAACAAGGCGATCATCCCCGCGTGCCCAGCGACGACGAGCGCCAAGTATTGCTTGTCGAATTCGGGGCCGTTGGCGATGACAAGTTCCGGCGGTGGTTCATCCTCGGGTGGTGCGACGGCCATGTGCAGCCGTTTTGCGAGCAGCGCGAGCCGGTGATTTTCCTCGGTGTGGTCGGTGACCATACCTCGCGCGAACAACCGTACTGTTTTCTCCACGCCCTTGCCGTCGGCGAGCCGCCCCATGCCGATTTGCGATGCGTTCATGCCGGCGGCCTGGTTGATAAATTGCTGGTCGGAGCTGATCGCCGGCGCGCTGGGCGGTGCCGTCGGCGCAGCTGTGGGCGCGGTTTCGGCGGGCGGTGTCGCCGGAATTGCCGGGGCGGCCGGAGGTGTTGGGGCTACCGGGGGCATGGGGGCGCACGCTGCAAGCGCGAGCACAATCAGCAAAGGCAGTGCAACCCGCAACGATCCCAGCATCGGTCCCCCAGCGTTTTCCCTTGCGGTAATGTTATCGGCGGCCTGCCTTGTCAATCGCCGGTGCCTCGTGTATGTCCGGCACCCGCTGCTCAATGAGGTCTGCGCAAACCGCTAAGGCGCTGCCGTAGCTCAGTGGTAGAGCACTCCCTTGGTAATGGGGGTGGCGATGATCGGGACCTATCCGACGACACTGGCATAACCATTGGAAAACAAAGATTGTTTGGTTCTGGGCTGCGAATCGTGGGGTGCTGATCCCGAACGAATTCGCATGAACAATTACAGAATCGGACGAAAAAATGGTGTGAAATTGGTGTGCGGCGGAGAGGTGAGAGGGGGATATTGAATTTACCGCATGAGGGCTGCTGTTAAAGGTTGAATCAATTCACGAAGGATCGTGTCGTCTTTGTATGGTCTTCCATTCCGCTTCTTGGCGAAGCGCTTGCGGATCAGGTCGTTGATCGTCTCCTGACTGATGTCACGGCAATCCCGCTCGGCTAAATCCAAGACCAAACACGGGCTGATTTCGCCATCGCTCCTGCGGAGCCTGCCAACGATGGCTTCGCGTTGCGACCCGCCGCGCTTGCGGGCGTCGGTATAGGAAAACGCCGCATCGGCAAATCTGCGACGAGCCTTGCCGAGAACCTCGTTTAGGAGGTCGCGGCGGAATTTGTCAAAGATTCATCAGCTTCTCGCTTTGATGTAGTGCCCGTAGTCGTGTCAATACGCTTTCCGTTGTGCGGGTAGGTGCTGCCGCGAATCCGAAGGGCGAACGGGCCGATGAGGGGATGATCTTGCGGTTGAGCATTGTCGTTTCCTCTCGATGAATTCAGCAACATCTCCCTCTGTGAAAAGGAGTGTCGGACGACTCTTCATAGGGGTGAGGCCGACTTTCTTGCACTACTTGCGCACCGTTTCGGGCTTTACATGCAGGTATGCCGCAACTTCTTCTAAGGTGTGTAGTGGGAGAAGAATTTCGATCTGACATCTGCTGGGGCCTGCCAGACGGCAACCTCTTCCAGCAACGCGTCGGTGACCGCGCTGATCAGATGGGGCGAGACCTCGATGCCATAGAGATCGCGCAAATGCCCGACGATCTCGCGGGTGCTCATACCGCGGTACATCGAGACGATCTTGTCGTCGAACCCCGGGAAGCGGCGCTGGTACTTGGCGATCAACTGGGGATCAAAGCACGCCTGGCGATCGCGTGGGACCTCCAGCTCAATCTGCCCGGTACATGCCCAACCGCGCACAAAATCCTGACAGTCCCTTCGGGGGCCTGCCGCTCGCTGCCCACATCGCCAAGCTGCCACCGTGAGCGACGGGGCCGGATGCCCGACACAAACCCTTCGGCGCAACCTCAAACCTCCACAGCCGCGTCGCCGACGCCGCAAAACCTCGCGCCCCTGCGCCCGGCACCAGCCGGACCATTCGCATCCCGATGAATGATCCGGGCTAGATACATCTCGTGCGGCGTCGAAATCCTGTGCGCGACCAAGGAGCATGCCGCCGATTGAGACCACAAGACTGGTTTGTGTCCTTCGAGATGCGCCTGGCGGCGCATCTAAGGATGACGGCCGTTGGCAGATTGCATAAGGTCAATCCTCATCCAAAGGCGCTTCGCGCAGCGAAGCCTCGAAAAACGTTAAGCGCTTATCCAGGGAGAGGCCGATGAAAGACGGTTTCCGCGTCTACGACACCGACACGCATATCGACCCGGGCGCCGACGTGCTGGAGAAATATGTCGATCCCGCCTTCCGCGCCCGGCTTGACGATTTGGCGCCCTATCGCGCGAAGGTCAAATCCCGCACCGTCGATGGCGGTGAGCGCACGACCTATCGTTTTGAGCAGCGGCTTTACGAGCGCACGCTCGGTGAGGCGGCGGCAAGCCCGGGTTCGGGCGACGGCCGGGTTTGGCGCGGTAAGCGCAGGCCATCCTTCGGCGTTATCGACGACCGCTCCGACAACCGTGTTTTCGACATGGACGAGGAAGGCAGCGACGTACACTTCCTTGTGCCGTCGGTGTGGACCAGCATCGTCGGGGTGCCGGACCCCTCGCTCGAAGTTGGGCTTATCCGCGCCTATCACCGGCACATGGCCGAATTCTGTGGGCCGTATCCCGACCGGCTGAAGGGACCGATCGTGGCTTCGACGCGCGATGTCGCGAGCGCTGTGGAAGAGATCGAGCGCTGGGGCACCTCCAAATGGGCCGTCGCCGTGCAACCATTGCTGCCCAATGAAACGCCAGTCGATCATCCGGATCTCGAACCGATCTGGCGCGCCGCGGAGGACCACGACCTGGCGATCGTCCATCACAGCTTTACGTGGTCGGCGCCGTATTTTCCCGGCTACACCGAGATGTGGGACAATGTCTATCTGGCGCGGCTGTGCTCGCATCCCTGGGGCGCGATGCGCTTTATGGCCGGGTTTCTCGCCGGCGGTATTCTCGACCGCTATCCGGGCTTACGGCTATGCGTGCTCGAATGCGGTTTTGGCTGGCTGCCTTTCTGGGTACGCCGAATGGACGAGCAGGTGAGCTATGTCGGCCGCACCGCTAAGCTCAAGCTGTTGCCGAGCGAGCAATTCGCCGCTGGCCGGGTCTTCGCCAATGTCGAAGCGCATGAGCATGCGCCGATGTTCGACATGGTGACCGGTGCTCTGGGCGACGGCTGCCTGATGTTCGGCTCGGATTACCCGCATTTCGAATCATGGTTCCCGAACTCGACCGACAAAATCCTCGAATGGCCGAGCGTCGCCGGTGACAAGGCGAAAAAGCTATTCTGGGAAAACGCCAATCGCTGCTTCAAGCGGACCTAGCGGTCTCGATTGTGGCGTGCATCCATCGAACGTGATGGGCGTGCAACCTCAGCCAAATCGCGCCACAAACTGATCCGCGTCGCCAGCTGCGTCGAATGTTCCGCGGAATACGACTCGGAGCCTTAACACATGCAGCATGGAAAGCTCGCGCGGTTCGATATCGTGCTCAGCCAGCCATGCGCTCATTTCGGCAAGATGATCCCCGACGGATTTAGCGCCGTCGCGCGAGACAACGACTGTTTTCAGAGATGCGGTCCCCGCTGCGAGCATCGGCATTCTCGCACAGGGCGCTTACCCTCGAATTACGCGAGAAACTTTATTAGTCGCGCTGGTTCTCGCGAGCGTTCCGGCAGCGGCATTATTTTTGCGACTTGATGAAACCAAAATGACGAGGGCGATACCGATATGACGATGATCGACGAGCCGGCGACCGCTCAGCTATTTCATGAGGCCCGCACGTTTTCCTATTGGCAGGAGCGCGAGGTTCCCGACGCCGTGATCGAGGATGCGCTCAAACTGGCGATGCTTGGTCCGACGAGCGGCAATTGCGAGCCGATGCGCGTCTTGTTGGTAAAAAGCAAGGAGGGAAAGGAGCGGCTCCTATCCTGCGTGTCGTCCGGAAATTCCGAAAAAGTGCGGACCGCACCGGTGACCGCCATCGTCGCCTATGACACGCTGTTTTACGAATATCTTCCGCGCCTTTTTCCGCACACCGACGCGCGCTCGTGGTTTACCAGCAACGAGGCGCTGGCAACCGAAACGGCGTTCCGCAACAGCTCGCTGCAAGGCGCTTATTTTATCATGGCGTTGCGGGCGCAGGGGCTCGATTGCGGGCCGATGTCGGGGTTTAACCCTAAAGCGCTCGACGAGACGTTTTTTCCCGATGGCCGTTTCCGGGTGAATTTCCTGCTGAATATCGGCTACGGCAATCGCGACCGGCTGCACGGGCGGCCGCCACGGCTCACATTCGCCGAGGTCGCCGAGTGGGCGTGATCAACTGCCGTTGATGGCAGCAGGCAGCACGAGCGCCGCCGCCGTTCGTGCGGGTGGCATGTTCACCGTGACCGTTGTGCCCACGCCCTTGACGCTGCTGACGGTCAGGCGGCCGCCATGCAGTTCCGTCAGCCGCAGCGCCAGCGGCAGCCCAAGACCCGTTCCCTCGTAGCGGCGGGCGTGGCCCGCATCGACCTGGCCAAACGGCTCGAGCGCGGTCTCGATTTCGCGCTCGGTCATCCCGGGGCCGGTGTCGCGCACCTCGAAGCGCACACCGCCATCGGCGCCCCGGGCGACAGCGACGACAACACTCCCGCCGGCGGCGGTGAACTTCACCGCGTTCGAGACGAGGTTAAGCAGGATCTGCTTCAGCCGCGTGGGGTCCGCGTGCAACGCGGGTAGGTGATCCTCGACCTCAACTGACAGGGTCAATCCGCCGACAACGGCATGGCTCTTCATGAGCGTGACGCAGCTTTCGACCACGCCCCGAGGATCGATAACGTCTTCTTCGTGCAGGTCGAGCTTCCCGGCATCGACCTTGGCAAGGTCGAGGATGTCGTTGATCACCGTGTGTAGGTGTTCGCCGCTTTGATGGATGAGGCTGGCGTATTCCGTCTGGCGTGGCTGCAGCGACCCGGCCATGCCGAGTTCAAGCGCCTCGGAGAAGCCGATGATCGCGTTCAGCGGCGTGCGCAATTCGTGGCTCATATTGGCGAGGAATTGCGACTTCGCCACATTGGCAGCCTCGGCCGCTTCCTTGGCGTCGCGTAAACTTCGTTGCGATTGCACCTGCGCCGTGATGTCGCGCGCGGTGCCGCGGTAGCCAAAAAACCTCCCTGCCGAATCGAACATCGGATCACCGCTGATCGAGACCGTGTTCTCCGGCTGATCGCGGATCTTTCGCGTGTAGACGAAATTGCGAAACGGCTCGTGCCGCTCCAGCGCGCCGACATGCTGCTGCCATTTGTCGGCCTCGGTTTCGACGTCGCTGGCTAGTTCCATCCGGCTGCGGCCGATCCGGCTTAAGGGGTCCTGACCAAACTGCCGAATACCTTCCGAGATGTAGGTAAAACGGTGGTTCTCATCGGTCTCCCAGAACCAATCCGATGAGATGAGCGCAAAATCACGAAAACGCGCTTCGCTCCGCGCCAGTTCTTCGGAACGTTCCTCGACCTGGTGAAACTGGATCGCCAACGCGCGAAACAAGAAGCCGAAACCGACGATCGCACCAAGCGCGCCTACGGTGATGATGATCGTGTCCCGGCGCCACGGCGCAAGCGCTTCTTCGACCGTTACGCTCACGGAAACCACGAGCGGATATTCCTTGAGCGGCTCCGCCGACACGATCCGGGGGCGGTCGTCTACATAGCCCGATGTCCGATAAGCGCCACCACCCTTGGCTATCGTCGCATACCAGGGTGAGCTCCTTGGCGGCCGACTACCGACGACGGTCTCGACCCCGGGATAGCGGGCAAGGATCGTTCCGTCGTGGTGCGAGAGCGCGACCGCCTCGGAATCGTATGTCGCGACGGCGCGATAAAAATCCTCAAAATATTTGGTGTCGATCACGCCGGCGATAACACCAAAAAATTCGCCGTTGGCGCCGGTCACCCTCCGGGTCACCATGATCGACCAGGCATGGCTGAACTTGTCGACAAACGGGCCGTCGATAAAAGCACCGTTGTCTTTGTGGTCACGAAAGTAGCGGAAGAAATTGCGTTCGGCGGCGTGGATTGTGGGGATCGGCCAGGTCCGGGTGAAATTGACGATCGTCCCGGTGTCATCGAGGATGGCGATGGAACTGGCTTGCGGCAGACTGCGCAGACGGTCGAGGAGGTAGTCGTGAACCTCCTCGCTCGACATCAGCTGTTTGAACTCCTTCGCATTGGTGGCGCCGCGGCCGAGGCTCAGTGTCCGCGTGTCTTGAACAATAAGATCGACCGCCTGGATCGACCGCGCGGTTTGCTCGGCGAGCGCGATCGACAGGTTGCGGGTGTTGCGCATCTGCTCGTGCAGCTGATCGCGGCGAAGCAGCACGACCGCGAGACAGGCGGCGGCGAGCGTGATCGCGATGCACAGAACACCAATAAAATAGACGCGGTTATTTGTTGGATGGCGGCGCAATGGCACGGTCTTGTTTGGTGTTCCACCCCTCAGGCTGACGCAGAGTGGCCGAACATCCTTAATCAAAGCTCAATGACCGCGCGCGGGGGTATAATATGCGCGCAGCGTCTATCGGCAATGGCGAGGCCGACATGATCGAAATACCGGCGCGGCGCGGCAAGGCGGCACGCTTGCAAGCGGGGCAAAGCGTCAAAGTCATCAACACCTTCGGGCAGCAGGTGGTCGATACCTGGGCGTTCAACCAAACCGACATGAAGGAATTCATGTCGATGGAGCACACGCGGATTTTTATCGGCCGGATCATTCCCAAGGTTGGCGATCCGCTGGTCACCAACCACCGGCGGCCGATCCTGACGCTCGTCGAAGACACGTCGGGCGGTATCCATGACACGCTGGTCGCGGCGTGCGACCGCTGGCGCTACGAGTTGCTGGGCGCCGTCGGCTATCACGACAATTGCACGGATAATCTCGCGGCCGGGCTCGGCGAGCTTGGCCTCGCGCCGCCCGAAACGCCGTCGCCGCTCAACCTGTTCATGAACATCCCGGTTATCGACGGCAACGCGATTGACGTGCTGCCACCGGTCAGCACGCCGGGCAGCTATGTGACGCTGCGGGCGGAGATGGATTGCGTTGTCGCCTTCTCGGCCTGCCCGCAAGACATGGTGCCGATCAACGGTGCCGGGATGACGCCGACCGCCGCGCATTTCGAGGTGCTGGCGTAGCCTACAACGCCCTGACGATCGCGATGTTCGTCGCGAGGTAACTCGGGGCGACGTGCGTGAACCGGCCGCCGATCTTCTCGTGCAGCGCCGGCAGCCGATGAAACGGCACCGACGGAAACAGGTGATGCTCGGCGTGGAACGGCATGTTCCACATCAAGAGACGGACCGGAAATGAAGCAAGCGTCGTGCGGGTGTTGGTGAGGAAATTCTGGTCACGGCTGCACAGCGTGTGTTCGGTGATCAGGTAGGCGCGCATAAACGGCATCGCCAACAGCGTCGGCAGGAAGAAAAAATACAGCGGGGCGGTGAATCCGGCCACGATCGCAACCAGCAGCGCCAGGTAGATCCCGAGTTGCCACGCCATCGAAATCGAGATCGTCCGGCGCGCGCTATCGGGGACAAACGGTAGCCCCGCCAGCCCCAATGCCAACCTGACGTAATCGATCACCCGCCGATACCAGAACCCGATTGTACTGATTTCACGCAGATAGACCCATCGGCTGGCGGCACGCGGAAACATCAGTTCGGGATCGCGCGCCGGGTCTTGTGTGTAGCGATGATGCCATGAATGAAAATAGCGATAGAATGTGGAATTGTAGAAGCACAGCAGCCCCGCGATCCAGCCGACCGCCGCGTTCGCGGCGGACGAGGCAAAGGCAGTACGATGGGTGCATTCGTGCATCGGCGCGAACATCGTCACCAACGTCAACCCGTGCAGCAGCATGGCCGGGATCAGCAGCGGCCAATACGGCAACGCCAGCCAGACGAGCGTTCCGGTCGTCGCCATGCAAGCGAGATGGATCGCAAATCGCGCGGCCCCGCGTCGGTCCGAGCGCTGCCCGAAAATGCGCAAATCCACGACGCCGTAGAGGCCGCGGCCCGTCGAGGTCTCGGTGAAGACACCCGCTGGCGCGAGCTCGATCGCCGTGTCGGTCATGCTTTATTGTGCACGCAAGGTGCGCGCCAAAGCTAGCCGGCTGGCCTTCGATTTGCACGCGAGGCGATCCGTAAGTGGCTGAGGAGGACGACATGGACCAGGAACGGCGCGGCGAGAAGATGCATCTCGGCGGGTTCTTTCATCCCACCGGAAACCATGTCGCCGCCTGGCTGCATCCGGACGCGCAGATCGATGCCGGCGTCAACTTCAAGCATTACGCCGAGATCACCCAGATCGCCGAACGCGGCAAATTCGACCTGATGTTTGTCGCCGACGCGGTCGCGGTGCGCGACGGCAAGCTCAACGCGCTGAAGCGCTGGCCGCAATACATGGCGTATTTCGACCCGCTGACGTTGTTGCCGGCGCTGGCGGCGGTGACCAGCCATATCGGCCTCTGCGGCACCGCGACGACAAGCTACAACGAGCCCTATCACATCGCCCGTAAATTCGCCTCGCTCGACCTGATCAGCAATGGTCGCGCCGGGTGGAACGTCGTGACCTCCTCGGCGACCAACGAAGCGTGGAATTTCGGCCGCGAAGAGCATTACGAGCACGGCGAGCGCTACGACCGCTCGGTGGAGTTTGTCGAGGTCGTCAAGGGATTGTGGGACAGCTGGGAAGACGACGCTTTTGTCCGCGACCGCGAGACCGCGATCTATTTCGACCCGACGAAAATTCACGCGCTGAACCACAAGGGAAAACATTTCTCTGTACGTGGCCCGCTGAACGTCGCGCGGCCGCCCCAGGGCCATCCGGTGCTGTTCCAGGCCGGCTCGTCGGAGGCGGGACGCGAGACGGCCGCACGGTTTGCCGAGGGCGTCTTCACCCCGCAACACACGCTGCCGGGCGCGCAGGATTTCTACCGTGACCTCAAGGGCCGCATGGCCCGCTACGGCCGCCCGCCCGAGGCGCTGAAAGTGATGCCCGGGCTCAACGCGATCGTCGGCCGCACCGTCGCGGAGGCCAAGGAAAAGCATGCCTTTCTGCAGTCGAAAATCCACCCGGATGTCGGTCTTGAACTGCTGTCCAACCAGCTCGGCAATTTCGACCTGTCGGAATATGACCTCGATGGTCCGCTGCCCGACATACCGGAAAGTCTCTACGCGCGCGCAAGCCAGAGTTCGACGCGCAACATTATCCGCTGGGGTAAGGAAGAGGGGCTGACGATCCGCCAGATCTATCAGCGTTTCGCTGGTGCGCGCGGCCAGCGGACGCTGATCGGCTCGCCGGTCGAAATCGTCGACGACATGGAAAAATGGTTCCGTGGCTACGGCGTCGACGGGTTTCTCGTGCATCCGCCTTACCTGCCAGGTGGGCTGCAGGATTTTGTCGATCTGGTGGTGCCCGAGCTGCAAAACCGCGGGCTGTTCCGCGAGGAATACGAAGGGCCGACGCTGCGCGAGAATATGGGGCTGGAGCGGCCGAAGAGCCGATACGCGGTCTAAGCGCGCCTCTCCTGGTCACGAAATGCGATAGTCCAGCGCCGGCCCGCTCGGTCGGTGGTGGGTGGCTGCATTCGACTGGGCCTGATGACGCGCGAAACCTTCCGAACCAGGGTGCTGCTGAACAAGGTCGTCGCCGCGACCGTGGCGGTGCAGATCGTCATCGTCATGGCGTCGCTGACCGTCCCCGTTCTGGCGAGCCTGATCGCCCCGGCAATTGGCGTGCCGGCCTACCTCGTCGGCTATTATTCCGGGCTGATTTACTTGCTGGCGGTCCTCAGCTCGTTCGCGACGCCCCGCTTGGTGCGCCGCTGGGGCGGCATCCGGCTGCACCAGTTCATGCTGGTGATGACCGCCGCGGCGCTGCTGGCGCTGCTGCCGGCACTCCCGGCGGGTTTTGTGCTCAGCGGCATCGTGCTTGGCGCCGCGTATGGGCCGATGAACCCGGCGAGCACGGTGTTGCTCGCCCGCTATACGCCGTCGCATTTGCGCTCGCGGGTCTTTTCGCTGAAGCAGACCGCAGTGCCGGTCGGCGGCGCGCTGGCCGGCTTGGCGACGCCGCTGGTCGCGGCGACGCTCGGCTGGCGCGGCGCGATCGCGGCGATTGCCGCCATTTGTCTTGTGCTCAGCGTCGTCATTCAGCCGTGGCGGGATGAGATCGATCGTGACGAAGCAGAAGCCGCCCCCCGCGTCGCCTCGGCTTACTGGTTGCCGGTCCGGCTGCTGGTCGACAATGCCGGGTTGCGCTCGGTCACGCTGGCGTCATTTGCCTTCGGTTCGGTGCAGTTCAGCTTCACCGCCGTGTTTCCGACCATGCTGGCGCATGTCGGCTGGACGACAACCGAGGCCGGCCGGGCGATGTCGATCGCGCTGGTGGTCGGCGTCGCGTTCCGCGGGATTTTGGGGACGGTAGCCGACAAGGTTGGCTCGCGACCGGTTTTGGGCGCGATGGGTGTGATGATGGCAGCGGCCGCTTTTGGGGCGGCTTTTGTCGGCGCCGCCTGGCCGGGATGGGCGGTGGCGCTGATCGCAGCGCTGTTCGGCCTCTCGGCATTTTGCTGGGCGGGGATCGGCATCGCCGAGGCAGTGCGGCAGGTGCCGCCGCACCTCGTCGCCGAGGCCAGCGCCGGCATCATCGGTTTCACCTTTTTTGGTGCGCTCGCCGGTCCGACGCTGTTCAGCGCCGTCACCGGCCTCACCGGCGGCGCGGCGCCGGCCTTTATCGTTCTCGCAGTGCTCAGCGCGGCGGGAGGTGTGCTGATGCTGCGGCCAATGCCGCAGCCGGTCACTGCCGAATAGCGGGCGGCCGGTGTAAAGCTTACCTACGCATGTTGAATTCCTCCCATTTTTGTTCCAGCCGGACTTGACTCGGTCATCCGGCGACAGATGATTCCAGGACAAAGCAACGGGAGCGCCCGGATCAAGTTCGATCGTGACGATTGGTACAAAGCAGGGAGAAGGAAGACATGGACACGATCGCCGCACCCGATCTTCAGCAGAAACTGGCGGGGCGCGTCGCCCGCTTTGCCGATCGCCGCGAGGATTGGAGCGTGTTTGGCTTCGAAACCGCGCTCGACCCGAAATTCGCCCGCGCGCAGCGGCGCTACCTTGGCGCTTCGGGGTCGATCGATCACGCCGATCTGCGCGGCTCGATCCCGGCGACGGCGTTTACGATGTCGATCCAATCGATGCCGCCCGGTAACCAGATCCCGATGCATTGCCACGAGACTGAGGAAATCTTTTTCATCCTCGACGGCGCGGCGCGCGTGCGTTGCTGGGAAAACGGCGAGAGCTACGACCTCACGCTCGGCCGTTGGGATTTGGTCGCGCTGCCGCCCTTTCTGCAACACGAAGTGTTCAACGAAGGCGATACGATCTGCCACCTGCAGACAATGCTCGCCAAGCCGCAGCCGCTGCGCCCGTATTACAACGACCCCACGCTCTTGGAACTGCAGGCGAAGCAGGGCTAGCTTCCTCGCCACCCGCGCGCGGGCGGGGGTTCAGGACAACCGCTTCGTCACCCGCGCCGGATTCCTGCATTCGCGGGAATGACGAGAAGAGCGACAGACCTACCCCGCAAATGGGTGGGTCGCGATCCAATGCCGGGCGATGTCGATGCGACGCGCGAACCAGACATGGTCGTGGCCGGCGACGTAATCGATAAAGCGTTCAAGCGCGGCGGTGCGGCCCGGGCGGCCCAAGAGGCGGCAATGCATGCCGATCGACATCATGCGCGGCCGTTCGGCACCCTCGCGGTAGAGCACATCGAATGAATCCTTGAGGTAGGTGAAGAACTGGTCGCCCGAGTTGAACCCCTGCGGCGACGCGAAACGCATATCGTTACTGTCGAATGCGTAAGGCACGATCAGCTGCGGCCGGCCATAGCGGTTGTCCCAGAACGGTAAATCGTCACCGTAATAGTCAGACAAATAGAGAAACCCGCCTTCCTCGACCACCAGCCGCAGCGTGTTGGGGCTGCAGCGGCCCTGATACCATCCGAGCGGCCGCTCGCCGGTCAGCCGTGTCTGGATTTCGATGGATTTGGTGATGTGCTCCCGCTCGACGACTTCCGACACGTACTGGTAGTCGATCCAGCGATAGCCGTGCGTCGCGATCTCCCAGCCGGCCTTGATCATCGCCTCGACGGCGGCGGGGTTGCGCTCCATCGCCATCGCGACGCCGTAGATGGTAATCGGCACCTGGCGCGAGGTGAACGTGCGGTAGAGCCGCCAGAACCCGGCGCGGCTGCCGTATTCGAACAGCGACTCGATGACCGGGTTGCGCAGCCCCGGCACCGGTTGCGCGCCGACGAGCTCGTTGAGAAATGCCTCGGCCGCGACATCGCCGTGGAAGATTGCGTTCTCGCCACCTTCCTCGTAATTCATCACGAACTGCACGGCGATCCGCGCGCCGTTCGGCCATTGCGCATGCGGCGGGGTTTCGCCATAGCCGACGAGGTCGCGCGGGTACTCGGCCATGCTATGTCCCTTCAGTAGTCGAGTTTGCCAAACAGTTCGCCGAACGGAAGCATCACCTGCTTGCGGAACGGCGGCCGCACCTGCAAACGGCGATACCATGCCGTGACGTTGGGTAGTTCGGGCCGCGCGATGTCGAGCTCGAAATACCGGTAGAGCGAGGTGGCAGCTGGGATGTCCGCGAGCGACAGGCTATCGCCCACGAGAAACGGCCGCGTGGCCAGGATGCCGTCGAGCAGGCCGAAATACCCGGTGCAGCGCGCGAGGTTGCGTTTGATCGCCGGCCAGTTGCGCTGCGCCTCGGGCGTCCGGTAGTAGCCCCAGAAGACGCCGTTGAGAAACGCCGGCTGCAACGCGGTCTGCGCCCAGTCCATCCATCCCTCGGCCGTCGCGCGCACCGCCGGGTCGTCGGACCAGAATGTCCCGTGGCCATATTTCGCCGCGAGGTAGCGCAGGCAGGTATGCGACTCCCACACGACCGCGCCGTCATCCTCGATCACCGGCACGCGCCGATGCGGGTTGAGCACGCGAAATTCGGGCGTGTCCAGCAGGCCAAAATCGCCGCCGGCAGGAATGTGCTCATGCGCCAAGCCCAGCTCGCCAACCAGCCACAGCACTTTCTGCGTGTTGAACGAGCTGGACCGGCCCCAGATTCGGAGCACGCCCCCTATTCCTTAAACTGCGCCGAGCGCCAGCGTACTGCGGCAGGCACACCCTCGGTTGCCGCCATATCGCGAAATTTGGCGCCGAGCTCGGTGGTCGTCGCGAAAAGCGGGCCGCAGACATCGAGCCCGGCGTAAAGTGCGGTGCGGAAGCCCGACGCGTCGGCGACGCGGTTGACCGCGCGTTTGGTGGTGAAGAGCGCCTCGGGCGAGATCAGTGACAGCCGCTTGGCGTATTTGAGGCTTGCCTCGCGCAATTCGGCGAGCGGCACGACGCGGTTGACCATGCCGAGGTCGAGCGCGGTCTTGGCGTCGATCTGGTCGCCGAAATACAAAAGCTCCCGCGCCTTTTTGTAGCCGATGATCATCGGCATGACGATCGCCGGGCCGACCGCCGAGAACCGCACCTCAGGCTCGCCAAACGTCGCGTTGTCGGCGGCGATGGTGATGTCGCACAGCATCACCAGCTCGCAGCCGCCGCCCAGCACGTGACCCTGCACCGAGGCGACCACCGGCTTTTTCATCAGCCACGGCGTCATCTGGAATTCGAGTTCGGGCTGGAGATGGGCGTGCGCGGCGATAGGATCGCGCCGCCAATCGCCGGCGCCCGGATCCTTGCTGCCGATATCAAAGCCGGCGCAGAAGCTGCGGCCTTCGGCCCGCAACAGGACGACGCTGGTCGCCGGGTCGGCGTCGGCCTTGGCGAAGGCGGCAGTCAACTCCGTCCGCAGCTCGGCGCTGATCGCGTTGAGCTTGTCCGGCCGGTTGAGGGTGATGATGCCGACTTTCTCGTCGACCTCATAAAGGACGATGTCCTCTGCCATTGACGGTCTCCCTTAATGCGCGATGCGCGCTAGCTGATCGATCGCCCGGAGCCCCTCGCGCAGCCCGCCGACGGTGGCGATCCCGTGCTCGCGGAGATACGCGACAAGGCCACGATCCATGACCCCCGGCCGCGTTGTCAGCAAATAATGCGGCTTGGCGCTTTTTTTGGCAGCGGCGACAAACAATTCAAGAAAGCCGCGCGCGACGCCGGGAAAGTCAAAGGGCTGGTCGTCGAAATTGTCGCGCAGCAGCGCGATCGCGTCATGTTCCGGGCTGGCGTCGAACAGCGCGAGCACCCTTGGCAGGTTGGCGGCAAACGCGCCGCTGCCCCACGCGTCGCACGGATTGCCGTCGCCGGTGACAAAACCGATCGTCTCCACCAGCTCGGCCTTTTGCGCGGGCGAGAGCGGCGGCATTAACAGATCGGCATCAGCGCCGATATCGAGGATCAGCTCGGCAAGCCCGCCTGACGAAGTGATGACCGCCAGCCGCCGCCCGGCCGGGCGCTTGGGGTTTTGGCAGGCAGCGAGGAATTCGCCGAACGCGGTAAAATCGCCGACCTCGACCGCGCGATGCGCACGGAACAGTTCGGAGAGCGCTTCCGGTGCATCCACCGGCCCGCCGGTATGGGTGAGGATCGAGCCACGCGTCCGCTCGGTCTTGCCGACTTGCAGCATGACGACCGGCTTGCCGAGCGCGGTGGCGCGATCGAGCGCCGCCGCGAAACGCGACTTGTCGCGGATCGCTTCAATGAACCCGCCGATGACCCGCGTATTGGGATTTTCGACCAGGTATTCAAGGAACTCTGCCGCGGTCACCGCCGCTTCGTTGCCGGACGAGACGATATGGCTGAACCCGTAGCGCCGCGTGTCGGCGACGAGGCCGACACAGAAGCCGCCGCTATGCGAGACGATGCCGACATTGCCGGCAAGGCTCGCCGGGTCGCGTATCTCCTGGAGATAGGTGGTGCTTTTGTGATGCGGGTTGAGCACGCCCATACAGTTGGGGCCGCACAGTGCGATGTCGTGTTCCCGGCATAATTCGGTGATCCGTGCCTGCAGCGCGCGGCCCTCGGCGCCTTGCTCGGCGAAACCGCCGTCATAGATCACGGCCGCTTTCATTCCGCGCTTGGCGCCCGCGATAAAGGCGTCGAGCACCCGCGCGCTGCCGAGACAGAACACGGCGACATCCGGCGCTTCTGGCAAATCGTCAAAGCCGGCAAAGCAGGGGCGATTGAGCACTGCCGCGTAGTTCGGATTGATCGGGTAGATTGTGCCGGTAAAGCCGATGCGGTCGAGCGAGGAGATGACCCGCCGCCCGGGGGTCGGCTTGTCGGACGCGCCGACGATCGCGATGGATCGCGGCTTGAACAGCGCTTCCAGGGCCATGCTTTACTCCGCCGCCGCTTCCTGCGGCAGCCAGCTTTTCGCTTCGCCCACATAGAGCGCGTCGGGGTTGCCGTGCACCGTCGTCCGCCACATGATCCGCTCCAACCGGTCGGCGTCGAACCAGGTCGCCGTGTGGACCAGGCAACGATTGTCCCAGATCAGCAGATCGCCCGGGTCCCACTCATGGGCATAGACGAATTGGGGCTGCGTCAAATGGGTCATCAGCGCGTCGAGCAGCCGCGCGCCGTTGCCATGCGGGCCCGGTTCCATGCCGATAAACGGCCCGTCGAGCCAGTCCATCTGGCTGCTTTCGCAAAGATAAAGCGCCGGCTTACCGGTCACCGGATGCAGGCGGACGACCGGCTGGCGCTGGCTGTTTTCATGCGCCGCCAACGGACGCGCCGGCTCGCCAGCGAGGACAGCGTCGCGTGAGCGCCCGCTGTTGAGCCGGACGTGCAGCCCCTCCAGCCTCTCTACTTGTTCTTTCAGGGCGGGCGGCAGCGCGGCATAGGCGGCGGCGCCATTGGCGAACAGCGTCTGCCCCTGACCGTGCGGCACCGGCACCACCGCGAAAAACAGCGAGATATCGGGCGGCGGCCGGCGATAGCTCTGGTCGGTGTGCCAGCCTTTGCGATGCGGGTATTGCAGTGGCAGCTTGCCGTCGGCGGTAAAGGGCGGGTCGGGGCGGCGCGGCGGCCGCCGGTTGGTTGGCGGGACGCTGGACACCAGCAGGATTTCCGGCGTGCCCTGGTGGATCGAGTCGACCTGGGTCAGGGTGCGGCGGTAATCCTCGACCTCGGCGCCGAACAGCCGGCTGAGGCGCACCAGCAGCCCCGGGTCGTCAGCGATCGCGTTGAGGCCCTTGAGCAGCAGCAGCCCTTCGCATTCAGCAAGCGCCTGCGGGAGGAATTCGGGTGAGGTCTCCGCCGTCTCGATGACCGCCAGCGCGCCGCTGCCATTCGCGAGGCTGACGGTGCCGCCGAATTGAGCCGCCGGCAGCGGCCGGTCGATCGCGAATTGGCCGTCCATCGGCGTTGTCCTCTTCGTTTCCGGGTCGTCATTCCCGCGAAAGTGGGAATCCAGGGCAACCATCTCGTCGCTCGCCCCTGGACCCCCGCCTTCGCGGAGGAGACGAGAACTTGCTAATCGTCGTCGAACAGGTTCTCGCGCAGCGTAGTCCCCTTGTATTCGCGGCGGAACCGACCGCGCCGCTGCAACTCGGGTACCAGCAGATCGGCGATCGTCTCGAGGTCGTAGGGCATCGACACGACATGGCCGAGCATAAAGCCGCCATGGCTGCCGGTCGCCTCGTATTTCTCCTCGAGGATGTCAGCGACCTGCGCCGCGGTGCCGGCGATCGTCCGGGTGTAGCTGGTGGCAAAGAAGCGGCCGTAATCGAAGAATTCTTCGCGGGTGATCTCGGTTTCGGCGCCGTATTTCGCGATCAGTTCGCGCAGATAGCCGCCGGGGGAGGCTTGGCTGGCGATGATCTCGCGGTGCAGGTCGCCGATCCGGAAACGCTTTGGCAGCTTGGAGAAGTCGTAGCCGGAGTTGTGCGACAAGTAGACGCCGACGCCCTCGGCGGGGATCGCCTGAAGCAGCAGTTCACGGCGCGCCACTGCTTCGGCCTCGGTCTCGGCGACGACGCAGGGCTGTTGCCAGACAATGCCCTTGCTGCGCGGGTCCTGACCCAGTCCGATCAATGCCTCGTCAAGCGCTTTGCGCTGCGCGATCTGCAATTCGATTGGCATGTCGGGGCCGAAGACCATATCGGCGACATAGGCCGAGGCGCGGATGCCGCGCGGTGAGCTGCCAGCCTGCAGCAGCACCGGCTTTCCTTGCGGCGACGGTGGCGTGTTGAGCGGCCCGCTTATCTTGAAGAAGCGGCCGCGATGCTCGACATCGTGCACCTTGGTCGGGTTGCCGACCTGTCCGGTCTCCTCGTCCCACAGCATCGCGTCCGGCTCTACCGAGTTCCACAGTGCGCGGCAGACATCGATGAATTCCTCCATCCGGTCATAGCGCTCGTCGTGATTGACGATGTCGTCATAACCGTAATTGGCGTAATCCGACCGCCGGGTGGAGGTGATGACGTTGAAGGCGATGCGCCCGCCGGTCACGTGGTCGAGCGAATTGAAATGCCGGGCGAGAAAATACGGGTGGGTGAAGGTCGTCGAATAGGTGATGCCAAAGCCAAGATGCTCGGTGACCCGCGACATCGCCACCGCATAAGGCGACAAATCCTGGCGCGGCCACGAAACGCCCCAGCGCACGGTGGCGTCGCGGCTGTTCTGCCAAGTGCTGGCGACGCCGGTGCCATCGCCCGAGAACAGCATGTCCAAGAGGCCGCGCTCGGCGATGCGGGCGATCTCTTCGAACAGCGCGACATCGGGATAATGCTTGCCGCCCCACGCGCCGGGCATCCGCCAGCGCCCCTCCATATGGATGTAGGAGAGATCGAAAGCGAGATGCATCCGCTTTGGCATGCGCGGCTCCGCGTGGGGTCGTGAACCGCCACCGCCAAGCAGAAAGCGTGCCGAACGTCAGGCCATCGGCACTTCGTCGCGCAGCTTCATCTCGGCTTCAACCACCGACCGCGCTTTTGCCGGCGACCGCACCGCCGCGTACCGCCCCGGCGCGGGTGTCGCCCCATTGCACCGCATGACCGGCCGGCAGCGAACGGCTGAACGGCGCCGACAGCCAGATGCGCATCAGCACGCGGTGCGCGCCGGCCCCGGCATCGTCGATAAATTGGGTGCGGCCGTGATAGGTGACATGCTGGTTCATGAATTGGATGTCGCCCACTTCGAACGGCATCTGCAGGCAGACCTCCTCGCCAATCTCGTGCAGCAGATCCATGGCCTCGACCTGTGCATTGGTGAGGCGCGGCACCGAGGCGATTTCCTGCGCCTGGCTGATATAGGTGCGCGAATATTGGCTCGTAAAGCTTCCATCCGGGCCGCGGGCAAACACCGGCATCGGGAAGGTGCGGTCGTCGCGCTCGGCGTCGCCTTCCTCATCGAACGGCCGCATGCGCCAATAATCCTGGTAGAGGACACGCAACAGATCGGGGCGCTTACGGGCGATCTCGTTGTGGATCGTGACGCTGGAGGCGACCTTTGAAAGCCCGCCAGCGATGGCGTTGCTGGCGCAAAGCAAGGCGATGATGTCGGTCTTATCGGTGTGAAAGCGCAGCGCGCCGGTCGAACGCGCGACGGTACGCGCCGATTTGAGCGGCCCCGGCCCGTCATAGGTCAAGGCCGCGCCGGTGCCGGTCTCGTCCTTGACCTCGCCGAGGATTTCGCCGGCAGCGGTCTGGTACATCGGCGTGCCGAGATTGACGCAGAACCCCCAAAACAGCCGGCGCAGCTGGTCGCGCGCGAGGCGATCGACCGGGACGCCACAAACCCGAGCGACGCCCGGCCCGCGCTCAAGTCGATCGGCTAGCCAGGTGAACAAGGGCCGCAGTTCCGGGACGGCGAAATCGCTCGCTGCGAACCCGGTCGGGGCGATGCCGCGAGCCTCGGCCTCCGCGGCGGCGCGCTCCAGCGCGACGATCTCGTCCGCCGTCAACGTCCGGCGCCATGAGGGATCGGCGGCGAGTTCGCTGCCGCGCCAGGCTACAGGGCCTTCGATCAATGCCGGGTTCGTCATGCTGGCCTCAACATCCATGTTATTCTAATCGTCATTCCCGCGAAGGCGGGAATCCAGGGCGACTGTCCCGTCGGCTGCCCTGGGCCCCCGCTTTCGCGGGGGTGACGGTAATTTACATCGGTTCAAACCCCGCTCACGCCCTGATCCGTCCGAGAAAGCGCGCGACGCGTTCGGGCACGTCCTCTGAAAAGAAGTCTTCGGTCGCGCCGCTATGCGCGATCTTGCCGCCGTCGAGAAAGATCACACGGTCGGCGGCGCGGCGCGCGAAGCTCATCTCATGGGTAACGACGATACTCGTCATACCGTCATCGGCAAGCTCCTGCATCACATCGAGCACTTCGCCGACGGTTTCCGGGTCGAGCGCGCTGGTCGGCTCGTCGTACAGCATCAGCGCCGGCTGCATCGCCAGCGCGCGGGCGATCGCGACGCGCTGCTGCTGCCCGCCGGAAAGCTCGTCGGGGTAGGAGTCCGCCTTGTCGGGCAAGTGCACCTTGCGCAGCAAGCAGCGCGCCATCTCGCGCGCCTTCGCCGGCTCGTCCTTAAGCACCTTGATCCGCGCCAACGCGATATTGTCTTCCGCGTTCAGATGCTGGAACAGCTCAAAGCTCTGAAACACCATGCCAATGCGGCGCCGGACCAACGCGGCCTCGTGGCGCCGCAACCCGGCGATATTGTCGCCCTGAAACAGGATGCTCCCCGAAGAAATTGGTTCGAGCAGGTTGAGGCATTTCAAGAGGGTCGATTTGCCCGACCCGGACGGTCCGATCAGCACCAAGCACTCGCCTTCGTGGACTTTGAGGTCCACGCCCTTCAGCACGTCGTCGCCACCGTAGCTTTTCCAGATCGCGATGCCTTCGAGCAGCCCTTCTGTTTTTGCCGTCACCGCACCATCCCGAGCTTGGCCGGCGAGAACAGCTTGAAGCCCGATGCCTTGGCAGACCGCCCGCGACGCCGCGAACAGGCGCGCTCGATAAATGCCTGGATCACCGTCAACACGGTCGTCATCGCCAGGTAATAGATGCCAGCGGTTGTCAGCGTTTCGAGGAAGCGGAAGTTCATCGACGCGGTCTGATCGGCCATCAGCAGCAATTCCTGCACGCCGATCACCGAGACCAGCGCCGACAGCTTCAGCATGCCGTTGAACTGGTTGCCGATCGGCGGGATCACGATGCGCAGCGCTTGCGGCAGCACAATCCACAACATGATCTGCCGTTCTTCGAGGCCGAGCGCCCGCGCCGCGGTGCGCTGTCCGGGTCCGACCGCCCGGATGCCCGAGCGCATGATCTCGGTCATGTAAGCGCCCTCGTTCAGCCCGAGCGCCAGCACCGCGCAGCCATAGGCCGGCAGCACGATGTGAAACATCGGCAGCACGTTGAAGGCGAAGACCAGTTGCAGCAGCACCGGCGTACCACGGAACAGCCACAGATAGCCGGCGATCCCGCCCCGGACGATGCGCGACGGCACTTCCTGGCCGGCGGCGAGCAACAAGCCGATCAGAATGCCGGCCAGCAGCGATGCCAGACTGATCCACACCGTGGTGAGGGCAGCGCAGGCGAAATTGAGGCTGAACAGATAGCCCAGCATCAGCTGTGGCGAGAAAATCGACAACATCCTGGGGGACTCCCTGGCGTCTCAGCTCCGCTAGAACAGTGACGCGGTAGCCGGCAAGCCGTATTTCTTGATCACCTTGGCGTAGGTGCCGTCGGCGACGATGGCCTTAAGCGCCTTGTCCACCGCGTCCTTGAGCGCGGTCTTGTCCTTCGCGAAGCCCAGGCCGAGCAGCGTGTTGTTGTCGAACGTGTCGCCGGTGATCTCGAAAGCGTCGGGCGATTCTTTGACCAATGCGAGCACCGTCGGTACGGATGCGACGAGGGCATCGGCACGGCCTTCCCGCAGCGCCAGCGCGCTGACAGCAGTCGAGGTCAGGCTGATGATCGTCAGCGTGCCCTTGCCGCTCTTCTCGCATTCCGCGGCGAGCGCTTCTGCCTGCTTTTCGTACACCGTGCCGACCGCGGCCGCGAGGCGGTGGCCGCACATTTCGGCCAGTGCCTTGAGATGCAACGGGTTACCCTTGGCGACCAGCATTTGGTCGCCGATGCGCAGATAGGGGATGAAATCGACGACCTGGCTGCGCTCCGGATTGATGTACATGGCGCTGATGATCGCATCAATGCGGTGGCCAAGCAGCGCGGGGATCAGCCCCTTGAAGTCGATGATGGACGGAGCCGATTGCAGACCCATCTTGGCAACCATCGCCTCGACCAGATCGACGTCAAAGCCGATCATTTTGCCGTCCTGCATCATTTCGAAAGGCGGAAACGTCCCGTTGGTTCCCCAGGTCAGCTTCCCCTTTTCGATTAGCGGCAATGGTGTCTGCGCCGCGGCCGGCAATGAGGACAACGCGGTGACAACCAGCGTCAGCGACAAACTTAACGTGCGAAACAGCATTCCGATCTCCAAGACGTTGATCGTGAACTGGGCTGGCAAGCGGCGTGCCATCGGCGCGTTATGATGAAGCGGCACGGCGGCGCAGGCGCGTCGATTGCACGCGCGCCGCGGCAAGGGGATAGCGAATGATACGAACCGGGAAAGACTATCGCGCCGGGCTGCTCGACGGGCGCGAGGTATGGATCGACGGCGAGCGCGTCGCCGATGTGACGACGCATCCGGCGTTCAAGCCGATTGTCGATGCCAAGGCGCGGATGTACGACATGGCCCATGAGCCGGTCGCCGCGCCGACGATGACCTTTGCCGAGGGCGGCGAGCGCTTCTCGATCCTGCTGCGTCCGCCGACCGAAAAGGAGCACTGGCACGAGAAATGGCGTGCCATCGACCTTTATCTCAATGACATCAGGGGTGTGGTTACGCGCGTCGGCGACGAAACGGTGGGCGAGATGTGGTCGCTGCTCGACGGGCGCGACGTGCTCAACCAGATCGACCCGCGCTTTGGCGACAATATCGATCGGCACATCGGGCGGGTTCTGGCCGAGGATATTTTCCACGTCTCGGCCAATACCGACCCCAAGGGCGACCGGTCGAAACGGCCGCAAGACCAAGACCCTGACATGATGGTGCATGTCGTCAGGGAGACCGATGCCGGGATCATCCTGCGCGGCGCCAAATACGAGACTGCCGCGTCCTACGCCGACCAGGCGTTTTTAAAACCGACGGTCGGCGCGTGGACCGACGAGGAATTGTCGGACTACGCGGTCGGCTGCATCGTCAGGATGGGCGCGCCGGGGGTGAAGCATCTGTGCCGCTCCGGCTTCGCGGGACGGGGCGACCCCGCCGACTACCCGCTCGCCAGCCGGTTTGACGAAGTCGACACGCTGCTCGTCCTCGATAATGTGCTGATCCCTTGGGAGGACGTGTTTTTTTACCGCTATACTAAGGCGGCCTCGTTTATCCGCGGCACGCTGCACCGCTATTCCGCTTTCCCCTACGTGCTGCGCATTCTTTATACGGCCGACATGATGATCGGCGCGGCGTTGTGGAACGCGCGCCAGACCGGGCTCGACCGGTTGCAGGCCGTGCGCGAGAAGCTGGCCGACCTCGTCTGCTACCGCGAGGGGATCAACGCGCATCTCGTCGCGGCGATCGCCGAGGCGCAACGCAGCCCCGCCGGGCTGCTGATGCCGCATCAATCGCTGCTCTATGCCGGCCGCGTCCATGCTTGCGCCAACCTGCCACAGATGATGCACATCGCCCGCGAGTTGTGCGGAGGTCAAATCTGCGTGACCCCGAACGCGGCCGCTTTCGCCGCCGACGGCTCGCGCGAATGGCTGGAGAAATTCTATTCGCTCAATGACAACTGGCAGGCCGAGGATCGACGCAAGCTGTTGGCTTTTGCCCGCGATTTGCTCAATTCCGATTATGCCGGGCACCGGCTAACCTTTGTGCAATTCGCCCAGGCCCCCCATTTCAATCACCTAAATGCAGTGTACAACGCCTTCGATTTCACGGGACCGCTCGACCTCGTCAAGCGCGCCGCTGGGCTATCCGACCGCGTGGGCGGCACCTGGACGCGATAACGCGGCCCCGAATTTGCTGTTTGGGGGTGGTGGCCATGGGCGTTGGCTTACGCACCCGTAAGCTGTGGACTCCCGTGTTGGAGGAAAAAGGCGTAGTGATTTGTTTTCCGCGGCAGCGGAGACAGCGATTGGGAAATGGGGAGTGACGATGATCACCGAACGGGATTTGCGACGACAGATCGAGGAAGTGCGCGCCGGCAAGCGCTCACGGCGCGCGTTTCTGCGCGACATGATGACCGTCGGGCTCAGCGCGCCCTTTGTCAGTCTGATGCTTTCCCATAGCGGCGTCGCGATGGCCGCGACGAATTTCAAATACGCACCGACCAAGGCGGGGGGCGGCGGCACGCTCAAGCTGCTGTGGTGGCAGGGCCCGACGCTGCTCAACCCGCATTTCGCGGTCGGCACCAAGGACCAGGACGGTTCGCGCCTGTTCTACGAGCCGCTCGCGGGTTGGGACCCGGACGGCAATCTCGTGCCGATCCTCGCAGCAGAAGTCCCCAGCGTCGAGGCCGGCACGGTCGACAAAGACCTCAAATGGGTCGTCTGGAAACTGAAGCCGGGTGTCAAATGGCATGACGGGACACCGTTCACCGCCGATGATTGCGTGTTCAATTGGCAATACGCGTCGGATCCCGCCACCGCGGCGACGACGATTGGCAGCTACAAGGATGTCACCGTCGTCAAGGTCGACGATCATACGATCAAGGTCGAGTTCAAGCAGGCAACGCCGTTCTGGGCTGATGCCTTTGTCAGCGTACGGGGAATGATCATCCCCAAGCACTTGTTCGAAAAATACAAAGGCGCGAACTCACGCGAAGCCCCGACCAACCTCGCCCCGGTTGGCACCGGCCCCTATCTGTTTGTCGATTTCAAGCCGGCCGATCTCGTGCGCGGCAAGCTCAACCCGAACTACCACATGCCGAACCGGCCCTATTTCGACGCGGTCGAGATGAAGGGCGGCGGCGATGCGGTATCGGCGGCGCGCGCAGTGCTACAAACCGGCGAATATGATTTCGCCTGGAACATGCAGGTGGAGGACTCGCTGTTGAAGCGGCTCGAAGAGTCGGGCAAGGGGCATGTCTACATCTTTGCCAGCGGCAATATCGAGCACATCCAGCTCAACTACACCGATCCCAACAAGGAGGTCGACGGCGAGCGGTCGAGCATCAAGACGAAGCACCCGTTCCTCACCGACCCGGCCGTGCGCCAAGCCTTCAACCTGCTAGTCGATCGTCTTTCGGTCGAAAAATTCATTTACGGCCGCACCGGCAAGGCCACTGCCAATTTCATCAACAACCCGCCGCAGTTTGTTTCGAAAAACACCTCTTTCGAATTCAATATCGAGAAAGCGAAAGACTTGCTCGACAAAGCCGCCTGGAAGCCAGGCGCCGATGGTATCCGCGAAAAGGGCGGCATCAAACTCAAGGTGGTGTACCAGACCTCGATCAATGCGCCGCGCCAGAAAAACCAGGAAATTGTCAAGCAGGCCTGCCAGAAGGCAGGCATCGACGTCGAGATCAAGGCGGTTCCCGCCTCGGTCTATTTTTCCTCTGATGTCGGCAACCCTGACACCTACACGAAGTTCTATACCGACCTACAGATGTACACGACGACGATGTCGCAGCCTGACCCGCGCGACTTCATGCGCCAATTCCTCACCTCCGAACTCTCAACGAAGGCCAACAAGTGGCAGGGCCGCAACATTGTTCGCTACCAAAACCCCGACTACGACAAGCTGTACGACGAGTCGGAGCACGAAACCGATCCGGTCAAGCGTGCAGCGTTATTCATCAAGATGAACGACACGGTGATCAAGGACATTGCGATCATCCCGGACCAGTATCGGCCGTCGGTTGCGGCGATCTCAAACAAGTTACACGCGCTACCGTCGGCCTGGGACAGCTACATCTGGAATTTCTTTGACTGGTACGCCGATGCGTGAGCGATGTCCCCGGGTCGTATCCGAAAGCGGATCACATTGAACCGCATCTCTAATGCGTCATGGCCGTCCCCGGACTTGATCCGGGGATTGACCGGGCCATCCACGTTCTTTCTTCAGCGAATGAGGGCGCTTTCGTGGATGCCCGGAACAAGTCCGGGCATGACCAAGAGAGGTGCTTTCGGACAGCATCCGGACTATCCCAGATGCTGAACTATCTTGTTCGCCGTCTCTTGCTCGCGGTGCCGAGTATTCTCGGCATTAGCGTTATCCTGTTCACGGTGCTTGCTCTGGCGCCGGGTGACCCGTTTTCCGACCTCGCCAGCGACCCGTCGATCCCGCCTTCGGTGGCGGCGGCGTTGCGCGCTAAGTTCGGCCTCGATGACCCGGTGTATCTGCGCTACTTCCACTGGCTGGTGGCGATGCTGCATGGCGATTGGGGTTTTTCGTTCGCCAGCCGGATCGATGTCAGCACACTGATCCTGGGACGTCTGCCGACGACGCTATGCGTCATCGGCGCCTCGCAAGTGCTCGCGCTGATGATCGCGGTGCCGGTCGGTGTCTATGCCGGGGTGCGGCCCTATTCGTTTTTTGACCAGGCGGCGAGCAGCGTTGCGTTGATCGGCTTTTCGCTGCCGACCTTTTTCACCGGGCTGGTGCTGATCCTGGTGTTCAGTGTCGACCTGCATTGGCTGCCGATGGTCTACCGCACCGATATCGGCGGGAGCGGGGTGCCGCTCGCCTGGACCTATATCAAGCAAGCGATCATGCCGGTGGCGGTGCTGGGCCTCTTCCAGGGCGCGGCATGGACGCGGTTTGTGCGCGCCTCGGTGCTCGACGTGGTGCGGCTCGACCATGTCACGACCGCGCGCGCCAAGGGCCTGCCGGAGCGCGTCGTGATCCTCAAGCATGTCGTGCGCAACGCGCTCATCCCGGTTGTGACATTGGTCGCCTTGCAGATGCCGATCGTCTTTGGCGGCGCGATCATCACCGAACAGATTTTTCGCGTGCCTGGCATTGGCTCGTTGCTGATCAGCGCGATCCTCGCCAACGACACGCCGGTGATCATGGGCGTGACCTTTGTCTTTGCCTGTCTCGTCATACTCTTCAACCTGATCGCGGACCTGCTCTATGGCTGGCTCGACCCCCGCATCTCCTATCGCTGAGGCGGTCCATATCGTCGCCGCCCCGGCGCGGGTGCGGCACGAGTCGCTCGGGCGGGAGGCGTGGCGACGCTTCTGTCGTCACCGGCTGGCGCTGATCAGTTGCGGCATCCTCGCCGTCATGGTGCTCGTTTTGATCTTCGGCACGCTGATCTGGCCGGTGGCGATCAATGACATTGACTTCGCGGCAATGACACAAGGGCCGACCCTTGCGCATCCGCTGGGCACCGATGATCTTGGCCAGGATTTGCTGGCCCGCATGATTTATGGCGGGCGCATCTCACTTGCTGTTGGGATCGCGGCGATGCTGGTCGCGGTGTTTGTTGGCGTCTTTCTCGGGGCAGTCGCCGGCACCGCGCGCGGCAGCGTCGATATGGCGCTGATGTGGCTCTGCGACCTGTTCCTGTCGCTGCCGCAACTCCCCTTGCTGCTGCTGATCATCTATCTGTTTCAGAACACGCTGAGAAAGCTGGTCGGGCTGGAATTTGGCACGTTCGTGCTGATCGTCGCGGTGATTGGCGGGTTTCGTTGGATGTCGATCGCCCGCCTCGTGCGCGCGCAATTCTTTTCGCTGCGTGAAAAGGAATTTGTCGAGGCAGCCCGCGCCCTCGGCGCCTCGACCCTGCGCCAAGTGCTGCGCCACATCCTGCCGAACGCGTTGGGCCCGGTGATCGTCGCCGGGACGATCGAGGTCGCTAACGCGATCATCGCCGAGTCGACGCTGTCGTTCCTCGGCCTTGGCTTCCCGCCTGATATTCCGAGCTGGGGCCGAATTCTTTACGATGCCAAGGATTATCTCGATGTCGCGCCGCATTGGGCGCTGTTCTCCGGCGGCGCGATCTTTTTGACCGTCATGGCGATCAACTATGTCGGCGACGGGCTGCGCGACGCGCTTGATCCGCGGCGCGTCATCGGCTGACGAGACGGGACATGGCCGAAGGGCTGCTCGATATTCGCGGGCTGAAGACGCATTTCCAGACCGATCACGGCATGGTGCGCGCGGTCGATGGCGTCGATCTGTCGATCGCACGCGGCGAGACCCTCTCGGTCGTCGGCGAGAGCGGTTGCGGCAAAACGGTCACCGCGATGACCGTGTTGAAACTGATCGCGATGCCGCCGGGCAAGATCGTCGCCGGCAGCATTTTGTGGAAGGGGCGGGATCTCGTGCCGCTGCGGGCGGACGCGATGCAGCACATCCGCAGCAAGGAAATCGCTATCATCTTTCAGGAGCCGATGACCTCGCTCAACCCGGTCTACACGGTCGGCGACCAGATCGCCGAGGTCGTGCGCCTGCACCAGGATTTGAACCGGCGCGACGCGATCGACAAGGCGATCGAGATGCTGCGGCTGGTACATGTGCCGGCGCCGGAGCGACGGGTCCATGAATATCCGCACCAGCTCTCCGGCGGGATGCGTCAGCGGGTGATGATTGCAATGGCGCTCGCCTGCAGCCCCGAACTGCTGATCGCCGATGAGCCGACAACCGCGCTTGACGTCACGATCCAGGCGCAAATCCTCGATCTGCTCGCCGAGATGAAGGCTAAGTTTGGCATGGCGATCATGCTGATCACCCATGCGATGGGCGTGGTTGCCGAGGTCGCCCAGCGTGTCGCGGTGATGTATGCCGGCCGTGTCGTCGAGGAGGCGCCGGTCGAGGAGCTGTTCGCCAACCCGCTGCACCCCTACACCCAGGGCCTCATCCGCTCGATCCCGCGGCTCGATCGTGGCGCCAAAGGCGCCAGCGGCCGCAAGCGGCGGCTGGAGGCGATTTCCGGTACAGTGCCGAGCCTTATCACACCGCCACCGGGTTGCCGTTTCGCGCCGCGCTGCACCTTCGCCAGTGCGGCCTGCACCGGCGCGGTGCCCGAATTGCGCGGCGTCGCGCGCGAGCACAAGGTCGCCTGCACGCTCTATCAATCCGCCGCCTGATGACAAACCAAGCCGATACCGAGCCGCTGCTGCGGGTCAGTCATCTCGTCAAGAACTTCCCGGCGCGCACGACGCTCCTCGGGGGCAGCGACGAGATGGTGCATGCGGTCGATGATGTCAGCTTCGAGATCGACGCCGGCGAGACGCTGGGCCTGGTCGGCGAAAGCGGCTGCGGCAAATCGACGACCGGGCGTTGCGTGCTGCGCCTGATCGAGCCGAGTTCGGGCGAGGTCTGGCTTGAGGGCAAGCCGGTTTACGAGCTGGAAGGCAAGGCACTCGGCGCGCTGCGCCGCGACATGCAGATCATCTTTCAGGACCCCTACGCCTCGCTTAACCCGCGCATGTCGGTCGGCGCGATCATCGGCGAGGCGCTGATCATCCACAAGCTGGCGCCAAACCGCACTGAGTTCGAAGACCGCATCGCCGAGTTGCTGCGTCTCGTGGGGCTTAACGCCGACCATATGCGGCGCTACCCGCACGAATTTTCCGGCGGCCAGCGCCAGCGGATCGGCATCGCCCGCGCGCTGGCGGTGTCACCCAAGCTTATCGTCTGCGATGAGCCAGTTTCGGCGCTCGACGTCTCGGTGCAGGCGCAGGTCATCAATCTACTCGCTGATCTGCAGGACGAGTTTGGTCTCGGCTATCTGTTTATTGCGCACGATTTGGCGGTGGTGCAGCATATCTCGACCCGCGTCGCGGTGATGTATCTCGGCCGCATCGTCGAGCTTGCGCCGGCCGAGGAACTCTATGACAACCCGCGCCACCCCTATACCGAGGCGCTGCTCTCGGCGGTGCCGGTTCCCGACCCGACACTAAAGAAAGACCGCGTCCGTCTCGAAGGCGACATCCCCAACCCGATCCACCCACCCTCGGGCTGTCACTTCCACACGCGCTGTCCGATCCGCGAACTGCCGCTATGCAGCACCAAAAAGCCCGAGCTGAAGCAGGCTGCCGATGGCCACTGGGTCGCCTGCCATTTGCGGTCGTGATGTGGGCGACCCGAGCTACGCGTGCGAGCAGCTATCGCCAATGGGCGGCATACATCGGATCACCAACATCAATTCGCCGCGCGTCGAGACCGACGGCGCAGGTCAGCGTGCTGAGTTAGACCACGACGCTTTTATTCGAGGAAAAAGAGCCGGTCAGGATCTCCGGGAAAGCATGTCATCTCGCCGCGCAGGACGTTGACGAGTTGCGGCAGAAGGTCGAGACGCAAGGCCTGGATGATGCCCCCAACAAATGTGAATTCCGGTGTCGCGTCGGTGTAGGCGCCTAACTCGTAGCCCGTAATGCGAAATCGCAGGGCCAAGAACTGGCGACCCAGCGGCCCCGTTCGCGGCACCCAGACGAAAACAGGGCCGCTACTGTCGCATTTCACCGCGATGGCGACCACGATCATCAGCGGCAGCGCTAAAACAATCAGTCCGCAGGCTACCATGAAGTCACCCAACCGCCGCCCAAACCAGGGCTGCGGCGAACGCATTCGCCGCGCAGCTTCAGCCACGAATATCCTTCCAGCATTCATCTTCTGCGAAACCATGTACGCCGGCGTCACCGCCAAGGTTGCATGGAATTTTGATTAAAATGTAGCCTTTCGTGGTTAACGACGCTCGTCGATTCGGTTTTTGCCATCTTAAGGTGACCCGAACGACAAATTTTATCGAATAACGGTTGATCTGCTGGCGGCGCCTTAACCCGTTCACAAACCGGCTATTTTGAGAATTGTGTCGCCAGTTTATCGTTCGCTTCTGTGGGATGTTACATCACGTTACTTTACTTATCTCAAATGCCCTTTACCATTTAGCGACCCGGGATCAACAAGCCGGAGGTCGAGTTGAGTCGATCAATCGACCAAAGTAAAACACGGCGCGAACGATTGCCGTGGTCGGTTTGTGTGCCGATCATCATCATGTTATCACTGACGGGGTGGCTACTGATTGCCTTTGCCATTCGCGTTCTCTAGCGGAAGCGCACCAAGAGCGGGGAGCCTTAGCCCTTCCCATATTTCTTGTGAAAATCGGAGCCTCGTACGGTCTGATCGGCAGGATTTGAGAAACCTTATACTACGCCTCGCATTTCGACCCATCACCATCCGGTCCTGTTGCAGCGAGGCGATGCAATCAGCACCAGTTTGTTGGCAATCCGTTGGCAAAACGCGGCGATTTCGGCGATCGCCGACGACATGGTGAGAGCGGCGATGTTGGATACAAAACGTGTTCCGACCGCCGAGATCGTTCCAATCTGAGCCCAATCGGGGTCATGCGGCTGCGAACAGGGTCAGGAACGATTTAGTTGTTTTCTAACAGTTCGGTTGGATCATCAAATCGGATACATGGGTGGGGGGCGAAACGGTGAAACAACTGGTTGCGGGTATAGCCATCGTCGGCGTCGCCCTGATGGCGCGGCCAGCGTCGGCCGATCCGGCTAGCTCTGTCAACAACGCCTACCGACTCTGTGCCGTTTTCGACCAAATGGGCTTGCTAAGCGACAAATGCTCCGTATCAGGCTGGTCATCGGCCGTTGATATCTCCGTCGATACGACCGCAATTGAGGCGCACAAGATATGCGCGATGAGCGCGAATTTTGCTCACCAGCACGGCATTGCGTTCGACGGTGGTTGGCAGCTTCGGATTTACTCCCCGTTCAGTGCCGGCAATACCGTCGCAGTCTGCTCACTCTGAAAGACCAGAGTCCAAGCCCGGAGGCCAATCGCGATGCGATGACGGCAGAGGGATCGTTAGACTGGGGACGCCGAAATACATCACATGCATCTGGACCCTCCCTGCGGCCTAATCGCCATCAATGCCGAAAACCCAATGAAAGTCTCACTTTTTGGGCAGTGCTCTGACAACCAGTACCATGTGCGGCGCCCGTTTGTCGCACAGTTTTGTCCCAATTCTGTACCCTCGACCAGGCCAAGGGGCGAAAACGCCCCTGGCTGGGAACGTCTCCAAATTTGGGGGTGTTATTCCTGAGTACCGTCAGTTCAACTGACGGAACGTCCCCAAAACAGACCATCTCTCCTCATCTAATAAGCAGTAATTTCATGTCTTGATGACTCTGGGCACATTTGTTTTAGAGTCCGTTCCCAATCTGATGAAGAAAGCCCATTTATCGTGTAGTTTCCAGGAAGGATGAGTCCGTCATTGTGTTCTGTACTTGCACCGTACCACCCACCATCGCCCCATGTTATGAAAAAAATATATGTAGATCCTTTGCATCTTGGGCACGATACATAGAATTAACCTATTATTTTGTCTCCAGATGAGAGATTTGATTTTGAATTTTCTAACAAATTTGTTGGAACGCTCCTCTGATTTGGCTGCAGAAAGCCAAATTCATGCCCCGCCGTTGGTAATATTCTCAATTTCGCTTTGGTAATATCAAATACGGCGCTGCTGTAAGCAATGTTCTCTGCTACATTCACAGAATTGTTTATTAATTGGAAAGATGGATCGTCAGGATAGACTAATCTCATAGAGATAACTGGAGGTTCACTGAAAATTTCTCTTTCCGAGATCATTATTAATAACGTAGGTGTTCCGCCAAAAAGCGCTATACCTGAAACTGCATATATGGCGATTCGTAGCCATGGCGGATCATCATTAGATTGCACCCAAGCAAATATTGTTATGACAAAAACAGCAGCGGCCAGTATTACGAAAATTCGCACCAGAGAAAATGGGGTGGGGCTCATGCTGAGCATCCCCACCGCCGTCCCGAGGCAAACAATCGTAATCGTTCCGCAAAGATTTTGTACGCGCCCGCTTTGCTCCTGAAATTGACGCGATATGAGGTGCCTACCGCCCCACGCTCTTTTCAATGTAGATGTAATGGTGGAAACGGTAGGGCGCATCGCTTTCTGAACGGTTCCTCCCCTGGTTAAACAAACACCGGGAACGTAGGCGGCGCGAGCCACGCTACAAGAGGCGGCCGATTTCAAACTGAGGTGATGGTCGAAAAGAACCCCCGACAGGCTCGGCTGTATGTCGCGGACGTCGCGCACGCGATCGCCATGCTGGAGCACCTGACGTCGCCAGAAACGTCGGCCATACCCGGGAGGGTGGCATGACCGGGCTACCCGCCGCGCCCGTGCGCTGGCCCCGCGGCGTCGGCCGCCTGGTCCGCGCACTCCGCGATGATGGGGCGGCGCTAAAGATCGCGGTGGAGCACCAGATCGGCACCGGCATGGTTCGCCACCTCGCGCGCCGGGTCGAGGAGCGCCGCATCGAGGTTGAGATCGAGATGCGCGACCGCCGCCGCTAAACCGACACCCACCCAGCCTTTGGGCCGGCGCGCGTTGCCGGCCTTTTTTTTCATTACCATCAGAATTTCTGATGGAAAACGCGGCAAATGGGTCAGGGCAGATGGGGGTGTCCTCAGATTTGGGGAGACCCCTGCTAGAGGATACATCCGCCTCGGATGCACCCTCCAGTCGAACGAAATCCTCGCCTATTAACCACTTTCCCGACCTGGTTTTCCTGAGGTGAGACACCATATGAAGTTATTGAAAACAAACGATTTCCCTAGGATGACGATGAAGACCGGTTGCATTTTCCAGGCCCGCGGAAAGGGCGTCATCGCCATTTCCTTGAAGGTGCCGAAACACCTCGACGGCAGGATCAAACGCTTCGAGCGCCTCGCGCCGTTATCCTCGATGCTGTGGATGGATAAGGCGACGTACTGCCGCCATTTCTTCGGCCGCATCCTCAACGACCTCGACCCGCTGGAGACCTGGAAGCGGCTGCACGACCTCGCCGACGGCGCCGAGCCGATCCTTGTCTGCTACGAAAAGCCGCCATTCACTCCGACGAACTGGTGCCATCGAAGAATCCTGGCAGCCTGGTTCCGCGATCGGCTGGGCGAGGTGGTCGACGAGCTGGAGCCGCAGGCGCCGGCGCAACTTCGCTTGCCGGGGTGTTGAACGATGCGCGGCTTCCTCAAGATGATCGCCTACATGGCGATCCCGACGAGCGCGCTGTGGTTCATCTCGCCGCGGCGCGCTGCCCGTCGCCTTGAACGGCGCGCTGCATGGTCGATCGCCCGGCCAATCCGTAACGCGCTCACCGGGCGCCACCGCTCAGACGTGAGCGGTGGCGGAAAGGGCGTCCATATTGTGGACACCCATGACGCAAATCTGCGCGGTGGCGGATTGCCTAGCCCTGTTGACCAGTCCGACGTGCCGATCGGCGAGGCCATGACGCCCGCCGCGATCGACAAAGTGCAAGACTGGGCCCGCAAGGCGTTCAAGTTCTTTCCCGCCGACTCAACGCGTGTGCTGACCGACATTGGCCGCGACGCCCCGGTCGGCAAAGTGCGCGATGACGCCCGCGAGCTGTTGAATGACATCACCGAAAAGCGAAGGGAGATGGAGCGATGAACGATGAATTTTTGGATCAAGCGGAAGACGGGTTTCGGGCTTTGCTTGAAGAATGGGATGAATTCACGGACCGTTTGGCCGGGAACCCGCCGACCGATACGAGCTCCGCGCGTGGCGGAACGCCCGGGAGCGGATAAAGGAGCGCGATCGCGCATATGGCTGGCGCCGTGGATAACACACTCACACTCGACGAGGTCGCCGCGCGCCTCCAGGTGACGCCGAGGTGGCTTCGCGGTTTCGTGAGGCGCAAGCGGATTGGCGTGCTCCGGTCCGGCCGGATCACCCGTTTCGACGACCGCGCGCTTGCTGAACTGGACCAAGCGATGCGCGTGACGTACGCGCCGGCGAGATCGTCGGGACGACCGGCGGTGAGCGCATATGACGACGCGCTCAATCTGACGACCGTCGTCTCGCGCAAAAAACCGCGCCGCACTTGACGTCCCCAAAATTGGGGGCGTCGCGACCGAGCGGGCGGGCTTGACCGCCGCCGCGCCAGCGGCTTTGAATCGTCATCGCTTCCCCAAGCAACGACGCGCCCGGCATCGGCCGAGCGCGAACCATTTTGCTTGGGGGAAACATGCAAACAGACGCCGACGTTATCACGCTGCCGAACCGCCCTGCATCGAGGCTCTACGTCATGGCGGCAGCGCTTCCTGACACCTACAAGATCGGGATAGCGATCAATCCACAGCGGCGATTGCGCGAGCTGCAAACAGGGTCGTCGACAAGGCTACGGGTCATAAACGACATCGAGATGGACGACGCCGAGAAGATCGAGCGCGCCGTCCATGCACTCCTCGATGCGTGCCGACTCCATGGCGAATGGTTCAACGCCGAGTTGGCCATGATCACCGAGGCAATCGAATTTGCCGCGATGATTGGCTCTCATTCTCCGGACGAGCTGGTCGAGGTGTTGGCCGGCGAAGCCTGGGCGGCCGAGGACGAAGCAAGCGTGTGGAGCTACCTCAATCGCCGGCATCCGCGCGAGGATTGGCTCGAATATCCTGTCGTCACCCGCACCATCGATTCGACCGCCGTCCTAGCACCTCAAGCCGCCGCTCGCCGCGCCTACCGCGCAAAATGGATGCGGAACAAGCGCGCCGAAAAGCCTTAGCCGCCTACGAGCCTTAGCGGGCCGGCTTCGACGGCGGCGATCGGCGCCTGGCCGCTGGCGAACTCTTCGATTGTCTCCAACAGCGCCAGCGCGTCGCGCTCGCGGCCGATATCGCCGTTCAGCCACTCGTCATAGGCCACGGCGTGCTGGACCAACATCTCGCGGGTCACCGGCGGTCTCGCGTACCGCATGGCGGCCAGCCGGCGCAGAACATGGAGGTACTGCTGGGCGCCGCGACGGCTGAGGAAGCTGGGAGGCGTCCGCCACTCACGGGAGAAAGCAGGAAGTCTCACCGGCGTCTCCGCGTGTTGTCGGCGACCAGGCGCGGGCCGCGCGGCTCGTCCCTAAACCACTTGTCGGCCGGGTCATCGGCAGGCATGGGCGGCGGCAACGACGTCACCCTGCTGCGCGAGACAGGCGACAACCCGAGCTCAGCCCCGAGCTTGTGCATAAGCGAGAGCGCGCCGTTGCGAACGATGAGAACGGCGCTCGGGACTAGGAAGTCGTTTGGGGTCTTCTGGAAGAGACCGAAGCCGATGTCGTCCATATTGGCCGCGCGGTCGAGCACCGCCTGCGCCTGCCGGTAAGTTTGCACCGCCTGACAGAAAGCCTCGAGCGCGAAGGTATCGGTCCGCGCCAACGTGCCCTGTGCGTGCATCTCATCAGCAAGCAGCAGCCAGACGCTCTTGGCGACCGCCCTAAGATGCGCGGGCGGCTCTAGCAATACGATCTCGGGCGCTGGCTCGGCCGGGTTCGCCCGATTTTTCCGCAGAGTGCCGGTCGCGCGCTTAGCCGCGCTGGGCTTAGGAGGGCGGCCGCGCATGGTCAGGATCCCTCGGGAAATGCAGCGAAGGGGCGCCGACCCGCTCGGACGCGCAGGGCACCCGCTTGGACCGGGAGGGCGCAGGGGAACCCCCGCCTTGAATTTCGGCACGTAGCACGGAAAACACCAAGCCGGTCATATACGGCGCAGCGGGGGCACTGGCATCCCCCCCCCCTGGTAGGCGGGCGCGGGCGCCGCGCGATATCGACGGCATCCAGCAGCCGGGGTGCCCGAGCCCAGATCGGCCATCGAGCAGCGCGGGCGGGGTGAATAAAGCGGCAAGCACAGCGGCAGCCGGTCGACAGGCCATAGCGGAGATGGCAGGATGAGGGCTGCGAGGGCGCCGGTGCCGGCTGGTCGATGCGATCCAGATAGTGCTCGCGCCGGCGGTCTCGCGCCTATCTCTGTCCAGGTGAGGGTGGCGGCGGTGACGCGAACGAGCGCTCGTTGACCGGCCGCTGTGCCGACGCCAGCGCGTCGACGTAACGGGCATTGGCCTCGGTCACATAGGCAGCGGCGGCCGTCGACGATGCCGAGCTGCTCACCGGTGTCGTTGGGCGGTCGAGTGTGGCGGCGTCCGGCATCATCGACCTCGACGAGGATGTCGGCTCGGCTCATCTCACGTTCCATCACAAAACGCAACGGTGACGTTTCGCAATTATCAACGCCCGCGAGCGAGGCGATCACTGCGAGCGCGCCAAGCTGCATGATCGATATCATAGTTAAGCTCATGAAATAGCTTACTTTTCTGTGGCTCCGCGGGTGCAATATGCTACACTACCGGAAGTTGAAACGGAGTATGTGCAAATGTTCAAGCTGACTTGCTGCCTCGCGCTGATCCTGCCCGTCGCGTTCTTCATCCTAGGCCACGCGCTCGCGATCCACTGAATGGTGGCTAATTTAGCCGCCAATCAACCAGGCCCCAGCGATGGGGCCTTTTCCTTTTCGACGCGCCGAACCCGAGCGCGCGAGGCGTTCACCGCGCCGCTGGCGGCGGCGCGACGCCGCTGATCCGAGCCGTCGTTGCGGGCCAAGGCTTCCCGATGCGCAGCGATGGCGGCGCGATCCGCTGTAGCGATATCGACACCGCCCGTTACGGCGCCGACCGCAGCGGCGGGGAGCTTTTTGATCGTCCCGCCGGACGCGAGGAAATCCTCGACACTTTGCTCGGGCGGTTTTCCGGGGTCCGCTGCGGGTCGCGATTGCCAAGCCAAGCCGCGTGAAACCGCTGGCACGCGCAGCGCTGCGATGACCTTTTGCGCCACCGCGCGGCGGCGGTTTGTGCCGATGCGGTCGACCAACTCGCCCGCGCCCTCCAGCTGCGCAGCGCGGTCTTCGATGAGGTCCAATAAGGCGAAGCGATCGGCGCACGCGGCGATCTGGTCGAGCAGCCCGCGCACGCGGCGAAGATCGAGGGCGGCAGGCTTGCGGTCGGTGCACCGCTCGTCGAGATCATAGAGTCCGATCCGGCCGGCTTCGAGGTGCGCGATCTCCTCGGCCGTGCCGCGATCGAGAACCCGTTGGACGGTGCGATAATAGCCTCGGCGCTCGCCGCTGGCCTCCAGCTTGAGCCCTTGACGAGCCGCGCTGATTGCCGCCAGCAGCCGCGGGAGCGCAGCGGGCGCCGCCGCCTCGGCCTGGCGCTGCTTTTTTCGCGCGTCGCCGCAGTCACGTGGGCAGTTCCCGCGCGCCGCAAAACCTCGCTCCGGACGGCGCCTAGCTTTTTTTCCCCCGTCTCGACAGCGGCGATGTCCTCGGCGGTTCCGTGCAGCCGAATATCGCGCGCCATCTGCGCTCGCGACGCCGACACATTCATCATCGTCGCGGCCTGCGTAAGCGTGATGAAGCGCTCGGGATGGCGTGCACCCGCGCCGCCCCGTTGGTAATTCGCGATCCGCTCGGCGATCAAAGCTCGCTGTCCGTCATCAAGGTGCCGACGCCGAAGATTGGCCGAAATGACGAACCCTAATGGGTCGTCAGCAGGATGCGCTGGCGCCCATTCTATGAAGCGCGGCGCAACGCCCGCGACCTCGCAAGCGCGCAGCCGATTACGGCCGTCAAGAACTGAATTTTCATGCGTGATAATCGGTTCGCGCAAACCGTGGCACCGGATGTCCTCGACCAGCGCATCGAACTCGGCGCCGGCGAGGAGCGGGAAGAATTCGGCCAGGGCATGATGCTTCACGGCATCCATCAGCCTACGTTCGGTGCATCGGGGTGGATTTTGACGACCCGTCCGCCATTTTCTGCTAAGCTCGGAGAGAAAGTCGGCGCGGCGACGATGCACAAAAATCACCGCGCCGACCTCTTATGCCGGGCGTCCCGCGCCCAGCGTCCGCCGCGTCAAGCCGGGCGGCGGAAACGTCTTTGACCGTCATCCCGAAAATCCCAGCGCGACTTCGAGTTCGGCGCCGGAAGCTTCCGCGTCATCGGCGGCGAGCGAAAACACCGTCGTCCCGAGATCGAAATCGCCGCCCGTGCTCTCGATGACGCGCCCGAAATCGCGAAACGCGAGCAACTTGGCGCTCGGATCGCCGAGGCTCTCAGGGCAGCCATTTTCAAAAAACGCCGCGCCGCTCTCGAAATAAACGGCACCGGCGGCAGCGATCCATCCCGGCCACGTCGCAGGGCCGAACTCGACACAACCGTCCCCAGCGGAAACCCCGATACCGACCGGCGGCGCGACCAGCGCATCCAGCGCCACATCCGCCAGAACCCGATGCGATGGGTCGGGCCGATAAAGCCGGCTCACCAAGAAAACGGCGACGGGACCCCGGGCGAGATCGTCGAAGTCACAGAAGAGCATCGAGGTCACGATCTCGACGCCTTCAGCCGAGCAATGGCGCGAGACATCTGGGTGTCCGCCTCGACGATCTGCTCCAGCTTGACCACGCGCGCCGTCAACTCCCGGATGACCCGATCGGCCTCGCCACGCTCACGGTCCAGCTTTTCTTCGCGCTCGGCGGCATCGTCGACGAGCCCATCAATCTCTAAACGCGTGCGGGTTGCGGCCTGTGCGAGCCGTTCGGCGACACTGGTGCCGACCGGGATGAGGGCCGCGATTTCCGCCAAACGCCGCTCGACGCGCGCGGCCAGCGCTTGACGTTTGGCGCTTTGTCGACTGTTAGGCTGCGGCCCCGGCGGCGGCAGCGGCTGCCGCGGCGGCGTGACAGCCCGCGCTCCGATATGTCGGCGCGGCGGATCGGGCTCCAACCACGCGCCGGGTGATGCTTGAAACGCAGCAAAGGCGCGCGCTCGCTTATTCAACGTCACCTCCCCACAACCCCAATCGGCGCGCCTCGGCGCGGTCGAGCCAGCGGTCGGAAAGAAGCAGCTCGTGTGCCTCGATCTCGGACATGCCGGTCTCGTCGATCAGCTCGCGCCTTATCCAAGCGTCGACCTCGTGAAGCTCGTCCGCGACTTCCTGAAAAACCGCCGCTGAAGCGTTGGCTACCGCGAAACTCGGCACGAAGGAGTAGTGAAGATTAACTCGCGCCCCATGTCGCATCGATCGCGTCTGAGCGGCCAGCCACACCATGGCCGCACTCGATGAGGCGCTACCCATGATCTCCGCGTGCACGTCGCCGTGCCTCCTGATCGCTCGGCAGATCCTTCGTCCCGACCGCGCGCAGCCGCCCTGGCTATCGATTTCAAGAACGACAGCCCGGCCAGCATTTTCGCGGAGTGCCCACGCGACGGAATCAGCAGCGTCCTCGGTGATCTCTGCGGCGAGCGTGACGGGGACCATCATCGCCACATCGAAGGCCATGGAGTTCTCAATCCCGGCCGGCGACATCGATCGGCTCGGCTGTTGGGAACTCTGCCGCGAACTCGCGATCCCAGGCGGCGCGGCGCTCGTCGACCTGGCTCATCAAGCGATGCGCGCGCCGCCGCGCACCGAAGGCGCCGACGATCCGCGCCAGGCGGAGAATCAATGATTTCATGGCCTGCTCCGGTGCCGTGCGATCGCCGAGCGGCAGCGATGTTCGTCGGCTGCGTCGAAATGTATTCGGGGCTTCTCGCCCCAAATGCTCACGGCGCGACCGACCCGATTGAGGGCGTCTAAAATTGGTCTCAATCCGATCAGCACGTCGCCCCAATGGGCAGAGCCGGCGCCATCCAAAATTGCGGCCGCGGCGTCCACGCCACGGACCCAGAGTGGTGCCAGCCTGGCCGCCCTTCGAACATAAAAATCCTCGCGATGCGGTCGCGCGGCGAGCATCATCTGACTGTGCTCGGCCAGCGCCTTTCCAAGGGCAACACGCGCGCGGCCAGCGTCTTCCTCGCGCTTGGCCGCCGCGGCAGCCGATCGATGTTCCTCGATCTGAAGTTCCAGCGCGGCAAGTTTCCGCTGGAAACTTTCAAGCAGGGCTCCACGCGGAACGCTGTCGCAAACCCGCTTAATTTCAGCGTCGAGATCGAAAACCGGCAACGCCCCGTCGAGCATCATCACACCTCTGCCAGATCGCCGATCCGTGATAACACCGCGGCCGTCAGGTCCTGACGGAAAATGACGGCCGAATAGAGCAAATTTCCGAGCATTTCCTGAGCCTTAGGGTCCTTTAACCCGTCGCGCGAAATGACCCCCAAATCGGCCAACTCCGCGAGCGAATCGCGGTCCAGAAGCACCTTGACGATGACGAGTTTTTTCTTCTGCCGGGCTTTGTACGCAGCAGCGTCCTCGCGATTGGCGGCCCGCCGGCGCTCGGCCGATTGCTTTTCACGGGCGGTGGACATCACGCGGCTGCGCTCGCTTCTTCGAATGCCGCCTCGACCGCGACGCTGACGGTTTCAAGGGTCGTATCAGCGGCCGCCGCCAGCTCGACCAAACGCCGCAGCAAGCCGACCGCCCATACCTCGCCGTGACGATAAGCAAAGCTCCATTGCGACCAGCTAGCGCGGGGCCAGGCTGCCGAGAATTTTCGCCAGAGCGTGTAGGTCGACAGCAGATCCTCCGGGGTAAACGTGTGGCCGAAGCCAGCGAGAAGACGGCATTCGGCTCGGGCGTCCTCCAAATCTGGAAAGCAGCGTGCAAAAGTGACCCGGCTTTGGGGGTGATCAGCGTCGAATAGTGACCCAGCCCCGAATCGTCGAATGCTCCTCCTGGTTGTGCTTGGGGGAGCGGACCGGGGATGGTGACGGT